>Ga0371490_1000771_pt1 | contig 19373 bp, 12 predicted proteins | sample MB2SIPfraction_FD_207959 | JGI IMG/M metagenome (GOLD analysis project Ga0371490, IMG submission 207959) | Lab enriched peat soil microbial communities from McLean, Ithaca, NY, United States - MB28FN SIP fraction | ecosystem: Environmental > Terrestrial > Soil > Wetlands > Peat | place: USA... | reverse complement strand
GCCGACGAAAACGAACTTTGCCTTTATGCATTCCCCCGCAGGGTAAGAAACGTGGGTCGGGTTGTCCCGCAAATAGTGCTAACCCTTCAAGTGCTAGGTAGTTGGGCAGCAGGACGGACGCGCCCTAAATAGGCAGTCTGGCACTCGTGTGGCGGAACATGATCTGGTTACAACGAGATTTGAGGTTCAAGGAACCCAATCTGCTGACGTGCGGCGCAGAACTTCTTGCCACGGGGCGGGGAATGGCTAGCATCCGCGCTTCCTGCAAAGGGCGCAGGGCAGAGAAAGACAGTTACGCATGAAGAGTTACAACATTGCAGTCATTGGCGGCGACGGCACGGGGCCGGAAGTGGTCCGCGAGGCCGTCAAGGTCCTGGACGTCGCGGCGAAGAGATTCAAGCTCAAGCTGAACTACACGGATTACGACCTGGGCGGGGCGCGGTATCTGCGCACCGGCGAGGCGCTGCCCGACAGCGTGCTGGCGGAATTGCGGAAGTTCCCGGCTATTTTGCTGGGGGCCATCGGCCATCCGGACGTGAAGCCGGGCATTCTGGAAAAGGGCATCCTGCTCCGCACCCGGTTCGAGCTGGAGCAGTATATTAGTCTGCGCCCGGTCAAACTGTATGACGAACGCTTCTGCCCGCTGAAAGACAAGAAGCCTGAGGACATTGACTTCGTCGTGGTGCGCGAGAATAACGAAGGGCTATATACCGGCTCGGGGGGATTCACCTTCAAAGGCACGCCCAACGAGGTTGCTATACAGGAAAGCGTCAACACGCGCCGGGGTGTTGAGCGATGCCTGCGCTACGCCTTCGAGTTCACTCGCAAGCGAAACAAGGAGAAGAAGCTGACCCTCTGCGGCAAGACCAACGTGCTGACCTATGCGTTTGACCTGTGGGAACGCGCCTTCCACGAGGTCGGCCAGAAGGATTACCCCGACATCAAGCGCGACTACGCCCACGTGGACGCCACGACGATGTGGTTCGTCAAGAACCCGGAGTGGTTCGATGTGATTGTGACCGACAACATGTTTGGCGATATCATCACGGACCTGGGCGCCATGGTGCAGGGCGGCATGGGGATCGCGGCGGGCGGGAACATCAATCCTAAGGGCACCAGCATGTTCGAGCCGATTGGCGGCAGCGCCCCGAAATATACGGGCAAAGGCGTCATCAACCCCCTGGCGGCAATCTGCGCCGGGCAGATGTTGCTGGATTTCCTGGGCGAAACAAAGGCCGCTAAGGCCATTGAGGATGCCGTCATCAAGGTGACGCGCGAGAAGATTAAGAGCCTGGCCGCCGGCAAGATGGGGTATAGCACGTCACAGGTGGGGGATTTGGTGGCCCAGGCCTTGTAATCGCTGCCGTTACCGGGTATTCCACACGCTCGGACGCCGCGTGATGGCACGCGGCCTACAAGCGTCCCTGCCCGTTTCTCCAGGCCGGGGGCCTTCGCACGGCGCGCTACTCACCCAAGCCTGGGATTGCCCGCCCGTGCCTATTGACAATTTGCTGTCTATATGACAACTATTTGTCATTATGGATGAACATGACGCCTCCAATGGGTCCGCCAGCGCTTCCCAGGCCGCAGCAGACCTAAACCCTGCCGGTGCCGGGACATGCGGGAGCCTGCTTGCTTTGTTCACAGAAGTGACGGCGCTGGCGAACCAATTGAGGAAGACCACGGGTTTCGTTAATCGGCAGGACAATTCTCCCCAGGCGGGCTGGAGCATCTTGCGGACTCTCGGCCGGCGGGGACCGCAGACGGTCCCGGACATAGCGCGTGCGCGTGCGCTGTCCCGGCAGAATATCCAGATCCTGGTCAACCGGCTGGAGGCCCAGGGGTATGTGGCGGTGACACCGAATCCGGCGCATAAGCGGTCGGGTTTGATTGGGCTTACCGAGCGCGGGAGGCGCTTGCAGGCCAGCGTAATGGAGCGAGAGTCCGCCACACTGGAGGCATTGCTCCCGCACGTCTCCCGGCCACGTCTGGTTCCAGCGGCGAGGTTGCTCCGCCAACTCCGGGAGTTGCTTGCGGCGAAGGGATTGCCGGCGGCGGGAATGGCCGAAGAACGTTCGGCTCGCAAACCGGCGCGGATGTCGGACAGAGCCGGTCCTCGCAGGACACCGGCTCCTCCAAGCGCGGAATTGCCGATAGCTCGCGAACCGATTGAGCCGGACGAAGGCGAGTTCCCGGTGAATCTGCTCTGACGCGGCCCACGCGACCTTTGATTTCAGCCCCCTCGTAGAATATCGCTTGGTTCATTGACAGCGCCTATCAGGAGAGTTACAAGCGACTCAGTGGTAGGCGGTATCAAGTGGAGCAGTGAATATGAATCCAGACGAAATCAAGGTGGCGGAGGAGAGCGTGGTTCGGCTGCGCGAGTGCTGCGGGGCACTGCAAACTCAAATGGGCTCCGTGCTGATTGGCCAAGGCGAAGTGGTGCGCCTGTTGCTGACGGGCCTGATGGCCGGCGGGCACATGCTGGTGATCGGCGTGCCTGGTCTGGCCAAAACGATGATGGTCAAAGCGCTCGCCGATCTGCTGGGCTGGGACTTTCGCCGCATCCAATTCACCCCGGACCTCATGCCCGCCGACATTACGGGCACCGAGATCTTGCAGAGCGACGAGAGCGGACGCCGGCGCGACCTGATCTTCCACCGCGGCCCGGTGTTCGCGAACCTGATCCTCGCGGACGAGATCAACCGCACGCCGCCGAAGACGCAGGCGGCGTTGCTGGAGGCCATGCAGGAATTGGCGGTGACGGTGAACGGCAAGACCTATCGTCTGGAACCGCCGTTCATCGTGGTGGCCACGCAGAACCCCATCGAGCAGGAGGGGACTTACCCGCTGCCGGAAGCCCAGCTTGACCGGTTCATGCTCAGCATCCAGGTGGATTACCCCGCGCGAACAGATGAGTTGTCCATCGCTGCCCGGCCAATTCGCAGCAAGGCGAGCAACCTTTCTCCGCTGGCCAAGCGGGAGGAGTTCCAGCGTTTCAACGAGATTATTGATCAAACGCCGATATCGCAGCATGTGCTGGAACGGGCGGTAGCGATTACCACCGCCAGCCGCCCTAAGGACCCGACGGCGGATGATTTTGTGCGCAAGTATGTCGCCTGGGGCGCGGGGCCTCGGGCCACGCAGCATTTGGTCACTGCCGCCAAAGCGTCCGCTCTGCTGGATGGTCGGCCGACGCCCGAGGTCAGCGATTTGAAGCGCATCGCGGCGCCAGTGCTGCGGCATCGCATTATCCCCAATTACAACGCGTTGGGGGAAGGAATTGAGGCGGATGCCATTATCAAGCATTTGCTGGAGAGTGTGGATGGGGGGAAGCGGTGAGTGAGTGGGATGTCAGCCTGGATATGTCATACTTTTGAGGCCGGAGCGCCGGCATGTTGCCGGCTTAGACTATTCGGACCGTGTAAGCCGGCAACATGCCGGCGCTCCGGTCGGTCAGCATGCCGTGTGAACTGCACCACCACTGGGAAGCATTCGTGTTAACCAATCAAATGCCTGCGCTTAAACATCGTTACCTCGACCTGGCGAGCATGGAAGCCCTGCGCCATGTGCGGCTTCGACCCCGTGGCGAGGCGGAAGGGACTTTTGCCGGTCCGCACAAGTCGCACTTCCGCGGAACGGCGGTCGAATTCGCCGACTACCGGGAATACGCGCCGGGCGATGATATTCGGCTGGTGGACTGGAAGGTCTTTGCGCGCAGCGACCGGCATTACGTCCGGCTCTACGATGCGGAGCGAAACCTCCTCACCTACCTGGTGGTGGATAAGAGCGGCTCGATGGAGTTTGCCGGCGCAGTCAGGACCACGGCGAGCAAGCTGGAATACGCCTCGCGGTTGGCCGCCGCGCTGGGATACCTGGTCGTCCGCGAAGGCGACGAAGTCGGGCTGTCGCTGGCGGATACGACGCTGCACCGGCACTTGCCACCCTCAGCGTCGTGGGCGCACTTGAATCGCATCCTGGACGCGCTGGACCATGCGCGCTCCGACGGACAGACGGACCTGGCCTCCTGCCTGGAACAGGTCTTCGCGCGGATCAGGCGCCGCGGCGTGCTGGTTGTGTTTAGTGACTTTCTTGACGTGGCACCTTCCTTCTGGAAGCGCATTGACCTGTTCCGCCGCTCCCGCTTCGATGTCATCCTGTTCCACGTGGTCCACCCCGAAGAACTCGATTTGCCGGCGCTGGCGGCTGCGCGTTTCATGGAGACCGAAGGGGGAGGTGGACATTTCAATGCGGAGCCCGACACAGTGCGGGGGCTTTACCGGCGCCGGTTCGATGCCTTTTTGCAGGAGATCAAAGCTGGTTGCCAAGCGCGCGGGTGCGACTGGTTTCTGGCGAAGACCTCGGATGACCCGTATGGGTTCCTGCGCAACTGCTTCCTGGAGCGGGGGGCTTAGGTCATGAACTGGCCCGCTTTCGCCAACCCGTGGCTGCTGGCCGGCCTGGTGGCGGTGGGCTTGCCGGTCCTGATCCATTACCTGACGCGGGCGAGGCCGCGGCGGGTGGCATTCCCCCCGTTCAAGTTTCTGCTGGAGGCCTGCGCGGGCCAGCAGGCCGTGCATCGGCTGCGGACCATTCTGCTACTGACGGTTCGCTGTCTGGCGGTGCTCGCGCTGGTGCTCCTGTTCGCGCGGCCATTCTTGCGGCCTTCGGGAGCGGCGGCCAATGCGGGTGTCAACCAGCGCGTGGTGCTGATGGTGGACGCTTCGCTGTCCATGCGCGCGGTGCAGCGCGGCGTGCCGTTGTTCGCGCGCGCGAAGGCCGAGGCGGCTGACGTGCTCCGCAGCTTGGAATCCGGCGCCGAGGCCGGGGTGATTCTGGTCGGGACAACTCCGCGAACGCTCTTGCCCGCCCTGTCGCGCAATTTGCCGGCCCTGCACGATGCCCTGGTGAAAACAGAGCCGACGTTTGAGCTGGGGGACTTTCAGGCTGCCCTGGCGCTGGCCAAACGGATGCTCGGCGGCACCGGCACCCTCTATGTCTTTAGCGATTTCCAGAAATCCAACTGGGAGGCCGCAGGGGAGCTTCCCGCAGGCGTCCTGTGCCGGCTGCGCCCGGTGACGACTGAACCGGTGGACAACGTAGCGCTGGTCGGCACCCGGCTGTTGCCGGAGGAACCGGTCGCAGGCGAAAGCGCCGAAGTCATCTGCACGGTTTTCAATTGCAGTCCGCGGCCCCGAGAGGAAACCGTCCGCCTGCAACTCGCGGAGTTCACGCAGGAACGGCAGGTCAAGGTGGCCCCGTTCGCAACCGCGGATTGCGCCTTCAACGTCACCTTTTCGCAGGAAGGCTCCTTTTCAGGCAAGGCCTGGCTGGAGCCGGATGACCTCCGGGAAGACAACACGCGCTACCTGGCGGTGCGGGTCCACAAGGCGCTTCAGATACTATTCGTGAGTGATGCGGACGCGGGCGACCTGGGGAGCGCGGCGTTCTTCGTGAGCCGGGCGCTGGTGCCGTCGGCCCAGACCGCTCCCGGCCTCAGCCTCATCCGGCGTCATGGTCAGGACACCGACCGCGGCATCCTTGAAACCGCGGACATGTTCATCGTGGTGTCGCCGGCGACCTTGACGGGTGAGGCGGTTGAAATCATGACCCGGCGCGTGCAGGAAGGAGCGCGGTTCCTGGCGGTTCTGGACGGCCCGACAGCACCCGGGCTGGCGCCGGCTGGTTTAAGTCCGCCCTTCCGGTTGCTGCGCACGGTCCTTTCGGAAACCGGCGACGCGCTCATGCCGGGGCCGCGCAAGCTGTTTGCGGAGGCCGACGCGGGCGACTGGTCAGCAGCACGTTTCCGCCGGCACTATCAGAACGAGGTGCTGCCGGGGAGGAGCGATGACGTGGTGCTGTCTTACGCGGACGGCTCGGCTGCGGTGACGCTTTCCAGCGTGGGGAAAGGCTCAGCGGTTTTCGCCAACCTGGCGCTAACGCCGGACGGGGGCGATTTCATTGGCAGCCCGATGTTCCCCGCGACGCTGCATGAGCTGCTGCGAGCCTTGCGTCGCAGTTCAGAGGAGCAGGCCGTGACGCCCGGGACGGCCTGGGTGCTTGAGATCCCCACCAAGGGCGAGGGCGCGCTGAGCGTGACCGACCCGGAAGGCACAGCAATCGAAACTCAAGTAATAACGAGCGGGCGCGCTTCACGGCTGGCGTTGCCCCCGGCGAAGTTGCCGGGCATCTATTCGGTCAAGCAGGGTGGCGTGGTGGTGGGGGCCGCGGCGGTGAATATTGATCCGCGTGAGAGCGATACGCGGCCTATTCCATTGGAGCAACTCAAGGCGGCGGCCGGCGCCGCTGTGACCGTGGTAAGCGGCGAGGAAGACCTCTTGCTGACCGGCAAAGCGCGCCCGCTTTGGCCGCAGTTGGCAGCATCGGCAGCCGCGCTGCTGGCGGTGGAAATGATCTTGTTGGCGGTGTGGCGCCGGGTGCCTCCCCGTAGCGCAGGTCGTAATTATTCAGGGGTGGGGCAGACCTCTGCTCTGCCAGTGGGCCGGGCCTCCGGCCCGGAGTTTCAGGGCTACCAGGCCCACGGAACCGGAGGCTCCGCGCACCGGCAGACCAGAGGTCTGCCCCACGTATGAACTTCGTCTATCTGCCACCGTGGAGCACGAAGCTGATTGCCGGGATGGCGCTGGCGTTGCTGGTGCTGGCAGCCGTGCGCTGGTGGCGCGAGAGCAGAGGCGGGCCGCTGCTGGCGGTGCGGTCGTGCATCATCGGCCTGCTGGTTCTTGTCATGCTCAACCCGCAGTCGTTATTGCCACGGGAACGGACGGAGAAGCCGAAACTGGCGATTCTGCTGGACACCTCGGCCAGCATGGCGACGCACGACCTCGGCACCGATTCGCGGTTTGCCGTTGCACTGCGCACGCTGACGAATCCGGCTGCCCTGGCGACTCTGAACAAGGACTTTGTACTCGACATCCGCCGGTTCGACCGCGAAGCCCATCCGGCCGACCTGGCTCAACTGGGCACGAATACCCCAGCCGGCGACGCGACCGACCTCGGCAAAGCCGTGATGAGCGTGGCCTCCGAGTTGGGCGAAACGAAGGCGCAGGCGGGTGTTCTGGTGATTTCCGATGGTCGCGCGACGACCCCGGATACGCTTGAAGCCGCACAACTTGCCTTGGCGCGCTCGGTGCCGCTTTGGACCTGGACGCTGGGCGGGCCGGTGCCGCGGCACGATTTGTGGGTGGAGACCGCTTCCGCGGAGGCCCTGGCCTTCAGCGGCGCCGAAGTGGAACTGGCAGCCACGCTGCATGAGGTAGGTTATCCGAACCGCAGTTTCAAAGTGGACATCCTGCGCGGGGACCAGTTGATTGACACCAAGGAAGTCTTGCCAGACACCAACGGCACGGCCCGCGTGTCCGTCCGCGTCACCGCGCCCGCAGCCGGCGAGCAGCGCTATGTGTTCCGGGTACCGCCTCAGCCCGAGGAAGCCGACACGGCGAACAACGAGCGGGCGGTCTTCCTGCGCTCCGTGGGCGCCAAGGTGCGGGTGCTGGTCGCTGAAGGCCAGCCGTCCTGGGACACCAAGTTCCTCGTGCAGGCGCTCAAGCGCGACCCGAATGTGGACCTCACGGCGGTTTATCACCTGAACGCGACGCGCAACCTGACGATAGTTTCAACTCTTGGCAATGAGGAACGCTTTGAAGTGGACCTGTTCCCCCGCACCCAGGACCAGATGGACCAGTGGGATGTCATCGTCTTGGGACGCGGCGCTGAGGGTTTCTTCGATGCGCAGACCGAGGGGTTGCTGAGCGACTTTGTGTCGCGGCGCGGCGGGAGCCTCGTCTTCGCCCGGGGCAAAGCCTACGGCGGTCGGTTTCAGCCGCTGGCGAAGCTGGAGCCGGTCGCGTGGGGGAGCGGGGCCGCGCCGACGGTGAAGATGCGGCCTACTGAAGCGGGACGGGACAACCCGATCTTCGACCTGGGCTCCGCCGGCAGGTTGGATGATTTGCTCGAACGGCTGCCGGCCCTGGACCAGGTCAGCCTGACGCTGGGCGAAAAGCCGCTGGCGATCGTGCTCGCCGCCGCCGCGAACGCGGACGGCCCGGTGCTGCTGGCCTATCAGCGCTACGGCCAGGGCAAGACCCTGAGTCTCAATGCCAGCGGCCTGTGGCGCTGGTCCTTCCGCGAGACCGGCCAGGAAGAGAGCGAGGTCGCCTATGGGCGCTTCTGGATTTCGCTGCTGCAATGGCTGATGTCCGGCAGCCAGTTCCTGCCGGGCGCGGATGTAGCGTTAACAAGCGCGCGCCGTTACTACTCCAGCGAGCAGGCGATGCAATTCCTCATCTCCACGCGCAACCTCGACCGCACCATCTATCAGCCGCACCTGACCATCCGCGGCGTGAACCAGGCGGTCGAAGTGGAACCGCGCCAGCGTGGCGAGTCGTTTGTGGCGGAGGCGGGGCCATTTGCGCCGGGCACCTATCGCATTATCCTGCGCAACAACGTGGGCAAGCCTGCCGAGCTTTCGCAGGACGTGGAGGTGGTTAGCGCCTCGGTCGAGAAGCGGGAGCTGAGCGCTGACCCGGAAACGATGCGGCAGTTGGCGGAGGTCAGCGGCGGCGCGGTGGTGAAGGCGGAGGATGTGGCGCACATGCCCGATGTCGTGCGGCGCTGGGAAGCCGCGCGACAAATCGGGCACCGGCAGCAATCGGTTTGGGACCGGTGGTGGTGGATGACGGCTATGCTGGGGTTGCTGGGAGTGGAATGGTGGCTGAGACGGAGGGAGGGGTTGATATGAAGGCCGAAATGCGAAGTTCGAAGTCCGAAGTCCGAAGTCCGAAGTCCGAAAGGGCCACTCGCGGGGTCTGGCATACGGTGCTTCCGGGACCAGAGGCTGGGAGGCCACGGCGCTTGGGATCATTCTGCGCTTGTTGCCCCGAGGGAGCTAGTGTGTTCGGCCTTCGGGTTTCGGCCTTCTTTCGGCCTTCGGGATTCGGCCTTCGGATTTCTCGGCACCCTTCCATCCGAGGCGTCGAGGGACCCTGCGCGGAGAACCCAGGCGTTTGCAAGGAGGGACCACTGTGATTACTGGCGTTCTCAAGCATCTTCGAAGGCGCTTGGCAGGTTGGCTGGCTTTGCGGGCGGGGGTGCTGTTAGTCGGGGTCGTGGGGACAGCGGCTTTGCTTGCAGTGCTACTGGATGCGGCGCTGGACCTGCCGGAACAGGCGCGGGCGGTGGCGCCGTGGGTGCTGGCCGGGTGCGGCGCGCTGGTGGTGGGTTGGGGGATTTGGCACTGGCGCCGGTTCGAGGAACAGCGGGTGGCGCGCTTATTCGAGCGGACTCAACCCGCCTTGGGCAATCGCCTTATCAACGCCGTCCAGCTTTCGCAGCACACCAGCGCCGAGGCCGTGGAAGAATTCCTGCGGCGCGAAGCGGTGGAGCTTGGTCGCAAGACGGCGGCGGGAGTAGCGGTCTGGCCAGCGGTGCGAGCGGGGGTGAAATGGGCAGCCGGGGCAGCCGGTCTGGCTGTGGCAGCATGGCTTTGCCTTGTCCTGGTGGGAGGCGACGTCCTGCGCGCGGTCGCGCCACGTTTCCGCGACCCATACGGAGACCATCCTCCTTACAGCAAGCTGCGCATCGAAGTGACGCCGGCCGGAGCGCAAGTGCTCTACGGCGGACAGGTCGAAGTGCACGCCCGGGCAAAGGGTCGGCCGGCGGATAAACTTTGGCTGGTGGCCAATTCCGGCACGAATGGACTGCGCGCCATCATGTTCCTGGCGCCGGACAAGACCTTTTTCCAGACGCTGGCCAACCTGCGCGAGCCCACCGAGTATTACGTCACCGATGGCCGGGCGCGCAGTCACCGGTTCCCCATCCGCATTCGTTACACTCCGCAGATCACACTGGTCGAAGTAACCACGACCTACCCCCAATACACCGGCCTGGCGACGCGCACGGCCAAGCTGAGCGATGAGCCTCAGGCGTTGCCGGAGGACACCAAGGTCAACCTCCGCCTCGCAAGCAACCGTCCGCTCAAATCGGGCCAACTGACCCTGACGCCGGTGCTGGGGGGCAAGCCGGCGCAAATCACTCTGGAGCCCGAAGGCGAGAAGAACATTGTGAGCGGAGGCTTCACGCTGACCCAGCCGGTGGTGTTCTCGGTCTCAGTGCGCGATGTCAATGACCTGGATTCCGTGGAGCCGCGCCAGGGGCGGTTCAACCTCCTGCCGGATGAACGGCCCCAGATTTTCGTGCTGGAGCCGGGGCGGGACGCAGTGGCGACACCGTCCATCCGGGTGCCGGTGCGCGTGGAGGCCACAGACGACTATGGCATCACGCGCGTAGTCTGGTTGCGCGGCCTCAACCGCTCGATCGAGCGTCCCTTCAACATGAAGCTCACCCTCAAGTCCGGGCCGCGAGCGGTCGAGGCGGCGGGCGCCTTTGAGTTCGATAAACTCGGCGTCCGGCCCGGTGATTTAATCGAGTATTACTTCGAGGCGGCGGACAATTATCCTAAAGGCCCGAATATCACGCTGAGCAAGCTCTACCGCGTCGAGGTTATTTCCAAGGAGCAGTATGAAGCGATCCTGCGCATGGCGGCGGCGCGGAAGGCGCTGTTCGAGCCTTACTTCCAACTGGGCGCCTGGCTGCGGCGGCTGGCAGAAAAAGCGAGGAATATAGCCAAGCAGGCCGAGAGTGCTGCAGAGGCCGACAAGCAAGCGGCGGCAAAAGAGGCTGAGGCGCTAGCGGCCGATCTGGCCAAGTACGAAGGCGAGTTGGGTAAACTCTTGCAGGAGGCGGTTTTATTTGATGTGGAACAGGCGTTTCGGAATGCGCTAGTCGAGCAACACACCGCGATTGGGCAGGCACGGCAGAAGCTCAGCAAAGGCTTTGGGAGCGGACAACTCGATCCCAAGAAGCTGAGCGAAGCCGCCTCGGATTTGAGCCAACTGGCGCAGGAGGAAGAGCAAGACGTAACCCAACCGGCGCAACAGATTGCGGCCGTGGCCCACTTGCTGGCCCGCGCGGATGCGTTTGTGAAGCTGGCGCGCCAACAGGCGACCCTGGCGCAGATGTTGCGGCGGTTTGCGGACAGGAGCGGGGACCTGTCGCCCATTGAGCAGATGGAAATGCAGGAGTTGGCATACCAACAGCGCCGAATCCAGGAGGGCCTGCGCGCATTGCTGGAATCCTTGCCGCAACTGCTGGCGAACATCCCGGACGAGGAGCAATATGCGCCGTTGCGCGGGGACGTGGAGAAGTTTGTCCAGGCAGTGGCCGAGGCGGGGATCGAGGAGGACTTGAGGAACAACGCGCATAATCTGTCTCTCCTGGATGGGAAGTCCGGCTACGCGCTGGCCCAACAGGCGGCGGAGAAAATGGACCGGCTGATCAGCAAGTGCCAGGGCATGCCGGAGGACGCCAAGACCTGTCTGCACTTTAAGCCCAGCGTGCAGCGGGCGATGGGCAACACGCTGGAGCAAATCCTTGCGGCGATGGGGGCCAAACCCGGCAACGGCCAGGGCGGTCAGGACGGATACGCTTTGTTCAACGACGACGTGGCGCTTTACGGGCCAAACGTTGAGTTGGCCGGCGAGCAGGGCGGCGGCCCGAGGGAAAGAGGGCAGGCGGCGGTGCGGCGGGCGGAGCGTGTCCCGGGCGAGGCCCGCGACCCGGCGCTGAGGCCAGCCGCCACGCCCGGGCGGGTGCGCCTGCAACCGGATGCCAAGTTCCCGCTGCGCTACCGCGATCTGGCAGGCGAATACTTCAAGGTCATAGGCGAATCGGAAAGAGAGAAAGGAGTGAAGAAATGAGTGGTAATTGGTTAGGTTGCAGGGTGGGAGAAATCCGAAACTCGAAGGCCGAAGGCCGAAGGAAACCCGAATTCCGAAATCCGAAGAGGGCAGGCTGCCGTCCTGGGGCCCGGCCTTTTCGGGCGTTGAGGCTGCGTGGCCACGGGGCTCCGGATCAGTCCGCTCCCAGAGTGAGGCGCGGAGTGGAGGTTTCGGGCTTCGGGTGTCGGATTTCTTTCGGCCTTCGGCCTTCGGGTTTCGGATTTGGCCGCCTCCTCCCACCCGGAACTTCAAGCAGCTTGAAGACGCTCTGCCTCCTGCTGCTCCTGGTCACCACAGTCAGCGCGGCGGACAGCACCGGCGACGCGGTCGAGTGCGCGAACCTGATTTATTCCGGCACGAAGAGTTCGGTGTGCTTCAGCGAGGAATTCCTCTCGACCGTGGCAAGCGAGACCAGCATCAACACCTCGCGGAAGTTCAAGGCGGTCAAACTGGGCGAGCGCGAGGTGTTCCGGTTTCCGTTTGCGGTGATGACCGGCGAGGGAGCGTTTACGCTCACCGACGACGAGCGCAAGAACCTCAAGCTCTACCTGGAGAAAGGCGGGTTCCTGCTCGCCAGCGCCGGGTGCAGCAGCAAGGAATGGGGCGACTCGTTCACGCGCGAGATGAAGGCGATCTTCCCCGAGCGCAAGCTCGAGGACGTGCCGCTCACCCATTCCATCTTCCGCACGATCTTCGACATCGCGCGCCTCGATACCAAAGCCGAGGACGCCAAGCTGTTCGGCCTGACGATCGGGGGGAAGATCGTCGTCATCTATTCGCCCGACGGGCTGAATGATACCGCCACCATGCACGGCTGCTGCTGCTGCGGCGGCAATGAAATCAAGAACAGCCAGAAGGTGAATGCCAACATTCTGGTCTATGCGCTTTTGCAGTAGCGGAGCCCGCCTGAAGGGCGTACCTTTCAGGCGGTCGTTGTTTGGGCCTTTCAGGCGGTTCATCTGCCGCATCCTATTTAGTTGCAGCCTCGCCACGCTGTTGCTTCTGCTCCTCGTCACGTCGGCGCTCGGCGCGGACAAAACCGTCCCGCCACCCGTCTTCCATAGCAGCGTCAAGACCGCCAGCGAGGCAGCGGCGGCGGACCAATCGCTGGTGCTCGTTATCTTCGGCGCAGACTGGTGCGGGCCATGCAAGGAGCTGAGGGCCAAGACGCTTGATTCGCGCGAGTTCAACGACCAAGCCGGCCCCCTGCACATCGCCGAGGTGGATGTGGATGCGGAAGCCGGCCTGGCCCGCGACTATGGCGTAACAGCCATTCCGGCGCTGGTGCTGATGACGGCGGACAACAAGGTGGTTGGACGGCGGACGGGCTTTTTGGCCAACGCGGAGATTATGATCTGGCTGCGCGAAGCGCGGGAGCGTGTCAAAGAGGGGAAATGGGAAGGAACGGCGCCGTCCTCGCAGCTCAGCGAATTCGTCTCCAAGGCGTCGGCGGGCGGGCTCGATACGAACGACCTGGCGCGGCTGGTGGTCATGCTGGGCGCGCCCGAGCCCGCGGACCGAGAGGCCGCGGCCAAACTGCTCGGCGAGCAGCGCGAAGAAGCTGTCGTGCCGCTGATCGAAGCGGTCACCAATTCTTACCTGGGCGTGAGGATTGCCGCCAGTGAACTGCTGCACTTGCTGGCAGCGGAGGCTCCTGCAGTTGACCCCTGGCAAGCGCCCGCGGAACTGGCCGAAACTGTCGCTGCCCTGAGACAGTGGTGGGCGAGCACGGGCCGGTTGCCCTCCGGGAACCGGGAGCAGAAGCCTGATGCAGCCAGCGCCGCCACGATCAGCGGCGCCCTGGAGGCGTTGCGGGGCGATGATCCGGCGCGGCGCACCGCGGCCATGTCCACGCTGGTCGCCTTCGGGACCGCCGCGTTGCCGGCGGTGCGCGAGACGATCAAGGTCTGCGAGAAAGCCAGTGACCCGCGCAGCCTGGCACTGCTCGACGATGTGCGCTGGGCCATTTTGGTTCCCAATGCCGTCGAGCAGGGCGCAGGGGGCGTCCGCGCCGTGCTGGCGCGCGGCAAGGGGCCCGAACGGCAGGCGGCGGCCACGCGGCTGGGTCGCGTGGGACGCCCGGCCATCCCGGCACTGGCGGAATTGCTCAATGACACCGATCCGCTGGTGGTGGAGACTGCGGTGCGGGCGTTGTCGAGCATCGGCGAGAAGGACGCGATTCCCGCGATGGCGGCGCTGCTGAAGGCCCCGGACATCAACCTGCGCATGACGGCGGCCCAGGCGCTCGGACACACGAAGAACAGCGCAGCCGTCAAAGACCTGCTGACGGTATTCGACGACCCGAACGAAGTGGTGGCCTGCACTGCGTTGTCCGCCCTGGAGGAGATCAATGCCGGCAACGGCTATTCCCCGACGAGGAAAGCCCAGTCGCCCGAGGTCAGCCGGGCGTTGAAGGGTTGCCTGGCCGACCCGCGCTGGCGTGTGCGCGCCGCCGCAGCGGAGATCACGGGCAAACTTGAAGCCAAAGAGCTGATTCCAGAGTTGAAGGGCTTGTTGGACGACGCCGATGGCTTCGTGATTAAGAATGCGCTGGAAGCGTTGCGGAAATGGGGCGCGGCGCCCGAGCCGGACAAGGTGCTCGGGATTGCTCAGCGTCATCCCGGTCTGCGCGGCGAGGCGGTGGAAATGCTGGTCAGCTCGGGGCGTGAAGATGCCGTCAAGGCGGTTACGGATATGTATAAAGCCAGCGACGTTGAGGGGCGGCTGGCGATTCTAGGCAGCCTCAAATCCGGCTCGGGCCAACAGCAGGAGACCACGGCGTGGCAGCCGTTCCTGGCGCAAGCCGCAACCGAGAATGACGCGCGGCTGCGTCGGGCAGCGGCGGAAGCGCTGGGGGCGCAACCCCCGAAGGTGGCGGCGGCAGTGGTGGGCCCCCTGTTAGCCGACGAGGACGCGGAAACCCGTTTGCAGGCCGCCGGGGTGGTCTTGAGCGTGATTAGCGGCGAGCGTGTGCCCGCGAGCGGTTCGCATGGGTCGTATATTGTCCAGTTGCCGGAGGGATTTGAATGGAACGGCTCATCCATTCGGCAGAAAACAGGCGCGACCAATGCGCTGGCCGCAACGCGCGAGCAAATAGCCGCCTGGCACACTGTGCTGCAACAAAAAGCCGGCGCAACGCCTGACGCGCTGACCGCTGCCGCCATCTATGTCACCGGCCAGAGCAACGCCGACCTGCCGGTGCTTCAGGGAGCGCTGGAACGAGCGGACAAGGAAGCGCTGGCGCGGGTGAGCCGGTCGGCGGCGCTGGCGGGCATCCTGCCGCGGTTGCCCTGGCCCGATGGAAGGCCGGTGGCGGAAAGGTTGAGTCGTTCGCCGGCGCTTTTCCTGCGCATGGTGGGTTATGCGAATAAGTCCGCGCCCGGGCTGAGGGAGTTCGTGTTTGACCCGCGCCGTTTTCGCGCGGCGGTTGAACCGGCTTCGCTGGAGGAGCTGCAGGCCAGTTTGCCGCAGTTGCTGAGTTCCGGCCAGCAACAGGTGTCTCTTGTGGCTGGCACGTGGCGCATGGAACCGGTGGTCACGGCGCTGTTGGATGCGACCAATGCTGCGTGGCGGGCGGCGGCGGTCTATGCCGTCGGTTCGTGGGCGGACGCAGACGGGCTGTCCCAGTTGGAGCGGGCCCTCAAGGATACGAACGGGTGGGTGCGGGCGGCGGCCATTCCCGGCCTGGCGCGAACCGCCAAAGACCGGGCCACGCTGGAGCAGCGCGTGGGTCCGCTGATGGCAGACCCCGACAAACATGTGGCGGCCAAGGCGGCGGTGGCCCTGTTGGAACCGGAAACGCGGAACGCCGCCGGGCTGGACTACAGCTTCGAATACTTTCAGTTTGAGAATATCCATGCCTTTCCTGACTTCCGTGTCCAAGTAGGCGAACAGCGTCCCCTGACGCCACTCGCGGGCAAACCCGCCTTCCTGGAGCAAGCGCGCCAGCAGGTATTTCAGGGCACAGCGGAAGAGGCCGCCGTGCCGGCCTTATTGCTGGCCCAATATGGCGACTTCAGCGGCCTGGACCATCTGCTGTCGGACGCTTCCGCAGACACACAGAAACAAGACGAACTGGGAACCGTCTTGCTGACCGGAGTTGCCTTAAGCCGCGACCCGAAGTACATGCCCGCGCTCAAAAGGATGACCGCAGCCGCCAAAGCGAACTACGAACTCCTCCGCCTGTTACAGGCTCTCAAAGGCATGTCCGGCGCCGACGCCCGCGAACTGCGGCTCGAAATCAACCGGCGCATGCGCCAGGGGAATGAGTGAATTATCCCCAAAGCCGTAGCTACCGCAAAGACGCGAAGAAGCAAAGCCGCAAGGAACAGACGCCGGTCCTATTTCCCCGCCCAACTCACCCGCTGCTGCGGCTCGGGCAGTTTGGGAAATGGGGCGTGCGGCTCGGTCTGATACCAATAGGCCACGCTGTAATAGTAGTTGCCGCTGCGGAAGGGCGGACTGCCGTTGCCGTGTTCGATCTGGAAGCGCAAGGACTTTTTGAAAGCCACCGGGTCGGGCACGTGCCACCGGTAAGCAGTGGTATAAGGCTCTTCGAGCAGCGTGACCCCGAAATAGGGGAAGCAGCCCGCGCGCAAGCCGTAGGATTCGCAGAAATAATCCTCAGAGCCGGTGCCCTGAATGACGTGCTGGCCATCAATATAAACGATCTCGTCGCCCTCGCCCCACCAGCCGCCGTCGTTGTTCTTCACGCTCAGCACGCAGCCTACCAGCGCCCCGCGCCCCTGCGCTTCTAAAATCGTATAAGGTCCTTCGGGCGGCGGGGTGGCCTGGCGGTATTGCGCATGGAAATAGCCCTGGTTGGCGGGGGCTTTGCGGTAACTGCGATAGTTGACCTCATACCAATGCTGGCTCGGCTGCTTGCCTTCGTTCGTAATGGTGATCCGGGCCGAGCGCTTGAAGGGCATGGGAAAGTAGCAGTTGCGCGCGGCGCCGAAAGCGGCGGGATCGGTCGGCTTGCCCGGCTGCTGATCAATGCACACCAAAGCCGAGCTCGTCTTTTCGGTGAAACCAAAGCCCACGCCAAAAAAGTCCCCAACGGGCACTTCGACGCTGGGCTCCTTTTCGCCGTCCCAATACATGCGCAGCACATGCCATTGCAAGTGATGCGCTTCGCGGCTGGTGATGTTATCGCGCAAGTGGACGATGCAGCCGGAGCCCTTAACGTCCGCCAGCACCAGGGTCTGGCCGGGCTCCAGTATCCGCCAATCCGCGTTGCCGCCCGTGGGATCAGAAGAAGTAATTCGATGCGAGCCGAACTCCGGCAAAGTCGGCAGGTTCTCCAGCACATCCGATTGCGCCAGCGCGCCTGCGGCAGCCGACATCAATAACCAAATAAGTAGTCTCATATTCTAACCAACTGCACATTCGTGGGGTCCATGATGAGAAGTTGCGCAATCATGCTCTGGAGGAGGCTGGGTTGCACCAAAAAAAGCGTCCGGGCTATCCGCCGCGCCGCTCCACTCGGCTGCCGTGGTTGAGCATTGCCACAATCTGGTTTGTGCACTCCAGGACCATTTTCGCCAGGCCGTCGCCCTCTCCCAAGCCGAACATTTTAATCATCCTCACCGATGACCAGGGGCGGGGCGATTACAGCGCGCTTGGGACGCGGGACATCCGCACGCGGAACATGGACCGGCTGTTTCACGAAGGCATGACTTTCTAGAACTTCTTTGCCAATAGCTGTGTCTGTTCGCCGTCGCGGGCGGCACTGCTGACCGGCTGTTACCCGGATCGGGTCGGGGTGCCGGGAGTGATCCGGGAGGAGGCGCCGGACGATTCGTGGGGTTATCAATTGCCTGGCGCGAAGCTGCTCCCAGAGCCGCTCAAACAGGCCGGTTGCCACACCGCGCTTATCGGCAAATGGCATCTCGGCATCGGCTCGCCCAACACGCCAACGGAACGGGGCTCTGACCTGTTTGAAGGCTTCCTCGGCGACATGGTGGACAATTGCTGGACGCATCGGCGACATGGTCTGAATCTCATGCTACGGAACCAGGAGATCACTGATCCCCAGGGTCATGCGACGGACATCTTTACCGGCTGGGCGTGCGAGTATTTGGAGGCGCGGGCCAAAGTGGTGTCCAGCGAATGCTCTTTACGCTTGCCGCCGTGCTTTCTTGTCCCATAGTAAGTGCCGCTGATTTGATGCCAGAACAGACACGGATAATTCTAGATTTTGGCCAAGAGCTGTCTCGTGCTGAGGCGCTTCGTTTTGTCCGAGTTCATGGCCTGAGGGCAGGGGGTGACAAATAGGGGTATCAACGGAAAATGCACTTTAGAGCTTCAGTCGTAAGTGGCTGTAAATAAGTTGGTTGGGCGCTTGGCGCAGTGGTTAGCGCGTCTCGTTTACACCGAGTAGGTCGGGGGTTCGAGTCCCTCAGCGCCCACCATCTTTATTATCAATGACTTACGAATGAAGCCCATCTTCGGCATAACACTTTCGCATAACATATTCAAAGCTGTCATACACGTTCGTGCATGTTCAAGAATGTCAGGACGAACTAAATGCTGTTGAACCTGCAGCGCGAGCTTGTTCGTTAAGGCAGCCGGATTGAGTTTCTTTTCGTTGGGAAAATGGCTGCCCGAGAATCCAAAATCGCGTCTCAATCTACCTGCACCACCCGCATTCAACGCCAACCTCCAAACCGCCGGGCTCATTTGAAGATCCAGCATGTGTTTCTGGGGGGGTTTCAGCATACCACCCGCACAATAAAAACGCGTCCTGGGTCAACTGGGGAAGAAATTGTGAAGCGGTGAGCCCCTGAAATTGGCCATCAGCATCATTTCCCCACCCCTCAGTGTTCATTCGCGTTCAAGGCTGTTCAAAGCTGTCGGGAAAAACCAAAGTCCGCAACTTGGACCAGATTCTCAAGCCCAGAACCAGCAACGGCACGCCCAGGTAAAAAAGAGCCCGGAGACCCCTGAGCATTTGAACTGGCCTGGTCCGCTCCTTCAACTGGCCCGTCTCAAATCAGGCCCCTTTCCCGCCGTTCAAAGACAAAGGCGATGTCATGGCTGCTTGGGGTGAGGCTCGTTTGATCAAGTACCTGGATGGCTGAATGATGCGGTGGTGAAGGAGCGTTAAAAGAAGAGCGGCCCGGAAAACGTAGCCGAGCCGCTCCAACCCAACCAAACAACAACAAACAACAACAAACCTCTCCAGCAAAACCACAAAGCCCACGGTTACATTGCTCCCGGTGCTCTTGATTCTCAATGCCGGGTATTACGGACTCACCCTACTACCTTTACCGGATGCGAAAAGGGCTCACCCGAAGAGTATCCGGGAGCCCTAGGTTCCGGTCGTGGAGTGCGTGGTAAACCTCGGGTTTCTTCGACTTTCCCCTTGCTTTCATTGAGTTCTGCCGCTATCCACCCTCAACACAAATATGGCAAAAGCACTAACCAAATCACAAATCGTCACGTCCCTTGCGGAAACTGTTGGCCTCACAAAAAAGCAGGCCGTTCAATCAATCGAAGCACTGGTCGCATTGGCATACAAAAATGCGAAGAACTCCTTCACGATTCCTGGACTGGGCAAGATCGTTCTGGTGAATC
>Ga0371490_1000768_pt1 | contig 19481 bp, 17 predicted proteins | sample MB2SIPfraction_FD_207959 | JGI IMG/M metagenome (GOLD analysis project Ga0371490, IMG submission 207959) | Lab enriched peat soil microbial communities from McLean, Ithaca, NY, United States - MB28FN SIP fraction | ecosystem: Environmental > Terrestrial > Soil > Wetlands > Peat | place: USA... | reverse complement strand
CTTCCTCGAGATTGTTCGAGTTTGGAGCCCCGGCCCCACCGCCGTTGCCCTCCAGATATTTCTCCACGAGGTGAGCGATGACTTCGGTATCAACCTCCGTGGCGAATTTGTGCCCCTCCGCCACCAGCCCCTTCTTCAGTTCCAGGTAATTTTCGATGATTCCATTGTGAACTACCACCACCGTCCCGTTACAATCGCGATGCGGATGGGCGTTCTCTTCCGTAGGTGCGCCATGGGTGGCCCACCGCGTATGGCCCACTCCGTAAGAGCCGTCCACCGGGTTCAGACGGACCACTTCTTCAAGGTTGTGCAGTTTGCCCGTGGCGCGACGCACTTGCAAGTTGTTGCCCTCAATCACGGCAATACCTGCCGAGTCGTAGCCGCGGTATTGCAGCCGCTGCAATCCTTCCAGCAATACCGGTACTACGCGTTTGTTTCCGATGTAACCGATGATACCTGACATGAGATCCTTGCCTCAGGTCCTGTACGACGCGTTGATGGTGATATAGTCGTGAGTTAGATCGCAGGTCCAAAGATGGGCAGAGAAGCTGCCTTGGTGAAGGTCGAGCCGGAGGATAATTTCCTTTCCCTCAAGCTCTTTACGCGCGGCGGCTTCGTCGAAGCCTGCATCCACCCCGTCCCGGCAGAGCAGCAATTCGTTGACGTGGACATCCACTTTGTTGGGGTCGAAGAGCGCGCCGGAATAACCGGCCGCGCAAAGCACGCGGCCCCAGTTGGGATCGCCTCCCGCGATGGCTGTCTTGACCAACGGGGAGTTCGCGATGGCGCGCGCCACACGTTCCGCATCGGAGGGCCTTCTGGCCCCTTGCACCTCGACGATGACCAGTTTCTTAGCCCCCTCGCCGTCCCGGGCTATCATCCTGGCCAAGCTCTGGCAAAGTTGCGTAAGCCCCTCCAGGAACCAGGCCCAGCTTGTATTGCCGGGCCGCACGCCGATCGCGGCCAAGCCACTTGCCCAGGCCAGCACCGTATCATTCGTGGATGTATCTCCATCCACGGTGATGCGATTGAAAGAGACATCCACGGCCGCCCGGAGCAAGTTTTGGAGCGTGCGTGGGCCGATGAGCGCATCCGTGGTCAGAAAGGAAAGCATGGTGGCCATGCGCGGATGGATCATTCCTGCGCCCTTGGCGATTCCCGCCAGAAACACGGGTTTTCCGCCCACCTCCGAGCGAAGGACGCACGACTTGGGGAACGTGTCGGTGGTCATGATGGCTTGCGCCATCGCCGAGGCATTTGCGATGGAAAGCTTTTCGACCAGGGCAGGAATTTGGTTGGTGACCAGGCCAAGCTCGAGCGCCACTCCGATGACGCCTGTAGAGGCCACCAGAACCTGCGCAGGCTGGAGTTTCAGCAGTTTAGCCGCTGCCCGCGCGCTCTCCCTTGCCGTGTGTAACCCCTCGCGGCCCGTGCAAGCATTGGCATTGCCGGAGTTCACCACCAGCGCGCGGCAGCGTCTGTGGCTTTCCGCAAGGTTCTGCCGTGAAACGAGCACGGGGGCCGCCGCCACCAAGTTCGTCGTAAACAGGCCGGCTGTGGTGGCCCCGGGGGCGTCGCAGACGAGCAAGGCCAAGTCGAGCTCGCCGCCTCCCTTTTTGATCCCTGCCGCCACCGCAGCCCCGCGAAAGCCCCGCGCAGAAGCGAGGTTGCCTTCCACAACTTCCCACTTTTGCATGCCTACTCTCCTGAGAATCAGCCCGCTCCGGTCATTCCGGCGAAAGCCGGACCGCAGTTTCTTGTGTAATAAGGCGGACCCGGAATGCGCGGAGGTGACGACAACAGCCTGTCACTTGATTTTTACTGGCGGGGCCGGGGAGAGTTCCACCACGCCGGGCTGTGGTGGCGGCTCAGGCCCAGCCACTTTTATGCTGCGCAGGGTCTCGTCGCACGCCTCCATGTAGAGAGTCTCGTCTTCATCACCTGGGGAGCAATCGGCCTCGATGATCCGGTCCTGGGTGACGATTCTGGCCATCAAGTGCAAGTGGCGGCCCACGAGCTGGCGAATCATCATAGCGTCACGGTTATTGATCTTGGTATGCTCAAGATGATAAAGGGCAAGATCTTCGGTCACGCCCTTGGTCTCCCATTTCGCCAGTACCTCTGGAGAAAACTCCCAGGTGTGGTCGGGGTTGGGCTGTGAAGTAATCGCCAGCGAGGGGCCGATGCTCCAGAACTTCGAGCGTCTGATCTTCACGCCGCCCGGGAAGGCCTCGATGTTCCCATAGAGCCCGCTAGAAATTTCCATGTCAATTCCAAGCGCTTCGTTGTGGTAGGAACGCTGCGCCAGGGTTTCCTCGCTGACCCGCTGATGGTGGCCCGGATACCACTTCACCAGCAGGTATTCGCCCCCTACCAGGCCGCCCCCGATGATCAGGATTGAAATGGCGAGAATCAATTGAATGGGTATTTTCTTCTTCATGACAGCCATCTTAACACACGGTTCCGGCTAAAGCTTCAATTCCATAAAAACCGCGCCCGGGACTGGATTGCGATAGTAGGGCTCAATCCGCTTGAAGCCTAGCGACTCGTACAGCGCGATGGCCTCCCGCATCGAAGGAAGCGTATCCAGCCGCATCTTGTTGCAGCCGCTCTTTCGCGCTTCGTCGATGATGGCCAGTGCCAGCATTCGCCCCGCGCCTCTTCCGCGAAACTCCGGGCGCAAATAAAGCCGCTTCATCTCGCAGGTCTCGTCGTCGAGTTTCCTCAGGGCAACGCACCCGAGAGCTTGGCCTGTTTCGAACGCCAGCAGCAATCTTCCTGCGGGCGGCGCGTATTCTCCGGGAAGGGTCGCCAACTCCCTCTCAAAACCCTGAAAGCATAGGCTGACGCCTAGGGAGGCCTCGTATTCACGCAGCAGTCGCCTTACCTCTTCGATCTGCTCGGGCGTTTCAGCCTGGGCCAGTTCCATCGTGCGGATCGTTTCCTTTGTCAGGCTACCGCACCAAAATGAGCGGACGCGTCTTTTCCACGACTTCACCAATAACCTGGGCGGGAATGGTTAAAGCTCGCAGGGCGTCGAGGAGTCTAGGAGCCTCTTGGTGAGCGACGGAAAACAACAATCCTCCCGAGGTCTGCGGGTCGAACAGCAAGTTTCGGGTCTCTTCGGGGATGCCGCTCGCGAATTCGACGCACTTCCCTATGAATTCCATGTTCCTTTTTAGGCCGCCGGGCAGAAAACCGGCCCGCGAATACTCTTCAGCCTCCGTCAGGAATTCAACTCTGGTCGAGTCAATCACCAGGCTCGCCTTGCTTGCTGCCGCCATCTCTCGCGCGTGGCCCAGCAAGCCGAAGCCTGTAATATCGGTTGCCGAGTGAACGTCAAATTGCAGGGCAACTTCACTGGCGGCGCGATTCAACGCGCACATGGAGGTGCTTGCAGCCTCCACGGCGGACTTGCTGGCCAGGCCCTTTTTGAGCGCGGTGCTGATGATTCCGGTGCCCAGGCGCTTGGTCAAGAGGAGTCGGTCGCCCGGTCGGGCGGCCGCGTTGGTGAACAGGCGGTGTGGGTTAACGAGGCCGGTGACTGCATAACCGAACTTGATCTCCTCGTCGCCGATCGAGTGGCCGCCGATCACCGCGCATCCGGCCTCTTGCATTTTGGCGTATCCGCCCTCGAGGATCTTCTCCAAGATCTCGAGGCCCTCTTCTTGGTTGGGAAATCCTACGATGGAGAGCGCGGAGATGGGGCGGCCACCCATGGCGTAAACGTCGCTGAGGGCATTGGCCGCGGCGATCTGGCCGAAAGTGTAAGGGTCATCCACGATAGGCGTGAAGAAATCCACAGTCTGAACCAGCGCCAGGTCCGGGCTGAGCTGATACACTCCGGCGTCGTCATTGGTGTCGAAGCCCACCAGAACATTGGCATCGGATTGTTTCGGCAGTTTGGCCAGCACGCGGTCCAAAATACTTGGACTCAGCTTAGCCGCTCAACCCGCCGCTTTCACCATGGTGGTCAGCCGAACCGGAGGCACTAGAAAAACTCCTTCTGGCGCGGCGAGTTAAGCAGTGGAGATCGCCGAAAGCAGTTCCGCCGCGCCCAACAATGTAACCACCACCGCAGTATACCAGACTCACGCGGAGACGGCAGCGATGCTCCCCTAGAGCGTGGCAGCACTGAATGCGGCAGAGGTCAGGGCTACGAGGTGTCGCTGGACCCTCGTGTTCCGGCGCGTTATCATTCAACTCGATGCTATCGAGCCGCATTGTAATCGAGCGCGCGGTCGACCTCGGCTTTGATCTAGCTGGGATCGCACCCCTTGGAGTTTGGAAAGACCTCGATTTTTCCCGGGAGTGGGTGGTAAAGGGCTTCCATGGGGAGATGCGTTACCTTGCTAACCCCAAGCGCTTCGATCCGCTCCTGGTCCTGCCGTCCGCCAAGTCGGTGATCTGCGTCGGACTCGTCTATAACGCGCCACTCCCGTATTCAACTGAAGTGGCCGCAGCGGAGAAAAGTCAGGAGTCAGTGGGCAGAAGGCAGAAAAAACAGGAAGCCAACCAGTCACGCGGAGGCGAGGCCGCGGAGTCCATAGTCAGTTCCGACCCTATGGTGATCCGCAACTACGGACAACGGACCACGGGCGACGGACGATCAACAATTCCCAGCGCCGATTTTCCATTTTCTATTTTCCAGTTTCCAACCCGGGCTTGGATTTCGCGCTACGCCTGGGGGTGCGACTATCATGAGGTTATGCGCGCGAAGCTCGAGCAGCTTCGCGTTGTGCTAGAAGAATTGGCGCCTGGCGTCGAGACTCGGGTGCTTGTTGACACCGGGCCCGTGGTCGAGCGCGCCTTCGCGCGCTTTTCGGGAATCGGTTGGATGGGAAAGAACACCTGCATCATCAATGAGGACAAGGGATCCTGGTTTTTCCTCGGGGTCATCCTGAGCAGCCTCGAGCTGGCGCCGGACTTGCCCGCCCCCGACCGTTGCGGATCCTGCACGGCGTGCCTGGAGGCATGCCCCACGGGAGCCTTGGTGGAACCCTATGTGATGGACGCGTCACGCTGCATCTCATATTTGACTATTGAACTTCGGGGACCCATCCCGGGGGAGTTCCGGCCAAAGATCGGCGGCAACGTCTTCGGGTGCGACATTTGTCAGGATGTATGTCCCTGGAACGGCAGTCGTCAGTCGTCAGTTTTCAGTTATCAGCAAGCTACGTCACCGCAACTGAGGCCCGCCGTCAGCTATCAGCAGCCAGCTTCCCGACAGTGGCAGCCATCCGAGAGGCGTTACGTCACGCATCCGGCGACGACGAAAGTCTCGCAATTCCATCCGATGATTGTGAAGGGGATTCACCCTGCCATCGTCGACCGCAGTACACGTGATCAACTGACACCCGACAACGGACCTAGGGCCACGGACAGCGAACGACTGGCCACGGACCCTGCTAGCTTCTCACTGTTCAATCCGCCGCTGGACGCTCTTGCTTTGTTGGGCGAAGAAGACTTCCGCCGGGTCTTCGTTCATTCACCCATCAAACGGGCGAAGTGGCGCGGCTGGTTGCGCAATCTCGCGGTGGCCATGGGCAATTCCGGCGACAAGAGGTTTGTGCCCTGGCTCGAGCGGGCTGCCCAGCATTCTGATCCCATCATCCGTGAACACGCTGCCTGGGCACTTGAGCGCTTGCGAGGCAAGTGAAGGGCGCACGATGATGCCGAGCACTGCTTCAATCGGCAATCGACAATCGCAAAGGAGGGAAACGATGAACTACAGACGATTTGGCCGTACGGGATGGATGGTCAGCGAACTCGGTTACGGCATGTGGGGAATGGCAGGCTGGACGGGCTCCAACGATGATGAATCCACGCTAGCCCTGCAACGCTCCGTTGATCTGGGCTGCACCTTTTTCGATACCGCATGGGCCTACGGGGAGGGCCATAGCGAGGCATTGTTGGGATGGCTGGTCCGCAACAACCCGGGTAAGAAGCTCTATACCGCCACGAAAATTCCCCCGAAGAACCTCCAGTGGCCCAGCCGGCGTGAATACACTTTGGACGATTGCTTTCCGCCCCGGCACATCGACGAATACGTCAAGCGAAGCCTCAAGGACGCTGGCCTCGAAAGCTTCGACCTTGTACAGTTTCACGTCTGGGAGGATTCCTGGATGGACGACGACCGTTGGGTGAAGCAGGTCGAGAACCTGCGCCGCCAGGGGATGATTCATGCTGTAGGCGTCAGCATCAACCGTTGGGAACCCTGGAACGGGGTGAGGACGGTTCAATCCGGCCTGATTGATGCCGTGCAAGTGATCTACAACATTTTCGACCAAAACCCCGAGGATGAACTCTTTCCGGCCTGCCAGGCGAAGGACGTGGCGGTGATCGCCCGGGTCCCCTTCGACGAAGGAACGCTCACGGGGACCCTCACGCTGGGCAGTAGGTGGCCGGAAGGTGATTGGCGCAACACCTACTTCGTGCCGGAGAACCTCAAGGCCAGCGTGGCGCGCGCCGAGGCGCTCCGGCCCCTTATTCCCAGTGGCATGACTATGCCCGAGATGGCTCTGCGCTTTATCCTCAACAATCCCACAGTGAGCACCGTCATTCCCGGAATGCGCAGGGTCAAGCATGTGGAGGCCAATGCCGCTGCCTGCAACGCCGGGCCTCTTCCGGCCGAACTCTTCGCGAAGCTGCGAGCTCATCGCTGGGACCGAAAGCCCACCCGATGGTCCCAGTGAGCTCGCGCAGAACGATGACGAGTGGGCCTTGTGTTGACGTTACAATGTCTTTGCCAAGATGTGGATTGACGCGGGTCGCCGTGCGCGACTCACGCCCGGCGCGGCCCTTGTAGCAGGCGCGCCGGCAAAGTGATAATCGCGGCCAGCAGCTCAAAGACTCCACCCACAGCGATGCCAACGAGGCGGAAGGGCAAAAGCAACAACCAGACAAACGGATACAGAACCAGAGCCAGCAACGCCAGCGGCCAGCAAAGAACTAAGAGTATGCACCAGAGCAAGAACTTGATCATCGTGGAACCTCGGGAACGCTCTCCTGCCTGATTATACGCAGAACGGCTGAGAATGTTCCGTCCGCTGCTCTGTCGCCCTGTGCCCAAGTTTTAGCCTTAGGGCCTGCCCTACCTGAAAGGCGCATACATCTTGGGAAAAACCGTGGTGAGGTGCGCCACCCGACTTTCAATAATGGAACCGGTAGCGAAACTCCACGTAAATTTGGCGTGGATCGTTCCAGTGAAAGCCGCCAAAGGTCAGGCTGTTATCCAACTGCACACGATGGTTGGCCACATTCAGCGCGTTCAGGGAAAAGGTGTATTTCTCAGCAAAGGTTTTCCCGAGAGCAAGATCGAACGTGGTGTGGCCAGGCAGATAGGGCCCGGGATATTGCGCGTTCGGCGTCCCGTACAATCCGTTCGTAAACCCCGAGCCGTAGTACACATTCGTCGAGGCATAGGCCCGCCAGGGAAGACTTGTATTGTAGCCCAAGTTCAAAGTGTTTCTCTGATCGTGGTCTACCGGTGAAAACCCCGGCGGTATGTCCAGCCCGCATGCCGGGGTGACGGGGCTCGGGCAGATTAAGCCTCCGGTGACCGGCGAGGTTGCTTCCGCGATTTGGTTCGCATAGGCAAGGTGAAACTGGCCGTGATGCCAGAGGCTGGGAGACCGCAGGGTGAGTTCCCAGCCATTAATCACGGCCGCATCCCAGGTGATCGGCCAGAAGAGATTCGATTCTCCGATATTGTTATGATCCAGCCAATTCGTTGCCTTGGTTTGATAATTGTCGGCGTCAAGAGTCCAGCCGCGATAGGGAACCATGATCCCGAACTGGTATTCTTTATCCCGCTCACCGTATAGAGGAGCGAAAGTAAAATTCTGGCTGTTGGCTAAACCGAGGAGTGCGCCGGTGGCCGTTACGAGTGGCGGGGCTTGGTAGTAGTGACCATAAAAGCCGCGAAAGACCCAATGCAGGTGCGGGACTCGCAAAGCAAAACCCAGGCGAGGGTCTGTGGCGTTTTCCGTGAAGGAGGCGTTGAATTCTGTTTGGCGAAGCCCGGCGATTAAGGTCAGCCACGGGGTCACTTTGAACTTGTCGCTGATGAATTCGGCGGCAACCCCTCCTGTTACGCCAATGGAGGAGGAAGGAAAGTTTTCGCTGCCATCGGTGAACCGGTTGTCGAAGTAGTTGTACTGGTGCTGAGCGAATCCGTACACTCCGGCATCAAAATCGTTTTTGCCGAATCTTGCATCAAAGGTCGCTTGCAACCCTCCGTAATTCGCGGTCTGATTTACAGTCGAGATGGCGGGGTAATCGTTCGCCCCGCCGTGATAGTCCGCGCCGTTGTGGTGATAGAAGGGAGAAACCGTCAGCAGCATATTTGGATTCAATGTATGAACCCATGAGAAGGCGACGTAGCCATCGGGCTCGCGCTCGCCATCTCGCAGGCCGTAACTGGGAGACTCCCCTGCCGCTTCCAGAATCTGATTTCCGCTCGAGTTGGGGTCAGGGTCGACAGGGATCTGGTAATAATCCTGGCGCATAGAAGCAATCAACCGAAATTGGTTTTTGGGATCGGGATTGAAGATGAAAGAAGCGAACCCCCCGTAGCCGCTCTCCCCATCGTGAAAAACTTGCGCGATGGGGGTCTGAAGTCCGTAATTGCTTCGATTTCCATTCAAGCTGACATAGTAAGCAAATCGCTCCGTGTGTCCCCCGCAACTGAGTTGGTTGTCCGTTTGATCGAAATTCCCAAAGCTGGTGACGAGATCACATTCGCTATTGCGCTCAAAACCAGTTCGCGGCACGATGTTGAAGATTCCGTAGGTGCGATCCCCATAGTCGGCGTCGTAGCTGCCCCTCAGGACTTCCAGTTCATCGATGTCCTTCGGGTCAATCTGCGGCCCCAAATTGGTGGCAATATTCGTGTTGGGAATGGGGATGCCGTCAATCAGCCATTCGACCTGGTGGCCCCCTCGCATGTGCAGCATATCGTGCGCCACATAGGCCGCCGGCACGTAATCGGTAATCATCTCCAAGCCGTTGGTGCGGTCCGCTCCGGGGGTTTCGCGGATGTCTTCCCGGTTTAGCATCGTCGTGGGCGTGACACTGTCCGTGGTCGCCTCGACGGGAGCTTCCGAAACGACGACGGCTTGCTTCATGCCTGCGAGAGCCAACTTGAAGTGCAACACCGGACTCGTGTCGGATTGAACGATCACGCCTTGTTGCATTTCTTCGAAGCCCGGCGATGAGACGGTAACCGTGTAATTCCCGATGGGTACCGAACTGAATTGAAATTCTCCATTATCGTCGGAGTCTTGGGATTGCGTCCAGTCCGAGTTTTGAGCCTTCAGCGTAACGTGTGCGCCTTGAATGGGACGGTGCTGAGGATCATGAACGACCCCGCGAACGGAACCGAAAATCGTGGCCAATGCGATGGCGCCCCCGCAGAAAATCACAGCCGCCAAGCTAGCAATCTTCTTCATAAAATATCTCCCTGTGAAAACATAGTCCTCTCTCCCTTGGGGGAGTCCCGTTTCTGGTCCGATTCGAATCGGACCATCGGACCCCAGAAATCGGGGAGGCTGCCCGCGGCGGCGCATTCACCAGTCCGTCAGCCGACGGAGACGGGCCTTCGCCCGCCGAAGGGTCATGGGCGCTCTGGGCGCACAACCCGCTACGGCCCGTAGGCGGGCGAGGGGGTCCCGAAGTGAATCGGTTACGTCCTCACGCGAGGTTTTCACACACACTCTTGTGGGCAACCCCCGTGCTTGCCCCCCGCTCTAGCGGGGCGGCCACAGCGCCCCCCACATCGCGGTGTATTCCCGCAGACTCCAGGGGAAAGGGTGACCACGATCCCGCGCATTCCGGACGCGGGCCAAGTGACGGGTCGCCGGCACGATCAAGGCCGCGCACAGGACCTACACCGCCTGCGATTGTTTTTCCGCCTGGCTAATTAGAGGTTTCTTGGAGGTTGATCGGGTGGGGGGATAGATACATCCTCGCTTGCAAGCGGTTCTCTTGCTTGAAGGTATCGAGAGGAGTGCGGCTTCGGGGGCTCATCGGACGCGGTTAACTCAAAGATCAAACGTACTGGAGTGGTAAGTGCGGTTGCGGGTGCATTGGGCGAAAAGCTGCACGCACATGTCCTTTTGGAACTCGAGGTGGGCCCTCGGGACATGGGGCAGCCGTCGGGCATTGAGGATTGTGACGAATGCATGGGGCAGTTCTTGCCACAGCAACAGGCACAACAGCTCCTGCTCTGGCTTCTCTGCGCGAGGAGCGACACTCCTGGAACGAGGGAGAGAAGGATCGAGAGCGATAAAGCCCAGGCCTTTTTTTGGATTTTCATGCCCTATTTTTTTATACCAAATAAACGCGAGAACGGCAAGGCCAAAGCACTCGGATGGGCCGCGCCTCTTCTGCCCTCCCTCGCCAGACGTCATTCCGAGTGTCCATGGACCTGAGGCCCACTCATAGAGTTGAAAGTCGACCTTTCCGCAAGCGGGGGTCCACTTCAGTGAATTCCCGCTTTCGCGGGAATGACGCGATTCTCGATGGAGCGTAGCGAAAAATCTCGCGCTGTGTTGAGTGCATCGGAGATTAAGCTGGCGGAGGGAAGGAGAGGAACAAAGAACAGAGCGAGATTCCTCTCCCGACACTGCGGGATCGGAATGACACCCTTATCGCGAGGTATGCCAATTCACCATCCACTATTTACTATTTCAGTGTGACGATGGTGGCGCCCCAGCCACCGGCTTCGGCCGGGGCGTCCTGGAAGGAGAGAACAAACGGCGTGCGGGCCAGCACGCCGCGCACGATTTCGCGTTGCACTCCGATTCCCCGGCCGTGGATGATGCGCAGGGCTTTCAGGTCCAGCCGGTTCGCTTCTTCGAGATACGCTTCAACGGCTTCCTTCACGTCCTCCGGGCGGACGCTGTGCAAGTCGAAAACATCGCTGATAGGAATGCGCAGTGGCTCGTCGGCGTGGTCCATGTCAATCTGCAATCTGAAACTGCAATCACAGATGTCCGCTTGTTTAGAGGCCGGCTCGGCTAAAATATTCTGAAGCTTACCTCAACGATGACTCTCACGGGCACGGGTTTGCCATTTTTCATGGCAGGCTTGAATTTCCAGGTGCGCAGGGTCTCGCTCGCGCCCTCATCCAATCCTTTGCCCACACTTCTCACCGGTTCGACTTCGGCGACGTTGCCCCTGGTATCAACGACAACCCGAAATACGTCGGTGCCTTCCAGCTTGGCGGCCCTTGCTTCTTTCGTATAAGGCGGGTCGGGCTTATAAATGGGTATCGGCGCCGCCACATCTCCTCCCACCCTGTAAACGGTTCCGATGTCGTGTCTGGGAGCTGCAAGCCAGAAAGTCTTGACGGCCCACCAGCCCGCCGCCGCAAAGACGGCCAACGCAATTACCAACGATGCAACAAGTCTCGGCTTCGACATACGCACCTCCTTCACCAGCAAGGCAACACGCCGCGCTAATTGACTCTCGACCAGGAACAAGGGCGCGGGCAGCGTCCTGGCTCGCGGCATCCCGGCGATTTCGAGCAGGGCGTGCAGATAGGGCTGGCGCGCGCCGGTCAGCGCCACGACTTCGCAGTCCACCACCTGCTCGCGACTGAGTCGAATGCTGCGCACCACCCACCAGACGGCGGGATGAAACCAGAAGAACGTCAGGAGAAGTTCCTCAAAGAGATTCAGCAGCCAGTCGCGCTGCGCCACGTGCAGCAGTTCGTGGCAGGCAATCGCGCGCTGGTGACTCTCCTCCATCCGCTCGAAGCGATGAGGAAAGATGATCGCGGGGTCGAGCCATCCGAAGGTCACCGGCGACTCCACGCGGTCAGAGTAATAGAACCTAGGCTGGACACCGACGAGCGCCAGCGCCTCGCGGAGCGTGTCCGGCAAGGGAGCGATAAGGCGAGCCGCGCGCCGGTAATGGCCGAGACGCCAAATGCCCAGCACCAGGCGCAGCAGCCCCAGACCAACGCCCGCCACAAGCAGCGGCAAAACCCAAGTAGGAAGTGGAACCAAGGAGATCAGCGAATCCGCACCGGCGGTCCCTGTGCTGATGATCGTCGCTGAGCTGCCTGCCGGGGCCAAGGCCACCTGTTGCCAGGGCTCGAGCAGCGGCAAGAGCAGGCAGGCCGCGAGCAACGCTTGCCAGTAAGCCAGCATGACGCGCGGTTGCTTCAGGCGCAGCGCCGCCGCAGCCAACCCGCCCGCCAGGACCACCAGCGCGACCTGGACGCTGTACGCCACCAGATTCCCCAGCCACCACGAAGCGCTCATTCCGCCTCCCCAATCGTGCGGGCGATCTTTTCCAGATCTTTTTGCGACAATCGCCGGTCCTTAACGAGGTGGACGAGCAGCGGTTCCGCGGAGCCGTTGAAGACCCGGTCTACGAACTCGCGCACCATGGCTTTGATGACTTCGCTGCGCGGGCGAGTGGCTTGGTAGACGTAGGCGCGGTCGTGCGCCTGCTTCTTAAGATATTTCTTTGTTTCCAGGATGTTCATCATGGTCATGACGGTGGTGTAAGCGATCTTGCGCCGCTCGCGCAGGGCCTCGTACACGTCGCGCACGGTGGCGCGCTCGAGCCCCCACACCACTTTCATGATCTCGAGTTCCTGCTCGGTCAGGGTGCGGCTTCGGGTTCTCATACTAAAATAATAGTACTAATTATTTGAGACTGTCAAGGGGGATTTGTGGAGGGCGGCAGCGGCGCGGGCGCAGCGGCTGCCTTGACGATGGCTGAGCTGCCCATAGTCCGGCTTGGCCAAGGGCGCTTCCGTGTCCCGGCCCGGGCTTGATGCTGGTAGAATGATGCCTTGAGCCAGGCTCTCGGCGCGGGGTGGGAAGCCATGAGTGAAAGTGTCGAGTGGTTGTTAGCGGAACTCAATTTCGGAATCGGGACGTCGCCGATGGAAACAGGTCATTCTCCACTCTTCCTGGTCCTGCTCGTCGCTGTTATTGCAGTCGTAGTGGGGCTCTCTATCAGTCATATAAGCGGTTGGGCTTTGCTGGCTCAGCGCTATCGCTGCGAGGAGGGTTTTTCGGGGGACCGCTTGCGTTTCCGCAGCGCGGCCATGCGCTACTCGAGCCACTATGGGAACTGCCTGACTATGGGAGCAAATCCTCAGGGGCTATTCCTCTCGATGTCTCTCCCTTTTCTTGTAGGGCATCCTCCGCTCTTCATCCCATGGAGTGAAATAACTGTTCGACGAGGACGGTTCCTTTGGTCCAAATACGTGAAGCTCCGCCTGGGACGAGAGGCGGCCATACCCTTCAGCATATCCGAGGGGCTGGCCTCAAAGCTGGCCGCCTTGGCAGGCGGAGCTTGGCCGAAGGAATCACCGGCTTGAAACCGCGCGCGGCTTGTTACTTCAGGCTGCTGAGCATATGTGTGGGGTCCGTGAAGAAGGCATCGTCCACTGTCTCCAGGATGCGGACGTCCCCCATATTGATGGTCGACTTGCGGTCGCTGCTAAGGTGGTTGCTGGCCAGCTTGACGCCTTTACTGGTCACGTATTGCCAGTCCCAGGACCCTTTCCGGCCATCCTGGAGCACGTACTCCCAGTGGGTCATCAAGTGCGACTTCTGCGATACGAAAGCGTGATACATGTCGCCGGGAGTGAGTCCAACATGGCCGAAAGTGAGCTCGACCACGTCGCACCTCCCCTGCCCGCAGGGTTGCGGGCCCAAGTACTTCAGGTTTACGCCGGGTTGCGTCCATTTCCACGGCATGGCCAGCCACCACGAGTCGTTGATGTAGGAAGTATAGCCCGCTTCGAGCGATTTCTTCGCCGCATTTCCCTCCAGCTTTTTCCCGTCGAGGTATGCCGAGCCCTGCTTATCCCGCTCATAGTCGGCAATGTTAAAAAGGATGACCTCGCGTTTTCCGTCCTCGGACATGCGTTCGATGCGATAGCGGCCATCCTTGCGATCCCACAGGTGGGCGTTATTCCTGACCACCTTCCCCCCCGATGTAAACTTGAAATCGAAGCGGACGAAGTGAGCCGAGTTCCAAGCCTCTTGCCCTCCCATGGCCTGCATCATGGCCTGGTCGACCTCAACAGCCTTTGGGTCTTGGCTCGGGCTTGCACCGGTCCGGTGCACCCCGAAGAAGAGCGTGATCACCGCGACGAGCGCAAGCGTTGCACCGCTGGCACGGTTCTTCGTAAGCATGGCTCCCCCTTGCCTACGGCTGTTTCACAAGATTTCAAGCCCTCAAGAAAGGATAATCCCCCATGCGGGGGAAAGCAAGACCGCCGCTTTCGAAGATGCGCCATCTGCGCTCCTAAGGTAATGTTATAATCTCGGATATGACTATTCGAGGCGCTGGCTAGAAGGCGCGTGTGTGGCGCGGTTACCCTCGAAGAAAGCAGCCCTAGGCGCAATGGCTGATGGTCGGGGAGAAGGTAGAGAAGCGGTGACCCCTTCCTTACGTCTCGCGATTGGATTAATGTCAGCGCGCGCGCGGGCACTGGGCGCGAGGATGGCGCGCCTCCGGATCCTGCGTTGGCGGCGCAAAGATCCCGCCGAACTCGAAAGGCTGCGGCGACTGGACGTCAACAAGCGTGGCCGGATCAGCGCGGGCCGAGTCGTGGATTTGGTGGAAGCGGAGACGGCGGGGTCAAAATCGCGCCTGGTGGTTTATTCGTACGAAGTAGCCGGAGTAACTTACGAAGCTGCCCAGGACGTGACGGCGTTACCCGAAATCGCCGCTATCGCCCAGTTTGTGTCCGGCCGCACAGCCAGCGTCAAATTTGATCCCAAACGGCCTGGGAATTCCATTATCGCCTGCGAGGAATGGAGCGGACTGGGGAACAGGGAAGAGGGAACAGGGAAGAGCAGTTCCCAGTAGGTAGCGGGCATGAGGGAGACGACAATCCAAAATCCAAAATCGCCCTAGCCCCTAGTCCCTAGCTCCTAGCCCCTTTTACACATGACTTTTCAGGAAAAACTCGAAGAATTGCGGCGGCGCCAGTCGCGCGCGGAGGCGGGCGGTGGTGAAGAGCGCCGGGCCAAGCAACATGCGGAGGGAAAGCTTTCCGCCCGCGAGCGGCTGGAGATGCTTTTTGACCCCGGCAGCTTCGAAGAGATTGACATGCTGGTCGAGCACCGCTGTCATGATTTTGGCATGTACGAGCAGCGCATTCCTGGCGACGCGGTGGTGAGCGGCCACGGACGCATCAACAGCCGGCTGGCGTTTGCTTTCGCCCAGGATTTCACCGTGTTCGGCGGCTCCATGAGCGAAGCGAATGCTGAGAAGATTTGTAAGCTGATGGATCTTGCCATGAAGGTCGGCGCGCCGTTCATTGGGCTCAATGACTCCGGGGGCGCGCGCATCCAGGAAGGAGTGGCGTCGCTGGCTGGGTACGCCGACATTTTCCTCCGCAACACGCTAGCTTCCGGGGTGATCCCCCAGATTTCCGCCATTATGGGACCCTGCGCGGGAGGCGCGGTGTATTCCCCTGCCATCACCGATTTCATCCTGATGGTCGAAAACACCAGCTACATGTTCGTGACCGGCCCGGACGTCATCAAGACCGTCATGCACGAGGATGTGACCAAGGAGGACCTGGGCGGGGCCATGACCCACAATGCCACCAGCGGGGTGGCGCACTTCGTAACTCACGACGACCCTGACTGCCTGGCCCTGATCGGCGAGTTGCTTTCGTTCATGCCGCAGAACAATCACGAGGATCCGCCCCGTGTTGAAACCCAGGATCCAGCGGACCGCCGCGATGCCGCGCTCGATACGCTGGTGCCCATCGAGCCTGACAAACCTTACGACATCAAGGAAATCATCCAGCGCGTGGTGGACGACGCTTACTTCCTTGAAGTCCACGAGCACTTCGCCAAGAACCTGTTGGTGGGATTTGCGCGCCTGGGGGGGCAAAGCGTGGGCATCGTCGCCAACCAGCCCGCCGTGCTGGCCGGATGCCTTGACATCAACGCCTCCGACAAGGGCGCCCGCTTCATCCGCTTCTGCGACGCCTTCAATATCCCCATCGTAACTTTCGAGGACGTCCCGGGTTTTCTTCCCGGCACGCGGCAGGAATACGGTGGCATCATTCGCCACGGCTCCAAGCTGCTCTTCGCCTATGCTGAGGCCACCGTCCCCAAGATCACCGTCATCACCCGCAAGGCTTACGGCGGGGCCTACTGCGTGATGGGATCAAAGCACGTCCGCACCGATATAAACCTGGCCTACCCCACTGCTGAAATCGCCGTGATGGGGCCGGAAGGCGCGGTGAATATCGTCTATCGGCGCGAGCTTCAGAAGACAGAAGACGCGGAAGCCCTCCGCCGCGAGAGCGTCGCCGAGTTCCGCGAGCGCTTCGCCAACCCTTACATCGCCGCCGAACGCGGCTGGGTGGACGACGTCATCCAGCCCCGCGACACCCGCCCCAAACTGATCACTGCCCTCCGCATGCTCGAAACCAAGCGCGACGCTAACCCGCCCAAGAAGCATGGGAACATCCCATTGTAGGATCGCCAATTGACGATTGACGATTGAAATCCCCTGTGGCGGGACGCCTCGCGTGCCGCGAGGTTTTTCTCGCGTAATGCCTCTGTGTGCTCTGTGCCAGAAAAAGCCTAACACAGAGGTCACTGGGATCCTCCGTGGACTCTGTGTTGGGGCCTTGGAGGCATAGGGAACACGGAGGGTGTCGTTCCGGTTGCCGGGCAGCGACCTTGCCTTACGCTTCTCGTTTGGGGCCCGGACGGACTAAAATGCGGTAGGAAGACGAGGTGGAATTAAATATGGGCTATCACGGCATTAGTTTGCCAAAAGAAATCATCGCGGAGTTTTGCAAGCGGCACCACGTCCGCAAGTTGGCGCTATTCGGGTCCGTCCTGCGTGAGGACTTTCGCCCTGACAGCGACGTGGACGTGCTGGTGGAGTTCGAGCCGGGCCACACGGTGGGATTACTCAGAATGGCAGGCCTGGAGATCGAACTTTCCGAGGCGTTGGGGCGGAAAGTGGACCTGCGGACGCCGGCGGAGCTGAGCGATATTTCCGGGACGAAGTGGCGCGCACCAGTGAGGTCCAGTATGCCCAAGAGTGACCGGACGCGCCTCCGTCACATGCTGGACGCAGCCACGGAGGCAATGAAATCCGCCTCAGGACGCACCCGCAACGACCTGGATGCCGACCTCGTCTGGTCGTTGGGTCTGGTCAAGTGCGTTGAGATTATCGGCGAGGCAGCGGCCCGCATTGGAAAGGAAACCAAAGAAAGCAATCCTCAGATTCCCTGGGCGCAAATCGTCGCCATGCGAATCGGCTGTTGCATTTGTACTTCGACATCGATCTCGACCAGGTATGGAGCGCGGTGACTGAAGATTTGCCGGCACTCGTGACGCAATTGCAGGAAATGCTAGGTAAAGACTCAGTCGAGTAAAGGGATGGTCGTGCGACGCCCATAGAAGCGCCCTCACAGAGCCGCCAGGATGACGCGCGCCGCCAGGCTGATGCCCACGGCCAGGACAAGCAAAGCAGTAGCGGCAGCGGCAGTGAGGCGCCAGCCCAGCTCGCGAAACATGGAAGCGAGCGTGGCCATGCAAGGAAGATAAAAAGTAACGAAGAGAGTGAAGATTAGGATTTGTGCAACGCTCATTACAGAAGCCACGCTAGTGGTTCCCAGGGCCTGCATGAGCATCAGGAGAGAGAGTTCTTTTCTCAGCGCGCCGAAGATCAGGGTCAAGCCCACGGCGCGGGGCAGACCCAGCAGAGCGGTCAGCGGCGAGAGGGCGGCGTTGATGACGTGTTGCCATCCATAGAACTCGATCAGACTTAGGATGGCGCTGCCTACGACGAGCAGCGGGAACGCTACCAACACGAACTCGCGCAGCCGCCACCACGTTTTCATCACGACCACCTTCGGCGCGGGCAGGCGGAGGGCGGGGACTTCCATTAACATCCCAGGTGAGATCTCAGGCCAGATCTGAGCCAGGATGTGCCCGGCCAGCACCACCACCAGGAGATTCAAAACGTAGATACCGAGCGCGTAATAGGCGCCCAAATAGACGCCCACCAATGCCATAATCACCGTCATGCGCGCCGAGCAGGGGACCAGGACCGCGAGGAAGGCCGCGATGAAGCGATCACGCCGGGAACTAAGAATACGCGTTGCCATTACCGCCGGAACGCTGCACCCATAACCGAGAAGCACAGGCAGGGTCGCAGTGCCGTGCAGGCCGAGGCGGTGCATGAGGGCGTCCATCAGATAGCCTACCCGCGAGAGGTACCCCAGGTCCTCGAGCACGGCGAGGCATACCAGGAAGGGCAACAAGTAAGGCAGAACAATGGCCACGGCGCCTGCCGTCCCCAGCAAAGCGCCTTTGCACCCTGCCAGCAGCACACTCTGCGGGGCCATATATCGAGACATGGAGGCGATGAGGGCGTTGAACACACCCAGGATGCGGTCCTCGCCAAGTTTGCCCACCGTGAAGATCAACTGAAAGATTCCCAGGAGAACCAGCCCCAGCACCGCATACCCCCAAACCGGATGCAACACGAGCCGGTCGACTTGCTCCCGCCAATCCCTCCGAGGATGGGTGACGCGGGCGGTGCGCTCGAAGAGGTTCAGACATGCGGCGTGCCGCGCGGAGGAAATGGCCGCGTCCGCAGGCTGACCCAGAAGGCGTGTGATTTCGTCCTGGGCCTGAGAAACGGCCGCCGACACCAAGGGGGTAGGGAGTTGCGCCAGCACGTGGGGATCACTTTGTACAAGCTGCAGCGCCTCGAATCGAGCCGACGGGAATGCCGCGTCCGGCACGGTCTGGGCTGTGGCATTGGCAACAGCGGTGGAAACAACAGTGTCACCGCCGGTTCCCCTCCTTGTTAAGGAGGGGGCTGGGGGGTGGTTGGAGGAAGGGTGATCTTGGTACCCGCCAGCCCCTAACCTCTCCTCCCGCTGAGGAGGGGAGCTAAAACCAGCGAGCTTCTGCGCCAATCGCGCGACGGTGTCCTCGACTTCCGGCGCGTAGATGAAGGGTTGGGTGTAAACCTGCGACTTCTGGCGGGTGAGACCCAGAGCAGCTCGGAACGAGTCGAGGATGCCCTGTCCACGAGCGGCAATCGTCTCCACTACGGGAACCCCGAGGGCGAGGGAAAGTGCCTTGGAATCGATCAGGATGCCCTTTCGTGCCGCCTCGTCCATCATGTTCAAGCAGACCACCAGCGGGGCTTCCAGGTCCTTGAGTTCGAGCGTCAGTTCCAGGCTTCGCGCCAGTTGCGAAGCGTCCATGACGTTGATGATCACATCCCATTGGCCACTGAGCAGACATTGGCGAGCGACGGCCTCAAGGGGATTTGTTGGGGTCAAAGAATAGAGGCCCGGCAGATCAACCAAGTCAACCACCGCCCCATCCACGCGCGCCTGCCCGCGCGTGTATTCGACCGTGGTCCCGGCAAAGTTGGAGGTCAGGGAGCGGTAGCCTGCGACGGCATTAAACAGCGTGCTCTTGCCACAGTTGGGTTGGCCGACG
>Ga0371490_1000761_pt1 | contig 19624 bp, 17 predicted proteins | sample MB2SIPfraction_FD_207959 | JGI IMG/M metagenome (GOLD analysis project Ga0371490, IMG submission 207959) | Lab enriched peat soil microbial communities from McLean, Ithaca, NY, United States - MB28FN SIP fraction | ecosystem: Environmental > Terrestrial > Soil > Wetlands > Peat | place: USA... | reverse complement strand
GGTCATCTACGTTGGCAAGGCCAAGAACCTGCGCGCGCGCGTGCGTTCCTATCTGCTGGAGGCCTCGCAGGCCAACGCCAAAACCGGCCGCCTGATGCGCGAGGCGGTCGATCTGGATTACATCCTGGTTGCCAACGAGCAGGAAGCCCTGGCGCTGGAAAACAACCTGATCAAGCAGCGCCATCCCCGCTTCAACATCCTGCTGCGCGACGACAAGACCTACCCCTACGTCAAGCTCACGCTCGGCGACCGTTATCCCAAGGTCTTTGTCACTCGGCGACTGCGCAAGGATGGCGGCGCCTACTTTGGCCCCTATCTGCCGGCCTCGATTGCCTACCGCGCCGTGGAGCTGATCCACAAATGCTTTCAGATTCCCAGCTGCAAGGTCGATCTGGAGCGCTATCATCCCCGCGCCTGCCTGGAGCACTACATCCACCGCTGTCTGGGCCCCTGCGTGGAGGGGCTGGTTGCGCCCGAGACCTACGCCCAGGCCGTGCACGACGCCCAGATGCTGCTGGACGGCCGTCACGACGATCTCTCTCACACCCTCAACGAGCGCATGCTGCAAGCCGCCGCTGAGGAGCGCTTTGAGGCCGCCGCCCACTTGCGCGATCAGCTGGTCACCATCGAACAGCTCCAGACCCGGCAGCGCGTGGATACTGCTGAGCTGCGCGACGAGGCCGACGTCTTCGGCTACTACTTTGCCGATGGCTGCCTAGCCGTGAATCTCTTCCACCTGCGCGCGGGCAAGATCGTGGACCGCCGCGAGTTCTTCTGGGAGGATCTGGCTCCGCTGATGGAAGCCGAGAGCGACGACGAAGCCAGCGATCCAGTAGAGCCCGCGGAAGAATTCAGGCCAGGGAAGGTCTTCAGCGCGCTGGTGAAGCAGCTCTACATCGACCAGCACTACGTGCCCCGCGCCATTTACGTGCCGGTCGACTTCCCGGACCGCGAAGCCGTTGCCGAGCTGCTGGCCACCCAGTCGCGCCACAAGGTGGAGCTGGCCGTGCCGCAGCGGGGCGACAAGCGCGCGCTGGTCGATCTGGCCGGGCAGAATGCGCATCAATCGCACACCCAGCGTTTCCGCATTCTCAAGCCTACGCAGCAGGCCATTCAGGAGGCGCTGGCCGACGCGCTGATGCTCCCCGACCTGCCCAAGCGCATCGAGTGCTTTGACATCTCGCACATTCAGGGCGCGGAGACCGTGGCTTCGCTGGTGGTTTGGGAAGACGGCCAGATGAACAAGGCCGCCTATCGCAAGTTCAAGGTGAAGACCGTTACCGGCGTGGACGATTTTGCGTCCATGCGCGAGGTGGTCTACCGCCGCTACAAGCGCCTGCAGGAGGAAGAGCGCGAGCTCCCCTCGCTGATCCTTGTGGATGGCGGCCTGGGCCAGCTGCACGCCGCTGCCGACGCATTGGAGTCGCTGGGGTTGGCCACCCAGCCGCTAGCCTCCATCGCCAAACGCGAGGAGCTGATCTACGTCTACGGCAACGAGGAGGAGCCGGTGGTTCTGGACCGCCGGTCGCCCGTGCTGCATCTCGTCCAGCTGATCCGCGACGAGAGCCACCGCTTCGCCATCGGCTACCATCGCCAGCGCCGGGCGATACGGGACAGAAGCTCGGAGCTGCTAGAGGTTCCCGGGGTGGGCGCACTCACCCGCCAGCGCCTGCTCACTCACTTCGGTTCCCTGCGCGAGATTCAGCAGGCCTCGGCCGAATCCCTCGCCGCCGTCGTTTCCCGCAAAACCGCCGATGCTATCTGGGTGCACTTTCATCCGACTCCTGCAGACCAACTGGACTCCCCGGCCTAAGAAGCGCACCCCACGCCTGCGCCCAAAATCTTCTCCTTGCGCGAAGGCGACTTTTCGTTAGTAATCCAAGGTCAATGAGGCGCTTACCAACCGAGAGAGTCCGAGCTTCCAGGCCTATACTGAGACCGATGCTCAATCGTTCTCTTATGGACTTCGTACGAAAAGACTCTTTCGGGTTGCGCGCTGTGTGCTCTTTCCGGACCGCATGGTACGGCGCGCTGTTTTTGGCCGCAGTCCAGGTGCTCACCCCGTCCAGCGCAACGGCGCAGGATCCATCACAGTCTGCGGCTGATCAAAGCGCAACGATTCACGGCGTCGTACTCAGCACGGTAGACCAGAAGCCAATTCCAGGTGTCCAGGTCACCATCTACGGAAGCGACCGCGCGGCGATGAGCGATAACAACGGCCAATTTGCATTTACCGCCATACCTCTCGGCTACGTGACTGTCAAAGCGGAGAAACCTGGATTCCTCTGTTATTCGACGCAGTCCAATACGCGGCCAAAGTGCTCTCAGTTTGTTGATTTGCGGTCGAACGATGGCGATGTGACCCTCACCATGATGCCGCAAGGAGTAGTGACCGGGCGGATCGTGGACCAGACAGGAAAACCGGTTGAGAACCTCTTTCTCTGCTTAATGGAGCGCAAAGTTCAGAATGGCATATATGCGTGGGTGAGCGTGTTCGGGACTTTCCAAAAGACCAACACCGACGGGACTTTTCGCATCGCTGATATCGAGCCCGGCACATACCTTCTTCACACCTCGATCAAGCCTGATCCAGAGCATTCTGGTCATGGGTACGCGGGCACCTACTACCCCGGCACGTTCAGCCAGAATGAAGCAATGCGGATAGTGATTCACGCGGGAGACGAACTCAAACTCGACCTCACAGTGACCGATCAGAAGTTTCAGCCGGTCTCGGTGAACTACTGGCACCATGAATGGAAAACAGGTGATGGTGAATGGGGACTGTTGCACGAAACGGGTTCGAGTGATTGGAACCACTATCACTCCGAAAAAGACACCTTCGAGGATGACATTGACGTCAGGTCCCATCAGATCCATCTCTTCGCCCCTGCTGGAGAGTACACGGTGCAATTCAGTTTCTATCCTCCAAACGATCCAGTGAACGGCAAACTGCTGCCCTGGCCCGACGGAAGCAAGGAGCCTTACTTGGGTTCGGTTGCATTCACGGTAAAGGACCAGCCAGTGACTTTGACCGAGGTTCCGTCGCAGCATCCGATCGACATCCATTTGCACGTCCGCTCCGAGTTTGCCCAGCCGGGGAAGCGGAAGGCAGCGCGACAGGAATGTGAGGATCATTTTGGCACCGCGGCTAATTTCACACTCAAGGACCAGTTGACTCATGGGGCTATCGATATGGGTTGGCAGGCGGACTGCGGACCTTCCAATTTTGAATTCAAAGGCAACTATCCAGGCCAGTACACTCTTCAGACCTCTGCTTTTTCAGGAGCGTATATCGCTTCGCTCACCTGCGGCGGCACCAACTTGCTGCGTGAGCCTCTTGTTGTGAGACCTGGCGTCCCGGCCTGTTCAATGGAGGCAGTGATTCGCGACGATCTTTCTTCTCTCACAGTAGGATTTACGCCGCAGGCTGCAGCCCAATTAACCGCAGCTGGCATAACCGTCACCGGTCTTGCACTGATCCCGGTGAAGAACTCGTTGGAAATGCCGTATTCGGCGGAGTTGGAGTTAGCATCCGAGCCTGAGAAGTTTGCGATTCCACCGGGAACTTATCTCGCGCTTCCTTTTGACGGGCAGCCCATTGCGTGGCGCGACCCAGTCGAGCGGAAGCGGCTAATGCGTTTGGGAACGATGGTAACCGTGACTCCTGGTGAAAGCAAAACCATTTCGTTTGATTGGCACCCCGAGCTTATCGACGCGAAGATCGGACCGATGGGCGTGGTCTTCGGGCGCGCTTTGCCGCGAACGCTTGCTTGGTAAACCAAAGCGCTCACTGAGCATCGGTTAAGCGCAATTCTCAGGATTACTCCCCTGAAACGCCCTCTCCGCAATCGATCTGATTCATCAGAGGCGCTCCCGCTCTGCAACCAGTCTCCCTCAGCCGTAGTCCTTCACTTTCAATCCACCTACGCGCCCGCTACCATAGCGTTATGGACTCGGTTCGTATCGATAAATGGCTGTGGGCAGCCCGCTTCTTCAAAACCCGCGCCTTGGCATCCAAGGCCTGCGACCTGGGCCGCGTGCTTTCGGGTGGCGTGCGCGCCAAGCCCGCCCGCGAGGTGAAGGTGGGCGACCGGCTGCGCATTGAGAATGAGGGCGGCATCTGGGAGATCGACATCCTGCATCTGAGCGAGATGCGCGGCCCATCGGCGGTGGCCCAAACCCTGTATCAGGAGACGGAGGCCAGCCGCGCCCAGCGCCTGCGGGTGGCCGAAGAGAAAAAGGCCATGGCCGCGCTCATGCCCCTGCCGGATCGCCGCCCCACCAAACGCGACCGGCGGCATATCATCCAGTTCCGCGGACGCGGTTGATGCGGCGTACGGGCCACGTGCTCAGTTGTCCTGGGATTTCTTCCCGCCAGCTCGCCAGCGACGTTTCCAGCGCACAAAAAGCGCCCGGCCATTGGCCGGGCGTTTCCATGTCCCTGGATGATTGCCCTTGGAAGAGCCTCGAGTCCAGTGCTGGCCCTAGGCCAGCGCCTTCTGAATCTTGTCCTCGATGGTTTCCTGCGGCACAAAACCAACAATCTGATCTACGATCTTACCGCCCTTGAAGAACAAAAGTGCAGGAATTCCGCGAATTCCGTACCGGGATGGGGTTGCCCCGTTCTGGTCAACGTTCACTTTGCCCACTTTGAGCTTGCCGGCATACTTTTCGGCCACCGTTTCGACGATCGGCCCGATCGCCTTGCAGGGGCCGCACCAGACAGCCCAGAAATCCACCAGCACAGGCTGCTCGCTCGAGAGCACCTCCTGGTCGAACGTTGCATCGGTCAATTCAATCACACCCGCTCCAGCCATGTTCCTCCTTGCGTAACCGCTCGCACTTCGCCGAGTCGAGGGTTCGTTTCATGGGATGCGCCAAGCTGCCAGAAAGTCGCAGCTGTATAACGGCTTCTGCCCTTCTGTCCCACGTCCTGAACCGGACGCAAGGTGTAACGTATTTGTATTGTTAGGTTTGCGAATGTATCCCAAAATTAGAAGCGCCCGGATCCTAAAAGGATCACGGGCGCTAGAGCAGCCCTCCCCCAGAACTGCTCACGCTGCGAATGTAGGTGTTCCAGGCGGCAGAATCAAGCAAACTTAGGTAACATAATCAACCGCTACCTAAGTACCTATCTCTCTGCCCGCATTGGTGATTGGTCATCCAGTCACTGCTCATTTCAAATGTTTACTACTTTATAAACAGATATGGTTACTTCGCCTGATTTTTGCCGTGGATTAGTCCGAAAGATATCCGTCTCCACCCTGCAGGCCAAACCGGCTCACCGCCAGTTCGACTTCCAGATTGGGGCCCAGAGCCCGGCGGATGGCAGCCGAGGCCTCTTCCACCCGCGTCTGATTCTCCACCACGGCCAGCACGGAAGGGCCGGCCCCGCTGAGCGCCGCGCCGATGATTCCGTAACTGCCGGCAAGGACTAGCAGCGGTTGCAGCAACGGGCAGATAGATGCCCGGTAGGGCTGATGGATGCGGTCTTTCATGGCCACGCGCAGCAGGTCGGCCCGCGCGTTGGCGAAAGCCAGACCCAGCAGCGAGACGGACTGGATATTCAGCACCGTATCTGCCGAGGAATAGGAAGGAGGCAGCACTGCCCGGGCTTTGCTGGTGGGCAACGGATCGGCAGGCAACGCCACGATGGCGCGCCACTCCGGCGGCGGCGCCACGCGTACCGAGTACACGGTCCGACCCTCGCAGGCCGCAGCCACGAAGCCGCCCAGCCAGCAGGCAGCCACATTGTCCGGGTGGCCTTCCATGACCACAGCCTCTTCCAGAATCTGCGCACTGGTCCAGCCGAGCTGGCCAAAGTGGTCAGCCAGGGCAACGGCAGCCAGCCGCCCCGCAGCGGAGGAGCCACAGCCCATGCCCAGAGGAATCCCGTTGTTCATCTTCAGGTGCAGAGGAACAATCTCCCGCCGTTCCCGGCGCAGCAGGCGCTTGTAGCCTTCCAGAATCAGGTTGTCTTCCAGCTTGCCGCAGCGGTCGGCGTTGCGGCCGGTGGCGTCTATGCCAAAGTCCTCAGCCGGCCGAGCCTCGATCTCCAGATGAAAGTCCAGAGCCACGGCTGCTGCGTCAAAACCAGGGCCCAGATTGGCCGAGGTTGCCGGGAGCCGCAATTTGAGTGCGGGTTGCATGTCACCGTCGCTCATGCGCGGCTACCTTTCAGGGTGTCCAGAACCGCCTGGATGGTTGCGTCTACCACCACGGCATTGCGCCGCAGCTTGCCGATCTCCGCTTCCAGCCCCTGGCTCTCAGCCGCTTCCAGCAACGTGCCGCGATGGAAGTCGATGGTGTAGTCGGCATCCTTCAGGGTATGGCCGGTGAGCACCAGAACTACGGTTTCGCTCGGCTTGATGACGCCCTGGGCGCGCAGCTTCTTCAATCCGGCCAGGGTCACGGCCGAGGCCGGCTCGCAGCCCAGTCCTTCAGCGCCCAGCTCGGCCTTGGCCACGGCGATCTCACCTTCGGCCACATCCAGACACCAGCCACCGGTCTCCTGGATGACGCGTGCTGCCTTGCGCCACGAGGCTGGGTTGCCGATGCGGATGGCGGTGGCGCGGGTGTGCGCCTCCACCGGCTCCAGCGTCGCGCCGTTGTCCCGGGCAAAGCTTTGGGCCAGCGGATTGGCGCCCGCGGCCTGGATCACGCTGATCTTTGGCATCCGCGCAATCAGCCCCAGTTCGTGCATCTCCCTGAAGCCCTTGCCAAGCGCCGAACTGTTGCCCAGGTTGCCGCCCGGCACAATCACGTGGTCCGGCACATTCCAGTCAAAGGCTTCGGCAATTTCGAAGGCAGGGGTCTTTTGCCCTTCCAACCGGTAGGGATTCACGGAGTTGAGCAGGTAGATGGGCGCCTGCTTCACGATCTCGGTGAGCAGGCTCAGGCAGCCGTCGAAGTCGGTGTTCAGCTGGCAGGTCACCGCGCCGTAGTCCATGGCCTGCGAGAGCTTGCCCCAGGCGATCTTGCCTTCTGGAATCAGCACCAGACTTTTCAGTCCGGCCCGCGCCGCGTAGGCAGCCATGGCGGCCGAAGTGTTTCCCGTGGACGCGCAGGCCACCCACTCAAAGCCGCGCTCCTTGGCCACGCTCAGCGCCGCCGTCATGCCGGTGTCTTTGAACGATCCGGTCGGGTTCATGCCCTGGTGCTTGGCGTAGAGCTGATCGATCCCCAGCGCCTTGGCGGCGCGCGGCAGGTGGTAGAGGGGCGTATTGCCCTCGCGCAGGCTCACCGCATTGCCAAAGCTGTCCAGAATCGGCAGCAGCTCGCGGAAACGCCACACGCCGGAGTGGTCCAGGAGCTCATGCGAGGCCCGGCGCTCGCGCCACAGCCACTTCAGCGCTCCCGCCAGCGGGCGCTCGGGGCCCTTCTTCTCTTTCCAGCCCGGATACTCGACCTCAAACAGTTCTCCGCAAGCCGTGCAGCGGAAATCCGGTTGCGCCTCCGCGCCCTTGATGCGCGCACCACACCCAAAACACCGCAACTGATGCAAGTTTTCGTTCATATCTGGTGCTAGCCTACCAGCTTCGGCTGTCCCTTCTCTGTGATCGGAAACCGGATTGTTGCCGTGGGCGCAGGGATTTACTCTGCGCTCGGCGCTGCTTTCCTGCTACTGCCATTGTATGCGTTCGCGCGTCTTTGCCGGTCGCCTTTGCGCGGCCCTCCGACCGGACCCGGGTTTTGGATTCTTTTCCATTCGCTTCCCTGTTCTGACCGGGCTTCCCACTCCCGAACCAGCTCCGATCCGCCCCGTCCTTTTCCGTCCTCAGCCGGTCTCCGGGAGACGATACTGGGGATACAGCTTTCGCGCTCGCTCCTGTTCCGGTGCTCCCCTTTCCCACGCGATCCGGCTGATCTGCTGAAAGGGTTTCCCGCAATGAAAGGTACGATCGCAAACTGTATCCAGTCGCTGGTTACACAGAAGTTCGGCATCGCCAAGTGGAACGAGACGCTGAGCTATGCGGACATCCCTGCAACCAGGGATTACTCCACTCTCGAAGACGTTCCGGACGCCGAAATCATGGCTCTGATGCAGGGTGCCTCCCGGTCTGCCGGCATCTCCTTGCCCCAGATCATGGATGCCTTCGGCGAGTACTGGTCTACGGTTTATGCGCCCTCCATCTACAAATCGTTTTTCGACAGTGCCAAGAGCACCCGCGAGCTGCTGCTCAAGCTGGATGAGATCCACGTAGCCATGACCCGCTCCATCAAAAATGCCAAGCCCCCCCGCTTTACTTACGAGTGGCAGGACGACAAGCATCTGGTGATGAACTATCAGTCCGACCGCGGACTGGTGGAGCTGATGCCCGGCCTCATTGCGGGGCTTGGCAAGTTTTACAAGGATTCACCCACTACGCGGCTGGTGGGCAATCAGGTCCACGTCACCTTCAACTGATCGCGGCCTTCCCCACGGCTGCTGGCGTGGGCTTCTGGTCTCTCGATCAAAAGCCCACGCGGACCGGCTCCATCTCCAAGCGGATACCAAACTGAGTTTCCACTGTGGCTTGAATCTCCTCAGCCAAAGCCGCAATCGCAGCCGCCGTTGCGCCGCCGCGATTGACCAGCGCCAGGGTGTGCCGCGTGGAAATGGCCGCCGCGCCCCTGGCGTAGCCGCGCGTAAAGCCGGCGTGCTCGATCAGCCATGCCGCCGGGAGCTTTACCCGGCCCTTGCCCGCCGGAAAGGTGCGCAACGATAGCCCGCCTCCCACCGCGCGCTTGCGCACGTTCAACGCCGTCTCTTCGCTTACCTCGGGATTCTTGAAAAAGCTGCCTGCGCTGCGGCAATCCGCGTCGCCATCGGCCATCAACATGCCTTTGCCCAGTCGGATTCGGCGCACGGTTGCTGCCGTCTCACACAGCGAGGGCTCCTCGCAGCGGTTGCGGAAGTGCAGCTTGAGGTCGGCGTAGGTGATCAACGGCGGCGCACCGCGCTTCAGACGGTAGTCCACCCGCGTCACAATATAGCGTCCGCGCTCGGCCTGGTTGAAACGGCTGCGCCGGTAGCCAAAACCGCAGTGGTGGGCATGAAACTCATGGAAGACGCGTTCCACGGTGTCAAAGCAGCGCACCCGCTCCACCGTCGAGCTCACTTCCTGTCCGTATGCGCCCACATTCTGCACCGGAGTTCCGCCCACCGTGCCGGGAATCCCCGCCAGGCACTCCACGCCCTGATAGCCCCGCTCCACAGCTACGGTGACAAAGCCATCCCACTCCTCGCCGGCCGCTGCGCGAAACTGCTCGCCGTGCTGCGCCAGTCCTTTCAGGCCCATCTTCAATACCAACCCGTCAAAGCCCCGGTCGGCCACCAGCAGGTTGCTGCCGCCGCCGAGGACGAACAGAGGCGTGGAGCGATCCTGCGCCCAGCGCACGGCCTCGGCCACTTCCTCTTCGTTGGCGGCTTCCACAAACCAACGCGCCGGGCCTCCGATTCCGAAGGTCGTCAGCGGTGCAAGCGAGATGTGCTCTTGGAGTTCCAAAAAACCAGATTACAGGAAGCGTAGCCCGTACGCACAGCACCCACACCACACTCTGCTGCATCTAACCCAATAGAGGCAGCTTCCCCTGCCGGAGGACAACTATGTACCCAGAACTCATGGTCATTCCCATGCGCGAGGAGTTGGTACGCGCTGGGATCGAGGAGACCCGTACCGCTGAGGCGGTTGAATCCGCGCTGGCCCGCCCCGGCGTTACGATGGTCGTCGTCAACTCCATCTGCGGCTGTGCCGCGGGCAAGATGCGCCCTGGCGTCCGCCTGGCTCTGTCCGGAGCGGCCAGCCAACCCGATCACAAGATCACCGTCTTTGCCGGGCAGGATCGCGAGGCCACGGAGAAGGCCCGCAGCTACTTTGAGAACCATCCCCCTTCGTCGCCCTCCATCGCCCTGCTTCGCGACGGCAAGCTGGCCTACCTGATGCCGCGCTTCGTCATTGAGCAATCTACCGCCGAACAGATTGCCGGAGAGCTTGCCCGGGCCTTCGACCAGTTCTGCGCCACGGCTGCGGCCTAAAGCCGCGCAGCAGCGGCTGCAGCTCTGCAGGTTCTGGATGCCCCATCCTTCGAGCGTTTTCTGCTCGAAGGGTGGGAGAGGACAAAGCTGGTTGTCGATTCTCTGCCCGTATGAGCTAGAAGCCAGGGGCTGCGATCTGACGGCTCCCAAGGCTGTCCGTTTACGATATCTCTAGACCATGCTCGACCTGCGCCCGCTCACCGCTGCCGACTACGATGCTGCCATCGCTCTGTGGAGCGCAACCGAAGGCATGGCCATCTCCTCGGCCGACTCCCGGCCCGCCATCGTCCGCTATCTGGCCCGCAATCCCGGTATGAGCTTTGCCGCCTGGGAGGGCTCGACGCTGGCCGGTGCGGTTCTCTGCGGCCACGACGGCCGCCGCGGCTACCTGCACCATCTGGCCGTCGCTCCGGCCTTTCGCCGTCAGGGTATCGCGACCCGTCTGGTCGAGGCGTGCCTCGACGCGCTCCAGCAGGAGGGCATGGAAAAATGCCACCTGTTCATCTTCGCGAATAACCACGCCGCTCGCGCCTTCTGGAATCGTGCCGGCTGGCAGGAACGCGCCGATATCGGCATCTTCTCTACGCCGATCAAGTAATCCTGGCCCCAAAAACACGCCGGCCTCCCGTCTGGGAGGCCGCTCGCATCAGAACCAGTTTGCTTGATATCCGCTACTTCCCTGCCGACTCCGCCAGCTTCTGCACCTTGCTGTGGCGGATGGAGTAGCCAAAATAGATGACCAGCCCGAAGATCAGCCAGCCGATCATCACCAGCCAGGTCAGCATGGACAGCCGCGACATCAGGTAGACCGCTGTGACAATTCCCAGCAATGGAACCAACGGAACAAAGGGAGTCTTGAAGGGCCGTTCCAGATCCGGCTGCCGGACGCGCAGCACCCACACCCCGGCGCACACAATCGTGAAGGCCAGCAAGGTGCCAATGTTCACCAGCTGCGAGAGCCTCTCAATGGGCAGAAATGCGGGCATCAGCGCCGCAAAGCTTCCAAAAACGATGGTGGTGATCCACGGAGTCCGGAACTTCGGATGCACGGTGGAAGCCCACTTGGGCAACAACCCGTCCCGCGACATCGAAAAGAAGACGCGGGTCTGGCCCAGCAGCATCACCAGCATCACTGTGGCCAGTCCAAAGACGGCGCCGATCTTCACCAGAAGCGAACCCCAACTTGCGCCCGTTACGTCGATCGCCAGTGCCACCGGCGCTTCCACATTGAGAGTCTTGTAGCTCACCAGCCCGGTCAGCACCAGTGAGACCAGGATGTAAAGAATGGTGCACACCACCAGCGAGCCCAGAATGCCGATTGGCATGTCGCGCCTGGGGTTCTTGGCCTCCTGGGCCGCGGTGGAGACCGCATCGAAGCCAATGTAGGCAAAGAAAATGGATGCCGCTGCCGTGGGAATCCCACCCCAGCCGAAGTTGCCGTGCCCATCCGCAGGTGGAATGAAAGGGTGCCAGTTGGCGTGGGCCACCGCCGGATGCTGGAAGAGGAACCAGCCGCCGACAACGAGGAAGATGCCTACGATCCCCAGCTTCACAATTACGATGGCAGAGTTGAAGTTAGCCGACTCTTTGATCCCGATCACCAGAATCGAGGTAATCACCATGACAATGCAAACCGCAACTAGGTTGAAAAAGCCCGTGGCGTGCTGCAAACCGAAATCGCTCACTCCCGGCGGCAAGGACGTGACCGGAATCCATCCCTGGTTGTAAAACACCAGCGAGGTTCCGGGCGTTGCCGTAAGCTGCGGCGGAATGTAGATATGGAACTGCTGCAGGAGCCCGTTGAAGTATCCTGACCAACCAGCCGCCACCGTGGATGCGCCAAAGGCGTACTCCAGCGTCAGATCCCAGCCGATGATCCACGCCACCAGTTCGCCCAGCGTCGCGTAACCATAGGTGTAGGCAGAACCTGCGATCGGAATAATGGAGGCGAACTCCGCGTAGCACAATCCCGCAAAAGCGCAGGTGATTCCGGCCAGTACAAAGCTCAAGGCCACGGCCGGTCCAGCGTGCAAAGCGGCCGCCTGCCCGGTGAGCACGAAGATGCCGGCTCCGATCACAGCGCCGATGCCCAGCGTAATCAGGTTCAAGGCGCTCAGCGAGCGTTTGAGCGTGTGCTCGCCCTCTTCGGCAGCCTCCTCGCATAGCATCGACAGGGGTTTATTTCTAAGCAACTTTGACATGGGTGAGGGATTTCCTCCGCTTCTTTCTCCAACCTTTTCTTCCGAGCTCAACCGGCTTGCTCTTGGCGCGCGCGCCTGCTCCCCCGCGACCAGAACAGATAAACCGGGATTCCCAGCAGAACCAGCACCAGACCGGGCCACGTGTATTGAGGCTTATACCGCAAGAGTACCAGACAGATGGATGCCGCCATCACGATATAGAGTGCGGGCAGCACCGGGTAGCCCAGCGCCCGATAGGGCCGCGGCGCATCGGGCCGCTTCACGCGCAGCACAAACAATCCAACGATGGTCAGAATGTAGAACACCAGCTCGGCAAAGATGATGTAGTCCAGCAGTTGGCCGTAGGAGCCGGAGACGCACAGCACCACCGTCCACACGGCCTGCACAATCAGTCCCGCCACCGGGGTTTTGTACTTTGGATGCAGCTTGCCGACCGACTTGAAGAACAGCCCATCCTGGCTCATCGCGTAGTACACCCGCGCTCCGGCCAGCGTCATCCCGTTGGCGCAACCAAAGGTCGAGATCAGGATGGCTCCCGCCATCAGCAATGCACCGCCGGCCGGAAAGATCTGCCCCAGCGCCGCCGTGGCTACCCGGTCCTCGGCCGCATACTGGATGCCCCGCGCCATCACCGTGGCCCCATGCGGGTCGCCGTGCAGCGGCAGCACCAGCAGGTAGCCCACCGACACCAGGAAGTACACCGTGAGCACAAACCCTGTGCCCAGAATCAGCGAGAGGGGCAGATTGCGCTTGGGGTTCTTCACCTCGCCGGCGGTAAAGGTGATGTTGTTCCAGGCGTCGGCCGAGAACAGCGAACCCACCTGCACCACCGCCAGAATCACGATCGCGTTGACCAGCACCAGCGGTCCGCCCACGCCCACCTGAACCGCGTGCAGCGAGTTCCATCCGGCATTGGCCCAGAAGTTCTGCCAGCCCGGCCCAAAGTTTGCGGCCATCGCCTCCGCGCTGCGGCCCACGGTAAACGCCAGCAGGATCAGCGCCCCAAGCGAGATCGCTTTGGCCGAGGTAAAAATATTTTGGATCAGCGCGCCCAGCCGGACGCCAAAGATGTTCACCACCGCCAGTGCAATCACAATCAGAATGCCGGTCAGGTTGGCGGTGCTTACGCCAATCTCCATGTTGCCCAGCGCCATGGGGCCTACGCGCACCGGCGGCACGTGGGCAATGTGCCACAGCCAATGGGTAGCGGAGATCGACGGAAAGAAAACGCCCAGAAACTTGCCGAAGGCCACACACACCGCGGCGATGGTTCCGGTCTGGATGACCAGAAACAGCGTCCATCCAAAGAGAAAGCCCCACAGCGAGCCCAACGATTCGCGCAGGTACACGTATTGACCGCCGGCTCGGGGCATCATGGCCGCCAGCTCGCCGTAGCTCAGGGCGCCAATCGTGGTCAGAACCGCGGTCACAATCCACGCGCCCAAGAGCAGCGCCGGGGAACCCACGCCCCGCGCAATGTCGGCATCCACAATAAAAACGCCTGACCCGATCATCGATCCGATGACGATGGCCGTGGCGCTGAACAGGCCCAGGCTTTGGACCAGCTTCGTCGAGCTTCCCTGCGCCTCAGGAGTAGAGAGTTCCCGCTTATCTGCTTCGGTTTCGTTACCCATGAATTATTTTTCGTTTCTACAGGATTCTATCCTGCCCGGCCTAAGGATCGGCTCAAGGACCAGGTCCTCGGGAAGGTTACCGGGTCAACCCCACGTCACGCCAGCGCGCCACAAGGGAAACGCGTCCCTATCGCGCGGGAAGGCTATCCGAGCTCCGCCATCCAGCGCCGCAACTCCGCTGCAGGGTCTGCCGCTCCAAAGATTGCAGCTGACACGGCCACCGCCGTTGCCCCGGCCTCCAGAACCAGTGGAGCGGTCTCCAGCGTGATTCCTGCCGCGCAGGTAATCACCCTGTTCGGTCCGGCGAGCGCCCGCATTCGCCGCACACCCTCCACGCCAATCGGTAGCCGGTCGGTGTGCTTGGTGGTGGTGGTAAAGACCGGACCAACAGCCAGGTAGTCCACGGGTTCCGCGAAGATCCCGGGCAAAAACTCCGTGCTTCCGCCAAAGGTACCCACAATCCGGTCCCGTCCCACCAACCGCCGGGCCTCTGCGGGCGCAGCGTCGCCCGTGTCCACGTGCACGCCGTCAAACCCTGTTTGTTCTACCAGATCTGCCCGGTCATCGAGAATCAGCTTTACGGTTCCCGCCGGCATCGCCCGACGCAGAATCGCGGCGTCGGACAGCAATTCTGCTTCGGTTCCCGGCTTGTTGCGGTACTCCAGCAGCCGCACGCCCGCTTCGGCCAGCGAAGCCCCTAACCGCTCCAGAAATCCGGCTCTGCCAGCCGCCGGAATCCGGGAAGAATCGAGAATGGGATAAATCTTCGGGAAATCAAAGCTCATGTTGCAAGAGTAAACGCCAGGACCGTTGAGCTTGCTTTCAACTTTTGCTCGATAAAACAGAAAAGCGCCGTTCCCGGAGCGTGGGAAGCGGCGCTCTTCATCCAAGCACTTCACAGCGGAGGCCTACTGGCCGTCAGCGGAAGGCCCGTAGGTGCCCGGAACCGGCACGCCCAATAGCCGGAGGTAGACGCCCAGCTGCGCCCGATGGTGAACCACATGGTTCATCACCCACGTACGCCATACCTGGTACTTGGGATCGTCGATCCACGTCTGCCCATCTCCGATCAGCTTCCAATGGTCATCCCACTGCTCCGGCCGGAAGGCCTCCAGTGCAGCCTTGGTCTCCGCAGTTTCCTTTTCAAACCGTTCCAGCAGCTCCGCCTTTGAGGCTGGAACCCAAGGCTTGTAGTTCTCCATATGCATCTCAAAGACGGTCTTGGTCAGGGTGGTGCTCGCCCACTCGCCCACGGTCTCTGCCGTGTGCGCGGCCAGACGGCCCAGGCTCATCGACTTCTCATGGGGTTTATAGCTCAGATCGGCGTCGGCGGGAATGGCGTTCAGGATCTTGCGCGTGGTGGCCACTTCACGCTCGTATTCGGCAATCAATTCTTTTTGGATATCCATAAAGCAACCTCCTCTGTTGCGCACCAAGCATAGCGCAGAAGGCTGTGAATAGGCGAATAAAAAGCGATAATATTCTTCTGCGCGCCTCTGCTGCTTTTGCAGTTCAGAGCAAACAAAAGAGCGGCCGCCAGGCAGCCGCTCCATTTCTGTGTTCTTCTCGCGCTAGCTCTCGCGCCGCGCCAGGAAGAGCTCCATGAACTTGGTGTCGAACCGTCCCGCCCGGAAATCTTCGTCCTGGAATATCTCCTGATGCAACGGAATCGAGGTAAAGATGCCCTCCACAATGAACTGGCTCAGCGCGCGCTCCATGCGCGCCATCGCCTCTTCGCGAGTGGCCCCGTAGGCAATCAGCTTGGCGATCAGCGAGTCGTAATAGGGCGGAATCACGCCCTCGGCGTACTGCGCCGTATCCACGCGAATCCCGTTGCCGCCGGGCACGTTGAAGGCCGTAATCTTGCCTGCGGACGGCGTAAACTTCACCGGATGCTCGGCATTGATGCGGCACTCGATGGCGTGGCCCCGGATCTCCAGCTTCTGGGGCAGGATTGCGTCCAGCGTCTCGCCCTGGGCAATGCGCAGCTGCGCCTTCACCAGATCCACGCCGGAGATGGCCTCCGTGATCGGATGCTCCACCTGAATGCGGGTATTCATCTCGATAAAGTGGATCGAGCCATCGGTATCCATCAGAAACTCGACGGTTCCGGCATTCTGGTAGCCAATGTCCTTCAGGCACTTGGTGAGCGTCCGGCTCAGTTCGGCACGGATCTCGGGCGTTATCTGCAGGCTGGGCGCCTCTTCAATCAGCTTCTGGTGCCGCCGCTGGATGGAGCACTCGCGCTCAAAGAGTGTGGCCACATTGCCGTGCTCGTCGGCCAGCATCTGGAACTCGATGTGCCGCGGCTGCTCGATGAACTTCTCCATGTAGAGCTCGCCGTTGCCAAAGGCGTTGGCCGCTTCCGTGTTGGCTGCGTGATACAGGTTGGGCAGCTCCTCGGCGGAGCGCACAATGCGCATGCCGCGCCCGCCGCCGCCAGCCTTGGCCTTCAGAATGACCGGGAAGCCCACCTTGCCGGCCCACTCCAGTGCCTCTTCTACGCCCGCCACAATGCCGTCCGAACCGGGCAGGATCGGCACACCAGCCTTCTTCATGGCCTGGCGCGCTTTTTCCTTCTCGCCCATCAGCCGCGTCACCTCCGGCGGCGGCCCGATGAACTTGATATTCGACGCGCGGCAGACTTCGGCAAAGTTGGCGTTCTCGCTCAACAGCCCGTAGCCCGGATGGATGGCGTCCACATCGGCGATCTCGGCGGCTGAAATAACGGCTGGAACATTCAGATAGCTGTCGGCCAGCCGCGGCGGGCCAATACAGATGGCCTCGTCGGCAAAGCGCACATGCAGCGAGTTGCGATCCGCTTCGCTGTACACGGCCACTGTCCGGATGCCCAGCTCCCGGCATGCGTTAATAACGCGCAGCGCAATTTCGCCGCGATTGGCAATCAGAACCTTACGAAACATGAAAAACCTCTGGCGGAGCTAGCGGTGTTTGCGGAGCTAGCCACGAGCGTGCGTTCTGCCACGTATGAATAGGCATTCCTGATCAGGAAGTACCCTGCAAGCTCAGCTAACGCCGCCAACCCCGCTAACGCCGCTTTATCGGGCTGACCCCGCAGTCTTCCTAGCTGACCCGAACTGCAAACAGCGGCTGGCCGTACTCTACTGGCTGTCCGTTGGTGGCCAGAACCTTCACGATCTCGCCTGTAACATCGGACTCGATCTCGTTCATCAGCTTCATGGCTTCCACAATGCCCACGACTTTGCCCTTCTCCACGTGGTCGCCCGGGGAGACGAAGGGGGCAGCGCCCGGTGAGGGCGAGCCGTAGAAGGTTCCCACGATGGGCGATTTCACTACGTGCAGGCCAGTCTCGCTCTCGGCCGCCGGAGCGGCTGCAACCGGAGCCGCTGCTTTGGGAACCACAACGGCCCGCGCCAGATCCACTAACGGCGCCGGGGCAGCAGCCGCCTCCGCAAACTTCAACCGGATCTTCACGTCGCCACGATCCAGGTCAAACTCCGCCACCTGGTATTCCTTCAGGAATTCAACCAGCTCTTTCAGATCCTTGATGTCTTCAGGTTTCATTTTTTCCTTGGTTTCCCTGCACTCGCTCGGGATGTATTCTTTACAGCTCGATCAGTGCCTTCGGCGAGGCCGCCGTCAACACTTCGCCTCCGGTTGCGGTCACCGCAACCATATCCTCAATCCGGATGCCGAACTGGCCCTCCAGGTAGACGCCGGGCTCGATGGTGATGACCATCCCGGCCTGCAATCGCGTTGACTGGCCAGCGCCAACCCGCGGCTGCTCATGGATCTCCAGTCCCACACCGTGACCGGTCGAGTGCGTAAACGCCTCGGCCAGACCCACACGGCGCAGAACGCTCCTGGCGGCTTCGTCGACCTCCGCACAGCTGGCGCCAGCGCTCACTGCCCGCAGGGCCGCCTCCTGAGCCTCCAGCACCGCCTGATACGTCTCCCGCTCGGCCTGTTTCGGCGACCCCAGGTGGATGGTACGCGTCATATCCGAGCAATACCCGTTGAGGATAACACCGAAGTCCATGGTCAGGAAGCCGCGCCGGGGCAAGACCGCCGTGGTCGCCCGGGCATGGGGCATGGCCGAGCGCTCACCGGAGGCCGCGATCGTATCGAACGACATTCCTTCAGCACCCAGCTGCCGGGCCTTGTGCTCCAGCTCCGCAGCCACGTCGATCTCGCGAATGCCCGGAACGATGTAGCCCAGAATATGGTCGAAGAGCCGGCAACCGAGGGCCGCTGCCTGGCGCATCAGTTCCAGCTCATCAGCATCCTTCACCAGCCGCAGTCCCTCAATCGCCGGAGCGGGCAACGCGGTTAAAAAGCTCTTGCGCAACTTGGAAGGCAGCGACTCCTTCCATTTGGCCAACTCGGCCACCGTGGTTTTCGCGGCGTCAAAACCGGCAAACTCCACACCCGGCTGGGCCGCCAGCCACTGCACGGCCTGCACCGCAGGCGATCCCTGCACAATCTGCACCCGCGCGGCCTGCACTTCAGCAGCTGCCTGGGTCTTGTAGCGCCCATCCGTGAACAGGCTCGCTCCCCGGCGATGAATGGCCAGGGCAGCGCTCGATCCGGTGAATCCGGAGAGGTACCGGACGTCGGGAAGATGTGTTACCACGATGCCGGAGAGCCCGGCACGTGTCAGCTTGCGGCGTAAAGATCCAATACGACGTAAATGGTCCACGTGGAATGGTATATCACACGCAGTGGCGCCACGGGCCTCCAGCTCCGTGGACACACCTCTTCGTGAGCTGAGGATTGAGGCACCTCAATGCTGAAAGGCCCCGAACGGCATCGCCCAGATCTCAACCGTTGCTTGAATTTTTCTAGGGCAAGTCTTTGAAATAACGTGCAGAGTGACGGGTGCCCCTGGTCCCTCGCTGCTGGGGACCAAGGATTGAATGCTCCCACACCCATAACACGCCCTGCGCCGAAGGCGCGATTGGCCCCACCGCAGGTGGCTATTTCTCTGGTGGCGTAATGTTGGTCACCGGTAGATCCCAGTGCCCCAGCAGAATCTCAAACCGTCGCTGTTCTTCCTTCTTGTAGGTTTCCTGGTCCGGCCACAGCTCCTTGATCCAGGCGGCAGTGTCGGGGTTGGCGGTGGTCGCCAAGGTCGAGTTCTTATAGGTGATCGTTACCCGGTAATCCCAGCGGCCATCCTCGGTGGTGTGGTTGGCCGGAGTCTCAATCTTCAGCCCTATCACCCGGCCCGACGCCAGTTCTTTCTTCAGCAGCGGATAGTGATTCTTCAAGAACAGGTCCAGAAACTCCTGCTGATGGCCCCACTGCAACTTGTAGTAGTACTCCATGGTGTACGGCTGGCCCTCGCCGCCCTGCGGCGGAGCTCCCTGGGCCCACACGCGCGCCCCTGCCAATGCCGCTATTGCCAGCAGCACCATTGTCCAGACCATCCTGCGCATCTTCATGGTCACCGTGCCTCCTCGGAATGGGATTGTCTGCATTCTACCTTCGATTGCATCCATGCATCCTGACGGCATGCCAGGGTTCAGGAAATCCAGCTGTTGCAACCCCGTCTCGCGCGCTTCCAGTCCCGTTCACCAACTGCAGAACCAGCGTCTCCCCGTGCCCGCAGAGCCCGCCGCAGAAAAGCTATTGGAGACAATCGTAGGATAGGGGCTTGCGGCAAAAAAACGGCCCCCGTGTCTACGGGGGCCAAGTTGCCTTGGTTCTCTCGCTGTGCGAGAGCTTGATGGCGGCCATCGGCCTGGGTGCCGTTGGCGCGGACAATACCTCGGGGAGAGGGGGTGCTG
>Ga0371490_1000760_pt1 | contig 19651 bp, 12 predicted proteins | sample MB2SIPfraction_FD_207959 | JGI IMG/M metagenome (GOLD analysis project Ga0371490, IMG submission 207959) | Lab enriched peat soil microbial communities from McLean, Ithaca, NY, United States - MB28FN SIP fraction | ecosystem: Environmental > Terrestrial > Soil > Wetlands > Peat | place: USA... | reverse complement strand
GGCACATGGCTGGTGGGTCTTCTTCAGGCGCTTACCGGCAATGCGCGCGCCGCATATCTTGTCATGTCCATGTCGCTCATCCTGGCCGGTGGAATCACCTTCTGTCTGCGGGTCGCTAAGCCGGGAAGCAATCCGTGAGAGACAATTCGGCCTGCTGCGAACCAGAGTTGCTGTACCTCGTCCCAGAGTGGATCGCGCGTAAATGCACCATTGATCAGGCGCCGTATGCCAAGAGGATTTTCATCTTTCAATTCATCCGGCAATGTGGCCTGGCGAAAATCATCGTGGCTTCATTCAAGCTGTAATACGTTTCTTTCAGACGATCTCGTCAGTTCCGGCGAGATTGGTACCCCCCGGATACTCCCGGGGATGTCAGCCAATTATTGATTGAACGCTCGTACTGAACTGTAATAAAGGCACGCGTTTGCGATTGCTGGCAGGATATTCTCAGCTCAGCAGTACTTTGCGAACATCGCCCTCCGGATCGTCTTTCATGCGGTGATTCATAAGATGATGATTGCTGGTTTTCTTCATAGAGATTCCCTCTTCTCTTTCTGTTGATGAATCTGTTTTACACAGCTGTTAGCGACTCAGAAGGCGGCTCCGGCGTCTTCTCATAAAGACGCACTCAATTCCGCTCGTTGACAAAACGTATACCGGGGCAGCACAGTAGAACCCGCGACCAATCGCTGTCAGATTGATGCAGCGTGAAGGAGAAAAAACATGACCATAGTATTGTTGCGCAAAACGCTTCCAGCAAGGAGTGCTGGCGCATTACTGACCCTTTGGGTATTGATCGGCTTCTATGCCTGCAGCAGCAAGGCACAGGATGCCGCTCCGGGTGGCACTGGAGTGGCAATTACGGCCAGCATCGATGCCAGTCAAATCGGAGCTCCGATTTCAAAGTATCTTTACGGCGGGTTTATCGAGCATATTGGCAGCACCATGTATAGCAGCCTTTGGGCTGAAATGCTCGACGACCGCAAGTTCTACTTTCAAATCAATTCCAAACCGGACGAAGAAGCCCGCCGGGGAGGCGGATTTCCCGGCATGCGGCTGCGCAAGTGGCGCCCCGTCGGCCCCGATGACGCCGTAGTGATGGACAAGGAACATCCCTTCGTTGGCGACCAAAGTCCGCGCATCGCGCTCGACGCGGCCACGCCGCACGGAGTCCGGCAATCGGGTCTGGCTCTGGTCAAGGGCAAGCAATACACCGGCCGCATCTATCTTCGCGGCATTCCCGGCAGCGCGGTGAAGATCTCGCTCATCTGGGGCGAGGGCGCGAACGACCGGCAGACCATCTCCATTCCGGCGCTTACCAATCAGTACCACAAGTTCACGCTCAAATTTACTGCCAAGGCCGATGCCTCGGATGGCGCTATAGAGATCACGGGCACGGGCACGGGAAATTTCCACATCGGCACGCTTTCACTGATGCCGGCGGACAACATTCATGGATTCCGGCCCGACACAACTTCTCTTTTGCGCCAGATCAATATGGGCTTCTGGCGGTATGGCGGCAACTACACCTCCGGCTTGATCTGGTATCACATTGTAGGCGACATCGATAAGCGCCCGCCGGATTTCGACTATGCGTGGAATGCCATGCAGATCAACGACCTGGGCCTGGACGAATTCATGACGTTATGCAAGCTGATCGGCGTAGAACCGTATATCAGCGTCAATGCGGGCTTCGGCGATTCGCACTCGGCGGCCGAAGAGGTCGAGTACATGAACGGAGCGGTCGATACGCACATGGGCGCGCAGCGCGCGAAGAACGGCCATCCGGAACCGTACCACGTCAAGTTCTGGAACATCGGCAACGAGCCCTGGGGCTCCTGGCAGCTTGGCCGCACCGACCTGAAGTATTTCGTTCTCAAGCACAATGAATTTGCGAAGGCGATGCGCGCGGTCGATCCCTCGATTGTACTGATTGCCTCCGGCGAGATGCTGGAAGATGGTACGCTCCATGGCGACATACGCGTAAAGTATGCGGGAAACCTGGAGCCTCTGTACGGAACAGAATCCGACTGGACGGGCGGCTTCCTTAAGAATTGCTGGGGGAACTTCGACGGCATCGCCGAGCACTGGTACGGGCAGGGCAACAGGCGCTACGATCTTGAGCGGGCGAAGAGCCTTCCGCCAGACGCATCGAACGAAGATGCATATGTGAAAGTCGATCAGACAACGCTTGAGTGGGCGCGTATTCCAGCCAATATCGTGAGTCTGAAGGCCGAGGAGTGGCGGGGCTACCAGCATCGGTTCCCGGCCATGGTGGATAAGAAGATCTTCCTTTCCATCGACGAATACGCCTATTTCGGCGGGGGCTTTGGCCGAAGCGTGAATCTCAAGCAGACTCTGGCCTACGGCATGACCTTCAACGAGATGCTTCGGCATACTGACTTTCTCACCATGGGGGCGCACACCATGGGCACCTCGACAATTGACTTCAACCGCACCACCGCGACCTTCAGCACACTCGGACTCCTGTTTAAGATGTACAGCAATCACTTTGCCGGTTCTATACCGGTTGCCCTATCGGGAAATTCGCCTCAGCCGGCACCCAAGTATCCCGCTGGCGGCGACCAGCGAAAGACAACCTCCGGCAGTCCTACCTATCCGCTCGACATGTTCGCCGCGCTCACTCCGGACCGCAAGTTCCTCACCCTTGCAGTGGTGAATGCGACGGAATCGGAACAGAAGTTTGATCTAAACGTCGCAGGCGTTCACTTGGCCGGCCCGTCGGCGCTGTGGCAGTTGACCGCAAAAAGCCTTGATGCTGCTAACCACGCCGGCCAGGAGCCGCAGGTGGGCATCAAAGAGATCGCTCTTGGCGACACTCCGCGCACGCTCGCCGTAGCGCCAATCAGCGTCAACATCTATCTGTTTCCGGTAGCTAATCCGGCGCAGTGAACTTTGGCGGTCGCACATATATAGCATGGAGAAATAACATGATGAAATGCATGACGCGAATCTCCCCTACATGAATCCAAAGCTGCCACCCGAGCAGCAGGCTGCCGACTTGGTGCGTCGCATGACTCTTGTGGAGAAGGCTTCGATGTCGCACAAATTCTCGCGGAGGGTCAACTGTGCGAAGGCCATGAAGCGAAACTGCTCGGCGCAACTGAGGCTGCGCACCCGAAAATCGCCGTTATATCGGACCACGCTGCGGGAAAATGAGGTCCAAGTAAGGAACTCGATCAACTGCGCGAACACCACCTTGACAGTGTTCACCGCTGCCTACAGAGTCAACCAATCTCTGGAAACAGCCTCACCCTATATTCAAATCAACACCACCATAAAATGATGCAACTCTCATAATATCAATAGGTTACTTCCAGAGACCACCACGTTAACCGGGCATCAGTGAATATATCCAATAAATCGATATATTAATAAGATAAATGCAACTTGTCCTACAAGTTTTTTTGTGGATATTATGCGTTCTGGTCAACCTTGAATCGAATATTGCTTGCCCAGATTCCCGGAACACCGTGGTTTGAACCTGAGAAGTGAGCAGTTCAAGAAGATCACCAATCCTTGGGAGTAGACAAGATGCGAAAGATCATCAATGAAAGTTGGTTAAACTCAAGTGATTTTGCTTCATCGGTTCGAGAGTGTGAGTGTAGCTGCAGTCAATTCGAAATAGGCTGCTCTATGCAGCAGAAAAGGAGAAAGTCGACCATGTTGAACAATTATGTCAGTGACACAAGTCTCAGACGGTGCAGTGCGTTCATAGCCTGCTGCGTCTTAGCGTTTATTCTCGTGATGTTTTCGGCTGCCAACTTGTTTGCGCAGACCGCCGGCGTGGTTTCAGGACACGTCAGCGATATGACCGGCGCTGCTATTCCGCAGGCGACCATCACTCTCAAGAATGTTGCTACTAGCGGGGTACGCACCACGGTTACTACCGGCGCAGGCGACTACTCATTTCCCGACGTTCCGCCGGGAATCTATAACATTTCGGCCAAGCACGCGGGCTTCAAAACCGACTCGATTGATAACGTGGAAGTGCAGGTGCAACAGTCGGTTCGCCTGGACTTCGTCCTGCAGGTTGGAGAGGTAACACAAACGATAGAGGTTACAGCGTCTAGTGCGCTTCTACAGGCTGAAAACGCCACCCTCGGTACCGTCATCGAGAATGCGGCCGTGAACGAGATGCCGCTGAACGGCAGAAACTATCTGAGCCTGGTAGCTCTTTCGTCCAACGCCAACACGCTTTCACCGTCATCGGGCCAGGCAGGCAGCCGCCTAGGCGGCGATCGCGCCACCCAGGCGATCTCGGTCGGCGGCCAACGCATCATGTTCGACTACTATACGCTGGACGGCGTGAACAATACCGATCCTGATTTCGTCACGTATGTAAGCCTGCCCTCCCTTGACGGCATACAGGAGTTCAAGGTGCAGACGGGTGTCTATCCGGCTGAGTTCGGTCACGAGGCAACGCAGGTCAACGTGGTGAGCAAAAGCGGCACCAACACCTATCACGGCTCGATGTACGATTTCATCCGCAACAACACCGCGGATGCCAATCCCTATTGGTTCCCGTACAACTCCGCCCCTCCCTCGGTATTCCCCTACAAGTGGAACGACTACGGATTCGAGCTCGACGGGCCCATCAGAATTCCCAAACTTTACAACGGCAGAGACAAATTTTTCTTCATGGTCGACGACGAATGGAGAAAGATCCGCACCGTTGGCCAGAGCAGTACTACTGTGCCCTCTCCAGCCTTAGCGAGCGGCAATTTTCAGGGCTTCACCAATGCCTCCGGAAATCCGGTCATCATCTACGATCCGGCAACCGGAGACGCCAATGGCCTGGGAAAGACGCAGTTTTCCTGCGGTGGCCAGCTGAACGTCATATGCCCCGGCCGAATCGCCTCGCAGTCCACGGCGTTGCTGAAATACTTCGGGACAAGCACGCAGCCATTCTACTCGGGGGGGAAGGTTGTCGCGAATTACGCTTACAGCACAAATTCGCCACAGGATCGCCAGGGCTTGACCGTCCGTGGGGATTACATCCAGTCCCAGAAGTCGCAGTATGCCTTCCGCTACAGCTCAGGGAACGAAACCATCATCACGACTGGATTGCTGGGAGCGGGCAGCAAGATCTTTACCCAGTACTACCAGTACATGGGTTCCAACACATGGACCTTAACGCCCCACATTGTCAACGAAGCACGGTTTGGCTATAGCCACTTCTTCAACTCCCTCGGTTTGTTGTCGGCATACACAAACGACGTGGTCGACGCGGTCCAGATTCCGGGCCTCAGTGGCGGTGCCCCCTCAACGTGGGGCATCCCAGCAGTGACCTTGGAAAGTGGACCGGCGGGCACAAACCCGTCCATCTGGGCAGGTGGTTCCGCTGGTGGTTTTGGGGATCTCGGCGGGGATGGCCCCTATGTTGTGACCGACCCCACGACTGCTCTTGTCGATAACATTTCATGGGTCAGGGGCAAGCATTCGTTGCGGTTCGGTTTTGAATGGAATGGGCAGACCTTCAACCAGTTAGGCAATCAGTTCTCGCGCGGGCAATTTTTCTCCCAGCCCCTTGCTACCGCCCTCGATTCGGGCACACCTGGACAAGTTACACTTTCCGGAGGCGATGCGCTCGCTGACTTCCTGCTCGGCGATCTTTACCAGTCAACGGTTGCGGTGGCCGTGGCGAATGCCAATTACGTGCGCAACGTATGGGCCTTTTACGGAGACGACACTTACAAGTTCACCCCCAAGCTCACGATTTCAGCGGGCCTCCGGTACGAACTGACGCCTCCGTGGAACGATACCTTCGGCAATGATTTTGAGGCTTATGTTCAGGTAATGCCAAATAGAGGCGACGTCGCCACCACATACCCGCAAAGCCAATGGCCACAATATACCCGCCAGGGCAACTGTACACCTGCCAATGTGTATCAAGGCCTTGCGATCGTCTGGACAACGACCCTCGGTCCGCCGCCGGCTTGCAGTAACGGGCTCTTGCCCAATGGTCCACTCCTGGATACCAAGTACCTGAATTTTGCACCGCGCTTTGGTATCTCTTATTCACCGAATTCCAGTCTGGTGATTCGCACCGGCTACGGCATCTTCTACACCCAGGACATTGGCAACGCGTACTTCGATATGGCGCGCAACATCGCCGGGCGTGTGACGCAGACGAATGCGGACTCGTCCCCCGGGGTCTACGGTAATTCCAATCTGACCTGGGCCAACGCGGCGCCGGGCGGCACCGGTGCAATCGCCCATCTTGGTCCGGGAACCGCGTACGCGAACGCTGTCAGCCATAAGACCACGTACACCGAGCAGTATCTATTCAACATCCAGCAGCAGGTTGGACAGAACTGGTCATTCGAGGCGGGATACCAGGGTGCACAGCACCGTCATCTTTATGGGTTTAGAAATGCAAATCAGGCGACTCCACTCGGATACCTTACGGGTGGTCTCGCCCAATACCCTAATGTCGCGTCCCGCACACCCTTCGCGAACATGGGGGGAATCCAATATGTGATAGACTCCGGCACCGGCAATTACAACGCGTTCAGCGTGAAGGCTACCAGGCGCTTCAGCAAGGGCCTCAACGTGATCGCCTCGTACACGCTGGGCAAATCCCTCGACGACACCAGCGGAATTCGCAACCAGGGGAACGACAACCTGTATCCACAGGACAGCGAGTGTATCGCATGCGAATATGGCCGTTCCGCGTTCGATGTCAAGAATCGGATTATTGGCTCGGCACTTTACGAACTGCCGATCGGACGCGGCAAGTTGGTGCCGGTGAATAACAAAGCCTTGAATGCGGCGATTGGCGGCTGGCAAGTGGGAGGCATCTTTACCCACCAAACCGGTGTCGTAGCGACTCCTCTGCTCGGTATTGACAATGCCGGTATCGCGTCTCCGTTCGGTAACTTCGATCGGCCCAATCCAACCGGGCAGAGTCCCTACCTCAGCGGCAGCGCGAGAACGCTGAACGATTGGGTAAACAAGGCTGCCTACTCCGAAGCGACTGCAGGTTTCTTCGGAACCGTCAAACGCGGCAGCTTCACGTCTCCGGGACTTACCAACTTGGATGCCTCGCTGCATAAGCAGTTTCAAATGCCCTACAATGTAAAGCATCAGTTGGCGATCCGCTTCGAGGCGTTCAACGCCCTCAACCATCCCAACTGGAATGAGCCGACTTTGAGTTACACTTCCTCCACATTTGGCCGCATCACCGGCACGGGTGCCATGCGCCAATTACAACTCGCGGCGAAGTACCAGTTCTAGTTTGCAGCAGTAGTAAGGTTGTGATTGGTGAGTTGAATCTGATTTTTCCGGGCCGGAGATCGCTGCTAGCCCGAGTGGTGACAGTCACTCAGCTAGCTTCGTCTCCGGCGCTTTGTTTATTGGCATAAAGCATCCACCACGAATTGGTGTTGCTTACCTGGTCCATTAACGGCCAGTCTCGATTCGACACGTGTAGTGAATGCGTTATACAGGTTCTACAAATTCTTATCATTCGCGGGAGTGTTATTACTATGCGTCGATTGGCCTTAATATTTGTGTTTGTTACGACAGTTGCTATGCCGATGACAGCACAATCGGTGTTTCCGATGCGGCCGGATGACCCTCATGCGGTGTATTTGGAGCATGGGAGCTTCGGCGCCGCCGCAGATGGCAAGGGGGACGATACGGCGGCGATCCAGTCAGCGATCGATCGCGTACAGGAGACAACGGAACAAGGCATAGTTTTTATCGCGGAGGGGAGATATCGGATCAGCCGGACGATTCACCTTTGGTCGGGGATACGGCTCATCGGGTATGGCGCACATCGCCCCGTGTTTATCCTGGGAGCAAACACACCTGGGTTCCAACAGGGCCATGAGTTTCTTGGGACAGGCCGTTACATGTTACAGTTTGCCTCGCGGCGACCGGCGGCGGGGGAGCCTATAGTCGATGCGAACGAGTTTACGTTCTATAGCGGAATTAGCAATCTGGATTTCGAGATTGGCGAGGGTAATCCAGCAGCGATTGCGGTGCGGTTTCACGTGGCGCAGCACTCATTTCTTCAGCACATGCGGTTTCTGGTGGGCGATGGGCGGGCTGCGCTTGAGGACGTGGGGAACGGTGCAATCGACCTTCAGATTGAAGGAGGCGAGTATGGCATTATCTCGGTACGTACGTCCCCGGCATGGCAGTTTTTGCTGATGGATTCAAGCTTGACGGGCCAGAGACACGCGGCGATTCATACGCAGGAAGTTGGCATGACTCTGGTGCGTGATCGGATTGCGCGAACGCCAGTAGCAGTCGAAATTACCCCCGGAATGACGGAGCAACTGTTTGGACGCGATCTCGTACTGGAGGATATTGGCCGCTCGGCGGTGGTCCTTGGTGATGCGCGGAAGGCACATCACGAGGTCACACTTGACCATGTGGTTTGCAGGAACGTGCCTCAGCTAGTCGAGAGCCCTCAACTCGGTCAAGGTCAAGCTGGATCGAGTGCAATATTCGCAGTGATGGGAAGTTTGCATCCTTATATAGAGGAACACCTGACCATCGGAGTAGAGATTGGCCCCGACGGCCGCGAGCACGGCGTGCAGGTTCGGCATCGTGAACGCGCCGGGTCAGGCAAGGCCGTGGCCTCCGATATTCCGTCGCTGCCGCCGATGCAGAAATGGGTAAACGTGCGGACGCTCGGCGCGAAAGGAGACGGGTCGGACGATTCAGCGGCGCTACAGGCGGCGATCGATGGGCATCGGGTGCTTTATTTCCCGAGCGGTGCCTATCGTGTGACAAACACACTGAAGCTGCGGACTGATAGTGTGCTGATTGGCTTCAACCCGGTGACCACGCTGATTTCGGTAACAGATGAGGCGTCGAACTTTACGGGTGAAGGTGAGACAGTGCCGGTAGTGCAAAGCGCAAAGGGTGGAGCAGCGATTCTTACCGGAATCGGGATCGATACCGAGGCCATGGATCGGCGGGCGGCGGGGCTGGTATGGCGCGCTGGCCCTCGCTCAATGGTGGAGGATATGAACTTCATGCGCGGGCCGGGACGCAGAAACCCTGCGCTGAACCCGAATCTTCCTAAACCCGCGCTGCCGCCACAGTATTTCACAGCTAATGTGGGGACACAATATCCGAGCCTATGGGTGAAGGATGGGGGTGGCGGAATCTTCCGTGGCATATGGACGGCGAATACGCTGGCGAAGGCGGGGTTGCTGGTGGAAAACACAACAACGCCGAGCGTGGTTTACCAGATGTCTTGCGAACACCATATGCTCCACGAGACGCAGTTCTATCATGCATCGAACTGGACAGTGTATGCGCTGCAGACGGAGGAAGAAAACCCGGCTGGCGCAGACGCCTTTTCAGTGGACCTGAAGGACGCGCATCACATGGTGTTCGCGAATTTGTTTATGTATCGGGTCTCGCGAAATGTGCTGCCCAAGCTGAATGCGGTGGAAGCGACGGATTCAACCGATATTCACTTTGAGAACGTGCATAACTTCAGCATGACACGGCTGGCGTTCGATAATAGTATCTTCGATCAGACCAGCGGTGTCTGGGTTCGAACGCACGACTTCACAGTGTTCACGCTGAGCTCTGAGCTCAAGATTGGCGCTCCGCTACAGCTGCCTGCGGGTATTTTTGCGGCTCGGGCAAGGCTGCAGCAGCTTGCCAGCGGTTTCAGTAATATCGCCGGGCTCACCACTGACGATGGTGGGCATCTGTATTTCACCGATGCGGCGAAGCATCTCATCTACCGATGGAACGAGGAGACAAACAAAGCTGAAGTCCTCACAGACAAGGTGAAGACGCCGATGGCTGCCGGGTTTGCAGCTGACGGAATGTTGTTGGTGCAGGATTACAGCCAGTCTGTTTTCGGAGTAGACACGAGGACGGGAGAGGTGAAGAAAATCGAGGCCGCAAGCGCGCCGGTGAGTGGAACGAACCTGATGCTGCCAGTCGGATTCCACAACAGCATGGAGACGCTGGCGCGGCAGATGGAGCATCGGGGAGTAATCTACGCGCCGCGCAGCAACATGGCGATCGTGGCGGAGGTCAAGGAAGAAGCGCGGAGTTACTTTTATGTTCCGGCCAGCACAAGTGCCATCATGGCTGGGGGAAACTGGCAGCCGATGCTGCAGGCATCCCAGTGGCAGCTCTTTCATGTCGGCGACGAACACCTGGCGGTAAATGAGGAGGATGACACCGTCTATCGTTTGAGACTCGACAGCTTGGAGCATGTGACCGCAACTGAGTTTGCGCCTCGCGGAGGGTCCAGTGTTGTGACCGATGTAGCAGGAAATGTGTATGTGGCTGAAGGCCAGCTTTACATTTACAACTCTAGCGGACGGGAGATTGGTGTGGTGGAGATTCCGGAACGGCCGGGAGGCCTGGCGTTCGGAGGGTCTGATAAGAAAACCCTGTTTATCGGGGCCCGTAGTTCGCTCTTTTCGCTTCAGACAGCGGCTGCGGGACGGTAGCACCCGGATTTTTATGATGAATATGTGTTGAAGAGCTTATGATCGACTACCTTTCAGTAACTCATCGGTAAACACGCGCAGTGAACCGTAGGACATAGGCGAATGAAGCTGTTGATGATCCCCAATCCTTCCTTCCGCATTCTCTGACCTCGCGGACTTGGGTCACGGTCTGCCTTGCGCAGCAATTAATCAGTCACATCGATGCCTCTGGAAACGAAACATATGATAACCTTCGCCATTGCTTCATTTGATTTGCCTTGGGGTCAAGATCGATGCCCACATTGCGGGCCCATGCCGCTAACTCCGCACTTTTGTCCGGGTTCAGCTCGTGGGCCATGACCGGCGCGTTGGCGGGACGGCTGGGTGGGACCGGAAAGGAATCGTTATACCGATTCCAATTGCTGTATAAACCGGGCTTCCCCGTAACCGCATCGAAGAGAAAGGGAAAGCTGACCGATCGTCCATGGTAATGACTTGGTTCGCCAGATGATAGGTCTGTGTTCGGCGGACAACTTCCAGGTCCACGTGCATCACCGGTGGCTTCAGGGTCTCACACGCCCGGCGCCACGCATCTCGCTCCATGCCGCGGAAAAATGTGCTCCGCCCGAAGCGAAATCCCACTTGGTAACTCTGCGATAATCTAGCCTTCACCGGATGATAACGATACCGTACAACAGGAGCTGGTGGGGTCTGAAACCCGCCAGTGAATTCGCTGGTCGTTCCGTAAAACCAAAGGCCGAACTCGACGCCGCCCCTGGAGCTTCGTGCGCGCCGAGAGCTTCGAATTGAATACGCTTGTCGATCACCGGCTTGGCAGCAGCAGCGGTTGTCTCCGCCCAGGTGGTATCTCCGCGTGGCGACTGGTCCAACACCGCTGCCTAGCGCCCATCGTAAAATGAGAGTGCAAATAACGGCACGGCTTATCGTATGTCGAGCCTGTCGCTTGCAGCATGGAATCGGGACGAGTCCCCGCAAGTCGGCTAACGTTCATCGATTTGCCGACATAAGAGTTTTTTGCAGTTGTCTGCAGGCCGGTTTACTCACAGGTACCTGGGATTCTTAATCAGCTAAAATTCCGATAAATTGTGATCCGAATCCCAGTATCTGGGAAATACAATTCCCTGATACCGAAGTGATATTTCCCTGTTCCGTTCAACGCGAGAATTGTACATCGATGGGGATAACCGGCGCCCATTCAGCTTGATAACCGAATGGCCAGCCAGATATTTGTACCGTAATTGCGAAAAATTCCTGTATTTTTCCCTGTTAGCAGGGAATTCGATCAAGAGACGGGTTCGCTGTTGACTGCACCTACCGCCATAGAGTTTTTATAATCAATAGTTTATAGAGAGAATTCGAATTGCTCATAACTTTCCGGGCAAATTATTGCCTGGTGTAAATCTGGAATGGGGCCCAGTAAAATGGTTTGCTAAATCTGCTCTGTGAATGTAATAAGGTGAGTTTAGCGTTGCGCAGCGCGGTCGCGGGCGCTTGGCCGTTTTCCAGGCCTTGATAGAGAGTGTCCATCAAGCGTGGCGTCGAATCGTCACTAACCTCCCAGAGTGCGCCGATGACGTTGTGCGCGCCAGCGCGAAGAAATGCCCAGGAAAGGCCTACTAAACCTTCTCCCGCATAGGAGCGCGTGCCGCTGCCGTAACAGGCCGAGATGGTCACCAGCCGGGCATCGATTGGATGCTGCATAATGTCGCGTGCGTAGAGCTTGAAGGAAGCATCGCCGGGATTGCGGCCGGAGAGCTTTGAATCCGAAAGGATGATGGCTGAATCCAACGGGTCTGTGCGGCTGGCAACCGCATGAGAGACAAAATGGATGTAGGAGTATTGCGCCGGCCTTCCGGTCAAATAGGCTGCGGGACTGGCTTGTTCTCCAGCGAAGACTGTCGCTCGATGAGAGGCAAAGTGCCGTTCAATCCGGGTCATCTCTGCGCCGAAGAGCGGCAGGCTGGGATACTCCGGGCTGGGCGAGACAGGGTTGCCCAACAGGAGCAGTTTTCGACTGATTCCGCGTGCTGGCTTTGCCGCTGCCAGCAGGTCCAGCGACGGGGCCGAAAGCAGGGTTGCGTCTTCAATCCAGTAATGCAAGTTTGGAGCATGGTCTACGATGTAGCCAGTCTTCGGACTAGTTCCGGGGCTGAGGCCGGGAGTCAGCAGGGTTTCAAAGTTCAGTTGACTCAGCGCGCCATCGTCCAGAATCATCACCGCCGCCTTGGGATGGATGAGCTTTGCGGCCGGAGCGACCAGGAGTTGATAGAGCGCCTGTCCGTCCTCATTGCCGGCTTGCAGCGGATCCTCCAGGTTGAGCAGCGCCTCGCTGTAACGCTTGATGTGATCCACAATCTCAATCTGCGGGGGTAGTTTAATCAGCGTAATTTTGGCGGGCGTGATGACCCAAAGATAGGAGTTCTTTTCGCCCAGCCAGTAGAAGAGCAGCGTTGCGCAGGCTTGCCGGGCGATCTGGCGGGGGTTGATGGCTGATGGCTGGAAGGAGGCCTTGCTTACGGCCACGCCCAAGCCTTGCGCCAGCGTCCGGGCGCGGCTCTGGCTGGCCACGGCCAGGGCTTCCTCGCTTCTTCCTTCTTCCACCAGCAAGTGAATGTAGCCGTCGTAGATGCCTGTAGCGTTGGCGGCGAAGGGAAGCCGCGAGTTTTCGTGCTTGAGTTGGGCCCGCGCCGACTCGAAGGTGGCCAGCGTCGTCTTGTAGGTCCGTTCCGCTTCCCGTGTGTTGCCTTGGCGCTCCAATAACCGTGCCAGCTCCTCCCCGGCGTTGAGCCGCCTAGTGGTGGGATTTGCGGAGTCGTTTTGCACCGCGCGAAAGAGCGTCTCCGCCTGCCGGTCCTCGTGCCGCGCGGCGGCCAACATTCCCCGCGTCACCATCAGATAGGCGCTCAGGCGATTGCCGCCCGCGCTCTCCAGGGGAGTTACCTGATCGAGCCAGGCGCTTGCCTCGTCCAGTTTTCCGGTCTTTACCGAATTCTGAGCTAGGTCCTCCAGCGCGTTCACGATGTCTTCTTTGCTATTGATCTGCCTTGCCAGATCGAGCGCCTGGTGAAAGGACTGTGCGGCTCGGGTCAAATCGCCGGTGTTGTTATAGACAGCCCCGACGTTATTGATCCATTTGAGTTCACCGCGAGGATTTCCGAGACTCGCGGCGGTCTTTTTTGCGTCGAGAAACTGATCGAGCGCCCTTTCGTCATCTCCCAACTGGTAATAGGCCCATCCGAGATTGCCTGAGGTAAGTTGCGCCAAGTTCTCTGCACCCAGTTTCACGGCGTCCTGGTGTGCATTGCTCAGCCAGTCCACGGCATCGTCAAAGCGGCCGAGCTGCATCTCGGCGAATCCCAGATTATTGAGCGCGCTAGCTTCCGCCCAGCGGTCCTGATGGGCGCGGGCGAAGAGAAGACTAGCAAAGAAATACTGACGGGCAGCGGCAAGCTGGCCTTGTTTACCGGCCAGGATGCCACGCATCCGGGAAACATCGCCGCAGGATGCGTATTCGGCTTTCTTGCAGATTTCTTCAGCCTGGGTGAGTATTCGGTCCGCAGCGGACAGTTGTTGCTGGCGGGTCAAGGTATCGGTCTTTATCGCCAGCTCGCGGACGGTTTCTTCCGGATGGGTGGAATCGGTGTGGTAATCCGCGAGGAGGCGCAGGGCAAAATCATACATACCACGCGAGACTAGGTTCTGCGCTTGCAGCAACTGAAACTTCGCGGCCCAATCGGGATCTGAGATACCGAATTGTTTTTGTCCCTGTTCTGCTTCACGCTGACTATCGACTAGTCTGCCCTGCTCGAAGAGTTTCCTGGCATGATCATACGAAGCCTGGGCGCTTCCCGGGCGCTTGTCTTGCAAGGGTAATAGCAATAACAGTGTAAGCACCCACACACAAGAGAAAAGCCGGGGCCGAAGACCGCCCAAGACATTTCCAGATCGTACCTGAATGCCTGCCGGACCCAAAGTTGTATCGAATATCCGGCGGGCATTCAGAAGTACGACGCTGGCTTCTAGTTGGTATCCCCATTGGATGAGCCATCTCCAGCCCCTGCGCTCCCCTTGGTGGGGCAGCCCAACTGGAGATCGATCATCCTCAGGGTGAAGGTAGTCTTGCGGGGGGCTTTCGTCTTCTCGTGGGGGTTCTCGTGCTTCACGGTCAGCTTGGCCAGGGTAATGATCCCGAAGCCTGGAACCGTGATGATGTGCCCAAAGGTTTTCCCCGGGTAGCGGCCAGACGCCTGGTTGACCAGTGAACATTCAACCGCCTCCGACTTGCCAAGAGTGGGGGATATTTGATTGTACCGTTCCGTGAGCTCCGCGGGAAGGTCCTTGTTTGAAGCGATACGGTCGTACTGGCGGGCGATGCGGCTGATCACGCCCTTTTCGTGGGTGTAGGGCGCATCGTCGGCCGGTTTGGGGCCAAAAATGTTGTGATCGAACTCCAGCTCGACCGGGTAGCCGGCGATGCGGAGATTCTCAAAGCGGGTGCCGAGGAAGGAGATCGTCGGCACGTAGCCTACGAGGGGGTGTTCGGTGATGGTCTGGCCCACGACGCGGTCGGCCGTGAGCACCTCCATCACATTGAACCCTTCCACCACCGTAGTGGTTAAAGTGTCCCATCCCCTGCCCGGCTTGGGGCTGCGGCTGCCCGAGACATGGGAGTATGCGGCGCTGAAGGAGATGATCGTTTCAATCCGGAAACTATCGGTGCGCTGGCTGATGTAGCCGCCCTTCTCCGGGAGTTTCGAGTAGGCCATGGGTGCAATTGTCTGGGAGACCGGAAGGTCGAGTTGGCCCGAAAGGACCGTTGCTTCCGCGTCGAATCGGTGCGTTCTTTCTTTCACTTCGGACATGGCGCTTACACCTTTCCTTATTAAGGTAGGGGGAGAGCTTTATGGCGTCCGGGGAGACGCATCAATCGGTCAAACGAAGATCAAAAGCGTACCGGTCAATCACGGTGCGCTCTCCATGCGCCCCAGCGCCGGAGACCACCAGGGAATAAGCGCCGCTTTGCAGCATAGCGCCTGGAATCACCAGGGAGAGCCGCTGACTGCCGCTGTCGCTGGGAGGGGCCACCACACCGGTCCAGGCAAGCTTCCCTTGAGGATCGTAGAGGTCGAGGCTGTAGGAGGCATAGGCGTCCAGACTGGACTGCGCGGGAAGATCGACCGGCAGCGCAACTCCGTGCCGGCGGTCGGCGGTGATGGCCAGGGGTGCGCCGTCCCGCATAGCTCCGTGCAGAGGAGCCCAGGGGAGAAGGCGCGGCTGGTCTGCCGCCGCCCGCAACCTGGGATAGGTGACCAGATTCTGGTAACCGACGACCAGCAGCAAGCTGGCAAAGGCGGGAACGGCAAAGGCCGGTTGCAGCCAACTGAGCCACCACTCCCGCTGAACCCCGGGCTTGCGAGATCTGGATGGGGCAGTGGCCGGCAAGGCGACGGCCAGGCTGGGCAATTGGGTTTTGGCCGCCTCCACAAATGCGGCTCCGGCGCGAAGATCAAGGGCGCACTCGGGGCAATCGAACAGGTGCTCCTCGAATTCCTCGCGCGTATCGGGCGTCAGTTCGTTCAGAAGATAACGCTCAGCAATCATCTGTTGTAAAGCTTCGCTGTGTTCCATCTTCTCCATCCCCATTGCGGTCCAACGAGCAATAGTGGCGGCGGCCGGCAAATCGTTTCATACCGCTCAAGAAAGCTGTGAATAAGTCTTTACTTCGAGCCGGTTTCCCTTAGGGGCTGAAAGCCCAACTCTTGTTTTGTTCATTTGCGCACCCTTCGACTTCGCTCAGGGCAGGCTTAAAAGCCGTGCCCTTTCATAACATCGTCATCATCAGAGGTTCTTCAGGCATTCGCTCCCAGGGGCATCTGATGATTTCCTAAGCGCTTGACGTACTCGGTCTTGAATTCCTGCTTGGCGCGATGCAGCATCACCCGCAGATAGTCGCGGTCCACGCCAAACTCCCGGCAAACTTCGTCGCGATCGCGCTCCTCCAGAAAGACGGCCTGCAGCAGCGAGCGGTCGCGCGGGGCCAGGTCGAGCAGAATCTCCCGGACCTTGTCCTTGATTTGCCGGGTCGCCGCCATCTCCAGGGCATCGGCGCCCTTGGCGGCCAGCTCCGGCCGCCCCTCCGCATCCAGCGACTCAACACGTCCGGCGGAGCGGTAATGCTCAAAGAGTACATGGTTGCATACCGTATTCACGTAGGCGCCGAGGCGCTCCGGCTGACGCAGGCTGCCGTCCTTGCGCAATGCCGACAACACGCGGGCGAAGGTTTCCTGGCGGATATCCTCAATGGCTTGTTGGGATTGGAGGCGGTTGCGCAGCTTGAGCTGGAGCAATTCCGTGAAGTAGCCGACGAAGTGCTCCTGCGCCTGGGGGTCACCGGCACAGAGGCTTTCCACATAGACGGCATTGAATGAACAAAATTGCAACGCTGACTCCGCCTGGGAGAGTGGACCAAAGTATAGCATTGCGGAGGTTGCTGACGCATTAAACTTGTATGTTCTGGCGGAGAGTCGAAGCGGACGCTCACCTCAGCCGCGGCGCGTTACCGCAACTCTTTCAGAGCCATAGCAGACCCAACAGCAATATCAGTGACAAGTACAGCCATGGCGAATTTAAGGAAATGTCTAACTTCGACTCTCTCCCGGCCCAAGCCCGGGGAGTACCAGATTTCGAGAATTCGCTGGAGGCCAAAAACTCCGTCCAGGGAGCCGCCTGCTCCATCTGGCCGGGAAACAGTCCCTGGCTGCTCTCCTGGCCAGGATTCTCATAGCCTACCTGTGTTTGACTCTGCATGGCCCTCACACCCCGCTGATGACTTTATCCAGATAAGACGTGGAAATGGGAGATATGTTATGGTGCCTTTGCCATCCTTGCATTGCCCTTTCCAGCAGGCAAGCCACCGCCGAGAGCGCCGGCCACAGGACGAGAAATCCCATGCGGCTGCTGCTCATCCAGATCGCCAATGGCAGCGAAATCACGAAACTCAAAGAGGAAAAGCAATCCATCAGGCGGCCCCACGCGCCCGAGCCAAGAGTGGCGCGCAGACGCGCGATCAGATCCCAAGGGCCGTTTTCCCTGGCCAGTAGATGGGCAATCCGCCAGATAGCCAGCGCGCACAGAGCAAAACGGCCTACATAATTGATCTCGATCATCGCGAAGATTCTCCCTTCTATGGTGGCTGCAGACGGGACCCGCTTGGAGAAGCAGGCCCCGTCTGCTTCTGGGGGAAGCCGGTAGATCCCGTTAACTCACGGTGCGCAGACAAAAACCAGCCGGCGCGTACTTCAAGCCGGATAATGCGTCGCTGCTTACGTTGATGCCCGAAGAAATCAGGATCATGCCGTCCAGGCTGTTTCCCCAGACCACCGGAGCGCGAGGATCGGTGGTGGAGGGCGGAGTATTCCAGGAAAGCACCGCCCGGACCCTCACCTTCTTTGCGCCTTTGCTGCCGGGCTGCGCGTGCGCGCGAAGATCCACCGGCAGAAAGACCACGTACTCCAAACCGATTGCCGGTAGGCTGCTGAAGTCGTGCACCGCCACCGAGGTTGTTCCCTCATACTGGAAGCCCGAGCCCCAGTCAACCCAGAACGCGACAAACTCTTTGCTGCCCGCCGTCGAAGGCCCACCTGCGTAACCTCTGCGCTGCTTGAGCGTGAGCACACCGGTCAACCGGCTGGTATTCACGTCCAGCCCGATGCTGTCCAACTGCTCGTATGCGGTACTTCCGTTGGTGTTCAGCCAGGCCGCCACCACGCTGGAGGGATCGACCTCCGAGATGCCGTCAAACCATTTCGCCGGGTCCAGCGCAATTGCCGGTGATGTGGCGGCTGTGCTCAGCAATCCGGACAAGTAACGATGCGCAGGAACCGATGTGCCGGCGTACAGCTGGTGCAACTCGACAGCGTTCAGCAGCTTCGGCCTGGACGCCAGAATCGCCGGCTCCGGTTGGACCGCCTTTTGAGCCTCCTCGATGAACCTCACATTGGCTGCTTCCGGTGTGATGGCTGGAGGGATGCGGCCCGGGCTGTCCATCTGCTTCTGCGCCTCACGCGCCTCGCCACATTCCGTAGCCTCCCCGGGAAGATTCTGCTCGCGGCAGAGATCTTTCTTCGGGACGAGATACAGTCCGGCCGCAGGATCGTAAGAAACAGCGCGCTTATCGTTCAGGGTAGCCATTAACCTGCCTCAAAAACTGCAAAATCTGATTGCGGCTTGTGCCAGCCGGCGCGGCAAACCCTTGTTCCCTCTGGATTGCATGGACCTTCAAGCCGCAGAACGCCGGCGCTCTGAGACGCCGCACAACCAATAGTGCGCGCCCACTCGCCATCGTTTCAGCGTCTTGTGGAAAACTTCAAGTTGTCCTTCGGAATGGGGAAATGTGATGAAAGCAAACCGTTTTGGCTGTAGAGCATCTTCAGGTCGGACAAAGAGTTTCCGTACGAGTCAAGAGGCTCTGGAGTGGTATATACGAAGAAAAATCACCCTCGCCAAGAGCGGGTTCATTTCCCGGCGAAATGGCCGGCTCCCCTCAGCGTGACCGGCAACTGCCGGTTGATTCTATGGCAGGAAACCAGGGAATCCAAATGCCGTATTTACATCACGTGCGTAGCGTGGATGGGCCCAACATGCAGACAGGAGGTCATAATTTCCAGTTCGATGCTGGCGATCTCATTGCCATAAGCATGGATGCAACCTTGAGTGCAGCGATAAAGATCGGTAAGCCGAAGGTGTTCGCTCGCGCCCAGTTCCACCCCGGTAGCAACCAACACGCTGTAGATATCTAAACAAGCACTGCGCTCGAACTCAAACAGCATGGTGATCTTGCCGGTATCGGTGCATCCACGACTCAGCACCCAGCCGCCAAGTCCGAGAATAGCGCCCGTAAGAGTCCGCACCAGCCGCCCCGGCTCTTGGTGGGAGACGGCCTTCATTTCCAACACCCATGGGGTATTCATGAGTTGCCAGGCTTTCAAATACTACATTCGTCATCAGATTATCGCATCTCCGGGATAGCGTGCTGCATCTATTTCGCCTCGTGGTGGAAGGGTCGTTCTACTATGGGACAGCTGAACCCATTCAATGCAGGGGAACAAATAAAGTACACCTTGTTCTCGACGTATATTCCTATGGCTTTCTCGACTTCAGTTTGATCATCTCGCCATCCACGGCGAAGC
>Ga0371490_1000759_pt1 | contig 19659 bp, 10 predicted proteins | sample MB2SIPfraction_FD_207959 | JGI IMG/M metagenome (GOLD analysis project Ga0371490, IMG submission 207959) | Lab enriched peat soil microbial communities from McLean, Ithaca, NY, United States - MB28FN SIP fraction | ecosystem: Environmental > Terrestrial > Soil > Wetlands > Peat | place: USA... | reverse complement strand
ACCGCGGGCCACCCAGTTCCGCGACATCCGAAAAGCGCTTCAGGATCCCGCTTTCGCCCGCAGTATCAGCGGGGACGAAGAGTACAACTTTCTGCTGCGGGACACGGTTTCACTCACCCTCCTCCGAGGCGGAATTCAGACCAACGTGATTCCCGACACCGCCTATGCCGAGCTCGATGTGCGGCTGCTTCCGGGTGAAGACCCCAACGTGTTTCTGGGGCAGCTTCGAAGCGTACTGGGGGATGATTCCCTCCAGATTACGTCTCTCAACCGCTTCAAGCCTCCAAACTCTTCTTCCACGGATACGAGCCTTTACCGGCTGATCGAGCAGGTAGTGCACCAATACAATCCGCAGGCTATCGTTGCCCCGGCCCTGGAGGGCGGATACACTGAGAGCCAGATGTACCGCCCGCTGGGAATCACTTGTTACGGGTTCAATACTCTCGAAGTAACACCGGAAGTGGACGCCACCCAGCACGCGGCCAACGAGCGCGTTCCCATCGAGCAGCTCCGCCGCGGAGTAAAGATTTTGTATGAACTTGTGGCGCGGGCGGCGAATCAATAACGTTGATGAAACGCGAGTATCCAGATCGTCCCATCGTAGGCGTGGGCGGAGTGGTTGTTCATCGCCAGCGCGCCCTGCTCATTCGACGTGGCTGCGAGCCGCTCAAGGGCCAGTGGTCCATTCCCGGCGGAATGCTCGAGCTCGGTGAGGAGTTGGCCGAAGGGGCGCGGCGCGAGTTGAAGGAGGAGACCGGCCTGGACGTCGAGCCGCTGGAAATCGTGGCAGCGTTTGATCGCATCACGCGGGAAGGGAAGCGCATCAAGTACCACTACGTGATCGTGGATTATGTTTGCCGGCTGAGGGGAGGAAAGCTCGAGCCCTCTTCCGACGTCACGGACGCGCGCTGGGTGCGCCGCGAAGAGATGCCCCAGTATCACCTGACTGAGATGGCGACTAAGGTTATCCTGAGGGCGTTTGACATGATGAAGAGACAGCGGTAAGGGCTAGCTTCATTGCGCGGGACGTTCCCCTCGACCGGCTTCCCATCTGGTTTCCCCTCGCTATGGAACCGACCCCTCACCCGTCCCGCGATGGCTGGTGAAAGCGCCGTCGCGGTCCACCCTTTCCCCAAGTGAGAGGGCTACAGTTCGGAGCTCTACTAACGAAAGTCGAAAGCAAGGGCTCTTTGGATCCTCGACTCTCAAGCTTTTGACCTTTCGACACTCGGCGTTCGCCTCTTGACTTTCGACTCTGGACTCTCGACTCACAAACGAAAAGCCCCTGGCTGTGCGCTGACCGCACGACCAGGGGCTCGGGATACTGATTGGGTTTGGCTTTTCTCCCCAGCTCACTCCGGAGAGAGGCGCCGCACAGCGCCCTGCCAACTAACCCTCTGTCGCTAGCGAGAGGTTCCCACAAGTGGGCACGTGCTTGACGCCTAAGCCTCAGCACCCTCGCTAAGGTTACTTTCTATCGACATGGATCACCTCCTTTCTAGCGTTACCGTGATAATAAAGTCCGGCTGAATTCGAGTCAAGAAAAATCGCAGGTCTCGTTGCTGAGAGAGCGTGTTTTTTCGCGCCGGCCGCCGCCTCCCTTCGCAGTCATTCCCGCGAAAGCGGGAATCCAGCCCTCGGACGGCGGATTCTCAAATGTTACGGAGGGGATTCCTGCTTCTGCGGGAATGACCGGCGTCTCGAGACCGATCTCCCCCAAGGGGACCAGTCCCGGGGGAAGTGCAAGTCTAGCCTAGTCCATGTTCCCTTTCGGGCCAACCGGCCTTCCCGATGAGCGGCACAAACTGGCAGGGGTCGAGAACGCTCGTTTTGATGTGTCCCGCCTGCTTGCGGTAGAGCATCAGGTCCTGGTGCCGGAGGTCCCCCACCGGAATTACCAAGCGCCCTTGCTCTGCCAGTTGCTCGAGCAAGGCGGGAGGGACAAGCGGCGCGGCCGCGGTGACAAGGATGACGGCATAGGGGGCTGCGGGCGGATAGCCCTCGCTGCCGTCACCCTCGATGACTTCCACTGCCTCGTATCCGAGGCGCGCCAAGCGCTCGCGTGCCGATTTCGCGAGCACGGCATTGCGTTCCACGGTGTAAACTCTTGCGCCCAGATAGGCCAGGATCGCTGCCTGATACCCGCTCCCTGTCCCCACCTCCAGCGCCTTGTCCCCTGGCTGCACGTCGGCTGCTTCCGTCATGGCCGCAACAATATAGGGTTGGGAGATGGTCTCCGCTTCGCCCAGCGGCAGGGGTCGATCATCGTAGGCAGCCTTCACCAGAGCCGGCGGGACAAACTCGTGCCTCGGTACGTAGAACATTGCGTCCAGAACTCTTTCGTCGCGGATGCCTCGATGCCGCAGTTGCACTTCGATCATCAATCGGCGTTGTTCTTCGAATGGCAATGGCTCGGTCATTTTGCGAGACGCCAGGCAGGGGGTCGGGCCCGGACGAGGAACCCGGGCAGGATACCTTGCCACTGGACATTCCGGTTGCCTTAATCATCCCTCTAGAGCTTACGTCCGTCCAGGGTTTTTTTTGCCGGCGTGGCGCGGCCCTCCCGCCCGCTGTAGGGGCGGCCCTCGTGGCCGCCCGGAGGTTGCCGGTAGTGTTCCAGTTTGAATTAGAGGCGCCTCTACGCAGTCACGTGGCCAGGTAAACTCGGTGCTCCGAGTCCAAACTGAGACGCCACCGGGCAACCACGAGGGTTGCCCCTACGACAAAGTGTGAGAGAATCTTCTGTGGGGGCGGCCCTTGTGGCCGTCCGAGGGCAACTACAAGGGTTGCCCCTACAACGCTGGCATGAACCGCGAAAAATATTCCCGGCAGATTCTGTTTCCTCCCATCGGCGCGGACGGGCAGGAGAAACTTCTCGAGTCCAAGGCAGTGATCTTAGGCTGCGGGGCGTTGGGGACTGCTCAGGCCAACGCACTGGCGCGCGCGGGCGTGGGCACGCTGCGCATTGTGGACCGCGACTTTGTGGAAGAATCGAACCTCCAGCGCCAGATCCTTTTCGACGAGGCGGATGCGCGGGAGCGCCTGCCGAAAGCCATCGCTGCGGAGCGCAAGTTGAAACAGATTAATTCCGAGATCGAAGTCGAGGGTGTGGTCGAAGACGTGGACAACCGGAACATCGAAAGACTCGTCAAGGGCTTCCAGGTGATTCTGGACGCCACGGACAACTTCGAAGCGCGCTACCTGTTGAACGATGTCTCGGTGAAACTCGCTCTTCCCTGGATTTACGGCGCCGTGGTGGCCAGCTATGGCATGACCATGACTATTCTTCCCGGCAGCACGGCCTGCCTGGCCTGCCTTTTCCCCAGTCCGCCCACAGGCGCGACTGAGACGTGTGACACGGTGGGCGTGATCAGCCCGGCGGTTTCCTGGGTGGCGGCCATCCAGGTAACGGAAGCGCTGAAAATCCTGCTGGGCCGGCGACAGGAATTGCACGGAGCCATGCTCGCATACGATATTTGGAAAAACCAGCTCCAGGAAGTCCGGCCTCGCAGAGACCCTCAGTGTCGGGTTTGCAGCGCCAAAGAGTTTGCCTACCTCAACAGGACCGGGCCAACGCACACAAGCCTTTGCGGGCGCGACTCCGTGCAGATTCACGCGGCGGCGCCGCGCCGGTTGGACCTGGTGGAGCTGAAGACTCGCCTCGAGCAGTTTGGCCGCGTGCGCGCCAACGAGTTCCTGCTCATCTTCTCCGTCGATGCCTTCGAATTGACCATCTTCCCTGATGGCCGGGCCATCATCAAAGGCACGCACGACCCCGCCGTGGCTCGAAGCGTTTATGCGAAGTACATCGGAGCTTAGTTTCCCGGTCTTTGCACCGCAACGCCCCCCTCACCGCCAAGGGGCCGAACGGCTGTAGGGGCAGCCCCATTCTACATCAATCTCGGCAGAGCGGCAGGCGCGCAGCGAATGCCGCGTCATTCCGACCCTGAGCGGAGCGTAGGGGAGGAATCTCGCTCCGCCCCTGGGTGACCACGCAAGCAGGATTCAGGGCGAGATTCCAAGTGAGCTTCGGTCAACCCCGTCTGCGTTCTCCGGAGGGCGGAGGGTGAGGGATGGCGACCCTGTTAGGGCAGGCCGTTGACCGGGAACTTGATCGCCCCCGTCCAACTTCCGAGCGGCGCGTGATCCGCTCGGAATGTTTAATTGTCGGCAGACTCGTCGGTAAAATCCGGGCGCCTTATGTCGGATGTGATTCAGCCCTGTGGGCCGTTTAGGGCGTGGCCCCTCTACTCTTCGCGTAGGGTTGTGGCCGGGTTGATCCTCGCAACTCGCAAGGCAGGCACGGCCGCGGCAAGAAGCGTTACAGCAGCAAGCGCCAGCACCACCACCAGAATGGTCGGCGCATCATACACGCCAACGCCGTAGAGAACACTGCGCATGACGCGCAGCGCGCCCGCACAGAGGACCAGTCCCAGACCCAAGCCCATTGCGGACGCGCCCATTCCCGACTTGCAGACCTGGACCATGGCGGTTTGAATCGTCGAGCCCAAGGCCATTCGGATTCCGATCTCGCGCGTCCTGTGCGCCACGATGTTGGCCACCAGCGCGAAGATGCCGACGCCGCTCAGCAACATAGCAAGTGCCGCCATGGCGCCCAGCAGCGCCACTTCAATCCGCTGGGCTGCCAGCGTCTGGCCCAGCAGATCTTTCATGCTGTAAAAACCCGAGGCCGGCAGGTTGGGATCGGCGCTGGCTAGCGCGCGTTGCAAGGCGGCCATCAATCCTTGCACCGGAACTGCCGTGCGCACGACCCAGTCGGGCTGGAACCACACATGCACCAAGGAGAGGTACTGCGCATTCACTTGCGTGGCGGGAATGTACATCGCCTGCTCGATCATGAGCGGAGCGCCTTCGTACAAACCGGAGGAAACGGGGACATCGGCCACCTCGCCCACGAGCACCGTGTCTTTGTCGATGTAGCGGCCCACGGGATTGCTTCCGCCATAGAACCTTCGGGCGAAAGCCTGGTTCACCACGGCCACATGCTGGGTATTGGGACCGTCCGCGTCAGTAAAGGCCCTGCCCTCCAGCACATGCATTTGCAAGGTGTCGAAATAGCCGGGCGTGACGTAGACCACGTCCGTGCCGTCCTGGCGTCCGGCCTCTTTGCCGTCGCTGAGGGTAACCATGTCGTTCAGGGCGCGCTCCCAGGGCAGGCTCAATCCGACGGCCGCATTCATAACGCCAGGAATTTGCCGCATGGCCGCCGTGCTGTCGTCCAGAAGCTTGCGAAAAGCCGCGGGATCGTGATAGCGGACATCGTCGAGCGAGGCCTTGGCGACCATCACGCCGTTGGGATTGAACCCTGGCGCCAGCGTCTCGAGATGGATCAGGCTGCGGATGAGCAAGCCGGAAGCGGCCAGCAGCACGACGGTGAGGGCCACCTCGCCCGCAATCAGCGCCTGGCGCAGGCGCACGTTGCCGACTTTGGCCTCGCCGCGCCCAGTCATCGACGAGCGCAGATCGACCTTGCGGGAAGCGAGCGTCGGCAGCATGCCAAACAGCACGCTGGTCAGCACGGAGGCCGCGAGGGTAAAGGCCATCACCCGGCCGTCGAGGGAAACGCTCTCCACAGGAAGAAAGTGTTTGGGCAACAGCAGCAAGATGCCGCGCAGACCGAGGAAGCCCACACCCACAGCCACCGCGCCGCTCACCAGCGTCAGCAGCAGGTTTTCCACCCAGAATTGTTTCTGGATTTGCCAACCTGTGGCCCCCAGGGCCAGCCGCGTGGCAACTTCCGGGGCGCGGCGCAGAATGCGGACGAGCGTCAGTCCCGCAAGGTTGGCGCAGGCGATCAGCAGGATGAAGCCCGCGGCCAGCATCAGCGCCAGCACCTGCGGACGCAGCGAGTCGGTTTCACCTTTCTGAAGCGGCACGGAGTAGAAGGTTACGCGCGCGCCCGGAAGCCGGGCTTCCATGCGCCGCGCCAAGAGGGCCCAGGCACGGCTGAGCTGGGCATTCGCCTCCTGCCAGGTCGACCCGTTGCGCACCCGGGTGATGACTTCAAAGTTCGTTCCTCCTCCTTCCCCCTGACGGCTGGGCTGGAGGGAAGTGTACACATCGGCGTTCAAGGGAGTTGTGGCGCCCTGCGGCAGCACGCCGACCACCGTGTAAGGCTCGCTCCGCAGTTGGATTGCCTGCCCGATGATGTTGGGGTCGAAACCGAAATTGCGCCACACGTTGTAGCTGAGAATTGCTGCCTCGGGCCCGTGGGGCCGGTCCTCGTCCTCGGAAAAATTGCGGCCAACGATGGGCTGAATGGCCAGGACGTCGAAGTAGTGGGCGGAGACCCGCCCGTCCTGCACGTATTGCACGCGCGCAGCTGCCTTCAGATTGACGCCCGTCGTGCCTCCCGAAACGGCGGAGATCAACGCTGGCACGCCGTCACGCAGCAACTCCCACCTTTCGCCATCGATGCCGGCGAGCCCATCGGAGCCGTGGGCGCCGGTTACCCGCTCGTAAATTGTGCCCATGCGCTCAGGATGAGCGTAGGGAAGGCTTTTCAGCAGGAGCGCGTTGACCACCGAAAAGATGGCGGTGTTGGCGCCAATGGAAAGCGCCAGCGTCAGCACTACCGTGGCCGTGAAACCCCTGCTGCGACCGAGCTGCCGGGCGGCGTACCGGAACTCCCTTTCCAGCTCGTTGAAAATCCGCAGGCCTCGCGCCTCGCGGCAGTTTTCCTCGATGGTATTCATCCCCCCGAATTCCAGGCGCGCGCGCCGGCGTGCTTCCCCGAGGGGAATGCCGGAACGGACGAGGTCGCTTGCGTATTGTTCGATGTGGAAGTGAAGCTCTTCCGTCATGCCGGTCTCGAAATCCCGGCGTGACGTGAGCGCACGAAACAACGAACGCAAACGGGCAAACATGTCACACCTCCGATGAGGTCGTGTTTAAGGCGGCGGCAATGGCGGAGGCCAGCCGATTCCAGCCCGCGGTCTCCTCGCGCAGGCGCCGCCGTCCGGCGCAAGTTAACGTATAGTATTTCGCGCGTCGGTTGTTCTCACTCTGGCCCCATTCGGCCGCGATGAGCCCCTGGTGCTCCAGCCGGTAAAGCGCGGGATATAAGGACCCTTGCGGAACCTCCAGTGCGTTTCGCGAGATTTGCTGAATGCGCAGCAGCACGCCGTATCCATGCAGGGGTTTCAGTGACACCGCCTTCAGAATCAGCATGTCGAGCGTGCCGGGGAGTATGTCGGTTGTTTTGCCCACCGTGTTCAGCTCCTTCGACTCCTAGTTCATCTAGGAGTGTAACCCCACTCTCCTAGTTTGACAAGGGGAAAATGGGGGCCTCCGGCGAGCCGGAACCGGGACCGCCCCTTCTTCCCGGCACGGGGTTTACGAACCGACTAACCCCCAAGTGGTCAGCCACTCGGACACAATCTGGGGGCTCACCTGGACGTGTAGTCGGCTTGTCGGAGGATGATCGCCCCGTACGTATTTCGGGGGAAGAGTAGGTTGTCGCCTGTTGCTTAGTGGCTACTGAAGACCCTGCACTCGCGTCCGCCCGCTGCACTCGCACAAGATCCACAGCGAATTAAAACAGCCTAACCGCGGACTCGATCCCTGCCGTTGTGCGTAGGGGTGCGCCTGGCGAAGGCCGAAGACATCTAGCCCCGCCCTTCCCGCATCGTCAAACCGTCGTGGGAAACCCGAATAACGCTTATTCTGCGGACTTGTTGCCACCCGCTGGAAATATGATGACTGGACGATTCCGAGGATTTCTTGGTTTTCTTTTGTTTCCCTTGGCGAGATTCCTATTAGGTCCTTTCGGCATGGCGCGTCCACACCCCTGCCCATCCCCAGGCTGGGAGGGGAGTCCATCTGCGGCGCGCATCCGTTTTAGGGCCGCCACCACTTCCTTTTTCCCGGGAAGCGAAATGCCTTTGGCTTTGCAGTTGTCGGCGCAACTGCGGCAGCCTGGGATACAGTCAAAAGGGCGTGCGACGATAGGCTTACCGGTGGCCCGGTCCCAGTCGAAAACGCCCGCAGGGCAAAAGTTAAGGCACTCTAAGTCGCGGAGGCACACCTGGGAGTCGATGGTCGGAAACCAGGGAAACCGCTCTCGCCGGTTACGGATTGTGGGCACCGCGTTTTCTCCTAAAATGACCAGGAACCGGTCCCCCAAAGGAAGCGCTCAGCGGCGCCTTTCTTTGGGCTTGCCCCCTTCTTCTACTTTAGCACGCCGCCGTTCTGAAATCCCTTCATTCGCTGCACCGTGCATATCCGGGGCTGCGGTACGATCTTGAGCGAGAATGCTAACTCCTTTGAGCTCTGCCAGTTTTTGCGCATCCGCCTGAAGCTCGGGGAAAAAAGGAACAATCTCGCTCAGGAAGCTGCCCAAAGGATAATTCAGGAACGGCGCGCGCGATAGGGAATAACAGACTCTGGCTCCTTGCCGCCGGGTACAGACTAAATTCGCGGCACGCAAGATGGCGAGGTGGCGGGAAACGAGAGGCTGCGAAAGTCCCAGCACCTCTTGTAGATCCCCAACGCAAAGACTTTGAGCGTGCAAAAGGTTGACAACACGCAGACGCGTGCCATCCGACAGCGCCTTGAATAAAAGCGTCAGTTGGTGCAAAGGAAACAGCACGCCGGTTCCGCAGCATATGCGTTGCCATATACTCTTCGGGTGATCAAGTGATCGGTAGATGGGGTGAACAAAAAGAATCGGGTGGTCTGGAGATCCAGCGATCCGAGGAACAAAACGGCAGTTTTTCTTGCTCTTCCGATCACCGGATCTTCAGGCGAGCAACAAAAAGTCGGCCCTTGATCGGCCGATCACTCAATCTTTCGATCTCCCGATTGCTTGATTTGCCCCAGCTTGGGTTGATGGCCGCGACCTTTCCCCCTTATACTGCTTCCTCGGCGCAGGGGCGGGCCTTGACTGCCGCCCTGTGGCAACCGGGGCCGCCAATCGGCGTGTTGCCCCTACGAGGCAGGGCAGGAGGGTATGCGTCGCGATGATGGAGAAGTCCAATTCTGCCGGCACCATTCGCACCGAGGCGGTTTGCCGGTACTTTCAGATGGGTGACTCGGTGATCCGTGCTGTTGACGGAATCTCAATCGAGGTAGGGGGAGGCGAATTCGTCGCGCTGCTCGGCAGCTCGGGCTCTGGGAAGTCCTCATTACTGAACTTGATTGCCGGACTCGACCGTCCAAGCTCCGGGGCGGTCATCGTCAACGGAAAGAACCTGGCGGAGATGTCAAGCGAAGCGCTCTCGCGGTACCGACGGCATAGTGTAGGAATGGTTTTCCAGGCCTTCAATCTGGTGGGGAGCATGACGCTACTCGAGAACGTCGAGTTGCCCATGCGCTTTGCGGAAGCAGAGCGTGGCCTGCGGCTGGCACAAGCGCGCGAAGCCTTGCAGCGTGTGGGCCTGGGCGGGCGTCTGGCGCATCGCCCCAGCCAACTTTCCGGCGGCGAGCAGCAACGCGCGGCGCTGGCGCGGGCGCTGGCGAACCGTCCCAGCCTACTCCTGGCCGATGAGCCCACGGGTAATCTGGACAGTCACACGGGATACGAGATTCTGAACTTGCTCCAGGAGTGCAACGAGCAGCTCGGTATGACGGTGGTGCTGGTGACCCACGAGCGGTCGCTTGCTGAGCGCTACGCCAAACGCCTGGTCTTTCTGGCCGATGGAAAGGTGGTCCGGGACCAGGCCAATGCTGGGGGCTAGGGACTAGGGGCTGGAGACTGGGATGGGGATCAGGGACCAGGGACTAGGAGTTGGCCCGCCACCATTGTGGAACCATGCGCAATATGGCGGCACTTGCCCCAGCCCCTAATCCCTAGCCCCTAGCCCCCAGGAGAAAGGAGAGCTGCGGTGAAAGCAAACGACCTGGTGGACCTGGCGGCGCGTAACCTTCGCGAATCCCTGCTTCGGAACTCACTCACCACAATTGGCATTGGAGTGGGCGTGGCGTCCTTGGTGGCGATGCTCTCCCTGGGTATCGGCCTCCAGCAGTTGGCCAACCGCCGGCTTGCCAGGTCCGGGCTCTTCGACAACATCGTCGTGACCTCTCGCCGCAGCCTGCGTGGCTTCGGGCGTGTCGACAATAGGGACATGGCGCCTCCCGCCGAGAGTCGGCCTCTTGATGAAAACGCGCGCGCCGAAATCGCGCGTCTCCCCGACGTTCTCGAGGCAGCGCCCGACCTCCGCTTCACCGCCGAGATTTCCTATGAAGGCAAGCCTCACCTCGCGATGGTGGCCGGGCTTCCGCCCTCCGCTCGAGATAGGGATGCATTCGAAAGCATGCAGGGGAGCTTTTTCTCCTCGGTTGCCGCTGACGAAGCCATCTTGCAAATCCAGTTCGCGGATGAACTCCTGGGGATTCAACTCAAGCCGGGCGAGTGGAGCCCGAAGCTGGACGGCCAGACACAATCGTTGATTGGAAAAGAGCTGACGCTGCACTACGCAGAGCGCGTGGCGTCTGGAGCAGCGGCCTCCGACCGCCGCTCCAGCACCGAGGGCCAGCGGTCTAGTGCCTTGCAGGACGTGGGTCAGCCGTCAGCCGTGGCGGTCTTCTCAGTTATCCCGCGGGAAAGAGACCTGCGCGTCGTGGCCGTCACCGACCGGGATCCCGAGGGCCTGCGCGGCATCGCGGGCGCCCGGGTGTTCATCCCGCTTCAGATGGTGGAGAACCTGCACGTCATGCTGCCCTCCGGTCTGCGCGGCGGGGAGCCGGACTTCTCGAGTGCGCCAGCGTATCCCAGCCTCAACGTGCGCGTGAGAAGTCCGAACAAAGTCGAGTCGGTGCAGGACGCCATCCGCAGGATGGGTTTCAACACTTTCTCGATTCTCGACGCCACGCGCAGCCTGCAGCGGTTCTTCGCCGTACTTGACCTCTTCCTCGGCATCTTCGGCAGCCTGGCTTTGGCGGTGGCCGCGCTGGGGATCGTGAACACGCTGGTGATGGCTATCCTCGAGCGCCGCCGCGAAATCGGAATCATGAAGGCCCTCGGGGCAAGCGACGGGGACGTCAAGAGGCTTTTCCTTGCCGAGGCTGGCGTGATGGGTTTACTGGGTGGGATGCTGGGAGTAACGCTGGGCTGGATAATCGGACGCCTAATCAACGCCGGGGCGAACTTCTATCTGCGCCGCCAAAACCTGCCCCCGGAGAACCTGTGGGCGGTTCCGTGGTGGTTGGTTGGCGGAGCGATTGCCTTCGCCATCGTGATCAGTATGATCTCCGGACTCTATCCGGCCGCCCGGGCCGCCAAACTGGATCCCGTGCAGGCACTTCGCTACGAATGACCATTGCGAACAGAAGTGCTTTACGGCAGGACGTTGAGACTGACCGTCGTCGTATTCGTTTTGCCTCCGCCCGTGCCCGTTATGGTAATGACGAAGTGTCCGAATGCGCCCCCCGCGCTTGCCGTGACCTGCATCGTCGACGTTCCAGAGCCCGGAGCGGCGATAGAGGTCGGCGTGAAGCTCACGGTCACGCCCTTTGGCTGACCAGACGCAGACAAGCTAATACTCGAGTTAAAACCGTTCGTCACTGCCGTGGTGATCGTGGAGCTAGTGGACTTGCCCCACATTACGCCAAGCGCGGTGGGTGAAGCACTGATGCTGTAGTTTCCAGCCGCCGGGGCGGTCACCGTCAGAGTGACGGTGGTCTGTTGCGTAATGTTGCCGCCCGTGCCTGTAACCGTGATCGGGTAAACACCGGTGGCAGTGGTCGAGGCCACGGACATGGTCATGGTAGAGGTGCCTGAGCCCGGCGCGGCTATGGATGTGGGATTGAAGGTCACGGTCACGCCGCTGGGCTGGCCACTGGCAGACAAAGCAATCGCGGAGTTAAACCCGCCCGAGACGGTGGTCGTGATCGTTGACGTGCCATTGTTGCCCTGTACCACGGAGACCGAAGTGGGCGAGGTAGAAATGGTGAAGTTTGGAGTCGCCGAGGCGGTTACTGTCAGCGTGACGGTGGTCTGATGCGTAATGCCGTCGCCCGAGCCTGTGACGGTGATCGGGTATACACCCGTGGCAGTGGTCGAGGCCACGGTCATGGTCATCGTTGAGGTTCCAGAGCCCGGCGCGGCTATGGACGTGGGATTGAAGCTCACGGTCACGCCGCTGGGCTGGCCAGTGGCAGACAAGGCAATCGCCGAGTCAAACCCGCCTGAGACGGCGGTCGTGATCGTTGACGTGCCATTGTTACCCTGTACCACGGAGACCGAAGCGGGCGAGGCAGAAACGGTGAAGTTGGGAGCCGAGGACGCTCCGGCAAGTGCGTTGATCAGGCCGGACCCGTTCGGACTGCCCCAGCCGGTGGCCAAGTCGTACCCGACCACAGCCGGATAGCCGTTGCTGCCGCTGACGATGTCGTGAAAAGCAGCGCCGTGGCCTGATCCCAGGCCCAGCGGATAAATGAGCGGATTAATGAACCCGAGCGGCGCATTGCCATTGGCAACTGCCTGTTGATTGACGAGAGCCATGTAGCCGGCCCACATGGGGGCGGCAAAGCTCGTCCCACCCCAATAATTTGCCGTGCAGCTGCCGTCGGCGCAGACATAGAAGTCAAAGTTGGCTTCGGCCGCTACATCTGGGGAGTTGCGGTAAACTGTGGACCCAAGGTTGGTAGCGTTGATTGCAGGCGTCTGCCAAGAGGGAATGGGAATACCATCCGGTGAAATGCCGCCGCCACCGTCCGGCCAAGCCGTTTCCGAACTCCACGCGCCATTCGGGCCAGTGGTCTGTAAGTCCGTCCCTCCCACCGACGTGATGTACGCATCATCCGCTGGGAAAACATACGTAGAGTTGGAGTTATACGCGCCGTTGTCACCAGCCGCCGCAAAGAAGCTCTGGCCCTGCGCTGCAAATCTCTTGAAGTAGGGGTCGTCAGTGCTTGGGTCTGCCGGGCTCCAGGACCAGGAACAGCTCAACTGCGCACTTAGTGGAGAATGCGTCGACATGGCGCTGAGGATGGCGGTATCGCTTAACCCAATGAACACATCGAGTTCTTTCATGCCCGGCGCCATGGAGATGGCTTGGGTAATATCAATGGTCTGCTCAGTATCGTCCCCCGATGAAAGGCAAAAACCTGTGCAAATGAGATGGATGGGAACGGTGTTCGTTTGCCGGGCGTTCGTGAAGTAGGTGTTCACGTCCGCGAGATTAGTATTGTAGAACTCCAGCAACCCAACTGATTGTCCGGCGCCGGTGAGGCTTCCACTTCCGTAGTAGGCTGCCCGCATGTCACTTCCGCAATACGAGCCCGAAGGACAGGAACCTGTAGTGGTGTTGGGTTCCGCACTCACATTCCTGTGCAGAATGGCGGGACGTGGGATCGAGTAGTTGTCCAAACCCGAGATATGCCACAGCGGGAAGGGCAAGGGCACGGTGGGCTCCCGGTCCGGAGCATAGAATGTGCGGTCTTCCGTGGGGTGCTGGTAGACGCCCATGGACACGCTGAAAGCAGCCTCGATGTCCGTCACTGAGCCTTCGACCTGCACGTCCAAGCCATCGCGGGAGCCGCCAACCACCTTTAAGCCGCTCGCTTTCGCAAAACCAACAACGGCGTCATAATCCTCCGGCGTGGGACCAAACCTTTCGGTAAACTCTGGCACCGTGAGGAAGTGCCGGTAAATGGGGCTAGTAGGGTCATAGACCTCTCGAAGGAAGTTTTCCAAACCAGCCTGGTCGCGCACCGGCAAAACGAGGTCGAGGCGCAAGGTTTGAGTGCCGGGCAGCGGGTTCAAGAATTTTGCCTGGCCGTTTGTCACTTCCGGACGCGCGTGGCGCGTCATCATGGACTGTGCCTGTGCATGGCCTGCCATAATGAAGAAGACCGTGGCTGCGATTGACGCCGCAGGCAGTACTCTAAAGCCACCGACTAGACTGCTTGTCCGGAAGCGCATAGTGGTTGAACTCCTTTAACTTTTCCGAATCTTCGTTCTCTCCGTTTCGAACGGGAGACTATACTTGTTTCTGCCGAAATCAGCAATAACACTAACGTACTGCGTAATGCTGGCGAACAACGACACGCAACACGGAGTTGCGCTTACTAAAGCGGAATCTCCACTATGGACTCCGGCCCGGCCGCCCAAGCACACCTGCAAGCCACTCAATGCAAATGCTCGCTGGGGGCTGATCTTCTGGGGTACCTAAACACCACTCGACTCTGCCGTAGCTGTGGCCATATACCAGCTGCACCGGCCTGGCATGTCGACCAAGAGGGTGCTGAGGAGCGTCCGTGTCCGCAGCTTAGGGCCGGGGTAAGTCACGGCCTAGGGCGTTCCGGTGTGGCGGGGGAGGCCCGGCATGGGAATTGGAAGGCCACTCTGGGTTGCAGCGCACACCCCCCCTGGTCGGTATATCGGCAGCTCTCGGCAAAGACTTGAGACCAAAAGCTAAACATGAACCCTGCGTTAAGATCCCCTTATCCTACCCGGACCGGGCACATGTTTCACTTATTGATACAAGCAATTCTGATACCGGTTCAGGGTAGTGTCCTAATTTGCCTTGTGGCGCTGGCGCCGCGGGCGCAGGGTCGGCCCTACACTCAAAATAGGACAGTGCCCCTTCGCAAGTGCCATTGCAAACCGATTGGGTTAGGTATACAGTCCGACACCAGGAGGTCTCAAAAAAAGAGACTCCAATCGAGGTAGTATTCGTCACGACACTATGTCGTAGGGGCTGCCCCCTCCTGCATCCGCTCGCGCTGAAAACGCCGGTCAGGTGCAGGAAGCCGCGGGCAGGACGCCCGTCCCGCAGAGGCGGGAGGCGAGACGCCCGCGCTACATTCCGGCAGCCACCCCTTCCCCCCTTGGAGGCAGCCATGAAACTCCTACGCTCGCTTCCCGTGCGAACTCTTCTACTAATTGCGTTTATCTTATTATCTTGTCTGACAACGAGAGGGCAAACGGCCGGCGTTCCCGCGCGCGTGACGCAGCCTGTGGACCTCCAGAAGCTGGTCACGCTGCAAGGGAATACGCATCCCTTGGCGCGCCCGGAATTCGACCAAGGGGCGGCGCCGGATAGCCTGCCCATGGAGCGCATCCTGCTGGTCTTGCAACGCTCGGGGGAGCAGGAGGCGGCGCTCGAAAAGCTGCTGGAGGAGCAGCAGATCAAATCCTCGCCCAATTATCACATGTGGCTCACGCCCGAGCAGTTCGGGGAGCAATTCGGTCCTGCCGATGCGGACCTTCAGGCGGTGACCGATTGGCTTACCTCGCAGGGCTTCACGGTCAATCGCGTGGCCGCCGGGCGCACGGTCATCGAGTTTTCAGGCACGGCGGGGACGGCGCGGCAGGCCTTGCACACGGAGATTCACAAGTTTGTGGTGAAGGGGGAGGAGCACTGGGCCAACGCCAGCGACCCGCAGATTCCTGCGGCCTTGGCGCCGGTGGTGGCGGGTTTTGCCTCGCTGAACAACTTTCCCCGTAGGCCGATGGTTGAGCGCGCAGGGATCTTTTCACGCTCCAAGGCCACGGGTGAGGTGAAGCCGCTCTTCACCGTCACTTCCGGCAGTGGGACGACCTACTATGCGCTGGGGCCGACGGATTTTGCCACCATTTACAACGTCTTGCCGCTCTGGCAAGGGAGCCCGGCGATTGACGGCACGGGGCAGACCATCGCCATCGTGGCCGGGTCAAACATAAATATTCAGGATGTAGAGGGCTTTCGCAGCGTGTTCGGCTTGCCGGCCAACGATCCGCAGATCATCGTGAACGGCGTCGACCCCGGGGTAACGATGACGGCCGAGGAGAGCGAAGCCGATCTGGACACGGAGTGGGTGGGGGCGGTGGCGAAGAATGCCACCATTGATCTGGTGGTTTCCGAGGACACGGAGTCCACGTATGGCGCGGACCTGTCGGCCGTCTACATCGTTGACAATAACTTGGCGCCTATCCTGAGCGCGAGCTACGGAGGGTGCGAGGCGGCACTGGGGGTAGGCGGCAATGCTTTCTACAGCGCGCTTTGGGGGCAAGGGGCGGCTCAGGGCATCACCATCCTGGTCGCCTCGGGCGACAACGGCTCGGCGGGGTGTGATATCTACTCGGGCGAGGTCGCGGCCGAGTATGGCTTGATGGTGAGTGGGGTTGCTTCCACGCCGTATAACGTGGCGGTGGGTGGGACGGACTTTAACGACGTCAACACCTGGAGCACGTATTGGTCGAGCACGAACAACACCAGCACGCTGGCTTCCGCCCTGTCGTACATACCGGAGACGACGTGGAATGATAGCTGTGCGCGCACGGGATTAGCAATAAGCTGCGAATCGGCAGAGAACGACAAGCCGACGGGCATCGATATTGTGGGGGGCAGCGGGGGCGCGAGCAACTGCGTTACCCTCACCAGCACCAGCACAAGCTTCACCTGCACAGGGGGGTATCCCAAACCTGCTTGGCAGAGTGTAAACGGCGTGCCCAACGACAGCGCGCGTGACCTCCCGGACGTATCGCTATTCGCCAGCAACGGCATTAATAACAGTTTCTACGTAATCTGCGAGGCTGACGCGCTTCCCGCCGGAGAGGTTTCCTGTAACTCGTCCTCTTCCGAATGGTATTTCCTAGGCGTGGGGGGGACATCTGCATCAACGCCTGCCTTTGCCGGCCTGATGGCGCTGGTCAATCAGGCGGCGGGGGGACGGCAGGGGAATGCGAATTATGTTTTGTACCCGCTGGCTGCCAAGAGTGGTGCGAGTTGCACGTCGAATGCGAGCATGGCATCCAAGGCCAACACTTCTGCCTGCATTTTCTACGACGTGGTCACGGGAGACAACTCGGTGGCGTGCATGGCTGGCTCGCCGTACTGCAGCAATACAGCCAGCAGCGGTTACGGCATCCTGGAGGTTAATCCTCCCGGCAATTCCACGCCGGCCTGGACCACAACAGCCGGGTACGACCTGGCCACCGGGCTCGGCTCGGTGAACGCCGCGAATCTGGTGAAGAATTGGAGTTCGATCAGCTTTCAACCCTCGACGACGACGCTGGCCAGCCTTTCCCCGACCACCCTCACGCATGGCCAGGCAGTAACCTTCACCGTCAATGTTGCACCCGGCTCCGGCAGCGGCACGCTTACAGGTAATATCTCACTGATGGCGCAAACGGGCGTCAGTTCGACCAATGTGACGGGGATCGGCCCCTTCGCGCTGAGCAACGGCACTTTCTCCGGCTCGACCAATATGCTGCCCGGAGGGGCTTATGGCGTGACGGCGCACTTTCCCGGGAATGGGACGTACGGGGCGAGCGACTCGGCCCCGCCCGTCCAGGTCACGGTAAACCCTGAGGGCAGCCAAACGCACGTCGCCCTGTTGACCTTCGATCCCACCACTGGCCTGGAGACGAGCCCCAACGCAACGTCGGTCACCTACGGCTCTTCATTCAATATCTTGCGGGTGGATGTCACCAACAGCTCAGGGCAGGATTGTTATTCCACACCGTATGCATGCCCCACGGGACAGGTGACGGTCACCGACAATGGGCAGCCGCTTGATCTGGGTAACTACAAACTGAACAGCCAGGGCTTCACGGAAGACCAGCTCATCCAGCTTGCCGGCGGCCAGCACAACATTGTAGCCAGCTATGGCGGCGACAATAGTTATGCGGGCAGCACCTCCCTCACGCTTCCGATTACGGTTACAAAGGCCCCGACTACAACCACTCTGGGTGAGCTGCCGTCCACGGTCTTGGGGGGTGTTTCCTCCAATTCCTGCTGCACGATAGTTGTGGGCACGCAGAGTGTCGGCGCTACCCCCGTCGTTAACCTCCAGTACCTCATAAATGGAAACACAGTGCAACCCATTGGTGGCGACCTCTGCTTGATTGCGGGCGTGCCCACTACGTACGCTTCGCTACAGTTTTGCGCGACCGCGCCAAACCTGCCATTAGGGCAATCGACCGTCGTAGCGCAGTTCCTAGGCGACGGCAACTATCTTGCGTCGGCATCGGCGCCGGTCACGGTCACGGTCACCGACTTCAGCGTGTCGGCGAGCCCGTCAAGCGTCAGCGTCGCGAGCCCCGGGCAGTCAGCGACCTCGACCATCAGCGTGGCGCCTCTGGGGGGATTCAGCGGCGTTGTAAGCTTGGGCTGCTCGGCAGCAGACACAAGCCTGAGCTGCACAATCTCGCCGCAATCGATAAGCCTGAGCGGGAGCTCGTCCGCGAGCGCTACCCTCACCATCAACACTACAGGTGCGTCCAGCCTCGTCCCGCCTGTGCTGCGACAAAGAGGGCCACGAGGTCTTCACCTGCCCGCCGGATGGCCTTGGCTCTTGGCGGCTTTGCTCATTCTCGCGGCTCTCCTTAGCCGCGGGGTGACGCAGCGGTCGGCCGCCTGGCTGTTTTCAGCCGCCTTACTGGTGGGGGTTTGGGTAGCTTGCGGTGGAGGCGGTGGGGGCGGTGGAGGCGGAGGAGGCGGTTCGCCCCCCGTCGCGACCGTCACACCGGCCAGCCTCACGTTCGGGACGCAAACTCTGGGCTCAACGAGTCCCTCGCAGACCGTGACGGTCTCCCACACTGGAGCCGATTTACTTATTTCGAGCGCCACCGTCGCGGGTGCGGATTGGCAAGATTTTGTGCAGGGAGGCTACTACGTCAACTGTGGCTTCAACGCCGCGCTCGGGGCGGGAGTGAACTGTCCGATTGTCGTGACGTTCACGCCCCTAGCCCCCGGGACACGTACCGCCACGATAACGATCGTGGACAACGCCAGCAATAGTCCGCAAACTGTGAGCCTGAGCGGAACAGGTGCTCGACCGCCCACACCGGCCGGCAACTACCAGGTGTCCGTGCAGGCTACGACCAGCGGAGGCTTCGGCCATAGCGTTGTCGTTGACTTGAGTGTGCAGTAAGCACACGGAGCCATTGAGGCTAACAGCCGCACGGAGACCAGAGAAGAGCACGCCGGCTCGCTCCGGCTGCCAATAAAGAGTAATTTCAGGGCGGAGATTCTTCGGCCCCCAAGGGGCAGGATGTTCATCATCTTTGCGGAGTCGCTGCTTCGTGTGCGGCGACTCTTGATTCTCCGCGCGTTTTGTTGTTACGATAAGTTGACAGGCTAGAGACGTTTCTCTTATAGTCAGTTTTTGGGCTTTTCTAGAAAACATAGATCCGGTTCACCCCGTAATCAGAGGAGTTTCGGGCATGGCGAATGCGGAAGGTACAGCTTCCACGACCTCAGTGAAGGCTCCAGCGGCAAGCGCTGTCACCGCCCCACCCAAGCCGGTTGCAAGGCCAGCCGCTCCACCCAAGCCTCCAAGCACTCCTGCCGATGAATTGCCCGGCCCGGGGAGGCTGCGACGGCGCATTATCTGGAGCTGCGTGTGGGGATTCGTCGCCGCCAATTTCCTCATGTTCCTGCGGTTTTTCTTCCCGCGCGCGCTTTTCGAGCCGGAGACAGTGCACAATATCGGTTATGCTTCGGACTTCAGCGTCGGGGTCAATGAGAAATACAAGCAGGCGTACCGAATCTGGGTAGTCAAGGAACCACCGCGCCTTTTCTGCATTTTTGCCAAGTGTACGCACTTGGGATGCACGCCGGATTGGAAGCCTGCTGAAAACAAGTTCAAATGCCCCTGCCACGGGAGCGGCTACACTCCCGAGGGGATTAACTTTGAAGGGCCGGCGCCACGCCCCATGGATCGCGCCCACGTTGAGCTGACCGCCGACGGGGAGATCATAGTGGACAC
>Ga0371490_1000758_pt1 | contig 19679 bp, 19 predicted proteins | sample MB2SIPfraction_FD_207959 | JGI IMG/M metagenome (GOLD analysis project Ga0371490, IMG submission 207959) | Lab enriched peat soil microbial communities from McLean, Ithaca, NY, United States - MB28FN SIP fraction | ecosystem: Environmental > Terrestrial > Soil > Wetlands > Peat | place: USA... | reverse complement strand
CTTTTGTCGATGGGCTTAAGACAGAGGATTGGACGGTCGCGTAGTAGATTCGTCAGACGCACATGGACGCTGCCTACTGCGGTGGTCTGGGAGGAATCATGACGCCTCCCTTGAAGTGCGGAGGATTTTTGAATTCTGGCTTGAAGCCTTCCGGATTCTGGTCGTATGCCCACTCTTGATAGCGCCCGACCGCTGGGTTCCACGCAAATTCAGTCGAGGCGGCCTCTGAACTTCCATCGGCGTTCTCAATATCTAACAGGTCGATGAGCAATTCCGTCGCGTTGTCGAGGTGTTCGTTACTAATGGTCAGCCAATAGCCGAAATAGTGGAAATCATCGTCGATGTAATCGAGCCCGACGTACCCAGCCTCGTTCTGGACCTCCCTTGCGGCCGTCAGGGAGGTATGCCAGCCCGACGGCTCTTTGCGCAGAATCGCCATCTTCCGAATGGGGATGCTGTCCGCCTTGCTGGGCAGAAGTTTATAGGGCAAGACAGCTATTACCTCTTGTATGCCCGGTGTGTTGAGCTCGCCGCATCGCACTACTTGTGCCTGTACGCCCAACGCCTTTTGGGCTGCGGCCAGGCATTCCTTCTGCTGTTGAGTGGTCGCAGAAGAGGCTGGACTAGGAGACGATTGAACGGGATCTGGAGATTTAATTTGCTTGTGTGAATCCTTCTTACACCCGGTTATAGAGAGCAGGCACAGAACGGCCACGGCAAGCGTCATAATACCGTATTTCCACCTAGACACAAGACTCTGGCTTACGAGTTTCCGAACATAACATACCTTGCCTTGCATGGAAAAAGCATACAGCAACTCTGTGAGCTGCTATGACGAAAAATGTAAAAGTTATCTCATTGTCTTAGCCATCGAGTAGCCTTAGCGCAGCAGCGTTGCCGTCAGCGGATCGGCTTCGCCGTTGAAGTATTTTTTCAGCGCTTCGTGGAAGTCTGTACTATCTAGGACGGCCTCTTCGGCGGCGCGAGCAAAGAGCGTCATCGAGGAGCGGAACTTCAGGTCGTCGGGCGAGCCGAGAATCTCGCGGAGATTGCGTCCCTCCACCAGCGTGACCAGCCGCACGCATCGCCGCAAGCGCGGACCCAGAAGCGGATGGCGCAGATAGGCCACTGCCTCTTCCAGCGAGCCGATGCCGTAGTAAGCCGCCTGCGGGCTGTGGCCCAGGCCCTTCATCTGCGGAAAGATGAACCAGATCCAGTGGGTGCGCTTTTCTCCCGCATGCAGCTCCTCCAGAACCTGCGGAAAGACCTCGGCCTGGGCGCTCACAAAGCGTTCGAGGTTGAAGGGGTCGGCCATCGCGGTTGCCTCCTGCGAAAAGCCCGTTGCCAATCATGCTACAGCAGCCCTCCGCGCCCGGCCAGGCGGCGCGAAACCAGCCAGCAGACAAGCGAGGAGCCCAGCGCCAGCGCGACCCAGCCGGCCTGTTCCAAGGCACGCACCAGGTCGGCGGAAAGATGTAATGGAGGAATTGTCAACCAGTTCATCGCGGACTGGCCAAGCCCAAGCTGGCCGAGCCAAGGCTGGCCTACGCGAACCAGCTCGACTGCGCCCCAGCCGAAGACGCCACTGGCCAGCAGAAGAATGGGGACGGCCTTCAACCACGGAAAGGGCGTGGGCGCGGGCAGCGCGGCCTCTTGCCGCACCCGTTCCATCACCGAAGCTACAAAGCCAGAGGATGGCATCAACTCCTCTTCACCGGCCAGAATGGCTTCGATCTCCGTCTCGATCCTCGCGGCCCGGCGGATTCCGGTGCTCTTATCTTCGCTGCGGATAGTTTTGGCTCGATTCATTGTGCGGCCTCCTTTCTTGTCTCCAGCGTGAAAACCTTGCTTGTGCCGTGCTCCTCTTCGAGATGCGGAAATCGCTGTCGCAACAAGGCCCGCGCGCGGCTGAGGCGGGCTTTCAGGGTTCCCTCGGGCAGGTCCATGGTGCGGGCGGCCGCGGCCACATCCATCTCATGAAAATAAAAGAGAACCACCGGCTCTCGGTAGCGCAGAGGCAACGCCAGAACAGCGCGATGCACGGCATCGTGGCTGAACTGCGCGGCCAGCTCGCTGTGCTGGTTGGCTAGGCCGGCAGGCTCGGGAGCTGCCTCCAGCGGAAGCGTCTCCGTGGGGAATCGCTTCAACTCGGAGCGATAGACGTTGGCCGCCAGCGCAAACAGCCAGGTGGAAAAACTGGACTCCCTCCGCCAGCGGCTCAACCCGCGCCAGGCCCTCAAAAAGGCCTCCTGGGCCATCTCTTCGGCGCGCCCGCGGTCGCGGCAGTAGCGCCAGGCCATATTGATCAGCGGAGACTGCCAGCGGCGGACGATCCCCTCGAAGGCCTGCGCATCGCCGGAGAGCACGCGTGTGACGTCCGCAAGGTCGGCTTGGTTATTCTCGGCGCTGATTGCGGCGTTCATTCTGGAGGTTATGCCTCTGTGGATAGTATGACCAACTCTCCCCCGCTTTGGTTGCATTTTCTCGCAGCCGCCCTGTTTTCTGAAATTATGCAACCGGATTCACAGGCCGGCTGTCCTACCAATCGCATGGGGAAGACTCCCCGGCAAGGAGGAAATTATGGGTCCAGAGCACGTGGTAATGTTTGTTCCAATAGTGGCTATCGTGTCGGTTTTTACGTTTGTCAGTTTCGCCGTCTGGTTCGGCACCCGGCAAAAGGAGCGCGAGGCCTTTTACAAGTCTGAGACCCTCAGGCGCATCACCGAAGCCTCGGGCGAGGGCGCCAAGGCGGCTATCGATCTGCTGCGGGAAGAGGAGCATCTGAGGCGGATCAAGGCCCGCGAAGGCGTAAAGATTGGCGGCGTCGTCAATCTTGGCGTGGGCGTTGGGTTGACGATCTTTCTTTGGGCTCTGGTCGGCCCCCAGGTGGCCCTGTGCGGCCTGATTCCCGGCTTCATCGGCGTGGCCTTGCTGGTTTACGCTTTTTATATGGCGGGACCTGTGGAGTAGGCTGCCGGGCGCTCGTTCCTTCCCGTCCTTGCGGCAAGAGCAGGATCGCCGCAAGGATGGTGAACGCAGCATCGGGGGCGCGACGGCTGGACTAAGGACACCTCAGCTCGGCCCGGTCTGGTACCAGCGTCTTCTGCGGCCTATCTTTAGGCCGGAGTCGATCACGATGGCCAGCAGGCCGAAGACCATGCAGAAATCGGTGCGCGCCTGGTGGAAAAAGCTCAGCCAGCCGTACTCCTTGAGCTTTTCCAGCGGAAACGGTCCCACCGGCCTGCCCAGGAGGATGGGGAACTTGGTGGTAACCAGGGCCGTGGCAATGACCACCAGTAGCGCGAATGCGGCATCGCCGGCGTAGAAGTTCAGCAGGATGGCCGCGCCGCCCCCGATCTCGATCCCCCCCACCAGCGGCGCCAGATAATGAGGAAAGGGCAGGCCAAGCGCCTCGAAACGCCCCGCGCCGAGCTCCACGGGGCGGAGGAACTTGAGGCTGCCTTCCAGCAGAAATACCAGGCCCACCATCACCCGGATCAGGATAAAGGGGAGATCTCGGCGCACCGCTGCCTCCATTTGCCGCCGCATCCAGCCAGGCCTTTTCCCCTCGCAGGTGAAGACCGGATTGCAGGCCGGATATGGAGAAGCATACCGCAGAGACCAAAGGGAGCGGGGAAAAAGAGAAAATTCCCGAACAAAATTCCCGAGTTCAGGTTTATTTTGGGGAGATTGCACGCCCTGGAACCGATCCAGACAGGCCCGGCGCCCGCTCCAGCTCCCATTCTGCCGGGTGTCGTGAACGCATCAATCCCTCTGCCGCCTTCTCCATCCCACAAATCCTTAACCGGGAAAGGGTGCCCTGCGCGCCCGGCCCGCGTCTAAAAATGGGCGTTGTGCTCTCCGGCGGCTGGTTCCTGAGCGAAACCAGAGTAAACATGTCCTGGTTGGGAGTGTTCAATGTGGCTTTTTCTTAAGAAAAAAGCCACTTGGCGATGTTGGCTCCAGGGACTGCAACTCTGGTTTCGCTGTAGCCTCCCAACCCGCCTGCGTCCGTTAGACTGTGGGATAGGCTCCAATTTCCCGGGGTGCCCGGCGACGGGTCTTGTCGCCGGGGTGGTAAAATTGGTCTTTCCTCTAGGCAGGACCAGATTTTCAGCAGCGAGGGTGTCGATATTCTTCCCGTGAAGCCGAACGTGATGGCGAACTATGAACCGCACCAGTACGTGTGCTCAGCGCAGGGCTCCCGCCCGGTGTGGATCAAGCACATATTCATCTCCCGCGCTTTGCGGACCACGAACCGTCTGGCGCGCGCCGTGCTGGTGCTTGCGCTGGCGCTCTCAGCGGCCGCAGCCCTGGCCCAGACGCCGCAGACAATCGAATCGATACGGGTCATCGGCAACCGGCGCATTCCCAAAGAGACGGTGCTGGCGCGGCTCTTTACCCACCCCGGCGACACCTACGACCCGATCTCCATCGAGCGCGACTTCAACTCGCTGTGGAACACGTCGTACTTCGACGATGTGCGCATCGAGCGCGAGGACTCGGAGAAGGGCATCATCCTGAACATCTTTGTCCGGGAGAGGCCCACCATCCGCGAGATCAACTACAAGGGGCTCAATGTCGTCTCGCAGTCCGACGTGCTCGACCGCTTCAAGAAGGAGAAGGTCGGCCTCTCCGTGGAGAGCCAGTACGACCCGACCAGGATCAAGCGGGCGGAGACCGTCCTCAAGGATATTCTCTCCGAGCACGGCCACCAGTTTGCCACCATCAGGACCGAGGTGAAGACCATTCCTCCGGCCTCGGTGCAGGTGAACTTCAACATCAAGGAAGGCCCCACGGTCAAGGTGGGCGAGATCAAATTCACCGGCAACCAGCACATTAGCAGCCTGGCGCTACGCCGCTCGATGAAGAACCTGAAGCCCATCGGCATTCCCTATTCGATTATCTTCGAGAATCTGTTTTCTCAGACCTTCGACGCCTCCAAGCTGGAGGAGGACTCTGAGCGGGTGCGCCAGGCCTACCGCGACAAAGGCTATTACAACACCGCCATCGAGGAGCCCAAGACGCAGATTCGCGACCAGGGGGGGCTGAACTGGTTTACCTTCCGGCCAAGGAAGGGCAAGCGCATCGACATCCTCATGCCCATTGAAGAGGGGGCCCGCTATCGCCTCGGCACGATCACCTTCACCGGCAACAAGGCGGTTTCCAACGTCAAGGCCCTCCGCGCTACCTTTGCCGTCAAGGACGGCGAGTGGTTTAACGCCACGCTGATCGGAAAGGGCCTGGAGAACCTCAAGAAGGCATACGGGCAGTTGGGCTACATCAACTTTGGCGCCATCCCCAAGCCTGTCTTTGACGATCAGAAGAAAACCGTTTCGCTCAACATCGACATCGACGAGGGCAAGCCTTTTTACGTCTCGCGCATCGAGTTCCAGGGCAACCGCATCACCCGCGACAAGGTCATTCGCCGCGAACTGATGCTGGAGGAAGGCCAGGTCTACAATTCGCAACTCTGGGAGTACAGCCTGCTGCGCTTGAACCAGCTCGAATACTTTGAACCGCTCAAGGTGGATCAGGACTCGGAGGCCCACCAGGATGCCGAAGCCGGCACCGTTGAACTGCTGCTCAAGGTCAAGGAGAAGGGCAAGAACTCCATCGGCATGAACGGCGGCTTGAGCGGCCTCGCCGGCGCCTTCATCGGCGTCAACTACCAGACCAACAACTTCCTCGGCCTGGGCGAAACGCTCAGCCTGCAAGGCAATCTGGGCAACGTCTCCCGCACCTTCATGTTCGGCTTCACCCAGCCCTACGTGCGCAACCGACCGTTTAACGTGGGCTTCCAGCTCTACGACAACAAGCAGGACTTCAACGCGGCCAAGAACTATCAGGCCACCACCGGCCAGTCTGTGAACCTGTCCGCGGCGCAGTCGTCGATGGTCCAGAACTACAACCAGGCCGCCAAGGGCATGAACTTCTCGGGCAGCTATCCGCTCAAGCGCCACGCCTTCCAGCGCGTCGGCTTTACCTATTCGTGGAGCAGGTCGACGATTACCGCCTTCAGCACCGCCTCGCAGACCTATTTTCAGACCATCGCCTTCCGCTCGGGCATACAGGGAAACAATGCGCTGGCCGGCATTATCAACAGCTACGTTTCGCTCAGCTACATGTACAACACCATCAACAACCCCATGCGTCCGCGCAGCGGCAAGGAATATACCGCCGTTCTCCAGACCTCCGGCATCTGGGGCAACGTGCGCTATATCGCCCCCCTGGTGGCTTACAAGCAGTTCCGGCCCATGCACTACCTAACGCCCACTCCCAGCGGGCGCAACGTTCTCGGGGTGCGAGCGCAATTGGGCTATGTGATGGGATACGGCGGCGCCGTGGCCCCGCCCAACAACCGCTTCTACTCCGGCGGCGAGGGCGACTTGCGCGGATTCGACGTGCGCGCGGCCACTCCCTACGGCTATGTGCCCACCCGCGTCAACCTGCAGTTGACCAATCCGGACGGAAATTGCGTGCCGCGTGACGCCACCAATCCCCAGTTGAATCAGTGCATCCAGGTGCCCTTGCCGATTTACGGCATCGCCTCCATCGGCGGCGATACCACCTTTACCGGCAATGCCGAGTACCGCATTCCCATTGCCGGGCCGGTCACCTTCTCCTTCTTCGACGACTTCGGCCTCAACGTGGCCCTCAACAAGAATCAGTTGAAGCAGAGCCCCGAGGGCTTTGCCTCGCTCACCGCGCCCCTCTATGGCTGCCCGGTGTGGAACAACGGCGCCTGCCAGGGCGGCATTCCCGGATCCCAGGTCGGCTTTCTGCGCAATATCCACCCCATCGCCGGCACCAACTTCGTCCCCCGTATGTCCACCGGCGCCGAGCTTTCCGTCATCATGCCAATCATCAACGCCCCTGTCCGCATCTACTACGCTTACAACCCGCTGCGGCTCTATGAGAGGCCCTACTGCGACCTGGGAATTGGAAGCAAGAATCAGAGCTGCTCGGCGCAGTTGATTACCCGCGATATGTTCCCGCAGGGCGGCGCCGGCGACTACACCTACGGCGAGGCCATTCAGGGTTACGGCGCGCGGGACACCTTCCGGGAGCCCCGCAAAACCTTCCGCCTGACCGTCTCCACCACCTTTTAGATGCAGGGTTCAACAAACACCTCTCCGGGGCCGCTCGACCTGAGCGGCCCTTTTTCCTGTTAAGCGGTATACAGAGGGCTTCCAATACATGGGTTCGGAGTTCAGCCTGTACCCTTTGCAAAGTTTTGTTGCATTTGCAAGGAAATTTACGCCTGGCCGGTTTGACGCTCCCACCCCAGGCTCCTATAATCCATCTAGTTCCTGCTGACGTCTTCGTCCGCGTCTATTCCCGCCTCTGCTCCATGCGGCGCAGAGTTCTGAATCGACAGAGGGGTTGCTCAGGAGGCGCCAGTCTGTTTTCGCGCTGAAACGCGGAAAGACACACAGGAATTCCGAAGGAGCATTACACTCGCATGAAGCGCTCGCTTGCACTTATCGCTACGCTGGCCTCTGGTTTTGTCCTGAGCGCCGCTGCCCAAACTTTGCCTGCACCCGCCGCCGCGGCGCCTGCCGGTCCAGCCAAGATTGCCGTGATCGCCTTCCAGGTGGCCGTGGCCCAAACCAATGAGGGCCAGCGCAACTTCTCCGACCTGCAAAAGAAGTTCGATCCCAAGCGCCAACAACTCAAGGCCCTGAGCGACGAGATCGACAGCCTGACCAAACAGCTCCAGGCGCAGGGCGACAAACTGAGCCCCGCCGAACAGCAGTCCCGCGCCAAGGCCATCGAAGACAAAAAGAAACAGTTGGAGCGCCAGGCCGAGGACGCCCAAAACGACTTCCAGTCGGAGATGTCGGAGATCTACAACGGCTTGGCCTCCAAGGTGTACGAAGTCCTGGCCAACTACGCGCAGCAGCAGGGATTCACGGTGGTTTTTGACGTGACCGGCAGCCAGCAGCAGGCTCCCGTTGTGCTCTACGCCAGCGAGTCCACCAACATCACCAAGCAGGTCATCGACGCCTACAACCTGAAGTCGGGCGTGCCCGCTCCTCCGGCCCAGCCGGCCGCGGCGCCAGCGCCGGCCCGGCCGGCCGCCGCCAGGCCTCCCGCTCATCAATAGGCTTCGCCGTCCAAAGACAGCGGCAAGAGCCCCGCGTGGCGGGGCTCTTGCCGTTACACATACCTTTTCAGGAACTTCTGACCGGTTGCCCGCCACTCCGGCATCGTCGGCGGCTTCCGTGCACATTCTTGTGGAAAACTCTGTGGATTACTTCCGCGAATCCCGTCAAGGAATACAAAATTTTCCTCTTGCCAAGAACTGTTCCCTTCTGATATACGGCACAACTCCTTATTTATCAATCAATAATGCCCGGCTCCGCGTGCGGAGGCCAGTTGCACAGGCGTTCGCGCGGGCTTGCCGGGGTTATCCACAAATTCAGATCAATATATTGTGAATCAGATCACATAACATAGCCTACTTCTGCGCATCTTCGCCTATCCGCAACACCGCCAGGAAGGCTTCCTGGGGGATGTCCACCTTGCCGATCCGCTTCATGCGTTTCTTGCCTTCCTTCTGTTTTTCCAATAACTTGCGCTTGCGGGTGATGTCGCCGCCGTAGCACTTGGCCAGCACATTTTTGCGCAGCGGGCTCACCGTCTCGCGGGAGATGATCTTGGCGCCGATGGCCGCCTGGATAGCCACCTCAAACTGCTGGCGGGGAATCAGTTCGCGCATCTTGGAGACCAGCGCGCGGCCCCGCTCGTAGGCAAAGTCCTTGTGCACGATGATGGAGAGCGCATCCACCGGCTCGCCTGAAACCAGGATGTCCAGCTTGACCATGGGCGACTCCCACTCCCCGGCCAGTTGATAGTCCAGCGACGCATAGCCGCGGGAGATGGATTTGAGCCGGTCGTAGAAGTCGAGCACGATCTCGTTGAGAGGCAACTCGTAGGTGAGCAGCACGCGGCTGGAGGTGACGTACTCGAAGTTCAACTGCTTGCCGCGCTTTTCCTCGACGAGTTTGAAGATTCCGCCCACGTATTCCTCGTTGGTAAGAATCTTGGCGGTGATGACCGGCTCGCGGATCGATTCGATGTTGGTTGGCTCGGGCCAGCGCGAGGGATTGTCCACCTCCATCACGCTGCCGTCGGTCAGCGTGATGTGGTAACGCACGCCGGGGGCGGTGGTGATCAGGTCCAGCTGGTACTCGCGCTCCAGCCGCTCCTGGATGATCTCCATGTGCAGCAGGCCGAGAAAGCCGCAGCGGAAGCCGAAGCCCAGCGCCACCGAGCTCTCCGGCTCGAAGAAGAACGATGAGTCGTTCAGGCGCAGCTTCTCCAGGGCGTCGCGCAGCAGCGTGTGCTCGTGCGAATCCACCGTGTAGAGGCCGGCAAAGACCATCGGCTTGATGTCTTCAAAGCCGGGCAACTGGGCGGCGGCGGGCCGGGTGTCGTCGGTGACGGTGTCGCCGATCTTGGTGTCGCTGACGGTCTTGATGGTGGCCGCAAAGAAGCCCACCTCGCCGGCCAGCAGTTCGCCGATCTCTACCGGTTTGGGCATCAGCACGCCCATCGACTCGACTTCAAAGGCCTTCCCGTTCGACATGAGGCGGATGCGCTGGCCCTTGCGCATCGTGCCCTGCATCACGCGCACCAGCACGATCACGCCGCGATAGGAATCGAACCAGGAGTCGAAGATCAACGCCTGCAAGGGCGCGTCGGGGTCGCCGATGGGCGGCGGCAGCCGGTGAACGATGGCTTCCAGCACCTCGTCTACGCCCTGGCCGGTCTTGGCGCTCACCGGGATGGCGTCGGTGGCGTCCAGCCCCACGGCCTTCTCGATGGCCTCCTGGGTGCGCAGGATGTCCGCCGAGGGCAGATCGATCTTGTTGATGACCGGAATAATTTCCAGCCCGTGATTGATGGCCAGATACGCGTTGGCCAGGGTCTGCGCCTCCACGCCCTGGCTGGCGTCCACCACCAGCAGTGCGCCCTCGCACGAGGCCAGCGAGCGCGAGACCTCATAGCTGAAATCCACGTGGCCGGGCGTATCGATCAGGTTGAGCTGGTAGGTGTTGCCGTCGTGGGCCTTGTACATCATGCGCACCGCGTGGGCCTTGATCGTGATGCCGCGCTCGCGCTCCAGTTCCATGTCGTCCAGAATCTGCGCCTGCATCTCCCGGCCGGTCACCGAGCCGGTGAACTCCAGCAGACGGTCGCTCAGCGTCGACTTGCCGTGGTCGATGTGGGCGATGATCGCAAAATTTCTGAGGAAACGTGCGTCCATTTTGGCTTGGCGAAAGAGGTTTTTCGCGCCGTTGCGGCGCGCGTGCCTCCAGGCCATAGCTTATCATCGGCATAGAGCAACCGTTTCCCTTATGCGCCTTGGCGGAATGTGGTTTCGAGTTTTCGGATGCGCCGTGCTGGCTCTCTCGCTGGCGGGCTGCACCCCCACTGCGCCTACGGGCGCTTCCCAGGGCGGACAGCCGCAAGCCACCGCGCCCGCGATTACGTTGGGCGCGAACTCGGCAGAGTCTACGCCCGTCCTTCAGGCAGCCGCTCCAGCGACCCATACGCCTGCCCGTGAGCAGCAGCGGGTGCGCGTGTTGATTCAGCAGGTGGAGGACGCCTACGCCCGCGGCGAGGCCGAATATCGCAAGGGGCGTTTGCGCGAGGCCAAGCAAGAGTTCGACCGTGCCGTGGACCTGATGCTCACCTGCGGCATCGATATCAAGGGCAATGCCGAGTTGCAGGAGGAGTTCGACCGCATTGTGGACGCGGTCAACGCCCTGGAGATGGAGGCTCTCAAACAGGGCAATGGCTTTGTCCCCAAGGAAGAAGAGGAGACCCCCGCCGAGGTGGCCGAGGACGTGACCTTTGTGGTGGACCCCAACATTGTAGCCAAAGCCAAGGCCGATCTGGCCACCACCAACTCCGACCTGCCGCTGGTGGTGAACGACACTGTCGCCGGTGTGATCAACTTCTTTGCCAATACAAAGAAGGGCCACAACACGCTGCTTCATTCGTTTGAGAGGGCCGGCCGCTACAAGGCGATGATCCAGCGCATTATGGCCGAAGAAGGCGTGCCGCAGGATCTGATTTATCTGGCTGTCGCCGAGTCTGGCTTTAACCCCCGGGCCATTGGTCCCAGAACCAGGTCCGGCGGCAGGGCCGGTGGTATGTGGCAGTTTATGCCGCGCGGAAACTACGGTCTGGTCCGCAACGCCTACGTGGACGAGCGCTTCGACCCGGAAAAATCCACCCGCGCCTACGCCCGCTATATGAAGTTCATCTATAGCCAGTTGGGCGACTGGTATTTGTCCATGGCCGGCTACGACTGGGGCGCGGGCAACGTGCAGCGCGCCGTGGAGAAGACCGGCTACGCCGATTTCTGGGAACTCTACAAGCGTGGCGAACTGCCTAGGGAAACCAAAAACTACGTGCCCGAGATACTGGCCGCCATCATCATCGCCAATCATCCCGCGCAGTACGGCTTTGACGATGTCACGCTCGATCCTCCGGTGTTGACCGACACGGTGACCATCAACTATCCGGTGAACCTCCGGCTGGTGTCAGACCTGACGGGAGCGCCGGTGGATCAGTTGATGGCCTTGAACCCCAGCCTGCTGCGGCTCGTGACGCCGCCCGACGCCTCCTTCGATCTGCATCTTCCCGGCGGCACGGCGGCGGCCTTCGAGCAGCGCATTACGGCGATTCCCACAGGGAAGCGCAACGCCTGGCGCTACCATCGCGTTGCCGAGGGCGATACGCTGGCCTCGGTGGCGCTCAAGTATCGCGTGACGGTGGCGGCGCTGGCCGCCGCCAATCAACTGCGCCTGCGCGATGGGGTCGAGGGCATCGAGGCCCTGCTTGTGCCTACACCGCCGGTCGCCGAGCCCGTGACGCATGCGAGGCTCTATACCGCGCGCAAGGGCGATACGCTGGTGACCATCTCCGACCGCTTCGGCGTCTCGCTGAGCCAATTGCGCCGCTGGAACAAGATCACCGGCATCAAAGTGCAGCCCGGCCAGCGGCTGCATGTGGCCGACCCCGCCAGTATCCCCCATGCCGCCGCGTCGGCGAATCGCGCTGCGAAAAACTCCGCAGCTCCGGCCGCGCCCAAGAAAAATGTCACGCCGGCGGCGAACAAAGCGCCCGTACATCACCCGGCGGCCGCTGCCGCCGCGAAGAAAAACGGGACGGCGAGTGCAAAAAAATCCCCCGCCAGCACACCCGCCGCGGCCACCAAGGCTCACCCGGCAAAATAATATTTTTCAGAAACTGCATTTCGTGCTTGTCAACTACTGGTGTTTGCGTGCAATCTATTGCTAGAATACTTTCGCGGGCGGAGTGCAGCTTTTCCGCCGCGTGAAAATGAAGATGTAAATTTGTGCAGCGGCAAGCCGCTGGAGGCAATGGGATGGAAGAAGTGTTCAGGATGTACGCGATGAGCGACGGTGAAGCGAATGCCAAGCCGGCTGCGTTCGAGTCCGATCACGACGACTTCGAAGAGGATGAAGAGGTTGAAACCTTTAGCGTGCTCACCTCCTCGGACGACGACGAGGGAGTGCCTGAAGAGTCGGTGATCGTGGTCGTTGATAAACCCGCATCGAAACCGGCCCCCCGCAAGGCCGCGAAGAAAAAGTCTCCCGCAAAGAAAACTGCCAAGAAGGCCCCGGCAAAGAAAGCTGCCGCCAAGAAAGCAGTTGCGAAAAAAGTTGTGGCCAAAAAGGCCGCTAAGAAGTCCGCCGCAAAGAAAGGCAGTACTGGCGTAAAGGGCGGAAAGGCTGCGGCCAAAAAAGCTGCTGCCGGCAAGCGCGCCAGAAAATTCACCAAACGAGGTAACAAGTTGGCCGTTAAGAAAGCAGCAAAGAAGGCGCCCGCCAAGAAGGCAGCAAAGAAAGCAGTTGCCAAGAAGGCTCCGGCGAAGAAGAAAAAGAAGTAAAACCGCTGCAAAGCAGGCAACCAAGCAGCAGCGACAACCTGAAGTACAAGGCAAGCAAAAAAGCCCGGCAAAAGCCGGGCTTTTTTGCGTCTGTACTCAGGAAAACCGCCTACGCTGCTCCAACCGGAGCGGTGAGTTGCGCCAAGTGCCAATGTTGATGGCGGAGGTAGTCTTCGATGAGAAAGCGCAGCGAGACAGGCTCATGGTCGCCGACGATGCAGATTGCCTCCAGCCGATCTTCGGGGATGCAATCCACCACGGCCGCAAGAATTGCGTGCTCCACTTCCCACCAATGCAGCAGGGTTGTCCACGGCTGGCTGGCATAGCCGTGCGCGGCTACCCATGCGTCCTGCGCGTAGTCAGGCCCCGTGAAGCTGCCGTGGATGGCGGCGCGCACAAAGCGCTGGCGGTTGTTGGCCGCCGAATCGAGCAAGTGCCCGACGATTTGCTTGCGCGTCCAGCCGCCGTCGCGCCAAGGAGTGTTGGCCAACTCGGGAGAAAGAGCAAGCAAGGCTTTATGAATGGCATTCAACTCGGCGCGGAAACGCAGGGCAAGCTCGGCAGGCATCGCATCCTCCATTGTGGACATTCGATTGCGATCAGTCTAGCAAGATTGGCGCTGATTGCGGGAGGGGCCGCTTACTTCTTCAATTCGGCCAGCGCCGCCAGCACCTCTTCGGAGTGGTGTTGGACCTGGACCTTGGTCCACACCCTGGCGATCTTGCCCGCCGGATCGATCAGGAAGGTGTTGCGGTTGGCGATGGTGAACGTGGCGAAGTGGCCCAGAGAGCCATATTCGTCGACGACTTTATGCTCCGGGTCGGCGAGCAGGCGGAAGGTCAGACCTTCCTTGGTGCAGAACTGTTTGTGGCTGTCGGGCGTATCCATGCTCACGCCCAGAATCACCGCGTTGTCGGCGTCAAATTGCGCCTGGTCGCGCTGAAAGTTGTGCGCCTCGATGGTGCAGCCCGAAGTCATGTCCTTGGGATAGAAGTAAAGCACCACCCACTTGCCACGAAAGCTATCGAGCGAAATCTGGGAGCCGTCCTGCGAGGGAAGCGTGAAGCCTGGCGCAACCTGGCCCACGGCGGGAAGAACTTGATCGTTTTCTCCGGCCGAGCGGACGGTGACCGATGCAACCGCGACCGCAACGGCCGCGACAAGAATGAAGAGAAGGGGAATTCTCACGGGGAACCTCCTAAAAGCAGGGACTAGGGAATAGGGACTAGGGACTAGCAGGATGAGCAACTGAAAATCCTGCCTTCAAAACTATAGATGCGTAGAATAGAACAGCGATACAATTCATTTCGCCGTTGCCCCTATTCCCTAGTCCCTAGTCCCTTAGTCCCTTAGTCCCTCAGTCCCTGTTTCTTCGCCACAATGGCAATTCCCGCCTCGGCGGCTCTCTGGAGCAGCGCCTCGCGGTCGAAGAGCAGCGTCCGCCCAGCCTCGACCGAGAGGCAACTGGCGCCGGCGCGAATCATCGTCTCGATCGTCGCCATGCCGATCACCGGCACGTCGAAGCGCATATCCTGATTGGGCTTGGCCACTTTGACTACGGTCAGCCGCCGCTCCAGAGTCGATGCGTCCTCGTCCAGCGACTTCATCATCCGCCCGGCGCGCTCGATGGCCGCATCCGTGCCTTCCATCGCCTCCACCGCCACGCAGGCCTGCGCGGCCACCAACACCGTCTGCCCAATGTCGAAGCCCGCCACGGCGCGCGCCACGCTAAAGCCGTACTCGATGTTCCTGTGCTCGTCCTCGTCCGGCGCGCGCACGGTCAGCACACCCTCCTGCGCCAGAAGCGGCTCCAGAAATGACGTGGAACTCATCAGTTCAATGCCCTCATCCGCGAGCACCTTGGCCACTGCGCCCAGCAGCCTGTCCGTCGAGCGGATGGGCAGGTTCAACAGCAGCTTGGCCAGCCGCCAATCCGGCCGGATGCTGGAAAAAATCTGCTTGTGCTTCACCTGTCCGGCCATTACCGCCTTGATGACGCCTTCCTTGTGAAAGGTTTCAATCAGCCGCGACAGCTCGCCCAGCGAGAGCCAATGAACGGTGATGCCGTCATCCTCGACGGCGCGCCGGTCGATCTCCGTGTCGGTCTCCTCGCGAATAGCCGCCACCACCACACTCAATCCCTGCGCCCGCGCCGCATCCAACAGCAGAAACGGAAAGCGCCCGTTGCCGGCAATGAGACCGAGTTTCATGACTACTTGATTACCCCCCGCTCGCTGCGTTCGAGAAAGGCCGCCAACAGCGCCGCGTCCTCGCCCTCCAGCTCCTTGATCTTCTCGAGAGCCTGCGTGGTGTTCAGCTTGGCCGCGAGCAACAGCCGGAATGCCTTTTGCAACACCTGCAAGCGCTCTGGCGAGAACCCGCGCCGCGCCAAGCCAATTTTATTAATCCCGAAGGCCTTGTTCTCTCGCTTGGACGAGGTCAGCGAAAATGGCAGGACATCTTGGGTTACGATGGTCCCGCCGCCGATAAAGGCGTAGGTGCCGACGATGCAATGCTGATGGACCGGGCAGAATGCGCCCACCGTCGCGTAGTCCTCGATGATGACGTGCCCGGCCAGCGTGGCGCAGTTGGCCAGAATGCAATGGCTGCCCACCTGGCTGTCGTGGCCGATATGCGCGCCGGTCATCAGCAAACAATTCGACCCGAGCCGCGTCACGCCGCCGCCGCCCACGGTCCCGCGGCTGATGGTCACGCACTCGCGAATGGTGTTGCCGTCGCCGATTTCCAGCGCTGTCGGCTCGCCGCCGTACTTCAAATCCTGCGGCGCCACGCCCACTGCGCAGAAGGGATGAAAGACGTTTCGAGCGCCGATGCGCGTGCGGCCGTCGAGCACCACGTGAGAGATCAGCGTGCAATCGGCTCCCAGCTCGACCTCCGGCCCAATCGTGCAGAACGGCCCCACCGTGCACGAGGCGGGAACTACCGCGCCCGAAGCGATCACGGCGCTGGGATGGATGCTCACTCCGCTGCCTCTGGCTGCGCCTCGCCTGTCACCGCCGCGGTCTCAGGCGTCCGGTGCACAATCGAGCAAGTCAGGATCGCCTGGCAGGCCAGCTTGCCCTCCACAAAGGCGTTGGCCTCCATGCGTCCCAGCCGGCTCTTGAACGCCAGCACGTCCACTTCGATGCGCAGTTGATCTCCCGGCACCACCGGGCGGCGGAACTTGGCCTTCTCAATGCCGGTGAAGACCGCCAGCTTCTTCTCGCGGTCCGGAATCTCGTTCATCATGATGATGGCCCCGGCCTGCGCCATCGCCTCAATCACCAGCACGCCGGGCATGATGGGGTAATCGGGAAAGTGGCCCTGAAAATGGGGCTCGTTCATGGTGACATTTTTGATGGCTACCAGGCGCTTGCCGCGCTCAAACTCGACCACGCGGTCAATCAACAGAAAGGGGTAGCGATGGGGAAGTAAACCCAGGATCTCCTGGATATCGAAGGTCATGCGGATCTCCAAAGAGCGGCTCGCGTAGCTGCTGTGCGCTCCTCTGGATTATAGCGAAAGCCCGCGCTTGATTCCCTCTGCTATGGGCGCCCCTTCCTTGCAACTCTCATGCGAGCAGGCGCATCGCCAGATTGCGGCCACGCCGAAATCCTCAGTCGGTCAAGAAGCGGCCTTCTCCAATTCGGCCCACTCCCCGGCGTTCAGCTTCAATTCCGCCGCCGCGACGTTCTCCTCCAGATGTGCAACCTGCGACGTGCCGGGAATCGGCAATATCACCGGCGAACGATGGAGAAGCCACGCCAGCGAAAGCTGCGCCACCGTGGCGGAATGGCGCGCGGCGATCTGGGCAAGCTTCTGCGCTGCCGGGTGGTCGGGCTTGAGCAGCTTGCCGGCATTGATGGGGTACCAGGGCAGGAAGCCGATGCCCTGCTGCGTGCAGTACATGAGCGTCTCCTCATGACGGCGGTCGGCCAGACTGTATCGATTCTGGACAGTTGTCACCTCGACGATTTTGCGCGCCGCTTCAATCTCCGCCGGGGTTACCTCGCTGAGGCCGATGTGGCGAATCTTGCCCTGGGTCTGGAGGTTTTTGAGCGCGCCGAGCGACTCTTCGAGCGGGGTGCGCGGGTCAATCCGATGCAATTGGTAGAGGTCGATGCGGTCGAGCTTGAGCCGGCGCAGGCTCATCTCGACACATTGAATGAGGTAGCCGGCGCGGCCCACAAACTCCGTCTTGGCCGGTCCCTGGCGAGTGATGCCTCCCTTGGTGGCAATGACCAGGCCGGGCGGATAGGGATGCAGCGACTCGGCAATCAGCCGCTCGGCGATCTCCGGGCCGTAGGCGTCGGCGGTGTCGATCAGAGTGATGCCCAGCTCGACGGCGCGGCGGAGAACGCGGTGTGCTTCGGCAGCGTCGACAGGTTCGCCCCAGGCGCCCTCGCCCACCAGGCGCATGGTTCCATAACCCAGACGATGAACGGGCAGCTCGCCGCCGATGAGAAAGCTGCCACTGGCGGCAGCCGAGGGGGTTGGTGTGCTCATGATGGATTGGATGCCGGGGAAGGGTGCGCGGGTGCGAGGATGCACGAAAAGCAACCGCAGGTCCTTCTACTCCGGTCGCTGCGGCGGTCTTTTCTCAGGATGACGAATCTGAAGAAGTACTCAGAATGGCAGCAAAGATGGGGCACGAGGCAGTTTTGCTCAAGGAAGTCAGGCCGACTGGCATTTTTGTCCATGGGAACCCGGAATCGGCCAGATGCGTATATAGAATTCAGAGCAGTGCAGGGAGAACCAGCCATGAGCAGCCAACCGTATCCCAACGCGCAAGCGATCTTTTACCAACAGTATGCGGCGGTGCGCCGCGACGAAGTGGTGGGCGTGCTGCTGGCCTTGTTCCTGGGCGGCTTCGGCATGCACCACTTCTATCTGCGGCGGACGGGCCTGGGAATTGTCTACCTGTGCTTCTGTTGGACGCCGTTGCCGTGGGTGCTGGGCTTTTTCGAGTGCTTCTTCATGCCCGGCCGGGTGCGGGAGTTCAACGCCATCCAGGCGGCGGGGATTGCGGCGACGCTGGGCATCGCGATGCCCGGATGGGGCTATCCGTTGAACGTGACCGTGAATGTGCCCCCGGCGCCGCAGCCAGGCACGCTGGTGGCCTGCGGGCGCTGTGGGCAGACCTACCCGCAGGGCGCGCGCTTCTGCTCCAGGTGTGGGACGGCACTCTGAGAGTCAGAATTCATAGCAGAAAATCCTCTGGAATAGTTCCTGCGCAGCCGTTTACTCCACTTCCAGCACCAGGCACTTGAGGTACTCGGTCTCCGGCAGACTCAGCACCACGGGATGATCGAGAGCGGCTCCCCGCCGCTCCAGCAGGCGGACGCGCCGGTGGGCATCGGCGGCGGCAGCGGTTACGCTGGCCTCCAGCTCGGCCCAGCCCACGTGATGCGAGCAGGAGCAGGTCACCAGCAGGCCGCTAGGGCTCAGCATCTTGAGCGCGCGCAGATTCAGCTCCTTGTAGCCGCGCAGCGCGCCTTCAACAGCGCGGAGGCTCTTGGCGAAGGCCGGCGGATCGAGGACGATTGCGTCGAATCTCTCGTCAGCGTCCGACCAGTCGCGCAGAATCTGAAAGGCGTCGCCCTCCACCCACTCCACCTGCGCGGTGAGCCGCGAGCGATTCGCCAGGAGATTTCGCTCCGCCACCTCCAGCGAGGCGCGCGAGGCGTCAATCCCTGTGACCTGGGCGCAGACTTCGGCCAGATGCAGGGCAAAGCCTCCCTGATAGCAGCACACGTCCAGCGCTCGTCCTCCTCCGTCGCGATTCGCCAGGCCCAGCCGTCGCGCCCATTCCGCGGCGGCGGCGTAGTTGGCACGCTGGTCGAGGAAGGCTCCGGTCTTCTGCCCGGAGTTGGCGTCGTAGTGAAAGAGCAGGCCGTTGAGCCGGAACTGCGTGCTGACGGCCGGAGCCTTTGGGTCTGCGACAAAGAGCGGCTCCGGACTCGGCACCGCCAACCCTTCCAATTCGCGCACACGCGGGTCGGGCCGTTCCAGAATGGCCGCCAGCGCCAGTTCTTCGCGCAGCACGCGCACGCAGCTCTCGCGCACGCTTGCGGAGTCCAGCCCTTTGGCTAGCAGTTGCAGAATCACCAGGTCGCCGTACTTGTCCGCCACCAGGCCCGGCAGCTCGTCGGCCTCGCTGAAACACAGCCGGCAGGCATCGTTCTGTTCGTCGAGCAACGGAAGCCGCCGCCGGATCGCCGCGCGCAGCCGGGATTCCAGCAACGTGAGCCATGCGGCCTCGTCGATAGCTTCGCGCGAGACCAGCCGCAGCGCAATCTGCGAGGTGGGGCTGTAAAGCGCCGTGCCCAAAAGCAATCCACGACTGTCGGCCACGGGCAAAAGCGCCGGAGGGTCGCCCGCGGGTAGTTCAGTGGACTCGATGTCGGAGGCGTAGACCCACAGGTGGCCAGCGCGCAGCCGGTCAGCCGCGCGGCGGTTGATTCTGGCGCCAATCTCTGAGACTTTGTGGGAGGGATGGTCTTGTCGGCTCCGGCTCATCTCTCCATTTTCTCACCCTTGGGTTTTAGCCAATCCTCTCTCATCGGATACGCTACATGATGACGGCGGAGAGAACATCGTAGGATGAATCGCATGACACAAGAATTGGAATTAGACTGCCTCGACCAGTTGGAAGCGACCCCCATGATCCTGCGCGGATTGATGTGCGACCTGTCGGTCGAAGATACCGAATGGAAGCCCGCGCCCGACCGCTTTTCGGTAGCGG
>Ga0371490_1000749_pt1 | contig 19874 bp, 18 predicted proteins | sample MB2SIPfraction_FD_207959 | JGI IMG/M metagenome (GOLD analysis project Ga0371490, IMG submission 207959) | Lab enriched peat soil microbial communities from McLean, Ithaca, NY, United States - MB28FN SIP fraction | ecosystem: Environmental > Terrestrial > Soil > Wetlands > Peat | place: USA... | reverse complement strand
CGCTTCAATCGACGCTGGCAGGAAAAGACCTTGTTCCATCGCTTAACCCGCGCCTGCCTCACCACGAACACCGTCACCTATAAAGCCTTAGTGTCCATGCCGGAGGCAGCTTGATAATCACGAAATGGAGATCGATCCGACTATGTGTGTGAAAAAACAGGATTATTAAAAACATATCCAGTGGCAAATACGGCGTTTGTGCAAGAAAATGCAGCAATTTCGTGATAATCGCATGAATCTGTCGGGCTTATTGCCCGAAGATGCACGGATTACGCGACAATCGGGGCGAAACAGGCGTAGGGTGAACTTGATGTCTTGGTCCGGGGAAGGCGGGATTCCTGCATGGTCCGAGGCCAGTTCACAGCCCAGCCGCGTTGGGGTAACATAGCTATGCTTGGGTAACAGGCGGGTCTAATGTGCGTGACTAAGGGATCGAGAATTGGTTGAATCCATCATCGCGGATGTCAGCGGTCCGCACAATCGTCACTCCGCTCTTCAGACATCCCTGGGGGACGGCGCTCAACGTCGCGAGTCAAATTGCCGTGCAAAACGGGTTTTCTTGCTCTCCCCGGCCAATGCCAGCGGTGTCCGGGGCAGGCTTATCCTCAATAAAAACGCCCGTTTTGACTTAGCCCTGCGCTTGCGCCGGGACGGTTTGCCCTTGGGGGAATTATTCAGCTTTATCAGCGGGCTGTATTTCCGCGGCAAGCTTGCCTATGCGCAAGCTTTCGCCCAGGTCCCGCCGGGCATGCCGGGCGCATTAGTGATTACGCCTTGCCGGGGCCTGCTTCCGCCCGAACAGGTCGTATCGATTCGGGAACTACGGGAAATGCTGAGGGTTCCGATCGAACCCTCTAATCCCCGCTACCGCCGTCCTCTCGAGCGTGAGACTCGCATACTTGCCGACTTGGCAGGAGAGGGCTGCGAGATTGTCCTGCTGGGCAGCATCGCGACACCAAAATACGTGGAACCTCTGCTCCCGATTTTGGGCGAGCGGCTGGTTTTCCCCGCGGAATTTGTTGGACGTGGTGACATGAGCCGCGGCGGGCTGATGCTGCGGCGCGCGCGCGATGGCATGCAACTCAATTACATACCCGTGGCAACAGCGGTGCGCCACGGTACTCGTCCTCCGAAGCTGCCGAAGGTCGCGAGGTGGGACCTGTGACCTTGCTGGCGCGCGCTTCGGGGCAGAGTATTCCTATCGAGTTTTCATGGATTGCTGCCCGCCGCGCAGAGGAATTGCTTGGCATTTTCGGCAAGCCTGACTGAAATGGTCAAGTTGCGAATATCAAGCCCGCTAAAGTTTCTTCTGGATGTCAGCGATGATTTGTTTGCCGTGGAAGCGGCCGTTCTCGATGAAGATTTCGTTCGTATCCATGCCGGCGATGATGACTCCGGCCAGATAGATGCCGGGGACATTGCTCTCCAAAGTCTCCGGGTCACACGTGGGGCGTTGCGTTTGCGGATTGATTTCCACTCCCGCCCGGCGGAGGAAGTCGAAATCCGGGTGGTAGCCCGAGAGGGCAAAGACAAAGTCGTTTTCCACACGGAGTGTTTCCCCGGTGTTCTTGCGGACACAAATCCAGCCGGGCGCAATCTCCTTAACCTCAGCTTCCAGAATGGCGCGGATGGATCCTTCCTGGATGCGATTTTCCAGGTCCGGCCGGATCCAGTACTTGATGTGCCGGCTGAGTTCAGCTTCGCGATGGACGAGCGTCACCTCGGCTCCGTGCCGGAACAGGTCCAGAGACGCGGTGGCGGCCGAGTTGGCGCCCCCGATTATGGTCACCTTCCGCCGGTAATACGGGTGCGGGTCCGTATAGTAGTGCGAGACCTTGGGAAGGTCCTCGCCGGGGATGTTCAGCAGGTTCGGCAGATCATAATAGCCCGTCGCGAGAATGATCTTTCGGGTTTCGTACAGGCCGGGCTGGCCCTCGGTGGTTTCGGTTTCGACGCGGAAGCTCCCGTCCGCCCCCTGGATACCCACCACGCGTTCAAAGAAACGAATCGGCAGCCGGTAGAAGTCCGCGACCCGGCGATAGTACTCCAGGGCTTCCGCGCGGTGGGGTTTGGTGTTCAGGCTGGCCAGAGGCAGGTCGCCGATCTCCAGGCGCTCGCGTGAGGTGAAGAACGTCATGGTGGTGGGATAGCGGTACAGGGAATTCACCAGGGCGCCCTTCTCAACCACCAGCGACTTCAGACGGTTCGCGATCGCTTCAATGGCGCATGCCAGGCCCGTGGGACCAGCGCCCACGATCAGGAGATCCAGAGGTCCTTGCATCCGAATTCACTCTCCATGAATAGGCTACAATAGTGAGCCAGCACCGGCACGCATGAGCCCTGCGCCCTGGCCCGAGGGCCGCGGGAATTACGACTCCGCTTCCAGCTTCTCGAGGATGCGCCGCAGCGCTGTGATGATTTCCTCGCGCTCCACGTGGCCCTTGCGGAACTTGAGAACCAGCTTGAATTCCTTGGCAGGAGGGACATAGCGGAAAACTGCCTGGTGCGGCTTCTTGTCGGGATTCCGTTCCGCGCGCGCCTGCTCCCGGTTGACCAGGCCCAAGTGAAAGCGCCGCACCAGGTCGCGCATGCGGGCTTCGCTGGATTGCCGGGCGACTTGCAGCAACTGGGACTTGGAAAGCACGCCCGCCTCGATGCATTGGGCCTTCACCTGATCCGGGATGGTGCGCAGGCTCAAGACTTCCGTGATGGAGGAACGGGACTTCGCAATCTTGCGGGCGATCTCCTCGTGCGTCAGAGTGAAGCGCTCCGCCAGCGCCTGCACGCCGTCGGCTTCCTCGAAGGGGGTCAGGTCTTTGCGTTGCAGGTTCTCGATCAGGGCCAGTTCCAGCGACTCGCTGTCGTCGGCATCCTTCTCGATGCACGGCAACTCACGCAGGCCGGCGGCGCGCGCGGCGTGGTAGCGGCGCTCGCCGGAGATGATCATGTACTGCTCGGATTCCGCCAGGTAGCGGACCAGCAAGGGCTCCAGCACACCTTTGTCGCGCACCGAATCGGTCAGGCCGGCGAGCTCCCCCAGGTCTTTGCGAGGCTGGTCGGCGTTGGGGTGGATCTGCTCGATGGGAATCATGCGGCCGATGGCCGCGCCACTGCGCGAGATGATCTCCTCGACGTAGTGCGAATTGTGCCGCATTTTCACGGTAATGGGTAAACCCGCGCGCCTAAGTGACACGTTGCATCACCTCCCTGGCGAGCTGCGCATACTCGGCGGCCCCGCTGGAATCGGGAGCAAAGCTGAAGATCGTCTCTTTGTAGGCCGGGCTTTCCTCCAGACGCACGTTCTTGCCAATCACGGTTTTGAAAACCTTGTCGCCGAACACCTCCCGGACCTGTTTGTAGATGTCGCGCGCCAGGTTCGTCCGCTTGTCGTAGAGCGTCACGATGACGCCCAGCAGTTGCAGTTCCGGGTTGGGTCGGGCGCGAATGCGCTCCAGCGTTTCGAGCAAGTCGTCCGTTCCCTCCAGCGAGTAATAGGAGGCCTGAATGGGGACCAGCAGGTAATGGGCGGCCACCAAGGCGTTCACCGTGATGATTCCCAGGGCCGGCGGGGTATCGATGACAATCAGGTCAAAATCGTTCTTGGCGGTCCCCAGGGCGTCTTTCAGCCGGTAGGGGGCGTCGAACTGCGCCACCAGGTTCCCCTCCAGCTTGGCCAGTGCAATCTTGGCGGGAACCAGGCAGAGATTCGCCACCTTCGTGGGATGCACCACCTGCGACACGCTCGCGCGCTGGTCAGCGAGCACGTCATAGACCGAACCCGTGATTTCTTCGGGTGAGAAGAAAGTCAGGGTGCTATTGGCCTGCGGGTCGAGGTCGATGAGGAGGGTGCGATGGTTCTTCAGCGCGAAGGCGGCCGCCAGGTTTACGGCCGTGGTGGTCTTTCCGACTCCGCCCTTCTGATTCGCTATAGCGATGATGATCGCGGCCAAGCTGAACTCCGCTCGGGACCCGGGGTTCGGGACACGGGATTAGGGGATGGGGATCTCGTCCTTCATTAATAGTTCACAACTATGAATTACCAATACTCGAACCAAACATCCCGAACCCCGAATCCCAGACTACATCTTGTAGCGTCCCATGTCCTCGTCGTTCAGGTTCTCCAGCCACTTGCGCAACTCTTCTGTGCCGACCTTGTCGCCGGCATTGCCGGAGACTTTGGAGGTCTTCAGCACCTCGTCCTCGACGTAAATGGGGCAATCCACGCGCAGGGCCAGGGCCAGCGCGTCGCTTGGTCGCGAATCAATCGACATCATCTGGCCGTCCTTTTCCAGCCAGATCAGGGCAAAGAAGGTGTCGTCGCGAAGTTCGCTCACCACCACTTTTTGCACGTGCGTCTCCAGGCCGAGGAGCAGGTTCTTAAGCAGGTCATGCGTCATAGGCCGGGGCGTGGCGACCTTTTCAATCTCCAGGGCGATGGCATTGGCCTCATAGATTCCCACCCAAATCGGCAGTACCGCCGTGCCATTCACATCCTTCAGAATGACAATGGGCATATTGGTGACGGGGTCCATCACCAGACCGCGGATTTTCATCTCGACTTCCATGCTGCCCTCCGCTCCGCTTGCGCTGCTGTCGCACCTGGCGCCCCCATCACGCGTTTCCCGACCAGGCTATTCGGCCCGGCCGAAGTCACCTGCACCGGGATATAGCAACCTATATCGGTGGGTTCGCCCGGGAAGTTGAGCACCCGGTTGCTGGTGGTTCGCCCCACGGCTTGCCCCAGGCGCGGTTGAAACCCCTCCACCAGGACTTCCAGAACTTGGCCGACCAGCATCTGGTTCCGTTGTAACTGAATCTGCCTTTGCAACTCCTGGAGAACGGCCAGGCGGCGGCCCTTTTCCTCATCCGAAACCGTGTCGCTGAACTCCAGCGCGGCGGTCGAGGGCCGCGGCGAGAACTTGAACGAGAACACCTGATCGTATCCGACTTGCGCGAGCAGGGACAGGGTTTGCTCAAAGTCCTTCTCGCTCTCCCCGCAGAAGCCGACGATGATATCGGTCGAAAGGCTAATAGCACGTTGGGCCTTACGAATGCAATGGATTTTTTCCAAATACTCATCGCGTGAGTAACCACGCCGCATTCGCGAGAGGACTTCCGTGGATCCCGCCTGCACGGGCAGGTGGATCTGGTCACAGAGCGTGAGGTGCGAATCCACGGCCTGGACGATTTCGGGAGTGAAATAGCGTGGGTGAGAGGTAGTGAACCGCACCCGGCGCACGCCCGCGACCTCCGACACGCGCGCCAACAATTCGGCAAAGCTCCAGCACGCGGGCGACGGGTCCTGCCAGGCGTTCACAATCTGGCCCAATAGCTGGATCTCGGTGTAACCCGCGTCCACCAGCCGCTCGCACTCGGCCAGGATCTTGGTGCCGGAGCGGCTCCGCTCCGGCCCGCGCGTCATGGGTACCACGCAGAAGGCGCAGCGCTGGTCGCAGCCTTCGATAATCGTCAGGTAGGCGCGATACCGGTTGTCGCGGCGCGTCAGCTCAGTCTCGAAACAATCCTCGGTGTCGAGACTCAAGCCCGACACGCGCCGCTCGCCGGACTCGAGCTGAGCGAGCAAGTCAGGGAGCTGGGAGTAACTCGCCGAACCGCATACCAGGCTGACCTGCGGGGCGCGCTCGAAGAAGCGCTGGCCTTCCTGCTGGGCCACGCATCCGAGCACGCCGATGATCTTTCCTTCCCCCGTCCGGCCCTTGCGAAAAGCTCCCAGGCGCGAGAACACCTTCTGCGCGGCCTTCTCCCTTATGCTGCAAGTATTGTACAGAATGATATCGGCGTCTTGGTGAGAATCAGCCGGGCGATAACCCCGCGCAAGCAGCACGCCCGCCACCTTCTCGGAGTCATGGACATTCATCTGACAGCCGAAGGTTTCGATGTAAAAAGTCTTGGCGCCACCCGCAGTTTTCGCGCCCAGCGCCATGTCCTGCGTCGCCCACACACCAGTCCCTGCACCCTGCGGCGGCTGAGTACTGCCGATTTGAATGAGATCATTCCCCATGAGCACCACGGACCCTGCGAAACCAGTATAGCCCGAAACCTGTGCTTTGAGTAGCAAGGGTGGCAAAACACGTGTCATTTGCGAGACAACGACACTCCCAGGCGCGGTCATTCCTGCGCCAGCGTGAATCTAATCCGCAAGCCATTGGAAATGCCGCCTTCGGGCTGGATTCCCGCTCTCCGCCATTGCGGGCACAAGATTCAGGGGAATGACCCTTGTCTCGAAAAGGACAGCGTCGCGTTGCGACTCATTTCCTGGATCCCACTGACCCCCCGGAAGGAACCAGCATGACTTCTTCCACCGTGGCCCGCCGAGGCTGCTCCAGGGCGCTGCGCACGGCGGCGGCCACATCCTCCGGCTGCAGCAAATCCTGAGCGCGGATCGGTGAACCGAATTCGTTCTTCATACGCGTATTCGTCATTCCCGGCAGGATGGCGATCACCCGGACTCCGAAGGCGCGTAATTCCTTTCGCAGGACATCGGTCAAGCCGAGCGCTCCGTATTTCGAGGCGGAGTAGGCGGAACAATTCGGAAAACTCACGCGGCTGGAAATTGAAAGAATGTTGACCACATCCCCGCGGCTCCGCCGGAGCATCGGCAACGCCGCCTGCGTGGTGAGGAAGAGGGAAGTGAGGTTCGTCTCGAGGTTCCGCCCCCAATCATCCAGCGTAGTCCGCGCGAAGGGCTTGAATGTGAAAACGCCAGCATTGTTGATCAGAACATCGAGCCGGTGGACTCTCTTTTGCACCGTGGCGAACAGCCGTTTCACGTCGCCGGGTTTGGTGACGTCAGCGGGCAATGTCATCAGCGCGCCCGGCAACTGCGCTGCAGCTTGCTGAAGTGGCCCCCGATGCCGTGCCACCAGAATCAGCCGGGCACCTTGCTCGCCCAACGTTTTCGCGATGGCCAGCCCTATCCCCCGGCTGGCGCCCGTCACAAGTACAACCTTTCTGTCTAATTGGCCCATGCAATTCCTCCCGTGAGAGCACCACAGTACCCCCCCGGGCTTTTGCCCTTCTCCCGCACTCGCAATTTGTATGCGGGGTGGAGGTGCGCCGGGCAAAAGACCACCGGCCATGAACCGGAACTAGCCTCTCTCTTTTACTAGCCGGAGGAATTCCGAGCGGGTCATTTCACACTCCCGGAATTCGCCGAGCATATGGGAGGTGACGGCAATGGAGTTCTGCTTCTCCACGCCACGCATGATCATGCAAAGGTGGCGCGCCTCAATGATCACGCCCACACCCTGCGGCTTGATCTTCTCCATGATGGTCTCCGCAATCTGCACCGTGAGACGCTCCTGGACCTGCAAGCGCCGCGCGAAGAGATCGACGATGCGTGGAATCTTACTGAGGCCAATGACCTTGCCGTTGGGGACGTAAGCCACGTGACAGCGTCCGAAAAACGGGAGCAAGTGATGTTCACAGAGGCTGAAAACCTCAATGTCTTTCACGATGACCATCTCGTCATAGGCGACGGTATAGAGCGCGCCGTTCAGCACTTCGTCGACGTCCTGGTGGTAGCCGCTGGTCAAGAACCGCAGGGATTTCGCCACGCGTGCCGGGGTGTTCAAGACGCCTTCGCGCTCCGGATCTTCCCCCAACCCGCGGATCACGTTCCGCACTGCCTCCGCGATGGAATCCGACGCCAGGGTGTGCCCGAGGTCTTCCGGTTTCGTCACTGCGTCTGGTCTCATAGACCTCCTTACCGCATCGCCTTCTTGCGGCTGGCGGGTTCGCCCACGCACTCGAAAGAGTTCAGGCTGGTCTCTTTCAGGCCCACACGATCCAGCCGCGCGCGTCGCCCCGCGCCGCCCTGCTCGATGGAATTGCGTAAAAGGTCATAAATCTCAAGGCAGAGGTTCTCGGTGGTGGGAACTCGCGTGCGGAAGTTTTCCACATCCAGGTTCAAATTCCTGTGGTCGAATTTGTCGAGCACCTGCTCGTGGACGATCCCATCCAGGGCTACCAGGTCGAATACCATGCCCGTCGCCGGATCGATCGGCCCCGCCAAAGTCACCTCCAGCAGGTAATTGTGCCCATGGCCGTTTGGGTTGTTGCATTTTCCATAGACACGACGATTCTCTTCTGCGCTCAGCACATCATTGTGCAACCGATGTCCAGCCGAGAACCGATAGCGGCGCGTTAAGTAAACCATTACTCTCCGTAATAATCGGCGAACAGGTCTGGGGTCTCGTAAACTCGGACTCGATGCAGCTTGCCGAGCGCGAGTTTCGGCGCCAGCAGGTTCCAGATCTCGACGGCGAGGTTTTCCGTTGTGGGATTCTTGCTTGCGAAAGCTGGAACCTCCCTGTTCAGAAACTTGTGGTCCCAAGACTCGATCACCTCTCGTTCCAATAGTTCCTTCAGTTTTTTCAAGTCAAGCACCATGCCCGTTGCTGGGTTGATGGGCCCACCCACCGTCACCTCGACCGTGTAATTGTGCCCATGTCCGAGGGGATTATTGCATTTGCCGAAGACTCGCCGGTTCTCTTCCGGGGTGAAATTCGGATTGTGATAGTAGTGGGAGGCACAGAACTCCGCCCTGCGCGTTACGTAGATCATTTTGGTCCTTTCGTCGCGTAATGCCGCCCCTTCCATTCAACGCGCCCCGTGGCCAGGTGAGCGCGCGCGGAATTCAGCACCAGAAGACCCACGAGCAGGGCGCCGATCACTTGATAAGCGCCCAGAGCGCGGTCAAATCCCAGCCGTGCCAGCGCCCGCCGGTAGGTCCACCAGCGCCACAGCCCTAGCACAACGCAGCCCAGCATCATGTATTCAGCGCGCATGCCGCCTCGTCCGAGCGCGAGCCACAGACAGGCCCCCACCATGCCCAATACGGGGACGACATCGAGGAGCCACAGAGACGCGACGGCCTCCAGCATGCGCCGCAGATTCCCGGCGTACAGCAGATAGAGGTTCTTGCTCCAGCCGCGCCACATCTCACCAAAGCTGCGGTACATACGAGTTCTGACCCATCGCGCCCCGGGCAGAAACAGCAGCTTGCCTCCCTGCGACTTAATTCTCCTTGCCAGCTCCACGTCTTCGAGGATTTCTGATTTCACCGCCTCGTGTCCGCCGCTCCTCTCGTAGACTTCCCTACGAACCAGCACGTACTGTCCGTTCGCAGCGGCGGCAGATGACTTCGGATCGGAAACGTCCTCGAATTGAAAGAGGCGTGAGAGCTCGACATACACCGTTGGGATGACCGATTTTTCCCACCACGTCGGCGTCTCCTGCCCAGGAGAAACCGAGAGAAGATCGGCGTGCTCTTCCTCCGCGCGTCCCAGGAGCTCCGCCAAGCTTCCGGGAAGGTGATCCGTGTCGGCGTCCGTGAACAGAAGCCAATCGCCCGTAGCGGCGCGCGCGCCCTCGGCGACGGCGTGAGTCTTTCCCAGCCATCCTTCCGGCAACGACTGCATGTGCAGCGTGCGCAGGCGAGGGATTTCGCCGCTCAGCTCAGCCAGAATCCCGGACGTCCGGTCCTCGGACTGGTCGTCCACGACCAGGATTTCCCGGATGCTCTGCTGGCCCGCGAGCGACCTTAGCACTCGCGCGATGTTGGCCTCTTCATTGCGGGCAGGGATGACGACCGACACCCGTGCCTCGAGGTTGCGCTCATCGGTTCGACCCAAATCTGGCCCCTGAACTCCCATGGTGACGCAGGAATTTCTATTATAATGGACATGCCGGGCATGAGCAAAACAAACACCCTGAAGCTTGTAGTGCTTGTATTGATTCTCGGCGGGACCGTGTACTTCGCTTGGCGCCAGCGCAGCCCACATTCCCTGGCCGTTGGCGACAGCGCGCCGAGCTTCACCGTGGCGGCATTTCCCTCGGGCGCCTTGGAATTGAGTAAATTCGATCAAGACGTCATCGTCTTGAATTTCTGGGCGACCTGGTGCCAGCCTTGCGTTGAGGAAGCACCCAGCCTGGAGAAGTTTGCCGAGAGGGTGCGGCCTCAAGGGGTGGTCGTTCTGGGCGTGAGCGTTGATGAAGACCGGGGAGCACTAGCGGCGTTCGTCGATAGGTATCGCATCACTTACCCTATCGGAGTTGATCCGGAAAGGACCCTTTCCGCGCGCTTCGGGACGTTCCAATTTCCGGAGACGTATATCCTGGACCGCCGCGGGCGTCTCGCCGAAAAGGTGATAGGCGCCATCGATTGGGATGATCCCCGGATGCTGAGCTTCGTTCAGGACCTCGCGCGCGCCTCGGGGCGGTAGGGGATTTGCAAGCTGCGGAATAACGGCACACACCGTGATCCTGAGGAGGCGAAGCCGGTACTTAGTCAAACGAAGGAACGACCCTGCATTTGCTTGAGAATTCAAATTGAGCGATCCTTCGCTGCGCTCAGGATGGCAGCTTCGGAGCGTTTTTCCGCAACCTCTACGCTCCCGGGCCCGCCCCGGATTTCAGGGCATTCATCACCGTTCGCCACAAGCTGAGCACTTCAGTCACCACTTCTTCCTCTTGTACGGCGACCCGCGCTTGCCGATTATAAAGCTTCGCTTGGTAGATAATCCCCGTCAGGGTTGCTGCTAACGCCGGGTCAGCTTCTCCGGGCAGTTCTGGTGCTCTCTGGGGTGCTGATTTCTTCGCCATATGCCACTCTCGTTGCTGAATATCAGTGGCCACGATTCTAGCCCGTGCGCCGCGGTGCCGCACATGGTCCTTGTCGGCGCGTCCGGCGCTGGCATAATATCAAATTGAGGTGTGGCACAGTGACCGATCCTGTCTGTGGTATGGAGGTGGATCCCCGGGACGCCGCAGGCTCCTGCACATACCAGGGCCGGCAATACTGTTTCTGTAATGAATCCTGCTTGGAACGCTTTCAGGCGAACCCCCAGGGATTCCTCGCGCCGCAACCTACTGCGGGCGCTTCCCCCCAGGCTTTCTACACCTGCCCGATGGATCCGGAAGTCCAGCAGCGCGGCCCCGGCGCCTGCCCCAAGTGCGGCATGGCGCTGGAACCGGCTGCCGTAAGCCTGCAAGAGGAGGGAAGCCCGGAACTCACCCTGATGTCGAGGCGGTTTTGGGTCAGCCTTGTTCTGACGGTGCCATTATTGCTTCTGACGATGGCGGCCATGCTCCGTGCCCCGCACCTGGGGCATATCTTGCCCGCGGGCTTCCTGCACTGGATCGAGCTTGCGCTGGCTACTCCTGTGGTGCTGTGGGGAGGCTGGCCGTTCTTTCAGCGCGGTTGGGCTTCAGTTGCCAACCGCAGTCTCAATATGTTTACGCTCGTGGCCATCGGGACAGGCACGGCATATCTCTACAGTCTCTTTGCCACGCTCGTCCCGGAATGGTTTCCAGGTTCTTTCCGCCTGCCCTCGGGCGATGTGCCAGTTTATTTTGAAGCGGCCGCAGCCATTACCACCCTCGTATTGCTGGGTCAGGTGCTCGAACTCCGTGCCCGGAGCCGCACCAGCAGTGCGTTGAAGTCACTTCTCAAGCTTGCACCCAAGACTGCGCTTCTGCTTCATGACGACGGCGAGGAAGAAGAGACGATGCTCGACTGCATCCAGCCGGGCAACCGCCTGCGGGTGCGGCCGGGTGAAAAAGTTCCCGTGGATGGCGTGGTCCTCGAGGGCACAAGTGCAGTAGACGAATCCCTGGTGACCGGCGAACCGATTCCCGTCGAGAAGCAAGCAGGGGACCGCGTCACGGGGGGGACGGTGAATGGCACGGGTGGCTTTGTGATGCAAGCGGAGCGCGTCGGCAGCGAAACCCTGGTCGCGCAAATCGTGTCCATGGTCGACCAGGCCCGGCGCAGCCGCGCACCCATCCAGCGCCTGGCTGACAAGGTCGCAGCCTATTTCGTCCCGGTGGTGGTAGGCATCGCGGCGCTCACCTTTGTTGTCTGGTCGCTATGGGGGCCGCCGCCGCGGCTCGCCCACGGCCTGCTCAACGCTGTCGCCGTGCTCATTATTGCCTGCCCGTGTGCGCTGGGGCTGGCCACGCCGATGTCCATCATGGTCGGTACGGGCCGGGGGGCACTGGCGGGCGTACTCATCCGAAATGCGGAGGCGCTCGAAATCCTTGCGAAAGTCGATACGCTGGTCATTGACAAGACTGGGACGCTGACCGAAGGCAAGCCGCGCGTCGTCGAAGTCCGCCCGCAGCGTGGTTGGAGCGAATTGGAGCTGCTCCGTCTGGCCGCAAGTCTGGAGCGGGGCAGCGAGCATCCTCTGGCCGCCGCCATCGTCCTTGCCGGCCAGGACAGATCGATCACGCCATCCGAGGTCAAGAACTTTCGCTCCCTAACCGGTCAGGGTGTCAGCGGTATCGTTGACAGCAGAAGCGTGGTTGTCGGCAATGCCGCACTCTTCGAGAGTTTGAACATCTCGCTGGGCAGCTTACTTCGCGAGGCCGACGAGCGGCGCGGCGACGGCGCGACCACCATATTCCTGGCCGTCGATGGTCAACCTGCGGGATGGTTCGCCGTCACGGATCCAATCAGGGCTTCGACTCCCCAGGCCATCCGATTGCTTCATCAGGAAGGCCTCCGCATCGTCATGCTCACTGGAGACAGCCGACGCACGGCTGAAGCAGTGGCTCGCAAGCTGGGGATTGACGCCATCCAGGCGGCAGTCCTGCCGACTGACAAGGGCGACATCGTGAAGCAGCTTCAGTTGGGAGGCGGCACGGTGGCCATGGCCGGGGACGGCATCAACGACGCGCCGGCGCTGGCGGAGGCGCAAGTGGGCATCGCCATGGGGAACGGCGCCGATGTCGCCATTGAAAGCGCGGGCATTGTGCTCGTCAAGGGCGACCTGCGGGGCATTGTGCGCGCGCGCCGGTTAAGCCGCTCGACATTGCGCAACATTCGCCAGAACCTTTTCTTTGCCTTCGTCTATAATACGATTGCAGTGCCGGTGGCAGCCGGCGCGCTCTACCCCTGGCTGGGATGGCTCTTGAGTCCGATGCTCGCCGCCGCGGCAATGACGTTTAGCTCAGTATCCGTCATCAGCAACGCCCTGCGGCTTCGCAACGTGAAGATTTGAGGGCCGAAACGCGAGTCCCTCACGTGATATGGCGCTGCGGCCTGCCGCGAGAGATCTGCGGCCCCCGGGGCGGGCGGATACCCGACGCGAGGATCGATGACTTTTCTAAAGACCTGCTATAGCTTACAGAAAGACCTGGTGCCCCGCGACCTTCAGGGCCTAGCGAGACTTGCGACCGTCTATGGAATTCGTGGCCTGTCGTTTCAGGGGCGTGACCTGATTGTCGAATATGACGCCTCACGCATGGACGAGGCGGAAGTGCTGGCCCAGGTCCGCGCCAGCGGCGTTCCCGCGGAACCTCTCCAACCGATACTGCCAGGCAGCTTTGACTACGCGGGTGAATTCCACGACTTCGCTTGGCCGACGGAGGGCCTTTCTCCTGCCAATCAACAAGGGAAGTGAACAGGAAGCCAGCCCGGCACTTTCCCGCCTTCGATCGGCGGCGCACTTCCGCGAAGGCGCTCTCCGGAACCGTGTCAGTGCACCTTCGCTGCAGCCGCGGGATCCGATACTGCAAGGACGACCATTGCTTTGCCGACACCATGATGAATCGTGCAGTAGCCGTACTTCACATCCAGATTGTGGTCGGCGAGTTTGCGCGTGAGCTTTCCCAGGGCTCCCGGACGGTCCGAGACCTGCGCAGTCAAGACGTCCTCCTCTGTAAATTTTAGTCCCATTGCTTGAAGTACCTTTCGCGCCGTGTCGCCATTGTTTACAACCAGGCGAATTGGCGCCACACCCATTTGTTCCGGAACCATCAACCCTACAATATTGACTGCCTTCTCCGCCAGCTTGGAGCACAGTTCCGCCAAAGCACCGCGCTTGTTGTCCACCATGACTGAAAGCTGCTTGGTAACCGTCACCGCCGACCTCCTGTTCTTGGGGCAGCCGCCCCCCACCCCTGAGTGGAATCTGCTACGACTCTACTCACAATTATCGCAGCATGCAATGACTACCGGACATGCCCCCTCGGCGGCCCAGCCTTCATGCGGCGCCCACCCGGGCGCACCTCTTGACGACTGCCATTTCGCGCGCTAACGTGGATTCCTCATCATGTCAGCCAACGCTCACGCTCCCCTCGGCACTTTCCGGATACTCGCGCGGTCCGCGCCCAGCGTTCCCGCACTCTGCAATCTGCCACAGCAAGTCGCGGGTGCTCTGGGAGCTCTCGCGCTGACCGCGGAGAAATTGCGCGACAAGCGTATAGCGGTTGCCGTGGGCAGCCGCGGAATTGCCACGATCGCCGTTCTGGCCAAAGCCGTCTGCGACTGGCTCAAGGGGCAGGGTGCGCGCCCGTTCGTTTTCCCCGCCATGGGCAGCCACGGCGGCGCCACCGCGGAAGGCCAGCAGAAGATCTTGACCGGATACGGTGTCACGCCGGAATTCCTGGGAGCGGACATAATCGCTTCGATGGCAGCCGTCGAGCTAGGCACGACGCCCGAGGGCTTTCGGGTCTTCATGGATCGCCACGCGTGGGAAGCCGATGGTGTGGTGGTGCTCAACCGCGTGAAGCCCCACACGGACTTCTCCGGCAAGATCGAGAGTGGTCTGCTCAAGATGATCGCCGTGGGCATGGGGAAAGTGGAGGGCGCAGTTGAGTGCCACCGTTGGAGCTGGAGATTCGGATTCGAAGAGGTCATTCGCGCCATGTCGGCGAAAGCCCTGGCCAGTGGCAAGATCCTGGGCGGGGTGGCCGTGGTGGAAAACGAGTTCCATCAGGTCGCCGCGGTGCGCGCCGCGAATGCCGCGGACATCAGCGGCATGGAAGAGGCCTGTCTCGTCATGGCCCGGCCGCTGCTCGCGCGGATTCCCTTCGCGAAGCTTGATTTGCTGATTGTCGATGAACTGGGCAAGAACATCAGCGGCACGGGAATGGACACCAAGGTTGTGGGGCGTGGCGTCGACCTTCCACGCGGTGCAGCACCTGAGATTCGTCTGATCTATGTGCGCGATGTTACCAATGAAAGTAGTGGCAACGCCCTGGGTGTGGGATTGGCTGACGCCATGCATGAACGGCTCTACCGCAAAATCGACTTGCAGAAAGTGTACGCCAACGCCCGCACCTCGATGAACCCTCCTATGCCGCGCCTTCCCATGTACTGGCCGTCGGACCGCGGGGCATTGGGCTGGCTGCTGGGGGCGCTGGGCAGTCCCGAACCCCCCGAGCAACGTGTGGCGTGGATCCGCAACACACTGAACCTCGACCGCATCGCCATCTCGGAACTGCTCACTCGCGAAGCCGCCGCGCTGCCGGGCTGGCGCATCCTGTCGGAACCTTTCACCCCGGAATTTGACGGCGACGAGAATCTCGTCTCATCCCCGCTTTAGTCTACTCGCCGAAAGAACTTGGAGAAAGATTGTGCAGCAGGCGGCCATTCTGCTCTGTGGCCTGAGTACGCGCATCTTCCTCGCCCAAAAGTATTAGGAAACTCGCGCTGCGGATCAGTGTCGACAGCTCCAGTTTTCGTAGCCAATAACGGTGAGGGCGCAGGTGCCGCCTCATACCGATATTTCTCTCAGAATCGGTGCTTCGGCGGATTGCATCGGACGCGCATTTTGGCCACAATCCACGCCATTCTTTCTTGGAGTGTGGACTTTGGACTCTTCTCAAAACGGCGAGCGACGTGACGGCCAGCGTTTCACCATCCCTTGCCCTGTAACGCTCGTGCTGCAAGGGAAGGGAAGAAAACTCAGTCAGGAGCAAGGTCGCTTACTCGATATCGGGGTGCGTGGCGCGAGTATCTATGCGCCAACGCCGCTCGACATCGGGTCGAACATCACTTTGCTGATCGAGTTCCCGGATGGCACGGGGCGGGTTCGGGCGGTTGAATTCGAGGGACTGGTGACTCGCGCCCAGACGAAGCCTCTTTACGAGGCCGCGGTAGTGTTCCGGCGCCGGGGCCGATTTGTACGATCGAACCTCGAGGAACTTCTGACGCGTTTTTCGCCGGAAGAAGAACCCGAAGTGTTCGATCCCAAGATTCCCGAACGCCAACGGGAGATCGGGTAAGGCAGTCAGTTCCTCGACTGCGGCGCGCGCCAGCGGCTCTTTTGCACACCCGGCGCCGCGGCGGGAAGTTCAACGGCAACCCCGCGGCTTACCAAGGAAGTTGTAAGTCACAGGGCGGAGCTTTACGCCGGATGCCATGGCGAGAACTTCGCCGCTGAACCCTCCGACCTGATCCGGTGAAAAAGGGAAATCCTCCGCCTGAGAAAATTCTCGCGAACTGGTGGCGCTCTCTCGTGACATGCCCAGAACCTAATATGAATAATCGTGAATTATCCCTAACAAGATCGCGATTACCGGACCGCCAGGGTCCGCCGCCCGCCCTACCCGCACCGATAATCGATACAGAAGCTCAAGCTTCGGAGATGTACTCCTACCTACAAACCTACTGGCGGATTCTGTTGCGGCGCATGCCGACCATTCTCACTGTCGCCTGCACGCTGACCGCGCTAGTTGCCATTGTTTCCTTCAAGATGCGGCCAGTCTATCAGGCGACGGCGCGCCTGGAAGTCGAGGCCGAGGCGCCCCAAATCCAATCTTTGGATGATCTCCGACGCCAGGCGCCCGGCGACGACGCCTTCCTCGGCACCCAGATCCAGATTCTGGAGACGGACGACCTGGCTTGGCGCACCATCGAGCAATTGGGCCTGCAGGAGAATCCCGGCTTCGCCTCCCCCGAGCAGGTGGAAGCGCATTCGGACGCGCGCAATCCGAATGTCCTAAAAGACTGGCTGGTGCGCAAATTCCGCAAGGCCCTCAATGTGGAGCGCGTCCGCGAAAGCCGCGTAGTCAAAGTCAATTTTGAGAGCACCAACGCCGACATGGCCGCGCAGGTGGCCAATGCTCTGGCGACCAACTACATTGAGTACAACTTCCACCAGCGTTACGACGCCACGCGCCAGGCCTCCGGCTGGATGGAGCAACAGCTCGATGAATTGAAAGCCAAAGTCGAGAAATCGCAGCAGGAGCTGGTGGACTACCAGCGGCAGAACGCCATCGTCAATATCGACGATAAGCAGGACGTTCTGGAAGAGAGGCTCGCCGACCTGAGCAAGCAGTTGACGGCGGCCGAAAGCGATTTCGCGCAACAGCAGTCGCTCTATCAACTGGTGAAGTCGGACCCCGCGCATGTGGCCATGCTCGCCGAAAACGAGTTGCTCGAGAAGTTGCAGGAAAAATATGCCGACATTCAAGGCCAGTACATTGATGCGATGGGTACGTATGGTCCCAACTACCCCAAAGTCGGGAGACTGAAGGCGCAAGTCACTGAGTTGCAGAACTTCATCGACCTGGAGCGCCAGCGCACCGTGGAGCGTGTGCAGCATGATTACCTGGCGGCCTCGGGTCGGCGCGAGCTGCTTGCCGGGGCGGTCGCGCAGGAAAAAGTCGAGCTGGGAAAACTCAGCCAGCTCCTGATTCGCCACAATATTCTCAAGCGGGAATTCGAGACCAACCAGCAGCTTTACAACAGTCTGCTACAGCGTTTGAAAGACGCCACTGTTTCCGCCGGGCTGCGCGCCACCAACATCCACATTATTGACCCGCCTTCCACGCCGGTCGTCCCCATCCGTCCCAAGAAGCTGCTCAACACCGCCATCGGCCTGCTGGTAGGCCTGATTCTGGGCGTCACTTTGGCTTTTGTGCAAGAAGGCCTGGACAATTCCATCAAGACCGCCGAGGACGCCGAGCGACTGGTAGCGGTCCCTTCTCTGGCGACCATTCCCCTTGGTCCTTCCCCGCGTCGCCCGAGGGTCACAGGCCGCGGCCAGCGCAACGGGAAGGTACTGGGCGAGGGCACGTTGGGATTGACCGTACTCCGCCACCCGTCTTCAACCTTGGCGGAGGCTTTCCGGACGCTGCGCACCTCGGTGCTTCTTTCCACCTCGCCTCGCCCTCCCGAGTGTGTACTGGTGACCAGCGCGCAAGCGGGGGAGGGAAAGACCTCCACGGCGCTGAACCTGGCCACCGCCTTCGCGCAGCAGGGAGACCGGGTGCTCATCATCGATGGCGACCTGCGCCGGCCCGCCATCACCACGGCGCTGGAGCTTCCCAATGACAAGGGCCTGAGCGGTTTCCTTACCGGCGCGCACAGCTTGCACGAGGCGCTGCGGCAAGTGGATCCGCAACTGCCGCTTTGGGTCCTGCCCGCCGGCCCCGTCGCTCCCAATCCGGCGGAATTGCTCTCCTCGGCGACCATGCGTTCGGTCCTGCGGGAATTGCGCCGGCGCTTCCGCTATGTGCTCGTCGATTCGCCTCCCTTGCTGGTGGTCACCGACGCCACCATCCTCTCGACTCTCGTGGACGGAGTGCTTCTGGTTATCGAAAGCGAAAGCACGGCGCGCGGAGCCGTGGTGCGCGCCCGCCGCCTTCTGGAGAGCGCGGGAGCGCGCGTGCTGGGCGTGGTGATGAACAAGGTGAACCTGCGCCACGATGGCTATTACGGATACAGCTACCGCCGTTACTACCAGCCCTACGGATCCCCGCCCAACACACCCCCGAATGCGCAGGTCTCGACCGTGGCGGCTAGTTCGTAAGATTCCGTGTGTAGGGCTGCCCCTTTTACCACTGAGGCACTGAGAGACAGAGAAAAGGTTTTTGGTTTTCAGTCTCAGCGCCTCTGTGCCTCGGTGGTGAGAAGGATCTCCCTTGGGGGCGATCGTTCCCGAGCCCCGTAGGGGCGCAATATCATAGCCCAGGGCGCAAGCCCTAGGGGAGAGAACCCCTCACCCCGCCTCCGGCACCCCTCTCCCGCGCGGGCGGGAGAGGGGAGGGGGGTGAGGGATGTTAAGCTCACCCACGGCTGGTGCCGTGGGCTACGATCTTCCGCCCGCTTTGCGGGCTTCGGAAAAGGCCAGTGCGATTAGGTTAAAGCTCCGCTCGCTACGCGGGCTGGGGCGAAAAGCATTTGCCTTTTGGTTTTCTTTTGCGGCTCCGCCGCCTGCTGTGCGGAAAGGCTCCGCCTTTCCGGGGCCGCGTACCGCGGAAAAACTCCCTTTCTTGCAGGCGATGGTTCCCGAGCCCCGTAGGGGCGCCATATCGTAGCCCAGGGCGCAAGCCCTGGGGGAGAGAACCCCCCACCCCGCCCTTGGCACCCCTCTCCCGCGCGGGCGGGAGAGGGGGAGGGGGTGCGGGATATTAAGGTGACCCACGGCTTGCGCCGTGGGCTACGATCTTCCGCCCGCTTTGCGGGCTTCGGAAAAGGCCGGTGCGATTAGGTTAAAGCTCCGCTCGCTACGCGGGCTGGGGCGAAAAGCATTTGCCTTTTGGTTTTCTTTTGCGGCTCCGCCGCCTGCTGTGCGGAAAGGCTCCGCCTTTCCGGGGCGCGCTGCAGCGGAAAAGCTCTCTTCCTTACAGGTGATCATTCCCGAGCCCCGTAGGGGCGCAATATCATAGCCCAGGGCGCAAGCCCTGGGGGAGAGAACCCCTCACCTCGCCCTTGGCACCCCTCTCCCGCGCGGGCGGGAGAGGGGAGGGGGTGAGGGACGTTAAGGTGACCCACGGCTGTCGCCGTGGGCTACGATCTTCCGCCCGCTTCGCGGGCCGGCGCGAAGAACTTCTGCCATTTGCCCTTTGCCTTTTGATTTTGTTTTGCGGCTCCGCCGCCTGCTGTGCGGAAAGGCTCCGCCTTTCCGGGGCCGCGTACCGCGGAAAAACTCCCTTTCTTGCAGGCGATGGTTCCCGAGCCCCGTAGGGGCGCCATATCGTAGCCCAGGGCGCAAGAGTCTGTGTGAAAACTCGGCATCTTACGTGCTTAGCAAGCGGGTCAGGAGGCCCGCGATGAAATTTCTGGTGTACAGTCCCGATCAGGCTTATCTGGTGCCGCCCAGCGTACGCGATAT
>Ga0371490_1000746_pt1 | contig 19956 bp, 13 predicted proteins | sample MB2SIPfraction_FD_207959 | JGI IMG/M metagenome (GOLD analysis project Ga0371490, IMG submission 207959) | Lab enriched peat soil microbial communities from McLean, Ithaca, NY, United States - MB28FN SIP fraction | ecosystem: Environmental > Terrestrial > Soil > Wetlands > Peat | place: USA... | reverse complement strand
GCTGAGGAGATTGGCCGCTGGGTGGCAAGCGCACTGGCGGGTTGATCGCAACGGAAACTCCCGATACCGCTCCTGTTTAGGCGTGGTCAAGAGTATGGATTCATGAGCTATACTCGACGAGCAGCAAACAGGGGAGGATTCGGATGCGGTTACGGACGTTGGTTCGTGTGGCTTTGAGCATGGCGATCGTGGCCCTGCTCTGTGTGCCGGGATGGGTGGCGGCGCAGTCTGGCTCCAGCACGGTGCTGAAACCGGCGGAAGTGGAAAAGCTGTTTCCGGCGACGGTCTATTATTGTGGGCAGAGCGCGCCTGCGCAGATGCGCAACTCCGGCGGCGTGAAGTTTGCCGATAGCCATTTTGTGCTGGCCAGCCTGGTGGACACCAGCGGCTACTCCACAGGGCTCGCGGCCAAGTATCAAGGCTATCTGATCACCGAAGTGCCGATCACGATCGATGGAAAGCTGCTGCACACTGGGGCCTATGGATTCGGCTTTCTGCCCGGCGATCAGTTCCTGATTACCGATCTGGGCGGAGCGGATGTGCTCAAGGCGCATTCGGTGGCCGATGCGGCGCAGGAGCACCCGCGGCCGCTGCAGCTGGCTTCCGATCCGGCCGGCGGCTTCCGTCTGTATGCGGGACGCAGCTACATTCACTTCGACCGTTAGGCAATCAACGTGGGATTCTGCCGGCCAGGCATGGAGGAGAGAACCGGGTTGCGACGCGCACAAGGTTGCGCGGGTCGCACGGTGGTCCTCCGATGTCTGGCTGTTGCCTTGTTGGGCTATTGTGGCGCCGCTCTGGCGCTCGAACCCTCCACTCCGCTGGCGAATTACGCGCGCCAGGCATGGAGCATGGAGAATGGCCTGCCGCAGAGCACGGTTCAGGCGCTGGCGCAGAGCAGCGACGGGCTGATGTGGCTGGGCACGGAAGCGGGCCTGGTGCGCTTTGATGGCGTGGCCTTCCAGGTGTTCGATCTCAACTCCAGCCCCGCGCTGCCGGGCAACGATGTGCGCAGCTTGCTGGCCGCCCGCGATGGCGCGCTGTGGATTGGAACCAATGCCGGGCTGGTGCGCTGGAAGAACGGCGCGGTGAACCTCTTCACCACCCAGGACGGCCTCCGCGACAACGCCATCCTTCTCCTCGCCGAAGCTCCAAACGGCCAAGTGATTGTAGAGACCGAGCAAGGGCCCGCAATTCAGTCCGGACGCAGCTTCGTCGATCTGCCCAACCCCAACGCCGCCGTACTCTCCTGGCCATCCGGCCTTTCGAGCCCGGAGTTTCCTCAAACCCGAATTCCCAATGGGCCCATTGTTCTGGGTGGTCGGGATGCGCTGACCTTGCTCTCCGGCGCGCCCCCGTCGCGTCTCGCGGTGGGCAAGCAACTGCCCGGCAGTCGCATACAGGCTGTGCTTGCTGATCGCGAAGGCTCGTTGTGGATTGGCACCAACGCCGGACTGGCGCGCTGGCGGCAGGGCAAAGTGGAACGCTTTCCGGTTACCGATCCCCTGGCCGCCGCTTCCATCCTTGCGGTCTTTGAAGACCACGAAGGCGATTTGTGGGTGGGAACCGAGACCGACGGCCTCCACATCCTGCGCGATCAACGCTTTCGTACGCTGGATGAACGGGAGGGGCTTTCCTCCAGCCACATTACCGCGGTGGTGGAGGACAGCGTGGGAACCTTGTGGGCAGGGACGCAGGGCGCCGGATTGAATGCGCTGCGCCGCGAAAGCAACACGGCCGGCAGGCACGCGACCCGCACGCTGACGGTGCGCGATGGGCTGGCCAGCGATGTGATTCTGTCGTTGGCGGCCGCGCCCAACGGCGATCTGTGGGTGGGTACCCCCGATGGATTGAACCGGATTCAAGGCCGCCGCGTGACCACTTTCAGCTCCGCTGACGGCCTGCCCGACGACTTTATTCGTTCGCTGTTCATCGATGGCGACGGCTCCTTGTGGATCGCCACGCGGCGGGGATTGACGCACTGGCTGGGAGGCGTGCAGGACGCCCGTTCCATAGCGCCGCACTTGAAGACCATCACCCATGCCAATGGACTGGGCAGCGATCTGGTGGGCGCCATGGCGCGCGATGCTGGCGGCGATCTGTGGGTGGCAACCTTTGCCGGACTCTCGCGCCTCCACAACGGTTCCATCACCAACTTCACCACGGCGGATGGGCTGCCCGGCAATGTGATTACGGCGTTGCTGCCGCGTCCCGGCGGAGGACTGCTGGTGGGCACGCAAGGGCAGGGCTGGGCAACCTGGGATGGGCGGCGCTTTTCGGCTGCGCCTGGAGCGGAGACGGCGCAAACCGGCATTCACGCCATCCTGGAGGACGGTCTGGGCCATCTCTGGTTTGCCACCAGCCGTGGGCTGGCGCGGTGCGACGTGCCGCGAGCGGGTGGACAAGCCGCCGGCTGCGCCAACTGGATCTCGTTTGGGAGCGCCGATGGGCTGCGAAGCCGCGAAACGGCCATCAACAGCCATCCATCGGCCTGGCGCTTGCGTGACGGTTCGCTCTGGTTCAGTACGCCGCGCGGGCTGGTTGCGGTCGATCCTGCGCATTTTCCGGTCAATCTGGTTCCCCCGCCGGTGGTGGTGGAGCGCTTTCTGGTGGACGACGCGTTGCAGTTGCCGGCCATCTCCGGCAAAGCGTTGCGGATCGAGGCGGGACATGTGCATTTTGAGTTCGACTATGCGGGTTTGAGCTTTGTTGCACCGCTCAAAGTGCGCTACCGCTACATGCTGGAAGGCTTTGACCGCGGCTGGACGGAGGCGGGCGCGCGGCGTGCTGCCTACTACACCAACATTCCGCCCGGCCATTACGTCTTCCGCGTACAAGCGGCCAACAACGACGGGGTTTGGAGCGCGGACAGCGCGGTGTTGAGCTTTGAACTGCGGCCGCACTTCTACCAGACGCTCTGGTTTTACGCGCTGCTGCTGGTGCTGGCGGGGGGCGCGATTGCCGTGCTGCTGCGGCTCCGCTTGCAGCAGGCGGAGCGCGAGTTCCAGGCGGTGCTGGGCGAACGCAGCCGCATTGCCCGCGAGATTCACGACACGCTGGCGCAGGGCTATGTGGGCGTTTCGGTGCAACTGGAGCTGCTGGCGGAGTTCCTGCGCCAGCACAAAGTGGAACGGGCAGCGCAACAACTGGATACGCTGCGCGGGATTGTACGCGAAGGCCTGGATGACGCCCGCCAGTCGATATGGGCACTGCGCACCCAGGATTCAGGCGAGGAAACGCTGCCCATTCAGCTGCGCTGCCTGGTGGAGGCAGCGGGCGAGGCGGGCTTGACGCCGCAGTTCAACCTGTATGGGGCGTATCGTCCATTGCCTCCTGGAACAGAAAAGGAGATTCTGCGCATTGCCCAGGAGGCGGTTCAGAATGTGAAGAAGCACGCCCATGCCAGCGAAGTTCACCTGCTGCTGGAGTATGGCCGGGCCACCGTGCAACTGGAGATCGGTGACAATGGCTGCGGCGGAGTGGTGTATCCCGCGCCGGAGCCGGTTGCGGGGCATTATGGGCTGAAGGGAATCGAGGAGCGCGCCGGGCTGATTGGCGGTAAGCTCGAGGTGTGGAGTGAGAAAGGCATGGGGACAACCGTCCGGTTGAGTGTGCCGGTTCCGGAAGCTGCGCGTCCCTCGTCAGGAGAAGATCTGTGACAGCCAAAGCGATTCGCGTGCTGGTGGTGGAGGATCACAACATCGTTCGCCAGGGGCTGGTGGCGCTGTTGAGCGTGGTGGACGGTTTGGAGGTGGTGGCCGAAGCGGCCAACGGCGTGGAAGCCATTGAGCAATTCCAGAAGCATCAGCCCGATATCACGCTGATGGATCTGCGTATGCCGCGACTGAGCGGCGTTGACGCCATTCACCGGATCCGCGCCGATTTTCCGCAGGCGCGGTTCATCGTTCTCACCACCTACGACGGGGACGAAGATATCTATCGCGCCCTCAAGGCCGGTGCGCGCGCCTATGTGCTGAAGGGGATGACAAAGGAGGAACTGGTGGGGGTGATTCGCACGGTGCATTCCGGCAAGTCGCACATTCCTCCCCTGATTGCCGAACGGCTGGCCGAGCGCATGGGCGCCGAGGAGCTGACCCCGCGCGAGTTCGACGTGCTGGAGCAGATTGTGCGCGGGTGCAGCAACCGGGAGATTGCCGCCGCGTTGAACGTGACGGAAGCCACGGTGAAGACGCACGTCAACAGCCTGCTGGGCAAGCTGGGTGTTGCCGATCGTACCCAGGCGGCCACGGCAGCCATTCAACGCGGCATTGTTCCCCTGGAATCGCTGAAGAAGGGCAGGGAATAATCATGCACATCACCAGAAGAGCGTTGCTGTGCGGTACTTTGATCTGGGCTGCGGCGAATTGTGCGGCTGCGCAAAAGCCGGCGTGGCGTCAGGCTACGCCATCGGAGCTGGCCGCGGTGCTGCCAGCGCGCGCGCTGGTGGAAAGCGAGCACATTGAAACCGAAATGCGCACCGCTTCCGGCATTGTGGACGAGCATGGCCGTTATATTGCGGGGGTGGTATTGCTCACGGCGGGCTACTCGGCCGACGGAAAGTACTCCCACTACCTGATGGTGCAAGCGCCGATCCGCATGGGCAGCTTTGTGCTGCAGCCGGGCCAGTACGCTTTGGGCTGGACGCGCGGCGAATCGCGCGACACCCTGAGCGTGCACTTCAATGTGGCGTCTACCGGCAAGCTGGCCGGGACGGCCGAGGCGCGCAGAATCGCCGACTCCACGCGTCTGGAGAGCCTGCACATCTGGCCGCCGGAAGATCGATCGATGATTCAGATCGGGCGCTTCAGCATCATCTACAAGCTGGTTGGCGAGTGAGCGAAGGCGATTCCGCCTCCTGTGCTTCTACTCTGACTCCTCGTCCGGCACCGGGACCGGCGCTTTGATGAGGATGCCCTGGAGCGGTACCGATGCCAGGACGTTGGCGATGGTCTGTGCCGCTGTGCCATCGCCAAAGGGATTCACCATGCCGGCCAGGCTTTGGCGGAACGCAGGGTCCAGCGCGCGGTTCAACGCGGTGCAGATGGCCGCGGCATTGGCAGGTGCATCGATCACATTGCGGGCGCGCTCGCGTCCCTGCTGGCGCGTGCCCACGTCGACCACTGGGAGGGCCAGCGACGCAGCTTCCATGATGCCGCTGGAGGAGTTGCCGACGAGCACCGCGGCCTGGCGGAGAAGACTCCAGTAGGTGACGGCGTCCAGATTCACAAAGACGTGGGTCTGGGGCCGCGTTGCCTCCAGATGACGGGCGCGCTCGATCAAGGCCAGCCCTCCGGCATCGGCATTGGGGTAAACAAAGATCAACTGTCCCGGCGTTTGCTCGAGAGCTGCATAGAAGGCAGCGGCTTCGGCGTTGGTGTCGGATTGGATTGTGACGGGATGCCAGGCGGCAACCATGGTTTGCGGCGTCAGGCGTATGCCCAGGCGCGCCTCCACTGCGGCTCGATCCAGAAGCTGGGAGCGGCGCAGATGATCGAGCGAGGGAGCTCCGGCCCGATGCACGCGCCACGGCTCCTCGCCCATGGCGATCACGCGCCGGCGGGCTAGTTCCGTCGAAGTAAAGTGCACGTGCGCAAGCTTGGTCAGGGCGTTGCGCACCTGATCGTCAATGGCGCCCTGGCTGACCTCGCCGCCTTCGATGTGCGCAATGGGGATGCGCATGGCCAGAGCCGTGGCCGCTGGAGCCAGCATCTCGTAACGGTCGGCGATAAGCAACAACAGATCGGGACGCCAGTTGGTGAGGGCGTCGGCCAGGCCCAGAATGCCAATCCCGATGGTCTTGGCCATGCCGGTATCCGTATCGGAGTGGAGCAGACACTCGATACGCCCGCGCAGGGGGAATCCATCGCGCTCGATCTCGGCAATGGTGTTGCCGAATTGCGGGGCCAGATGCGGGCCCAGCGCAAAGACGCCGAGTTCGATCGCGGGATGGTTGGCCAGTTCCCGGAGAGGCCAGTACAGATGGCTGTAATCAGCGCGCGAGGTGGTGACAACGCCGATGCGGCGTCGCGGGGCGGGTGAATTGGCGGTTGTCATCGGCACACTTTCGAGGCTTTTATTTGATCGCAGGCCGCTCGCTGGGGATGCGTTGGCGGCCCGGTCGGCGGCACCGGCCGGATCGCAAAACTACCGCACCAGTATACATGGGCGACGGGGACGGCTGGAGCTGGTTGGCAAGCATCATCTCCATCTTTCGGTCGATCCCAGCGGTTGACTCTTCCACGTATACTGCGCGCATGTTCGCTCCGATGCGTGCACTTCCCCTCTTTGTACTGCTTTCGGCTGCTGCGCCTTTGTACGCCCAGGCCCAGCTCGCAACGCCCACTCCACCGGCTCCGGCCGCGGATGCCAACCCGCCCCACGAAGCCGCCGGCGACGGGGGCGGAGTCAACACCGGGCCTCCACATGCGGCGCAGTTCGACGAGCAGCACCGGCCGGTAACTGCCGGTGGTTTCGTGAAATCCGGCCCGGTTGTCTTTGAGGATATCTCCGCTAAGGCCGGTCTGGCCACTTGGACCCACACAATGGGCACCAAGGACAAGCAGTACATCATCGAGACCAACGGCTCCGGGATTGGGCTGATCGATTACGACAACGACGGCTGGCTCGACATCTATATTGTCAACGGATCCACCTTCGATGCGCTGGACGGCAAGGCTGCGCCACCCCATGCGGCGCTCTTCCACAACAACCACGACGGCACATTTACCGATGTGGCGGCCAAGGCCGGAGTGACCAACGATCGCTGGGGTTTTGGCGTAACCATTGCGGATTACGACAACGATGGTTGGCCTGATATTTTTGTCTCCAACTGGGGCAAGAACCGGCTCTACCACAACAACCACGACGGCACCTTTACCGACGTGGCCGAGAAGGCGGGCGTAGCGCTGGGCAACTGGTCGACTGGGGCAACCTGGGGCGACTATGACGGCGATGGCCGTCTGGATCTGTTTGTGCCGGGCTACGTTCACTTTGACCGCAACAACCTGCCCTCGGGGGGTGAAAAGGGACTGCCGGATACCTTCTGTACCTTTCGCGGCGTGCCGGTGAACTGCGGGCCGCGCGGGCTGAAGGGCGAGTCCGATCATCTGTTCCACAATAACGGCGACGGCACCTTCACCGATGTCAGCCAGAAGGCCGGGGTGGGCGACTCGCCGGGCTACTACGGGCTGAGCTCGCTGTTCATCGACATGGACAACGATGGCAAGGTGGACCTGCTGGTGGCCGATGACTCGACGCCCAACTACCTTTATCTGAACAAGGGCGACGGCACCTTTGAGGACGCCAGCTACTCCTCGGGCTACGCGCTGAACGAAGCGGGGCGCGAGACCGCGTCGATGGGCATTGCCGCTGGCGATGCACGCAACAGCGGCATGGTGGACGTCTTCAACACCACGTTTTCCGACGATTACAAGCCCTTCTATCGCAACGAGGGCAACGCCAACCTGACCGATATCAGCTACCAGATGGGCATTGCAGAGGTTTCAGTGCCGTTTCTGGGCTGGGGCGATGCCTTCATGGACTACGACAACGACGGCTGGAAGGACCTGATCATGGCCGATGGCCACGTCTACCCGCAGGCGGATCAGCATCCGTGGGGCACCAGCTGGGCGCAGCGGCCCATGCTCTTCCATAACCTGGGCGGCAAGAAGTTTGAGCCCGTGCCAGCAGTGGAAGGCAGTGGGCTGGCGGATGTGGTTGCGGGCCGCGGTCTGGCGGTGGGCGATCTGTTCAACGACGGCAAGCTGGATGTGGTGATCAACGTCATGGATGGGCATCCGGTGCTCCTGCGCAATGTATCGCCGGATACGAATCACTGGCTGGAGCTCAAGCTGGTGGGTGGCGCAGGCGCACCGCGGGATGCGGTTGGCGCGACGGTCTACCTCACCGCCAACGGCATGCGCCAGCGCGCTGATGTGGTCAGCGGCGGCAGCTACGGTTCCACCAGCGATCCGCGGCCGCACTTCGGTCTGGGGCAGGCCGCCAAGGTGGACGACATTGAAGTGCATTGGCCCGGCGGCAAGGTGGAGCACTTCACGGTTCCGGGTGTCGATCATATCCTGACGCTCACCGAGGGCTCGGGCAAGCCGTAACGGGGTATGTGGCATCTTCTTCCCCTCCTTTCCCGCAAGAGCCGCGGGAAAGGAGGGGGCACCCTCACAGTATTCAGTTGCCAGATCAATAACCGGGAAGAACAAGGGAGAGCCGGCGGACATGCGGCGCGCATGTTAGAAGAGCAGGCGTGCGGTTGCAAGGATTCCGTGGTTGTAGCTGTGGAAGCTGCTGAGGGCAATCTGCTCGCCTGCACCCGCGCACAGGCCGAGGCGGCTTGAGGCATCGTGGGGGTGGACCTTGCGCGCCAGCAGCAGGCCTGGTGTGGCAAAGGTCTGCGACTTGCCGTCATTGGGACCGCCCTTGAAGTAGGTTGCATTGAACTCCACCTCCGGCCACAGGAATTGGAGCGTGTGCATCTGGAGCGTCGTGTTCCAGGCCACCGGGCGGCCGAGCACGGCGGCGTTGTGCACGGGCAGAGTCGCGCTCAATGCGCTTTGCACATCGAACCAGCCCAGCCCCTTGCCCACCGCTACGCCCGGAGCAATCGAGGCGTCGGTACTGCCGTTCTTGTAGCTGCCAGTGGGGACCGTGCCGGTCAGGAAGGCGCTGGCCACGCGGCTTCCGTGTTGGGCATTGCCGGCAAGAAAGCGGTACTTGAGCAGGAAGGACAGGTCGCCGACGCCATCGGCTACGGTGGTCGCGCTGTGCTTGAAGTAGGGGGGAAGATTCAGATCCAGTTCGGTGTTGGCGCAGGGAATCAGATTCAGCCCCTTGCTGCCGTCCAGATTCCAGGTCTGGACGTGGTTGGATGCGGTTTGGCGGATGAAGTCGGTGCGCGCCACCTGGATCAGTCCAGGAAAGGTGGTGGCCAGTGGAGGTGGCCAAGTGGGTTGCTGCTTCTGGGTTGCTGAGGCGCGTTGTTCCCAGCGCTCTGCAAAGCTGCTCTGGGCAAGCAGAGGTGTCTGGAAGCACAACAGAGCCAGCAGGAAGGGGATGGTTCGTTTCATTCTGACCTCAAAAGGGGAATCGAATTCACAGGCAAGCATGTCAGCTGCGCGGGCGGCTAACAACCACCTTTCGGTGGAGGTGGATCTCCTTCCAGGCAGCCAATCCCCATCAGCTGGGTGGCCTATCCGCGATCTCCACCTTTTGGTGGAGATAACTCCTCAACCAATGCACGATTCGCGTAATGCCATTGCTGGCTACGATGGTTGCGATGCTTCCCCTTGCCCCGTTTCACCGCATCGTCAGCCTGTCCGCCGCCGCTCTTCTCAGCGGAATGGCTCTGTGCCTGCTCTTCGCCGGGCCCGCGCACGTGGTGCGCGCCGCCAGCGATCCGGCCTCGGAACGCACGGCCTACTCGCAGCAGGTGGCTTCGCATTACAACCTTCCCTTTGCAACAAGCGCCCCGTTCAAGCCATCCAATGCAACCACCGACACGGGGGAGTTCCTCGATCCGGCCAGTGTTCCCACCGCAGCCTATTGCGGCCACTGCCACGAACAGGCCCACGCGGAATGGCGGCAATCCGCACATGCCAACGCCTTCCGCAATCCCTGGTATGTGAAGAACGTCAACCTGCTGATCAATAGCAAGGGAATCGAGTTTTCCCGGCACTGCGAGGGGTGCCACAATCCGATTGCTCTCACCTCCGGCGCGCTGACCAAGGGGTCCAAGATCAACCGTAAATTCGACGACGATGGCATTACCTGCGCGGTCTGCCATTCCATTCAGAAAGCCTCCACGCTGGGTACGGGCAGCTACGTGCTGGGCAGGCCCGCGGTTCTGGTGGACGCCGACGGCAAGCCCATCTATGGCCCGGTCAGCGATCAGGAGATCCTTGCTCATCTGGACCGGCACAGCAAGGCCGTGATGCAGGATTTCTACCGCACGTCGGAGTTTTGCGGTGTGTGCCACAAGGCCTCGATCCCGCGCGAGTTGAACCACTACAAATGGCAGCGCCCCTTCACGGTGTACGACGAGTGGCAGCAGGCCTCATTCTCCAAGCAGTCGCCGCTGCCGTTCTACGTGAAGGACAAGGTTTCTACCTGCCAGACCTGCCACATGGAACTGGAGCCGCTGACCATGAAGGATTATGGATCGGAGCCAGGCAAATTTGTCTCTCACCGCTGGCTGGGTGCAAACACGCTGATGTCGAAATACTATGGCTACGACGAGCAGCTGAAGAAGACCATCGACTTTCTACGCAACAGTACCGCGGTGCGTCCGGCCGCACTCAACGTGGACATTTTTGCCATCGAGCGCAACGGTGGAAAGCTGATTGCGCCGCTGGGGGCGGAGTCTTTCCAGGTTGCCGCGGGCGACGACCTGGTGGTTACGGTGGTGATCCAGAACAAGGGCATAGCCCACGCGCTGGTGCCCGAACAGCGCGACTTTTACGAGTGCTGGGTGGAGTTTGAGGCCAGAGACGCCGCCGGGCATACCTTGCTGCACTCGGGCGGCCTTGAGCCCGACGGTTCGCTGGACCCCCGCGCCCACAGTTTCACCAACCGGCTCATCAACACCGATGGCGAGTTGAACGATCTGCATCAGGTATGGAATACGCGCGTGATCGCCTACAACAACACCATCGTCTCCGGCCGCTCGCAGATTGTGCGCTACGGGTTCAAGGCGCCGCAGGACGCAAGCGGCCCGATCACGCTTACGGCCAGGGTGAACTATCGCCGCTTCAACCAGCACTTCATCAACTTTGTGATGGGTCGCCGCTACGAGATGCCGGTGGTGGAGATGGCCAGCAAAACACGCACCGTCTCGATCGGCGCAAACCAGCCCACTGCGCCTGCGGCAGACGAAAATCCCATCTGGATGCGCTGGAACAATTACGGTATCGGGCTGCTGGATGCGCAACAGTACGCGGAAAGCGCGCGCGTCTTTGAGAATGTCGTTCGCCTGCGTCCGGATTATGCCGATGCCTACACGAACGTGGCGATTGCGGACTTTTCCTGGCAGCGCTATGCGGCCGCCCGCGAGAGCCTGGATCGAGCACTCAAACTTGCCCCGCACAATGCGCGCGCCCTTTTCTATCTGGCCATGGTGGACCGTATCCAGGGCCGGCCCGACGCAGCCATTGCCGATCTGCTGGAGGTGATTGCGCAGTTCCCGCGCTCGCGCGATGCGCATCGCGAGCTGGGCTTCTCCTTCTATCAGCAACATCGCTACGAGGAGGCGCGCGCCGAGTATCAAACGCTGCAGTCCATCGATCCCGACGACCTGAGCGCGCACTACATCCTCTCCATCGTCTATCGCCGATTGGGCATGCCAAAAGAGGCAGCGCGCGAGACTGCCGCCTTTGCCGACCAGAAGGACGATCCCACCGCCAATGTATACGCACTCGAATTCCTGCGCAAACATCCGGAGGTGACGGCCGAAAGCGTGCCCTGGCACGTGCACAGCGACCGGCCCACTGGCCAAACCGCCGCAGCGGAGGCGGGCCAGTGAGGAAGATGCTGTGGGTTGCGCTCTGTCTGCTGGTTGCCTGTCCGTTGGCCTGCGCGTGGCCGCGCGCGCATCGCGAACACGGTGCGGCCTTGTTTGCCGGCAATGGCTGCCAGCACTGCCATCGCATTGGCAATGTGGGCGGCCACAAGGGTCCCGATCTCTCCGCGGTGGGCAAGCAGATGAATCGCAAACAATTGCGAGTGCAGATTCTGGAGGGGGGCAATGGCATGCCCCCCTTCCGAGATGTAGTGGCTGCGACGGACATCAACGATCTGGTTGCTTTTCTTCACTCCTGCCGCACTGTCGCATCGAAGTAGGGTTGGATCGAGGTTTTCATCCCTTGCATGGCCCCGTCGTTTGGCCCTCCCCCACCACCCAGCCCACGCTGGACGGGTTCTCGCGTACACTGGGGTGGTTTGATTTTGATCGTCGATGGATGCGATGGAATGAAGGTAAAGAGCAAGATCCGGATTCTGATACTTGCAGGTATGCTGAGCGCGGTGTTGACTGGTTGGGCGCAGACGCCGGCTCGCACCGAGGCCATTCTGCTGAACAACCGCGGCGTGGCCGAGATGAGCCAGCAGTTTACCGAGCGCGCGGCCGATCACTTTGCCGAGGCCTTCCGCCGCGACCCGAAGTTTGCCCAGGCTGGCATTAACAGCGGCATTGCGCTGCTGGCTTTGCAGAAGGTGGATGAGGCCGAGGCGGTTTTTCACCAGATTCTGGCGCTGGAGCCGAAGAATCCGCAGGCATGGTACAACCTGGGCCTGACGCAACATGCAAAGAACGAGCTGGAGCCGGCGCTCAAGAGCTTCGAACAGGCGGTGCATGCCGACCCGCAGGATGCCGACTCGCTTTATTTTGAGGGCGCGTGTTATCAGGAGCTGCGCGAAAACGATCAGGCCATTGTCAGTTTTCAGGCTGCACTCGCGGTCAATCCGCTGCATGCGTCGGCAGAGTTCGGGCTGGCTCGCGCCTTGCAGCGGAGTGGGCACACTGCAGAGGCGCGGGCGCATTTTGCCCGTTTTCAGCACCTGACCAATTCCAAGATTGCTTCCGCGCTGGGGCTTTCCTACGGGGAGCAGGGCCGCTATTCCACCGTGCTGGCGGTTGCTGGGCCAGCGCAGATTCAGCGGCGAATGGTTCCGATCCATCTGGTTGCGCAGCCCATCGTGGTTGCGCCGGGATCGGGCGTAAAGCAGGCGGCGGACGGCAAGCCAACCGGCGGTGCCTGCATGCTGGACGTTACCGATTCCGGGCAGGAGGATCTGCTGTTGTTGCAATCGGGCTCTCAGGCGCTGCGCATTCTCCACCTGCAGGGCAATGGCTTTAGGGAAGTGGATGCGGCTGCGGCGGGATTGCAGATTGCAGGCCATGCTGTTGCCTGTGCTGCAGGCGACTACGACGGTGATGGGTTGAACGATCTGGCCGTGGCGCTTGAGGATCGCGTGCTGCTGTTTCGCAATCTCGGCCACGGAAAGTTCAAAGACGTGACGGCGCAGAGTGGGCTGGTAGCGCGCAACAAGCCGACGGGCATCACGTTTGTGGACTACGACCACGACGGCGACCTGGATCTGTTGCTGACCGGTGTGCCGCTGGCTGCGGGCGGCACCTCCAACGTGCTCTGGCGCAACAACGGCAATGGTACCTTTACGGAGCAAACTGCGGAGACCGGACTGGGCGGTAGCGGCAGGACCGAAGCTGCGATTTTGACCGACTTCAACAACGATCGCGCCGTTGATCTTATGACCACCGGGAATGGTCCTTCGCCGGTGATCTACGTGAATCCGCGCGAAGGCAAGTATCCCACGCAGCTGCTCTTCGGCAATGACAAGCTGTCAGCTTCCACGGGCATCGCCGTGCTCGACTACAACAAGGACGGCTGGATGGATGTTGCGGTTACCCACAACGGCGCACCCGGGCTTACGCTGTGGCGCAACGTCGCGGCTGCGGAGGGCGCTGGCCGCCGCTTTGAGCGTGTTGACCTGCCGCTGAAGGGCGCTCTTCGCGCCTGGGGCGTGACGGCGGTGGATTTTGACAACGATGGCTGGATCGATCTGGCGGCGATTGTAGAAACCAGCCACGGGGCGCAGTTGCGCGTCTTCCGCAACCTGGGCAACGGCAGCTTTGCCGATGTGAGCGCGGCGCTGGGGCTCGACAAAATTGTGTTGCACGCTCCGCGCGGGCTGATGGCCATAGACCTGGGCGGCGACGGCGCGCCGGAGCTGATCGTTCTGGAGCAAAACGCGGCTCCCATCCTGTTACGCAATACGAGCGCGGGCGGCAATCACTTTGTCCGTCTGGATCTGACCGGTTTGGCCGACAACAAGACGGCGCTGGGCGCCAAGGTGGAGATTTTTGCCAACGGCATGTGGCAGAAGTGGGAGATTGCCGGCGCTGCAGGTTACCGGACGCAGGCATCGCCGCACCTGTTGGTGGGGTTGGGTCAGGCCAAAGGCATCGATCTGCTGCGCATCCTGTGGCCCACGGGTGTGCTGCAGGATGAGATCGACCTGCCGCAGCAACGGGTGATCGCGATGAAAGAGGCCGACCGGCGCGGCAGCTCCTGCCCGGTGCTCTTTGTCTGGGACGGCAGCAAATACCGCTTTGTGACCGACGTGATCGGCGCGGGTGTGGTGGGCCACTGGTTTACGCCCACGCGGCGCAACACGCCCAATCCCGGCGAATGGGTCAAGATGGAGGGCGAGCACGCGGCGCTGGTCAACGGTCGCATCAGTCTGCGCTTCATGGAGCCGATGGAAGAGGTCAACTACATTGACCAGCTGCGCGTGCTGGCCGTCGATCATCCGGCCACCGTCGAGGTGAATCCCGATGAACGCTTCCTCGACGATCCGCCCTTTGCCTCCGGCCGCGTTGTGGCCAGCGACAACCTGCGGCTGCCGGTGGGCGCGTGGGATGGCGAGGGGCACGATGTTCTGGAGCAACTGAGCCGGCGCGATCACAGCTTTGCCAGCGGCTTTACCGCACTGCCCTACGATGGCTTTGCGAATTTGCATGCGCTTACGCTGGACCTGGGCTCGCTTGATCTGGACTCATTGAACCAGGGTTTGCCGGACGCGCGCTCACCGTTGCGCCTGCTGATGACCGGCTACGTGAACTACTTCAGCGCCACATCGCTGTATGCCGCATGGCAGGCGGGGATCAAGCCGATCTCGCCTTACGTGGAGGCCGAGTTTCCGGATGGTAGCTGGCAGCGGATTCCAGGGGACGCGGGCTTTCCGGCAGGTTTGGAGCGCACTATCGTGGTCGACCTTACGGGCAAGCTGCCGGCGGGTACGCGGCGCATCCGGTTGATGACGAATCTCCAGATTTACTGGGACCAGGTGCAGATCGACCAGAGCGCGAATGCCACCGCTCGGTCCACGGAACTCCCGCTGGCCACGGCCACGCTGCGCTTCCGTGGCTATCCCAAGCAGATCGAGGGCGCGAGCCCGGGCGATCTGGACTACGACTACAACCTGGTCAGCCTGACCGGCTCCTTCCAGCACCAGCGCGGCAATTACACGCGATTGGGCGATGTGACGCCGCTGGTCGAGGGCATCGACGACCAGTTCGTCATCTTTGGCAGCGGCGAAGAGATTGCCGCCGAGTTCGACGCCAGTGCGCTGCCACCGTTGCCTGCCGGCTGGAAGCGCGATTACTTTTTCTACGCCAACGGCTTTGTGAAGGACATGGACTGGTGGGACGGCTCGCCCTACACCGTTGCCCAGTTGCCTTTCCACGGCATGAGCACCTATCCGTACGGCGCGAGCGAGAAGACGCCCGCGGGCGCTGCCTGGCTTGATTATCAGTTGAACTGGAACGACCGCTTCGACTCCGGCGAGCCGGTGCATTCCTACCGCTTCAACTACCAGGAACTGCCCTCCACGCCGCGCGACGACCGTCCGCAGACACAACCGGGAGAGACGCGTTGAACGAACTGGTATTGATACCTGCCGTCCGGCAGTTGGAACTGCTCCGCGCCGGGGAACTCTCGGTAGTTGATTTGGCGGAGGCGCACATCGCGCAGATCGAGCGTCTGAATCCCGCGCTTAACGCCTTTGTGGACTTTGATCCGGAGCGGGTGCTTGCCCAGGCTCGTCGGCTGGACGCAGAGCGCGCGCCGCGCGGGCCGTTGCATGGGCTGCCGGTCAGCGTGAAGTCGTCGATTGCCACGGCAGGGTATCGCTGCGAGATTGGCAGCCTGCTGCACAAGGGAGAGGTTCCCGCAGAAGACGCGGTAGTCGTCGCGCGGCTGCGGGCCGCCGGGGCGCTGATCCTGGGCACCACCAACTGCCCGGAGTTCCTGATGGCCTACGAGACCGCCAACCTGCTCCATGGCCGGACCAGTAACCCCTGGGATCTGGATCGCTCACCGGCTGGATCGAGCGGAGGCGAGGCGGCTGCGATTGCCGCCGGGCTTTCCGCCGCCGGGCTGGGCAGCGACAGCGGCGGCTCGGTCCGTGTTCCTGCGCACTTTACCGGCATCTGTTCGCTCAAGCCCACGCCGGGCCGGGTGCCGGGCCGCGGACATTTGCCGCCCTGTGTGGGACCTTTCTCGGTGCTGGGGACTATCGGCCCCATGGCGCGCACCATCGGCGATGTGGAACTGCTCTTCCGCACTCTGGCCGGCCAGGACCCGGCCGACCCCGTCAGCCCTCCGCTGCCAACGGCTACGCCTTCCCTCGACGAGTTGCGCAAGTTGCCCATTGCCGTCTTTGAGGACGATGGACTGGTTCCGGTTACCACAGAGACGCGGCTTGCCGTGCGCGCGGCCGCCGAAGCCCTGCGCCAGGCCGGCTTCCGCGTTGAACCCTTCCGGCCTGCGCATCTGGAAGAGCTGCGTAAGCTCTGGTGGACCTTCTTTGTCCAGTGTGGCGCCATGTTCTACGCGCCAGAGATCGAGGGCCGCTGCGAACTGCTCAGCCCCATCTTCCGCGAGTTCCTTGCGATTGCCGAGGCCAGCGGTCCGCTCACCGCAACCGAACTGCTCAACGCTTGGGCGCAGCTCGATCTGGTGCGCTCCCAGGTGCTCGACGAGATGCGCCACCATCCCATCTGGCTTTGCCCGGTGGCCAGCATTCCGGCCTTCCGCCACGGCGAGCGCCGCTGGACCATGGATGGGGAATCGGTCGAGTACCTGGACGCCGTCCGGCACACCCAGTGGATGAACGCGTTGGCCGCGCCTGCGGCCGTGGTTCCGGTGGGACGCTCGCCCGAGGGGCTGCCGATCGGGGTACAGATTGCCGCCCGGCCGTACATGGACGAGGCGGCATTGGCCGTGGCCGCGGTTGTCGACGCCGCTTTTGGCTACCGTCCGCCACCCTTGGCGGTGCGCTGAGCGGCCGAAAACCCACGGTTTTACAAAGATTATTGCGCCGGATCGCAAATCTCCATCTTTTGGTTGAGGCGGGTTTTTGTGCGTTGAAGCTACACTGGTCCTTCTTTGAATGGAGCACGGAACGTGTGCGTCAACTGGCAGGAACGATTTGCCGAAACACCAGACGTCCTGATCGGCGCCCGCTCCTGTCGTACTGTGGTCACGGTTGGCAAGGTGTCGATTGGCGGCGGCAAATTTGTCACCATGGCGGGTCCGTGTTCGGTTGAAAGCGAAGAGCAGTTGTCCTCCATTGGCTATTTTGTCCGCCGCGCAGGCGCTTCCTTCCTGCGCGGCGGCGCTTTTAAGCCGCGGAGCTCGCCCTATGCGTTTCAGGGGCTGGGCCGGAAAGGCCTGGAACTGCTGGTGGAAGTGCGGCGCCGGACCGGTCTGGCGATAGTGACCGAGGTGATGGCGGAGCGGGATGTTCCAATGGTTGCCGAAGCCGCCGACATGCTGCAAATAGGCTCGCGCAGTATGGAAAACGATTCGCTGCTGGAAGCCGCGGCCCGCTCCGGCCGACCCATTCTGCTCAAGCGCGGTCTGATGGCCAGCATTGGCGATCTGCTACGCGCCGCCCAGATTATCCTCAGCTGCGGCAATCCCAACGTGGTGCTTTGCGAGCGCGGCATCCGCACCTTCGACAACACGCTGCGCAACACCTTCGATGCCGCCGGCATTGCCTTGCTCAAGCAGATCACGCATCTGCCCGTGATTGCCGACCCCAGCCACGCCTGCGGTAACCGCGAGCTGGTTCCGGAACTGGCCCGCATCGGTGTGGCCGCAGGAGCCGATGGCATGATCGTGGAAGTACATCCCGATCCTGCGCGAGCATGGAGCGATGGCGAGCAGTCGTTGACCTTCGCGGGATTTGAGAAGATGATGCACGATCTTGCTCCCTGGATCGCTCTGCGCGAGCAAGCCCTGTGCCAGCAACAGACCCTGACCGTTTTGACCCCCTGCGCGGAGGCTGCTGCATGAAGGGGTTGCTCCGCGTTTTCTTGTCGTTCCTCACTCTGGGTTGTGTCGGAATCGGTTGGAACGCAGTTTGCAGTGCGCAGCCGGTTGCCGAGCCGGATCTCATCGTCACCGCTGCACCCGTCTACGAGCCCCTGGCCGCTCTGGAAGGCAAGGAGCGCTTTCCGCAGGGCGCGCAGCTACTCCGCATCCATCAGGGCAAGGCAGCGCCGCTGATTCCGGGCTTCTACGCCACGGCCGATGCGCAGGTTTCTTTCAAGGGCGACGCCGTTCTCTTTGCTGCCCGGCCCACCGCTGCCGATCCCTGGCAGATCTGGGAGATGCCGCTGAACCAGGGCGCGCCGCGCAAGCTCTTCGCCAGTCCGAGCGATGCCATCCGTCCGCTCTACCTGCCTTCCGGACAGTTCGTTTTCGCGCTGCGCACCGCCGGCGGCTTCCAGTTGGAAGTGGCAGGCAAGGGGACGGCGGAACCCATGGCGCGCATCGACGACGATGCCGCCAGCACCCTGCTCCAACTCTCGCACGTTCCCGGCAACGCAATTCCTGCCGACGTGCTGCACGATGGCCGCATTCTCTTCGAGTCGGTCTTCCCGCTCGGCGTCGGCACCAAGCCGGAGATGTATCTGGTGTACTCCGACGGCTCCGGTGTCGAATCCTATCGCTGCGATCACGGCGTTGCCCGCTGGGGCGGCCATCAACTGCGGAGCGGCGACGTGCTGTTTACGCATGGCTCCTCGCTGGCGAGGTTCACTTCGTCCCAGGCGCACGAACTTCCTGTGGCCGCGCCGCAAGCCGTGTATGCAGGTGGCATTGTGGAAGCGCCGTCGGGCGCCTGGCTGATGAGCGCGCGAGCCGCGGGCTCAAAGCACTTTGTGCTGCGTTCCTGGAAGCCCGGTGCGCCGGCCACTGCGCTGCGGACCGTGCTGGCGCTTGCGGATCGGGATGTGGTGGAACCGGCGGTGGTGGTGGACCGCACTCGTCCCAACCATCACCCCACGGGCTTGCACCCCTGGAACTACGCCAATCAGCTCGCGCTCGACGTGCGCATCTCTCGCGACGGCAACCTCGCGCAACTCCCCACCCAGGTGCGTCTGGAAACGCTCGACATGCAAGGCCGCGCGGTTGCGGCTGGCTCCGCGCCCATCGAGCCGGACGGTTCATTCTTTGTCCAGACCCCTGCCGATCGCGCTATCCGCTTTGTTCTGCTGGATGCCAAAGGCGGTGTGGTGCGCCGCGAGAAGGGATGGTTCTGGATTCGTGCCGGCGAACAGCGCATCTGCGTCGGATGCCACGCGGGCCCGGAGCGTTCGCCGGAGAATCGAGTTCCCGAAGTTCTTCAGAAGACCACCGTCCCTGTTAACCTGACCGGTGTGAATGCGGCGTCCACGCCCCAAGTCGAAACGCCGGGAGGCAACTAGGATGAAGTTCGCCGTTCTTGCACTTTTGCTCGCTTCCCCGCTGGCGTGGTCGGCTTGTCCACCGCAGTCGGATGCGCCTTCCGCACCCAAGCCTCCTGTGGTTGCGCCGGCATCGGTGATCCACTTCGACGACGCGACGAACTCCTCCGGCATTCACTTTACACACAGCTTTGGATCGGCTCAATTGGGCTCATTGCTGGAGGGTACCGGCGGCGGTTGTATCTGGTTCGATGCCGACAACTCCGGCCGGCCTTCGCTGTATGTGGTCAGCGGACGTCCGCTGGCCGACTCCATGCATCCCTATCCGCTGAAAGAGAAGCCGGCTACCCCACCGCACAACCATCTCTACCGCAACAACGGCAACGGCCACTTCACGGACGTTACCGAACAATCGGGCCTGGACCCCGACATGTATTCCATCGCGGTAGCGGCGGCGGATTACGACAACGATGGCAACGAGGATCTGTTTGTTACCGGCTACGGCAAGGTGGTTCTCTACCACAACGATGGCAACGGCCACTTTACCGATGTGACCGCCAAGGCCGGCATCAAGGTGGAAGGGTGGGCCATCAGCTCCACCTGGCTGGACTACGACCGCGATGGCTGCGTGGATCTGTTTGTGGGGCGCTATGTGAAATTCGATCCCTCCTACC
>Ga0371490_1000745_pt1 | contig 19958 bp, 13 predicted proteins | sample MB2SIPfraction_FD_207959 | JGI IMG/M metagenome (GOLD analysis project Ga0371490, IMG submission 207959) | Lab enriched peat soil microbial communities from McLean, Ithaca, NY, United States - MB28FN SIP fraction | ecosystem: Environmental > Terrestrial > Soil > Wetlands > Peat | place: USA... | reverse complement strand
GGCGGGCAACTATGGACGCGACAACCTGGCTGGCACAAATGGCTACGGCACCATTACCGCTCCCGGCAACGACCCCTATGTGATCACCGTGGGTGCAATGAAGACCTTGGGCACCGCGGCTCGCACCGACGATGTAATCGCGAGTTACAGTTCCAAGGGCCCGACACTCTTTGACCAGGTGATTAAACCTGATCTGGTGGCTCCGGGCAACCTGATCATCTCCCTTTACACCGCAGCGGAAACTTTGAACCAGGAATACCCCGGCAATGAGATTACTAAGTCTCTTTACGAGACCAATAACGGCAACGCGTCTTCCGGCACCTACTTTATCTTGAGCGGCACGAGCATGGCCGCGCCCATGGTAAGTGGGGCCGCGGCTTTGATGCTGCAACAAAGCCCAACTCTTGCGCCCGATCAGGTCAAAGCGCGGCTGATGAAGACCGCCTTCAAGAACCTCTTGCTCTACAGCACAGCCACGGATCCGGCCACGGGCATCACCTACTCCGAGCAGGCCGACATCTTTACGGTGGGCGCCGGCTATCTGGACATCCAGGCTGCCTTGGCGAACACCGACCTGACTCCAGCGACGGCGGGCAGCGCTTTGTCGCCGGCCGCGGCGGTAGACAGTAGCGGAAATGTCGTCCTGGTGAACGGCTCCTCCGTGCTGGGCAGCAACTCTGTCCTTTGGGGTACATCCGTGTTGTGGGGAACATCGGTTCTGTGGGGTACGGATGTCAGCGGGGAATCCGTGCTTTGGGGCACCAGCTTGTTGCAGAGTGACAGCGTGCTCTGGGGAACCACCGCGGATCAAGCCGACAGCGTTCTCTGGGGAACGAGCGTGCTTTGGGGAACGAGTGTGCTTTGGGGAACCAGCGCAACTGCCGGAGAAGCGACCGCAATCGCCATCTCCGGTGAAAACTGATTCCGTTCATTCACAGCAACTTTTCTGCTCTATCCGAGAGTGATACAGAGAGCGGATAACCGGCAGCGAAAAAGGCGCTTTCAGCGGCGTCAACACAGAAAAGCATTTGCTTTTCGAAGCAGCGCACGCGGGAACTGTCTTCCCGGATGCAATCAAAGAATTCGATCCTGAACATCTGAGAATACAAGAGGAGTAACACAATGAAGAGCAAGCAGACCAAAAGCGGCATGTGGAGAAAGAACGTACTTGTGGCTTTGACACTGATTCTGAGCGCGAACCTGGCCTTTGCAGGCCCACGCAAGATGTCGCACGATCTGGAATCGAAGACTTCCGGTAATGTCGACGTGATCGTGCAGTTCAACCACGTGCCCAACGCCAACGACCATAAACGGGTTGCAAACCACGGCGGCACGCTCAAGCGGCAGCTCGGCCACTTCCGGGGCGCGCTGTACACCGTTTCGGCTGCGCGTCTGGCTGAACTGGCCGCCGATCCCAATGTCGCATACGTCTCGCCCGATCGCCAGCTCCACGGTTCGAGTACGACTGCATCGGCCTGGACGCTCGACTATCACAACGAAACAATCAACACAGCTGCAGCCACTTCGCTGGGCCTGGATGGCACCGGTATCGGCGTGGCGGTCATCGACAGCGGTATCGCCAATGTATCCGACTTGAACAGCAACAACGTCGTCTACAGTCAGGACTTCACAGGCGACACAGTGAACGGTGCCGCAGACCAGTATGGCCACGGCACGCACGTCACCGGCATCATCGCCGGCAACGGCAATGCGTCCACTGGCGCCAACGACATCTACACATTCAAGGGCATTGCCCAAAACGCCGGCATCGTAAACCTTCGCGTGCTCGACCAGAATGGCGCAGGCACCGACAGTGAAGTGATTGCGGCCATACAGACCGCCATTCAGTTGCAAAGCACCTACAACATCCGCGTCATCAACCTTTCAGTTGGAAGGCCGGTGTGGGAGAGCTACACGCAGGATCCGCTTTGTCAGGCAGTGGAACAGGCCTGGCAGTCGGGCATTACCGTTGTGGTGGCGGCCGGCAACTACGGCCGTGACAACGCCGCAGGCACAAACGGCTATGGCACCATTACCGCTCCGGGCAACGACCCCTATGTCATTACCGTGGGTGCCATGAATACCATGGGAACGCCGGATCGCACCGACGATGTGATCGCCAGTTACAGCTCCAAGGGGCCGTCGATCGGCGATAGTGTGGTGAAACCTGATCTGGTGGCTCCAGGCAACCTCATCGTCTCCTTGTACACTCCAGCGGATACTCTGAACCAGGAAAACCCCGGCAATGAGGTTCCGTTTTCTCTGTACCAGACCAATGGCACCAGCGCCTCCTCCGGCTCCTACTTCATCCTGAGCGGGACCAGCATGGCCACGCCCATGGTAAGTGGGGCCGCGGCACTGCTCCTCCAACAGAATCCCAACTTGACCCCTGATCAGGTCAAAGCAACTCTGATGCGGACCGCCTTCAAGAACCTGCAGCAGTACGCAACCATCACAGATCCGGCCACGGGCCAGACCTTCAACGAGCAAGCGGACGTCTTTACCGTGGGCGCAGGCTATCTGGACATCCAGGCTGCGCTGGCCAACACCACGCTGGCGCCCGCAACGCTAGGCAGCGCCTTATCGCCAATCGCGGTACCGGACGGTAACGGAAACATCGTCCTTGTGGCGAATGGCTCCTCCGTACTCGGGGGCAGCGACATCCTGTGGGGTTCCGACATCCTCTGGGGTTCCGATATCCTGTGGGGTTCCGACATCCTCTGGGGTTCCGACATCCTCTGGGGCAGCAGCGCACCGTTGGCGTCTTCAGACATCCTCTGGGGTAGCGATATTCTCTGGGGCAGCGACATCCTTTGGGGTAGCGACATCCTTTGGGGCAGCGACATCCTCTGGGGTAGTGGTTCGCCGCAGATACAGGCCGCCAGTGTACTTTGGAGCAACACCAGGTAAAGCAAAACAGGAAAAGGCTATCCGAGGGTATTTGCTCGATCGTAACTACAGTCGAGCAAATATCCCTCGGAAAACTCCCTTCTTTACCAACCTACCTGAAGTACGGAGCATTGTACTCTTTTTCAGTAATCCAAATGCACAGATTTGCCGATATGTCATTAAATGGCTTACCTGACAGGTTGATTCATGACTAATGTCCTGCCAATTCGAGCAAAGGCATTTATCGCCGTGACTGTGGCGTTTGGAGCCGCGGTGCTTGGCACATCCTGCCTGCACTGGCACTCCGACAATCTATTGAAGTTTTGGTGCTACCTTTTGATCGCGCTGCTGGCCTCCACCATGAAGGTGAAATTGCCCTTCATGGATGGCACCATGTCGGTGAACTTCCTCTTTGTCTTCCTCGGCGTTCTGGAACTCTCGCTGGCGGAGACGCTGGTCATTGGTTGCATCGCGTCACTGGTGCAGTGCCTGTGGAAGTGTATAAATCGGCCTGATCCGGTGAAGATACTCTTCAACATATTTAGCTTGACTGCTAGCGCTATCTTCTTGACCTATTCGGTCTATCACCTCCTGGCGGCACCTTTCAAAAACAACACCCCTGTGCTGCTTCTGGTGGCGGCCCTGACGTACTTTGTGTGTAACAGCGTGCTCCTTGCCATCGTGATCGCGCTGGTCGAAGGACTTCCCCTACGCAAAATGTGGAAGGAAACGTATTTCTGGGCCCTGCCCTACAACCTGGCAGGCGCTGGTCTGGTGGGCATCATTCATGTTTGCAACCGCTACTTCGGCTGGCAGAACGCGCTGCTGATCCTGCCCATCATGTACGGGGTTCACAAGTCCTTCCAGCTGTATCTGGACCGCCTCGAGGAGCAAAAGAAGCGCGTCGAGGTCGAAGAACTGCAAGTCGTAGCCGAGAAGCTCCATGTGGAAGAGGTCTGTTCGCTCCACATGCGCACCATCGAGGGCCTGGCCCTGGCCATCGACGCAAAGGATCACACCACCCATGAGCATTTGCATCGCGTGCGCTTGTATGCGGCAGAGATTGCCAAGGAACTTGGGCTGAGCGGACTGGAGACGGATGCTCTTCACGCCGCGGCTCTGCTGCACGACATCGGCAAGCTGGCTGTGCCCGATCACATCATCAGCAAGCCCGGCCGCCTGACTCCGGAAGAGTTCGAGAAGATGAAGATTCATCCGATCGTTGGCGCCGATATCTTGGAAAGAGTCGCCTTCCCCTATCCGGTGGCTCCGATCGTCAGGTCGCACCACGAAAAATGGGATGGCACAGGCTATCCGGACGGGCTCAAGGGAGAAGAAATCCCCATTGGCGCGCGGATCCTGGCGGCGGTGGATTGTCTGGATGCGGTGGCCTCGGATCGCCAATATCGCAAAGCCCTGCCCCTGGATGAAGCGATGAAGCTGGTTGTCGAGGAGTCAGGCAGGTCCTATGACCCCAAGGTGGTTGCGATTCTTGCGCGTCGTTACCGTGAACTGGAAGCCGCCGCGGTCCTTAGCCTGGAAGCGGCGGGAAAAGATCAACACAGCTTCAGCTACAACGTGGAACGAGGAGAAAAGCCGGGCGCTGGGTTTGAAATCAACCACCAGCATCGCCTCCACGGCCAGGCAGATTTCATCTCTTCCATCGCATCCGCCCGGCAAGAGGCACACACTCTTTTCGAACTGAGCCAGGATCTGGGAAACTCATTGAGCTTGGACGAGACCCTCTCCCTGGTTGCCATGAGGCTTCGCAAACTGGTGCCTTACGATTCGATTGTCGTTTTCGTCAAAAAGGGCGATGTCCTGGAGCCCGAATTCGTCAGCGGAGACAACTTCCGGTTTCTGTCATCGCTGTCTATTCCCGTAGGAACGGGTCTCTGCGGATGGGTCGCACAGAACTCGAAACCCATCGTCAATGGGAACCCCGAGGTCGATCCCGGCTTTGTGCTTGAACGGAAAAAGACCACGGAACTCCGCTCCGCCCTGGCTGTGCCCTTGGAGGGTGTCACTGGATTGGTAGGCGTATTGACGCTCTACCAATCCGAGCCGGACGCATTCACCAGCGACCACCTGCGCGTGCTCCAGGTCATTACCTCCAAGGTTGCGCATTTCATCGAGAATGCCTTGAAGTATCGCCAGGCGGAGAGCTCGGCCACCAACGACTACCTCACCGGGTTGCCGAATGCGCGGGCGCTGTCCATACATTTGGAACAGGAGCTTGCGCGCTGTAAGCGGGAACACTCCAGCGTCGCCGTCCTGGTCTGTGATTTGAACGGATTTAAAAAGATCAATGATCGCTATGGCCACGTGGCAGGAGACAAGGTGCTCAAGCTCTTCTCCAACTTGATGCAGGACGTGTGCCGTGAGTACGATTACACGGCGCGCATGGGCGGCGATGAGTTTGTCATCGTCGCGCCCGGCATGTCGCCCGGCTCGGTCAGCGAAAAAGCCATCCTGCTCAGTACCCTGGCGCAAGAGGCCGGCCGCGAGGTGTGCGGCAAAGATATATTATCTCTGAGCATGGGAGCGGCTTTCTTCCCGCAAGATGGGTTGGACGTGGAACAACTCCTCGCGGAGGCCGACAGAAAAATGTATATAGCTAAAAAACTTCATTACGAACGGCGCGAAAAGGTAGCGCCTATCGTGGCGCAGTATTCGCATCTGGCTTCAGTGAACTAAGACCAGGTGCGGAATTGAACAATATCGGGGAAAGCCATAAGTAAGTGAAGGAAAGAGCTGCTGTCCGTCGTCAAACTCCGGGAACAGCTTGCGTATTCCCGGCAGGCCCTAGGACAGCAGATATTTCAGCAATGCCATGCGAATGTACAAGCCGTTCTTCGCCTGCCGGAAGTAAGCGGCCCGCGCATTCCCGTCCACATCCGGAGAGATCTCGTTGACGCGCGGCAACGCGTGCATGATGATCGCCTCCGGCTTCATCTGGTTTGCCAACTCCGCATTGACCACATATGCATCTTTGACCGCGTCATAGTCCGCCTGCGAAGCAAATCGCTCTCGTTGCACGCGCGTGATATACGCAACATCCGCCTGCTCAATGACGCCTTCGAGCTTCTCGCTTTCTTGGAACGGAATCCCTTTCTCCGTCAGATATTCGCGGTACTGCAGCGGCAAACGCAACGACTCTGGCGAGATCAGATCGATCGTCACCCCGGAGTACAGGCAAAGCAGCGGCAGCAGAGAATGAATCGTCCTTCCGTACAGCAGGTCGCCAACCAGCACGACTCGCAATCCACTCAGCCAGCCAAGCTCTTTTTTGATGGTATACATATCCGCCAGCGCCTGGGTCGGATGCTCTCCAACACCATCTCCGGCATTGATGATGGGCACCGGCGAATTTCTCGCCGCCTCCGCTGCCGTCCCTGCCTCATAGTGCCGGATGGCAATGACATCGGCATACCCGCTCACCACGCGGATGGTATCACCGATGCTCTCGCCCTTGGTCGCCGAAGAATTGTCGCGAGCGTCCTCAGCGGACAGTACGCCGCCGCCCAGCTTCTGCATCGCCGCCTCGAACGAAAACCGCGTTCGTGTACTCGGCTCGAAAAACAGCGTCGCGAGAATCCGGCCACGCAACGGGCCCGTCAATGCGCGGAAGACGTCGTCGCGCTCCATGCGGCCAGCCGACTCGAAGAGTCCTAGCAGGAACTCCGGATCGTCGAACTGCCGCGTGCTGATCACGTGCTTGAGCTTTTCCATAATGGATAACCCTCACTCAGCTTGCTGGGTAAACTTTGCCTTTCAGTACGGTGTAAGTCACGCGGCCAGGCAACGTATATCCTTCAAACGGAGACCAGCCGCACTTCGTTTTCATCTCTTCGCGCCTAACTAGGGTCGGCGCGTCCGGGCTAAGAATTGTGAGCGAACCAACATATCCCGGCTCGATCACGCCAAATCCTTTTCCGAAGCCCTCAGGCAAAAACTCCCTCACAAAGCAACCCGGATTATAAGCGCACACGCGCGCAATATCCTTGGCTGAGAACCCGTGCTCCGCCATCAACCACGTAGCAAACGCTCCGTAGGTGTCGAGGTGGGGCACGCCACTCCTCCCATCAATCTTTTCTTCAAGAGTATGGGGAGCGTGGTCCGTCGCAAGATAGTCTACCAAGCCTTCGCGCAGCGCCGCGATCAGCGCCAGCCTGTCCTCTCTGCCGCGCAACGGCGGATTCATCTGCAACCACCTGCGATTTTCGTCCGTCAGCATAGTGTCGTCGAAGAACAGGTGGTGTGGCGCGGCCTCGGCAGTAACGCGAACGCCCCGCGCCTTGGCAGCGGCAATCTTCTCCAGGCCGCCCTTCGTAGAATAATGACACAGCTTGCCGATCAGGCCGTATCGCTCAATCAGGGTAAGCGCAAACTCCGTCGCCGTGATCTCAGCCCTGGCTGGGCGCCGCAGCTCATGGGTTGCCGCGTCCTTGCTCTCTCGCAGAATCGCAGGGTCTTCGCAGTGGAAGCTAACATTCTCACCGCGATACTTCGCGATTACGCCTTCAAGTTGCTCCTGCGAAGAAAAAAATAAATCCCCCACCGACGGCCCCATGAACACCTTGTAGGGCACATGCCGCAGAAGCCGGCTCGTGTCCGGCCCAATTCCCGCATACAGCGTCACATGCACTGCCGATTTCGCCGTCAACTTCTCCTTCTCCGCATACCTCGCATCGTCCACCGGCGCCACAGGATTGTTCGGCATATCGGCAACATGCGTCACCCCCCCATGAATGGCCGCAGCGGAGATGGTTGCAAAGTCCTCTTGATAGACCTGCGCTTGGCTCGCATCCTCCCGCGCGTGAATATGCAGATCGCCAAAGCCGGGGAAAATAATCTGACCACCGAGATCAAGATCGCTATTGCCTGTTCGCGGCCCCACCTGTTCAATCAACCCGGTCTCTGTGTTGATTTCGATCGCGCCCTCAAACTCGCGATCATGATTGGCAATCCTCCCCTCAACGCGCAGCATGGGCAGCCTCTCTCGCAGCGTTGATCTCATCGCGAAGACTACGCGCCGCGGCCGCGGGGTCATTGTTGAAAATTATTGCCCGTGAGCTGTTGATCAAAAGCCCTTTGCCCTTCGCGTCAAGGCCTGCGGAAACAACCGCCGCCACATCACCGCCCTGCGCGCCCACCCCCGGCACAAGAAGAGGAATCGCCGGCGCAATCACCCGTATTCTTCTCATCTCCTCCGGGCAGGTGGCCCCGACAACCAGCATGCAGTTGCCCGCGACATTCCATTCCGTGCTTACGCGCATCGCCACCGTCTCCCACAACGGCCTGCCGCCAGACTCCAGATTCTGAAACTCGCCTGCCCCTGGATTCGACGTTCGGCACAAAACGATGCACACCTTGTCGCGCCTCTCCAGAAACGGCGCCAGCGCTTCTTTGCCAAGATACGGGTGCAGCGTGACTGCGTCAAAACCCATTACATCGAAGATGGCAGCAGCATACCCGCGATTTGAATTCCCAATATCGCCGCGCTTGGCATCACAGATCGTAGGAATTTCTGAATGCTCGCTGCGCAGATACTCCATCGTCAGCTCGAGTTCCTTGAGTCCCTGTGCGCCGCGGACCTCATAAAACGCCATATTGGGCTTGTACGCGGCAGCATAAGGATAGGTCTGCTCGATGATCCACCGGTTAAAGGCAAACAGCGGCTGTTCTTCGCTCCTGAAGCGCGCGGGAATGCGATCGAGTTCAGGATCAAGCCCAACGCACAGCAGCGATCCCGCCGCATCCGCTCGCCGGTCGAACTTTTGCATCGCAGCGTTCACAAGTCCTCTATTCGAAACCATGCCGTTTAGCCCACAAACGTGGTTCTTTGAGCCAGTCGCGCACCACCGCCGCGCCGGCCGCATCGATCAACTTGCTCTTAATCGCGCTCTCCAGTACCGCCTGAAACGTTGTTGCCGCATGAAGCCGTACGCCTGCTCTCTCGAACCTCTCCACGGCCTCTGGGAAGCCGTAGCTGATGATGGCCAGGCAATCGCTGACAACGGCGCCCTCGGCGCGCAGAGCCTCAATCGCTGCGATGCTGCTGCCTCCGGTCGTTACCAGATCCTCGACCAATACAACCTGCCTGCCCGTCACGTCACCGCCCTCGACGCGCTTCTTCGTGCCATGCTCTTTCAGATCTTTCCGAATGAAGACCGACGGCAAGCGCATCGAAAATCCCAGCGCCGCGCTATGCGGTATTCCCGCGGCCTCAACGCCTCCAACAACGTCTACCGGAATCTTTCGTTCGGCAATCAGAGCTTCAAAGCCGCGAATCACCTTCACCCACTCTTCCGGCCAAAATGGAAACTGCCGATTGTCGCAGTAAACCGGCGACTTGATCCCTGATTTGAATGTGATCGGCGCCGCGGGCAGAAAGCGCACACCCTCAATCGCAATCAAAGCTTCGGCTATCTCGCGGCTTCGGGCCTCATAGCTCATGCGCTTGCTCCTTGAGCGTCTTTCGGCTGGCTGTTTTGGAAAGCAGGAGTTGTGCCGGCGAAGAGACCGGACGGGCCGTGCTCTAAAGTGTCCAGGCAGTACTCTCCCGGATAGATAAAGGGCTCCGTGGACATTCGCCAGACTCCCTATACGTTAAGTATATCGTATGGATTTCTGTGCCCACCGGGGTCGTTGATGGCGTCGATAGCGGCAAAATGCCGGCAGAATTGCTTATTTTCAGGCTATTTTGTCACAGACTTGACTTTTTACGTCAGGGAAGTAGTCTGGTGGTGTCTGTGCGACTTTTTTGATCTGCGAATCTGCTTTACCCTGGATTTTGCGCGATTTTCCTCATCTGGATAGGAGATGATGGAAGAGAGCAATTTTATCGGCCGGCCATGGATTCTGTGGCCTGGTCAACTTGCCTCCGCGCAACCCTTTACGCTAACCGGAACCTGTATGTACTGAAAATCCGGTTACTTCAGCCTATTTTTCCGCGGGAGACGATCGTGACAATCAGGAATGTACTCCGGCAGCAGCCATGCAGTGAGGCACCATGTGCGGTATAGTCGGCGTCTTCGGTCATAGTGCGGTCAGTTCGGTTCTCTACGAAGGCCTTTCCATGCTCCAGCATCGAGGCCAGGATGCCGCGGGCATCGCGACATGTTTTGAGAACCGGTTCTACCTGGAAAAAGGGAATGGCCTGCTCACGGATGTCTTCGAGGCGGGCAATATGGCGCGGCTGCTGGGCAATATAGGAGTCGGTCATGTGCGCTATCCGACCGCCGGATGCTCTTCGGTGGCCGAGGCGCAACCGTTTTACGTCAACTCGCCGTATGGAATTATCTTTGCGCACAATGGCAACTTAACAAACGTCTCGGAGATCGTCAGCAGCTTGTTCCAGATGGACAAGCGGCACCTGAACACCAGCTCCGACTCTGAGGTGATGTTGAACGTCTTTGCGCATGCCATGGCGCAGCGCGGTTCGATCAAGCCCACGGAGCTCGACGTCTTCTCCGCGGTCGAAGAGGTCCACCAGCGATGCAAGGGCGGCTACGCGGTCATCGCCATGGTCGCCGGCATTGGCATGCTTGCCTTCCGCGATCTGCATGGCATTCGCCCGCTGGTCTTCGGCACGCGCGGCCACGGCAAAGAAATTGAATACATGTTTGCCTCGGAGAGCGTGGCGCTGCAAGGCGGTGGGTTTACTCTGGACCGCGACCTTGCGCCGGGCGAGGTGATCTTCATCGACATGCAGGGCGTCTTTCATTCTTACGTGAGCCCGTTGGCGCATGAGAAGACTCCTTGCATCTTCGAATTCGTCTATCTGGCGCGGCCGGACTCGGTGGTGGATGGAGCCTCGGTTTATCAGTGCCGCATCAACATGGGAACCAAGCTGGCGGAGAAGATCAAGCGGGAGTGGGCGCATCTGCCCATCGATGTGGTGATTCCCATTCCCTCCACAAGCCGCGTCGCGGCGCAGGAGATCGCGGCGCAGTTGAATCTGCCCTATCGCGATGCGCTGGTGAGGAACCGCTATGTGGGTAGGACCTTCATCATGCCCGGCCAGGCGCAGCGCAGGCAGTCGGTTCGCCGCAAGCTGAACCCCATCCCCAAGTTCTTCCAGGGAAAAAACGTCCTGCTGGTCGATGATTCCATCGTGCGCGGCACCACCATTCAAGAGATTATCGCCATGGTGCGCGAGCAGGGCGCGAAGAAGGTTTATGTTTGCTCGGCCGCGCCTCCGGTGCGCTTCCCCAACGTGTATGGGATCGATATGCCGGCGCGATCGGAGCTGATAGCCAGCGGACGGAGCGTGCAGGAATTGGCCAAGGAGATTGGAGCCGACGAGTTGATCTTTCAGGACCTGGAAGATTTGAAACAGGCAATTATCGAGGCCGCACCCGGGCTCACGCACTTCGACACGGCGATCTTCGATGGGAAGTACGTCACCGGAGACATCACGGAAGAGTATCTCAACACCCTGGAAATGTCGCGAGTTACATCACAAGAAATCTCTCCGCGCACCTCTAATGGCGCGACGGTGCGGATACTGCCCGGGCCTCTGGCATTGACGGCATTCGAGGCCGCACGGATGGCCGCTCGTCTGCGCGCCATCGATGCCGGCGTGGACGCGGTCGAGGCGTCGTATCTCTACTTGCTTCTGTTGCACAAAGATTCCGAGAGCGGGATCGATCACCAGCGGCTGGCCGAATTGTTAGGTACTGGCGCGGAAAGCGCTGCGGGCCAGCGCGTGTGGATCGCGCCGCGCGTGGGTACGCAGTCGCCGTGGTCGAGCAAGGCGACCGACATACTGCACAATACGGGCTTTAGGGAGATTGAACGGATCGAGCGCGCGCGCGTGGTGCGCATCATCTCGTCGCGTGCAACAGATCTCCGCGCGCTGTCCACCGCGCTGCACGACCGCATGACCGAGAGTGTATTTTTCGAGAGTGTTGATGAATTGCAATCACTGTTTACGCCTCGGGAACAAAAGGCGCTCGGGCATATCGACGTGCTGGGCCTGGGAGCGGCGGCGATTGCCGCCGCCGATCACGAGCTGGGACTCTCGCTTGCCTCCGATGAGATCGAGTACCTGGTGGCGGAGTTCACGCGGCTGGGGCGCAATCCCACCGACGTCGAGTTGTACATGTTCGCGCAGGCCAACAGCGAACACTGCCGCCACAAGATATTCAATGCAAACTGGACAATCGACGGGGTGAAGCAGCCGCGCTCGCTCTTCCAGATGATTCGCAATACCAATGAGGTGTCGGGCGAGGATGTGCTCTCGGCCTATCGCGACAATGCGGCGGTAATTCGCGGCGGGCGCGGCGGGAGATTTTTTCCCGAGCCGGGTGACGCGGCCTACGCATATCACGAAGAAGATATTCACATTTTGCTGAAGGTGGAGACGCATAATCACCCCACGGCGATCTCGCCATGGCCGGGAGCGGCGACGGGATCGGGCGGAGAGATTCGCGATGAAGGCGCAACCGGGCGCGGCGCGAAGCCCAAGGCCGGGTTGTGCGGTTTTACGGTGTCGAATCTGAATCTGCCGCAGGCGCCGCAACCCTGGGAGCGAGCCTATGGGCGGCCCGCGCACATTGCTTCGCCGCTCGACATCATGATCGAGGGTCCGCTGGGCGCGGCCGGGTACAACAACGAGTACGGCAGGCCGGCGCTCGCTGGATACTTCCGCACCTATGAGCAGTCGAGCGTGAACTCTGAAGGGCAAGTAGCGGTCTTCGGCTATCACAAGCCGATCATGCTGGCGGGCGGGTTGGGAAATATTCGAGCGGAGCATGTCGAGAAGGGCGCAATCAAAGCCGGCTATGCGCTGGTTGCACTGGGCGGACCGGCGATGCTGATTGGCCTTGGAGGCGGCGCGGCCTCCAGCAGCGCGGGCAGCGGAAATACGGATCTGGACTTTGCTTCCGTGCAGCGTGATAACGCGGAGATGGAACGTCGCGCGCAGGAGGTCATTGATAGGTGTTGGCAGCGCGGCGAGGCGAATCCGATTGCATTTATTCACGACGTGGGCGCGGGCGGGTTGTCGAATGCATTTCCCGAGCTGATCAAGGACGGCGGCTGCGGCGGAAGTTTCGACCTGAATGCGATTCCGCGCGGCGAGGCCGGGATGAGTCCGCTGGAGGCGTGGTGCAACGAAGCGCAGGAGCGCTATGTGCTGGCGATTGCGCCGGAGAATCTGCCTTTGTTTGAGGCGATCTGCGCGCGTGAGCGGTGTCCGTTCGCCGTGATTGGGACGGCAGAACAGGAATCTCATCTCACCCTTAGCGATCGTGCGGCGAAAGCCATCGATCTGCCGTTGCACGTGCTTTTTGGAAAGCCGCCCAAGATGGAGCGAGAATTTGCGCGTACCAAGATCTCCGCTGCGCCGCTCGATCTTGCCGGCGTCACCATTGCGGATGCGGTAGAGCGGCTGCTGCGGCTGCCAACGATTGCGGCTAAATCATTTTTAATTACGATTGGCGACCGCAGCATTACGGGCGTGGTGGTGCAGGATCAGATGGTGGGGCCTTGGCAGGTTCCCGTGGCCGATTGCGCGGTCACGCTGGGCGCGTACGATTCCTTGTGGGGCGAGGCGATGGCCATCGGCGAGAGAACGCCGATCGCGGTGATTGATGCGGCGAAATCTGCACGCATGGCCGTGGGTGAGGTGATCACCAATCTTGCCGGCGCGGCGATTGGGCTCGAGCAGGTTGGAAGTCTCGGCGACATCAAGCTCTCGGCAAACTGGATGGCGGCGGCCGGCGAGGGTCAGGAGGATCAGAAGCTCTTCGACGCCGTTCATGCGGTGGGAATGGAGTTTTGCCCGGCGCTGGGAATGACGATTCCTGTGGGCAAAGACTCGATGTCCATGAAGACGAAGTGGAATGGTGAGCACGGCGAGACAAAAACTGTGCTCTCGCCGCTCTCGCTCGTCGTCTCTGGCTTTGCGCCGGTCAGCGATGTGCGCCGTACGCTGACGCCGCAATTGTGCGAAGGCGATGCGTCGCTGATCCTGATTGATCTTGGTCAGGGAAAAAATCGTCTGGGCGGATCGTGTCTGGCGCAGGTCTACGGACAGGTTGGGGACGAGGCTCCGGACGCGCCCTCGGCTGAGGTGATGAAGGCGTTCTTCGCCGCGATGCAGCAGCTTAACCGCGAGGGTAAGCTGCTCGCATATCACGACCGCAGTGATGGCGGATTGTTCGTGACGCTGGTGGAGATGGCCTTTGCCGGGCGGATGGGGCTGGAGATTGATTTGCCTGTTGCTGGCCTGGCAGAGCTGTTCAGCGAAGAGCTGGGCGCGGTAGTGCAGGTTGCGGCGCAGAATGTCGCCGAGGTGCTAGCTCGGCTCAGCGCTTCTGGCATTGCGGCACGCGTGATTGGGCGTGACGCGCCGGGCAATGAGATCGTGATTCGAGGCGGCGGCGAGATTGCCTATCGCAACACGCGCACCGCGCTGCACGCGATGTGGGCGGAGACCAGCTTTCATATCCAGTCGCTGCGCGATAACCCGGAGTGCGCGCGGCAGGAGTTCTTATTGCTGCAAGACGCCGAGCGGCCCGGACTTTCCGTGAGCGTTCCCTTCGATCTGGAGGAACGGGTGAGCGCGCCGTTTGTGCATACAGCGCGGCCGCGGGTTGCCATTCTACGCGAGCAGGGAGTGAATGGGCACGTGGAGATGGCGGCGGCCTTTGATCGCGCGGGTTTTGCCGCCGTCGATGTTCACATGAGCGATCTGCTCACCGGGCGCGTGGACCTTGCGGAGTTCAAAGGGCTGGCTGCGTGTGGCGGATTTTCCTATGGCGACGTGCTCGGCGGGGGCAGCGGATGGGCAAAAACGATCCTCTTCAACGACCGGCTGAAGGAGATGTTCACGAAGTTCTTCGCGCGCGCGGACAGTTTTTCCCTGGGCGTCTGCAATGGCTGCCAGATGATGGCGCAGCTCCGCGAGATCATTCCCGGAGCCGCGAGTTGGCCGAACTTTGGGCGCAATCTGTCGGCGCGGTTTGAGGCGCGGATCTGCATGGTGGAGATTCAGGAGTCTCCGTCGCTGTTTTTCGCGGGCATGGCCGGCGCGCGCGTTCCCATAGTGACTGCGCACGGCGAGGGCCACGTGAGCAGCATCGCGGCGGACTCTCGGGTCGCGTTGCGTTACATTGATACGTATGGCAAGGTCACCGAGCATTACCCGTTGAACCCCAGTGGCTCCGTGCAGGGTGTTGCCGGATTGAGCAGCGCGGACGGGCGCGCGTTGATTGTGATGCCGCATCCGGAGCGCGTCTTTCTGGGCGTGCAGCACACCTGGATTCAGGACAAGATGCACGCGCCAAAGAATAGCCCTTGGCAGCGGATGTTTGACAACGCGCGCAAGTGGGTTGGGTAGGAGAGAGCGTGAGTTTGAAGGTGGATTACAAGTCCGCGGGAGTGGACATCGAGGCCGGCAACGAGGCGGTGCGGCGCATCAAGTCGCACGTGGCCGAAACCCACAAGCAACATTCCTCGGCGGTGCTCACAGGGCTGGGTTCCTTTGGAGCGCTCTTCGCATTGGGCGATGCGATCAAGGGCTTGAAAGATCCGGTGATGGTGCAGAGCACGGATGGCGTCGGCACCAAGAGCAAGGTGACGGTGATGGCCGGCCGTTATGAAGAGCTGGGCCGTGACCTGGTCGCTGCCGTTGCGGGCGACATCGTGGTGATGGGGGCGACGCCACTTACCTTTCTGGACTACCTGGGGTTTCACAAGACCGATCCGGAGATTGTGGAGGCGCTGGTGCGCGGGATGAGCGCTGCGTGCATTGAGGCCGGCATCGCCCTGGTGGGAGGAGAGACGGCGGAGATGCCCGCTGTCTATGCGGAGGGCGATCTGGATGTGGTTGGCTTCGTGACCGGGGTGGTTGATCGCGAGCGTTTGCTGACCGGCGCGAACATTGCCGCGGGCGATGTGCTGTACGCCATCAACTCCAGCGGCCTTCATACCAATGGTTTCTCGTTGGCGCGCAAGCTGATCTTCGAGATCGGCGGCTATGCCATCGATGCGCGGCCTGAGGAGCTAGCCGGAAAGTCGATAGCGGATGCGCTGCTCGCGCCCCATACAAACTACGTTGCTCCGGTGAAGAGTATTCTCGACGCCGGGATTCCAATAAAGGGCATGGCGCATATTACCGGCGGCGGATTGGTGGAAAACGTCCCGCGCATTTTGCCGGAAGGCTTGGGTGTTGTGATCGATCGCGCGACCTGGACGCCGCAGCCTGTCTTTGCGCTGATGCAGCGTCTGGGAAATATCGACGCTCTCGAGATGCATCGCACCTTCAACATGGGCGTGGGATTGGTGCTGATTGGGCCGCCGGGGTTGCAGGGCAAGCTAGCTGCTGCCATCGCGCTCTTTCCCGCGCTGCGTGTCTGGGAGCTGGGGCGCGTGGAGGCCGGTGTATCCGGTGTGCGTTTTGGGGAGGTGAATTGAGATGGATCGACAGATGCTGCTCGATGCGATTCCGAATTGCCTGACGGCGACCAGTCTGCCGCTGAAGGCGAAGTACGCGGGCAAGGTGCGCGACACGTATGAGACGGACGATGGACGCATGCTGTTGGTGACGACTGACCGGCAGAGCGGCTTCGACCGCCTGCTGGGCGCAATTCCATTCAAGGGGCAGGTGCTGAATCGCACGTCGTTGTATTGGTTTGAGCAGACGCGCGGCATCGTCGGCAACCATGTGATTTCGAGCCCCCATGCGAATGCGCTGATCGCACGCAAGTGCGCGGTGCTGCCCATCGAGTTTGTGGTGCGCGGGTATATGACAGGGTCGACCGACACCTCGATTTGGACGCAGTACCAGAAGGGCGTGCGGAACTACTGCGGCCATGCGCTGCCCGAGGGTATGAAGAAGAACGAGCGGCTAGCGAAGAACATCGTCACGCCAACAACCAAGGAGACGACCCATGACCGGCCGGTTACGCCGGAGGAGATCGTCGCCGAGGGTTGGCTGACGGCGGAGCAATGGGAGTTTACTTCGGCAAAGACGCTAGAGCTATTTGCATTCGGCCAGAAGATTGCCGCCAGCCGCGGGCTGATCCTGGTGGATACGAAGTATGAGTTTGGCGTGTCGAGCGATGGCGAAATTCTGTTGATCGACGAGATTCACACTCCGGATTCGAGCCGCTATTGGCTGGCTGACAGTTATGCGGAACGGCTGGCGGAGGGACAGGAACCTAACATGATCGACAAGGAGTTCTTCCGTCTATGGTTCCGCGAGCGCTGCGACCCGTACAAAGACGCCGTGCTGCCGGTACCGCCGGCCGACCTGATCGCGGAGCTTGCTGCAAGATACATTCAGTTGTTTGAGAAGATCACGGGAACGGCATTTAAGCCGGACCTGCGGCCGTTGGAAGCAACCGTATTGGCGAGTTTGACGAGATGAGCGAGACGATTCTCATCGTTGGTTCGGGAGCGCGCGAGCATGCGATTGCTGCTGCCCTGGCGCGCTCGTCGCTGCGGCCCCAGCTGGTGTGCTTCAGCGGCGTGCGCAATCCTGGTATCGCAAGCTTGTGCTCCGCCTATGGCATTGGGAGCATTACAAACCCGGCAGATGTAACCGCGTTCGCTCTTGCGCAGCATGTAACCATGGCGGTGATCGGTCCTGAGGCTCCACTGGCGGCGGGGGTTGCGGACGCGCTCTGGGCGGCGAAGATTCCAGTCGTCGGCCCCACGCAGAGCCTGGCGCGCATCGAATCGAGCAAGGGCTTTGCGCGTGAGTTGCTGGCAAAGTACAAAATTCCGGGCAATCCGTTCTTTCAGCGTTTCACATCGCTCGATGGGCTCGAAGAGGTCTTCGCGCATTTTGCCAATCGGCATGTCATCAAGGATGATGGCCTGGCCAGCGGCAAGGGCGTAAAGGTCTGCGGCGATCATCTGCTGTCGATTGAGGACAGCCTTGCGTTCTGTCGCGAGTTGGTTTCTCGCAAGCATTCGTTTGTCGTCGAAGAGAAGGTTGAGGGCGAAGAGTTTTCTCTGATGAGTTTCTGCGATGGCAAGACTTTGCGGCACATGCCCGCGGTGCAAGACCACAAACGCGCGTATGAGGGCGACAAAGGGCCGAATACAGGGGGCATGGGAACGTATACAGACGCAGACCACAAACTGCCATTTCTGGAGGATGCTGACATTGCTGCGGCGCAGGAGATCAATCAACGGGTCGCCGCGGCACTGAAAGAGGAGTGCGGCGCGTCGTACCAGGGAATTCTCTATGGCGGATTCATGGCAACGCGCGATGGCGTGAAGCTGATCGAATACAACGCCCGCTTTGGGGATCCTGAATCGCTGAATCTTCTGCCGCTGCTGGAGACGGATTTCGCCGAGCTCTGCCGCGCCATCGTTGACACAACGCTGGCTGACTGCGTGGTGAGTTTCGCGCCTAAAGCCAGCGTATGCAAGTACGTCGTGCCGGAGGGCTATCCGGACAATCCGCGTAAGGGTGATGTCGTGCTGTTGCCGGCGGATTTGCCCGAGGGAGTCACGACCTATCTGAGCGCCGTCGATGTACAGAATGGAAAGTTGATTGCGACGGGCTCGCGCACTCTTGCGGTGGTCGGAACCGCTGCGACGATTTCCGAAGCGGAGGCTGTCTGTGAGCGAGTTGTTAGCCAGATTCCGGGCCCGTTCTTCCATCGCGCGGATATTGGGACAGGGCCGTCCATTGCCCGGCGCGTGGAGCACATGAAAACGGTGAGATCGGTATGAGTTTGAAGGTCGGTGTTCTTGGCTCAACACGCGGATCTGCGCTGCAAGGGGTACTCGACGCGATCGCGGCGCGCACGCTTGATGTGGAGATCGTGCTGGTGGCGTCTGACAAGCAGACTGCGTCGATCCTTGAGCGGGCAGCGAGGCATGGCATTCGCGCGCTGTTTCTCGATCCGGCGGGATTGAAGCGCGAGGCCTATGACCAGCAAGTGAGCGAGGCGTTGCGCGAGGCTGGAGCGGAGTTGGTGCTGCTGATCGGCTACATGCGTATCGTCTCTGATCAGTTTGTTGAAACGTGGCGGGGAAGACTGTTGAATGTTCATCCCTCGCTGCTGCCTGCATTTGGCGGTTTGATGAATCTGAAAGTGCATGAAGCGGTGCTGGCCGCGGGCGTCAGCGAGACCGGGTGCACGATTCACCAGGTGACCGAAGAAGTCGATGGCGGCCCGATTGTTTTGCAGAAGCATTGCCCCGTGCTGCCAGGAGATACAGCCGAGATGTTGAAGAGCCGCGTACAGGCGCTGGAGCAAGCCGCGTTCGTAGAAGTGTTGCACAAGTGGAGGAGATGATGGCGGAAGCGACGAAAAGAATCGACGTTGGGATCATTATGGGGTCGAAGTCCGATTGGCCTACGATGGAAGCGGCAGCCAAGGTGCTCGACGAGCTTAGCATCACGTATGAAGCGCAGGTTCTCTCCGCGCACCGCACTCCAGACAGGACGTTGCAGTACGCCGAAAGCGCAAAGGCGCGCGGGCTGCGCGTGATCATTGCGGGAGCGGGCGGCGCGGCGCATCTGGCGGGATTTGTGGCGGCCAAGACGACTCTGCCGGTGCTCGGCGTCCCCATGAAGAGCAGTGCGCTGAATGGTCTTGATTCGCTTCTGTCGATCGTGCAGATGCCCGCCGGAATACCCGTGGCGACGTTCGCCATCGGGGAGGCGGGCGCGAAGAATGCGGGCCTTTTTGCTGCGGCGATTCTGGCGCAGGAGGACAAGGCAATCGCGCAACAGTTGGATAAGTTTCGCAGCACGCAGACAGAGAAGGTCTTGAAGGGATCCGACCCTCGCACATAGCGGCAGCATTGAGACCGCGCCTTGTGATTCTGTTCGAATGCAGGCCGGCATCAGCGTGAACACCATCGACCTATGGCAAAGATCGATGCGAGGCATTAGTGTGGTGAGTCAGAAGTTCATTGAAGAACAACCGCAGATCCTTCGACTCACCACCCCCAGGCTGAAGAGTACGCCTGGGGCCCCGTTCGCTCAGGATGACAGCAATTTTCGTGCTACGTATTTCTGACTCAGGACACTAGCCGCGGCGAATCACAATGCGGCGCGCCGGGCACCCGCCAGGGCGCGAATGAACTCC
>Ga0371490_1000740_pt1 | contig 20056 bp, 16 predicted proteins | sample MB2SIPfraction_FD_207959 | JGI IMG/M metagenome (GOLD analysis project Ga0371490, IMG submission 207959) | Lab enriched peat soil microbial communities from McLean, Ithaca, NY, United States - MB28FN SIP fraction | ecosystem: Environmental > Terrestrial > Soil > Wetlands > Peat | place: USA... | reverse complement strand
AGATTTCCCTGAAGGGCCCAGGAAGACCACCTGGTTGATAGGTTGGGTGTGGAAGCGCAGTAATGCGTGCAGCTTACCAATACTAATCGCCCGTTCGGCTTGTCCATAGAATTAACTCCGCGCAGTACCATGCGCGGCTCTTCAAGACCTTGTATCCCAATCATTTCGTTGCTTGATAGCTCTACACGAGCAAAGTTTTGGCGCCAGATTGCAGTTGCGTTCCTCGGCGGCCCGGGAGAAACCATCCGGGACAAACGAGACGTCGCAACAGGCTGCGGGCAACCACCCGCCAAGCGCCATTCAGTTTGCCGGTGAACATACCGCGAGGGATCACCCGTTCCCATCTCGAACACGGAAGTTAAGCCTCGCTGGGCCGATGGTACTGCATGGGCGACCATGTGGGAGATTAGGACATCGCCGGCATAATATCGCAGAAAGCCTACCCGAAAGGGTGGGCTTTTCTGTTTTGTGGTGCTTTTCGAGGAGATTCCATGCGCCTGCCCATTTATCAGGTCGATGCTTTCGCTTCCTGCCTCTTCGCCGGCAACCCTGCTGCGGTGATGCCGCTCCAGGCCTTCCTTCCCGACCCTACGCTGCAGGCTATTGCTGCCGAGAACAATCTTTCCGAGACTGCGTTCCTGGTGCGGTCCGGAGGCGGTTATCAACTGCGCTGGTTTACTCCCACCTGCGAGGTGCCGCTCTGCGGCCATGCCACGCTTGCCAGTGCGGCAGTGGTTCTTGAACGTCTGGAGCCGGACCGAAGCGAGGTCGGCTTTGAGACCGCGAGCGGAGTCTTGACGGTCAAGCGGAGTGGAAGCGGCCTGGTGATGGACTTTCCAGCCATTCCCGTCAGGCGGATCGGAATCCAGGCAGGAACTAGAGAGGCTCTAGGCGTGGAGCCGCTTGAAGTGTGGCGGAACGAACGTTTCACGCTGGTGGTTCTGGCCGATGCAACGACGGTTCGAACCCTCAAGCCGAGGATGAGCGCCGTTGCCGGGCTCGATCCGCATGGCGTGATTGTGACAGCTACGGGCGATGCGGAATTCGATTTCGTCAGCCGCTTTTTCGCGCCTGCCATGGGGATTGATGAGGATCCGGTCACCGGATCGGCGCACTGCGTGCTAACGCCTTTCTGGGCTGAGCGGCTGGGTAAGAAGGAGTTTCGAGCCTTCCAGGCATCGCAGCGCGGTGGGGAACTGAGGTGCAGCCTGGTAGGCGACCGGGTTGAGATCGAGGGACGATCGGTCTTCTTCCTTGAAGGAACGGTCGAATTGCCGGAATGAACTTCCCCATCTCGAATACGGAAGGGAAGATTTGCCGGAGCGAGGGGCCTGCAGAAGTGGCTATGAGGGAGATGAGGACATTGCCCGCATTCTGAATTCAGTCCACGGCGGACAGGGATTACCGGCAGCAGGAGAGAAATGCGCGTTCGCGAGGGTGGGGTCTCTGGGTGATTGGTTTGGTGCGTTCGCAAAACCATCGGCTCAAAACAATCGGCTACTGATAGGCCATTCTTGTTGAGCGACCCACCTCTGCGCCTCAACATACTCCTGGTGGCTGCATTCAATCGCATCCGATTGCAGGAAAGGGCGTCTATCCCCTGCGGTCTTTGCAGCTAGATGATCACCGGCACGGCGGGCAGCGAGCCCTGGGCGCGGGCTTCTTCCACCACCGCATCCAAATGCGCGAGCACCTCGGCCACCGTCATGGTGTAAACCTCGCGGCGAGCGTCGGCGCCATCGGTCAGCAATTGCTTCAGATAGCGGCCGGCAATCTGCGCGGTCAGGTAATCGGTAATGGTCTTGCCGGAGCGATGCTTCTGCTCCACCCATGCCGTAGAGGGAAGGGCGATCCACAGGGGCTGGCCGTTGACGTCAAAGCGCACGTCGACAGCGTCCGCGTGGCGGGTGGCGATGGCCACCATGTTGGCCTTCCAGCGGCAATGCAGGTCCTCGCCGCTCCAGTGGTCGGTGACGTGGAAGTCTTCGTACATGACCCTAGCCTAAATCCGCGGCAGCCGTTGGGCAAGCGGGAGGAGGAGCTTTTGCGATGAGATCCGGTAAATGACCGGGGCCAGCGGAGGGCAACGGGACCGTCGCACTTTCTCCACTGATGAGGAACTGTTAAATGTCGATAAAGCTGAGAGGGAGCGAAATCGTATGCAGGTTACCGTCACCATCTCCGATGAAATCATCCGCGAAGCCGGCTACCACAACATGAACATTGTGGAATATGTCGAATCGCTGATCGATCGCGGACTGGAGGTCCAGGCGCGTCCCGCTTTGTTCTCGGCCATCGATCGCATCCGCGCGCTGCGCGAAGCCAAGTCGGCGGAAGGCAGCAAGTAGCAATCCGCGGCAGGCCGGCATTTTGTTGGCCGGCCGCGTCACGGTACCTGCAGACAACCAGAATCCGCTTTTGCCCGTCCGGAGCGATGCACGGCAGTATGGACGCGATTTCTTCAGGTAATAACCAAGCGCAGCCGGCGCTTTGGCAATGCAGCTTCCTGGGGGGAATGGAGAAATGCCAGGCTTTTGCACTCTTGCAGGGCGCGCCTTGTGGACGCTGGCTTTGGGCCGCTGATAGACTAATGGGGTTGCCAGAGCAGCTTCAGCTTGCGCGCCGCTTCCGGCTGCGCACCCCGGCCTGCAAGCTTGGCAGAGAAGGAATCGGAAGAGATCTCGTGGATACACAAACCCGTCACTCATTGAAAGCAAATAGTTTTGCCGAAGCAACGGCGAGCAGTGTCAACTGGCTGAACCTGCACAAGAGCGGTGTGGTGCGCTGGGCGATCCTTGCCGTAGTGGTTGTGGTGGTTGTGGTTGGCTCGCTGGTGGGCTGGAGCATCCGCTCGGCAGCCGCCGACGCTGCGCTGGGCGCGGCCATGGATGTTTACAACGCGCCGCTGGCGGAGCCGGGCATTCCGGCCGAGGCGGGCGCCTACGCCACCGCTGCCGATCGCGCCAAGGCCGCCAACCAGAAGTTCGCCGAAGTGGCTTCCAGCTACAGCTTGTTGCCCGAGAGCGCCAAGGCGCACTACTTTGTCGGCATCACCGCCGAGCAGCTGGGCCAGGACGCTACCGCCGAGAACGAGCTGAAGATTGCCGTCGGCGCATGGGACCGCAACGTGGCCAATCTGGCCAAGCTGGCTTTGGCCGGGCTCTACCAGAAGACCCAGCGCGACAGCCAGGCCATTGACCAGTACAACGCCATCGTGGCCAAGCCGTCGGAGACGGTGACCGCGGCCGTGGCGCAGCTGGCTCTGGCCGATCTCTACGCCGCCGAAGGCAAGCAGGACCAGGCCCGTCAGCTGTGGGCTAAGGTGAAGGACGCCGACAAGGAAGGCGCGGCCGGCTCCATCGCCGCTGAAAAGTTGGGCGCCCAGCAGTAAGCACTGCATGCAGCAGCCCGCTTCGCGGCCCTGCATGCAGTTATGACCCGATAAAGGCAACCCCACGGCTCGCAGGGCACACCGCTCTGCGAGCCGTTGCTTTTGCGCGGAACTCTGAGCGTTTCGCGGCGGCGTTGCGTCAGGTGGACTATGAGCGCGGCGCAGGCGGTATTCTCAGGTTGGATGGAAATCGAGGACACGGACGAGCAGCAGCGGGCGCACGCTCTGGACCAGGCTGTGGCGGCGCTGGTTGAGGAGTACGCTCCGGCGCTCTATCGGGTGGCCTATTCGGTGCTGCGCAATGCGGCCGACGCCGAGGACGCCGTGCAGGAGGCCTTCGTACGGGTGTTGCGCCACCGCGACCAGCTGGGCGAGGTGCGCGACCACCGCGTGTGGCTGATCCGCATTGTGTGGAATGTGGTGCTGGACCGCAAGCGCCGCATGAAGACCCGCCCGGAGACCGACGATGTAACCGAGCTGGCGCGGGTGCTGCCCTCGGGCGGGCTCTCGGCCGAGGAGCTGGCGGCGGCCGCACAACATCATGCCCGGGTGCTGGCCTGCGTGGAACAGCTGCCAGCCAAGGAGCGCGAGGTGCTGCAACTGGCCGCTTTCGAAGAGCTTTCCAGCGTGGAGATTGCCGCGGTGCTGGGCATTACCGAGTCGAGCGTGCGTTCCCGCCTGTTCCGGGCGCGCAACCTGATGGCGGAGTTGCTGGACCACAAGAGGAGTTTGCGATGACGGAGAAGATCGTGAACACGGCAGAGTTTGAACGGACGCTGAAGTTGCTGGCGGCGCTGCCCGCGCCGGAGGGTCTGGCCGGACGCGTGCAGACGCGGCTGGGCGCCCCTGCGGCGGCTCCGGTGCGTGGACGGCTGCTCCCCTGGCCAACCGAGCGCGCAACGCGCACTGTATGGCTGCGGGCGGCGATTGCGGCTGGCCTGCTGGCCGCGGTGGCAGCCGGCGGCATGACGGCCTATCGCTGGGTTGCTCCGGCGCCCATGGCCCACACAGTTCCGGCGCGGCCGGCAGTGCAGCAGAACTTTTCCACCGCGGGTGCCATGCGCACCCCGCTGACACTCAATGGCCCGGTGGCGCTGCCGGCGGCCAAGAGCAAATCTGCTCGGATAGCGCAGAGCAAGAGTCCGGAGCCGCACTGACGGCATATCGATGCGTGGGGCAAAAGAAAGCGCGGCCAGTGAGCCGCGCTTTCTTTATTGACTGCTCTTTGCTGGGTGCCCCACCCTCGCCGCGTTCTTGTCTTTGCGGTAAGGGTGGGATCGTGAAGATTCTCTCCACCTCAATGGGAGAGTTGCTTTATCCCAGCCGGTAAGGGATCCAGACCTGCATGGCCGAAGGTGTGCGGTTGGCCCATGCGTAGTAGGGAATCAGACGGAGCGTGGTGGGTTGGGCGGCGAACTCCGGCGCGCTGTGGGCGTCGTAGTAGAGCGGGGTTTCGGCTGAAACCCGGTGCAGGGTGCCGGGATGCTCCAGCACCACCACGCCATCCAGCAGATCGGGCGCGTAGCGGGCTGAGGTCCGGCCCTCCAGAGCGGCCGTGTAGCCCAGCAGATTGACGGTTTCCGCCTGCGCCGGCTGATCCAGATGCTCCATGCAGAAGACCACCGGGCCACGCTCGAAGGCCACGCGCCCCAGGTTCTCCGCAACCGCTGGATTGGACTTGAGCATGTGCGGGGTCATGTCAAAGCTGAGTTCAACCGTGTCGCCAGCCGTCCAGGTGCGGTTCAGGGCCAGGTAGCTGCCCGCAACGACGCCCTCCACCGGCTTGCCGTTCACCAGCACCGCGCTCTTGCGCGACCAGCCGGGAATGCGCAGATGGAGGGCGAAGGCGCGGGCCTGGGCCGGGCGGACGGCGATGCGCACCTGACCCTCCCACGGGAAGAGGGTTTGCTGCTCGAGGGTGATGGGGCTGCCGTCGGCCAGGTGCCAGCGCAGGGTGGCGTTGTCGTAAAGGTGGACCCAGAGCCCGTCGGCCGACTCGCCGAAGAAGTAGCCGGGCAGCGCGGCAAAGGTGCGCTCCAGGTTGGGCGGGCAGCAGGTGGTGTCGTACCAGGGGTTGCGGATGGCGCCTTCGGGCGCGTGCCGGTCGCGGGAGTCGCCCGAGGGATCGAAGGCCAGCGGATTGCGGTAACAGTAGGTCCTGCCGTCCAGCGACATACCGGAGTTGATGCCGTTGTAGAGGGCGCGCTCCATGGTGTCGGTAAACTTGGCGTCGCCCGTGGCGGCCAGCATCCGCCAGTTCCACATCATCATGCCGATGGCCGCGCAGCTCTCGCCGTAGGCCTGGGCGTTGGGCAGTTCGTAAGCGTCGCCAAAGGCCTCGCCGGCCTGGCGCGCGCCTACCCCGCCGTTTACGTAGATTTGGTGTGCCTGCAGATCCTCCCACAGCGCCGTCAGGGTCTTCCAGTAGGCCGGGTCGCCGGTCTCCAGGTAGTAGTCGGTAGCTCCGCAGCAGGCATACATGGCGCGCACCGCGTGGCCTTCCAGGTGGGTGCGTTCGGTAAAGGGATAGCCACAGAACATGTAGGTGGTGGCTTGCGGGGGCAGGGGCACGCGCTCGTCGCCGTGCAGGATGTAGCCGGCCAGCTCCAGGTAAGCGCGCTTGCCGGTGGTGCGATAGAGCTCCACCAGCGCCATCTCGATCTCCGGATGGCCGCTGACAATGGCCTTCTGGTCCTTGCCGGGGCCGAAGCCGGGCAACAGGAAACCATCGACAAAGCGAATGCCGGCGTCCAGCCAGCTGCGGTCGCCGGTGGCGCGATACCAGGCGATAGCGCCCTGCAGCATGTGGCCGATGTTGTAAAGCTCGTGGCCGGTTTGCTGGGTTCTGTACTCCATACGCAGAGGCTTGCGGTCGTCCTGGTAGTAGGAGTTCAGGTAGCCGCTGGGCTCCTGGATGGCCACCACGTCGCGCAGCATGGCCGCGGTCTGGGTGCGCAGCGCCGGCCGGTCGCCGGATTGCAGCGCAAAGCCCACGGCCTCCGCCCACTTGTAGATGTCGGAGTCGGAGTAGACGGGGCCGCGCTGCGGGGCCTGCGACTTGCCCTGGAGGCGCAGGAAGTTGTCCATGCGTCCATGGGCGAGGAGCTCGTCGTGCATGGAGGGAATGCTGGATTCCACGTTGGTTTTGCGGCGTTTGGCCCAGAAGCCGTCGCCGATTTCGACCGCAGCGATGGGGATGTTTTTGACCTTGGCGTAGGGTGAGCGGGAGAGATCGAGCACGCCGGACTGGAGCGAGGGCTGGGCGGGAGCATCGGCTGCCAGCGAGGCCAGCAGGCTGGACGGCGCGGCGTGGGCCAGGGTGCCGGCGGCTGCGGCGGAGGCAAGAAAATTGCGGCGGGAGACCAGGGAACTCATCGAAGACACCTCACAGTGAGTCTCGGCGCGCTGCAGGATCGCGGACCTTCAAGAACCGGAAGGGAGCGAGCGATTCGTACCAGTCGTCCGAGTAAACGTTTGCCCGACAAAACCATAGCAGACCGCCCATCCCTCCTTCAATGGGACACCTTTCCTATCTCTGGCGCGCTTGCCGCCCATGGAGACTACCGTCCCAAGCAAAAGGCCGGCTGCTTGCGCAACCGGCCTTGGTCTTGCTGTGGATCGAGGTTTAGCGGGCAACCAGAGGCTTGGTGGCCAACGAACCGTTCTTGTAGCCCTTGGCGATCTCTTCAATCGAAACCGGCTTGTAGTCGCCAGCGTGGCCGGCTTGGCCGAACTGGGTCATACGCAGAGCCACAACCTTGGCCATTGCCTCGCGGGCCGGCTTCATGTAGTCGCGCGGATCGAACTTCTCCGGCGTCTCCGCCAGCACCTTGCGGATGGCGCCGGTGATGGCCAGGCGGTTGTCGGTGTCCACGTTGATCTTGCGCACGCCGTTCTTGATGCCCAGCTGGATCTCTTCCACCGGCACGCCCCAGGTGGGGTTCAGCTTGCCGCCGTACTGGTTGATGACGTCCTGCAGGTCCTTGGGAACCGAGCTGGAGCCGTGCATCACCAGGTGGGTGTTGGGCAGCAGCTTGTGGATCTTGATCAGCACGTCCATCTTCAGCACCTCGCCGGTGGGCTTGCTGGTGAACTTGTAGGCGCCGTGGCTGGTGCCGATGGCAATGGCCAGCGCGTCCACGCCGGTGCGCTCGGCAAACTCCACCGCCTGATCCGGATCGGTGATGTGGTCAAGACCCGAACCGCCCGCTCCGTGGCCGTCTTCCACGCCACCCAGCACGCCGATCTCGCCTTCCACCGTCACGCCGCGCTCGTGGGCGTAGTCCACCACGCGCTTGGTGATCTCCACGTTCTCTTCGAAACTGGCCGGGGTCTTGCCGTCGGCCTTCAGCGAGCCGTCCATCATCACCGAGGTGTAACCCAGCTTGATGGCGCTCTCGCAGGTTTCAAAGCTGTTGCCGTGATCCTGGTGCATGGCGATCGGAATCTCGGGATTCAGCTCGGCTGCGGCCTGGATCAGCTTGAACAGATAGAGGTCCTCGGCGAACTTGCGCGCGCCGCGGCTGGCCTGGACGATGACCGGGGAGTTGGTCTCCTTGGCCGCCATCATGATGGCCTGGATCTGCTCCATATTGTTGACGTTGAATGCGCCGACGCCGTAACCGCCCTTGGCGGCCTCGTCGAGGAGTTGCCGCATGGAAACCAGAGGCATGGATGTTCTCCTTTTCCGATTGGCTCCGGTCGCGTGCCGGCTGGAAGGCCGCGGAGGCGAACGAACCGTATGGGCCATCCGCCGGAGCCGCAATCATCCCTATGGTAGCAGAGACGCGCAAGCCGAAAGTGTGCGAATGAACACACGGAAAGCGGTTTCAGCCGCACTGCAGCCGGGAACAGATTTCACCCCTGGAACCTGCCCCGCATCTCTCGTCTGCAGGTCAGCCGCAAACAACACAGGGATATAAATCCAGAGAAAACAGGAACGATCTGCGTCGCTCTGCGCAGAAACTGCAGATCACGAACCGATAGGCGTTGTCCGCTGCGACTCCGGAGGACAGGGCGCTGTATTCTGCTCAAAAGCGTATACCTGGTTCCGGCCGGCGGATTTGGCGGTGTAGAGAGCCCGATCGGCCAGGTCCAGCAACTCGGTGGCATGCTTGCCGTAGGCCGGGACGCCGGTGGCGCAGCCGATGGAAACGGTCACGATCTGATGCGCGCTGCCCGGATGCGGCAGGCGGCGATGCCGGATCGCCTCCAGAATGTCGTTGGCTACGGCCAGTGCGCCCTCGCTGTTGGTGTTGGGCAGAATCACCACAAACTCCTCGCCGCCATAACGGGCCACCAGATCGCCCGGCCGGTGAATCACGTCCATGCAGGCCTCGGCCACCTGCTTCAGGCAACCGTCGCCGCGGATGTGGCCAAAGGTGTCGTTGTAGACCTTGAACTTGTCGATGTCCATCATCAGCAGCGAGAGGGGTTCCTGTTCGCGCGCGCCGCGCAGCCACTCGGTGGCCAGATCCTGATCGAAGCGGCGGCGGTTGGGCAAGCCGGTCAGCGCGTCGGTAATCGCCAGGGCCTCCACCGCGGAGTAGGCATCGATCAGCTTCTGCTCGGCGCGCTTGCGCTCGCTCACGTCGCGCACAATGCTGAGAACGTAGTTGTCGGGCCCGGCGTTGGGATCCTCGACGATGCGCAGGCAGGCTTCCACCCAGGTGTAGTCGCCCGTGCTGTTCCGCATGCGGCACTCGATCATCGCCGACTCGTTTCCGGTGCGCAGCTTCTGAATGGCTTCGCCGGCGCGGGTGCGATCGTCGGGGTGGATGGCCTCCAGATCCTCTCGGGTCAGTAACTCCTCCGGCCGCCAATCGCCAATCTGTTCGGCAGCGGCGGAGCAGTAGACCCGATGCCCGTTCAGATCGGAGAGCACGATGGCATCGCGCGAGTTCTCCCCGATCAGTTGATGGAGCTTGGAAAGCTGATCGCTTTTGGAGTGCAGCCGGCTCTCCTGCCAGAACATCAGGCCGACACTGCCCAGGCAGACAAGAATCGTGAGCACCGCGTAGAAGGGATAGAGGGCGACAATGGAGGCGACCGCAGGCCATCCAATATGCAGCAGACCGGCTATGGCGATGAGAAGAATGGCCGTTGCGGTCCAAACCCGGTCCAGCACCAGCAGCGAGAGCAGCAGGGCAGGGCATAGCATCCAGTGCAACAGCAAACGGTCGTGCGAGATGCCGGCGAGAGCCAGGCAGGCGATAGCAACGCACACGCCAAAGCTGATGGCGGTGCGGGACAATCCCGTCCAGAAGCGGCTGACCGCCTTCTGGAGCGAAGCTCGCAATAAGGTTTGCCTTGTCATGAATTTCTTACTACCTCAATCGGCAGAAGAGCATAGGGCATTAGCCCCAGTCGCTCCGATTGAGGAAAAGGCAGGCGTTTTGGCTGCTTTTTGGTGCGGAACTACTTACGAAAGAACACGTTAAGGAAGGGGATGGGGTAACCGAAACGTAACAATTACCCCCGCGTAAAAGTTCTTGTGTACACGTGAATAGATGATTACTGGAGGGTAGGTACTAAATGTTTCCCCTGACGAAAAAAGTGGCGGCTTCTATGCCGGATACGCACCCGCGATGTAGCCCTCCAGCTCCTGAATCGTCTTCTCGTAGCCGCCGATGATCCACTTCACCAGATCGCCAATCGAAACCAGACCCACCACGGTCTCGCTATCCACCACCGGCAGGTGGCGGATGTGCCGCTCGGTCATCAGCGTCATACACTCGTCTACAGTCGCCTTGGGAGTGACGGAGAAGACCGGGCTGGTCATGATCTGCGCGACCAGGGTCTCCTTGGAGGGGTGGCCGTGGAGCACGCCCTTGCGCGCGTAGTCGCGCTCGGAGAGGACGCCGGTGAGCTTGCCGTTTTCCAGCACCAGCAAAGCGCCGATGTCGTGCTCGGCCAGCAGTTGGATAGCCTCATAGACCGTCTGGGTGGGGGCGATCGAAAGAACCCGGGAGTGGCCTTTCGCCTTTAAAACCATGCCAATCGTGTCGTTTGCCTTCATCGTGACCTCCGCCGTACCCGTGCCGCGGCCAGGAGGAAGCCGCCCGGGAGGTCTTGAGTATACTCCGGGTCAACAAGAACTGGACAGAGGGAATCGGAGCCTGCCGCACTACTTTTTTCAGAGGCCGAGTACCCTTCACGTTTACTGGCTTGCGAAGCGGTCTGCCGCACCGCAGGTGCCTAGAATAGCTTGAAAAGCTCGCTGGCCTTCAGGTGGAAGGGATCGTCCATGGCCGGCGCGGTTCGCGCCTTGCAGTGGCGGCTGGAGGGTACCGGCGTGGCGTAGGAGCGGGTCACGTGGAAGCGGTCCATCACGATGTAGCGGGTGCGCAGCCCATTCAGTGTGGCAGGCAGCGTGGCGGGTTGGTTGCGGCGGTCCACATAGATCACCAGAGCCGCTTCCGCCGGATTGTCCAGGCTCTGGCCCACGCCCACCGCAAAGTAGGAGGAGTTGCGCCCAAGCAGCCTGTGCGAAACCTGCTGCTTGGCGGCCACCGCCTGGCTCAGCACCGCGCCGCCGAGCGGCAGCGGCAGTGCCGCAGCGCTCTCCGGCGCCAGCCCCAAGGCCAGAGCGCGGGCCGTGGTGGGCACCACAATGGTGCGCAGGCCATTGACAATGGCTGGTACCGTGGCGCGGCTCCCCTCATCCACATAGACCACCAGCGCGCCTTCGCCGGGGTGGTCCAGGCTCTTGCCCGCGGCCACGCCCAGGATTCCGGCTGCGGGATTCACCAGCGCGTGCGCCGTGCTCAGCGCAGACTGGGTCCGGGCCTGCTCCAGCGGGCTCAGGGTATGTTGCAGGGCCGCCGTAACGCTGCCCGCGCCGTAGTTCAGGCAGCTCACCGCGTGATCCGCACCGCCCACAAAGCTGAAGTTGGCTCCGGCCGCCGTGCCCAGCTCGCTCAGCACATTGCTGGCAGGGCTGGCCACAGCCTGGCCCACGCCGCCGGCGTCCAGACCGCCGGCAAAGAACAAACCCACCGGCTCGGCGTTTCCTGCATCCACTACCAGCGAGCCCGAGTCGCCCGCATCGCTGAACTGGTTGCCGGAAATGGCGATCTGGTTGCTGTAGGTCTTGGTCAGGTAAGGCTTGGTCTCGGCGCAATCGGTGTAATAGGAGACCTGCACATCCAGCGCCAGCGCCGAAACCGCGCCGCAGGTCAGTCCCGTAGTCCGGCCGCTCTTGGCCACCGTGAGCGCCAGGCTTGCGGCCTCGCCCTTGCCGCCGGAGGAGCTGATCCCGGGAGGCGCAGCGGTCAGCATGCCGTTGGATTGCAGCCCGCCCAGTTCCAGAATGCTGCCCGTGGAGCTGACTGCGCCGGAGTTCACCAGCGCCAGCGCGGCATCGGCATTGGTGGAAGCCGAGCTCAGGGGCAGCCAGGTGCTCAGCGTGGCCACCGGCGTCGTGCCGGAGCCCTCGCCGTAGGGCGTGCAGTTGTTGTCGATCAGCCCCGGCTGGATGATGGCGTCGCCCACCGCGGCGTGGTCGGAGCGCGCCAGCACGTGGTTATTGCTCAGCAGATACTGGTGGCCACCCGCATCCTGTACCAGCGCGCCCAATGTGCCGCTGCAGCAATCCACTATCTGGTTGCCGCTGGCGTCGTAATCCTTGTTGTTGCCGCCCGAGGTGCCCAGCTGGATCGCCGTGGTCTGCTCGTTCTGGTGCGCCACCGGATTGCTGGCCATGCCGTTGGTGTTCAGCAGAAGGACGCTGGAAACCACCGACGCGCTGCCCACCCGCGCCACCAGCCAGGTGGAAGCCGTGGCGTTTACCGTTGCAGGCGCCGTATAGGTCACCGTGCACCAAGTGAAGGTCGCAGGGCTGCGCTGGCAGCTGGTGCTGCCCAGGGTACCCTGTCCGCCGCTGGTCCCGCCTGCTGCAGAAGCCAGCACAAAGCTGATGCGCAACGCCCCCCCGGCCTCGGCAAGATAACCGGTAAAGCTGAGCGTGCCGCCGGAGCCGAGCGATGCATTCTCCGGGGTCAGCGGCTGCAAAAAGCCCGGAGTAACGGTCAGCACGCTGGTAGCCGCCGCGCCACCGTTGCTGGGCGTGGCCTTTACCTCTACCTGCACGCTGTCGGCGGTCAGGTAGCTGGGTGGGGTATAGAGACCAGTGGAGCTGATGACGCCGGGGCCGCTGTTGCCGTCGCCGCCGGAAACGCTCCAGGTCACGCTGGCCGCCCCACCGGCGGTAAGCGTGGCGGTAAACTGTTCGGCAGCGGCGCCGTTGGCTGCTCTGGCGTTGCAGCCCGTGCAGCTGGTGTCGATGCTGGCAGTGCCGGGAGCAATGCTGAAGGTACCGGTGGAGGGGCTGGCCGTCACCCCGCCCGAACCGCATCCGGCCAGGACAAAGACCACGGGCGCAGCCAGAGCTGCAAGGCGCGCCAGAGGCGCAGCCGCAATTCCGCGGCCGCCTCTGAACTGAACTTTGTTTCCGGAACCCTGGCCCACGCAGACACCTTTCCCACAAAACAGGCATACGGGCGCAACCATCTGCGCCATCCTCTGCTCTTAGTTTAGACGGGCCCACGGCCAGGAAGCCATGCAGATGCTTGGGAAGCGGAAAAACTTCCGGCTGCCGGTGGACGGCGTCACCTGTCTGCCGAGCCACAAAAAACGAAGGGCAACCCGGTTGCGGGCTGCCCTTTGCGGTAAGGCGTTCGGCTCCGGTTTACGGCAGATAGTAACGGAAGGAGGTGTAGAACTGGTTCTCGGTGGCCACGGCCTGAGGGGTGGTGGTACCGCCCCAGATGGCGCGGTTGAGGTTGGCATACTGGACGCCGTAACGGATGCGGCCGGCCGGTCCCTTGTAGAAGTCGTACCAGAAGCCGCCTACGAACTCCTGGACGAACTTATTGACGCCGTTGCAATTCGCGGGGCTGGCGCCCGCAGTGGAGCTGGTGGGCAGAACAACCGTGTTGCAACCGCTGTTGTTGGCATTGAGCAGACCGTAGCCCGAAGCGGTTCCGCCGTTGGTGCTGATGATGCGGCCTGCAAAGTCCTCGCCGAAGTTGCCATAAAGGGTCAGGCGCGGGGTGGGATGCAGCTCGATGGAGGCGAGAGCCGAGGTGTTCTGGATGGCCATCATCGTGCCGGTGGCGTCGAAGGTCACGTCTGCCAGAGTGGTGTCGCCGTAGCGGCCCACGCCGTTGCCGTAGAGGGCCGAAACGCCGAAGTCGCCGTACTTGCCGAAGACCGGAGCGCGCAGGCTGCCGCCGAAGCCGCCCATGGCCAGGGAATTGGTCTGGCTGACGGTGGGCGCGGCGGTGGAGGGCCACAGCTGATAGTGCTGGAAGCGGCCGATGGCAAAAGCTTCATAGTGGCCAAAACCGGGATCGACGGCAACCTTGGCGATGATGTCTGGACCCAGGTTGTAGCTGTAGGTGGCGTTGACGGCGTTATAGGAGCTGGACTGAGCGGTGGTGGACGCGCCGTAGAGGCAGGTGACGGTGCCCTGGGTGCAGGAGCTGCCGCCGGTGAGGGTCTGCGGATTCTCGAGCGAGACGCCGAAGGCCACGTGCTTCATGGTTTCCACCACACGGAAACCGAACTGACGGGTCCAGACAAAGCCCGGAATATAGTTCGGGTCGATGGTGAGCGGTGTTTTCACGTCGCCGGAGAAGTTCGAGAGGCCCTTAGCGCGCTCTGCCGACAGAGACCACATCTGGCCGCCCTGGAAGCTGAGGCCGGACTTGAGAGCAGCCTCAGCCCACACCACGCGCTGGCGCAGGACGTAGCTGTTGGACTGGTTGTTGTTGGAGCTGGCGCCCACACCGAGGAAGTCAGCTTCCACGTAGCCGCGATAGGTGGCCGCGGCGGTCTTGCCTTCAGCCAGGAAGGAGACGCGGGACTGACGGGCGGAGCCGAAGAACTCACTCAATTGCGCCGCGCTGGCACCGTTGAAGGGAATCGAGCTCAGAGCGGTCGGAATGTCGGCTCCCGTGGCCTTCTGGCGGTAGACGGTTTCAGCCGCCATGAAGCCACCCGGTGTGATGTTGATGCCCTTGTAGTGGAGCTGATCCGGGTTGGCGATGGCCTTGCGGATGGCGGCCGCTTCGTCGGTGATGGAGGAAACCGCGGCAGCGTTGGCGTTGCGCATATCGGCTACGCCCGCCTGCAGCTTGTTGACAGCCGCGGCATTGTCGCTCACCGCTTCCTGCTGCGCGGTGGCGGCTTCCTGCGCCTTGGCGGCGGCAGCCTGCGCGTCGGCAGCGGCCTGCTGAGCCTGCTTCAACTGCGCATCCTTGTCGGCCAGCGAGTTCTTCAGGCCGTTGATCTGCGTCTGCATCTCTTCCCGCAGTGCCTTGATCTGCTCTTCTACCGAAGGACCTGCCGGAGCCTTGGCTTTCTTGGTCGTCGTGGGCTTCTTTGCCGGCGCAGCGGCGGGGTCAGCCGCGTAGGCACTGGATGCTGCAAGACAGGCAGCCGCGACAAGCGCAGCTGCTGTGGTCAGTCTGAAGTTCATTGGGCCTCTCATGTCCTCTCGAATCGGTTCGCAAAAATTCAGCGCCTGCTCCCTGCAGATTCGTGGTCTCGCGCCTCGCTCAAGCGTATGAAAGAGAGCGGTGCCCCTTGCCGGAGTACGCGGACTGAACCGGGTCGGGCAGAAGAATTCTCTGCGCTGAAAGAGAGAAACTCTGGTCCGATCCGCTTATCAGCCTTGCAGAATTGTGTGAACGTTTTGTCAATTCACAGGTATTTAACGCAACACGTGAATGGCCGGTAAAAACAAGTGTTCGCGCTGCGATTGTTCATCTCCGGTTGACACGGTTTCGCCGCCTGCGGCTTATAATCTTTGGGGCTTTTGATGCACACGCTTGTTGGAGAACCCGCGTCGGAGGTGCGTCACGGCTGAAGCGCGGAAAAGACCGCCAGCCTCCCGCGATATACAATCCCAGCATCGGCCCACCCATGCAGAGCGCCCCGGATCCATCCCAGAACGCATCGCTCCACCGCCGCATCGGGCTCGGCTCCGCCGTGCTCTTCAACATGCTGGAGATGATCGGCGTGGGGCCGTTCATCACTCTGCCGCTGGTCATCGCCGCGGCCGGTTTCCAGCTCTCCGTCTGGGCCTGGCTGCTGGGCGCGGCCCTTGCTGTGGCTGACGGCCTGGTCTGGGCCGAGCTGGGCGCAGCCTTCCCCCGCGCCGGAGGCTCCTACGCCTTTCTGCGCGAGATCTACAACCCCCAGCGTGCCGGCAACTGGCTGGGCTTTCTCTACGTCTGGCAGCTCAGCTTCTCTGCGCCCATGTCCATCGCCTCCGGCTGCATCGGTCTGGCCAGCTTTCTGGCCTGGTTCCTGCCCGCTCTCAACCATGCGCCGCTCGCCTGGCTGCCCGCTCTGCACTATGCCAACTTGGCCGCTGCCGCCGTCTGCCTCACCGTCACCGCCTTGCTCTATCGCAATCTCAAATCGGTGACGCGCCTGGCCTGGGTGCTCTTTGCCGGCGTCATGGCCGCGCTGGTCGGTGTCATCGTCTCCGGCTTTGCCTATGCCGCCGGGCATGGCGGATGGCACATGCCCACCGCCCCTGCGCAGCCCTTGCACACCGCGCTCACCGGCCTAGCCGCAGCTACCCTCACCGCTACCTACGACTACTGGGGCTACTACAACATCTGCTTCCTCGGTAGTGAGGTCCGTCGCCCGGAGAAGACCATTCCCCGCGCCATCCTCATCTCCGTGGCCGTGGTTACGCTCTTTTATGTGCTGATGAACCTGGCTGCGCTGCCCTCGCTGGCCGGCGCCCATGCTGCCGGCCAAAGCGATCAGGTGCGCATGCAACTGGTGGCGGAGATGGCCCGCGCCGCCTTCGGCAACTGGGCCGGCTCGCTCATCGCCGCGCTTATCATGTGGACCGCCTTTGCCTCGGTCTTCTCGCTCCTGCTCGGCTACTCGCGCGTGCCCTACGCCGCGGCCCGCGACGGCAACTACTTCCGCGCCCTGGCCGCCGTGCATCCCCGTCACGGCATCCCGCATCGCTCCCTGGTGGCGCTGGGCGTGGTGGCCTGCGGCTTCTGTTTCCTCTCCCTCCAGCAGGTCATCACCCTGCTGGTGGTCACGCGCATCCTGCTGCAGTTCTTCCTCCAGCACATCGGCGTCATGGTGCTGCGTTTCAAGCGGCCCGATCTTGCCCGGCCCTTCCGCATGCCGCTCTACCCGCTGCCGCCGCTCGTCTGCCTGGCCGGCTTCACCTTCATCCTCATCAACCGCAAGCAGGCGCTGTGGGGACTGCTGGTGGCCGCTGCCATCGCCGTTACCGGAACCGCCCTCTACCTGTTCCGCGCCCGTCAGCGCGGCGAGTGGCCCTTCGCCTGCCAACCCCAACCGGAGGCTGGAGATTTTCTGTAACTTCCCACCCGCCCCAGCGTCGAATGAGCACGGATTGTTTCCCCGGATCGTCCGCGGATTCCCAGCCGCCCGCGAGGTCAACCGATGCTCATTGGCAAACCCCAGGATATCCCCTTCTCCCAGATCACGCCCCGCTCGGCCTACGAGCAGTTCTTCAACCGGCGCAAGTTTCTGCGCACTGCGGCTGCGGCCACCGTTGCCGCGCTGGGTGCCGAGCGGCTGGCCGAGCTGGCCGGCCCCGATGCGGTGCTGGCCGGTGCCAAACTGGCCACTGTCCACAGCCCGCTGACCACCACCGGTGAGCAGCTCACCAGCTATCAGGACGCCACCACCTACAACAACTACTACGAGTTCGGCGTGGAGAAGGATCAGCCCGCCAAGAACGCCGCCGGTCTGCCCACTCGCCCGTGGACCATCAAAGTGGATGGCAAGGTCAAACAGCCGAAGACCTTCGACATTGACGCCCTGCTCCAGCTGCGCCCCCTGGAAGAGCGCGTCTACCGCCATCGCTGTGTGGAGGCCTGGAGCATGGTGGTGCCGTGGGTGGGCTACTCGCTGGCCGAGCTCATCAAGCTCTGCGATCCGCTGCCCTCGGCCAAGTTTGTGCAGTTCATCAGCTACTTCAACCCCAAGGTGGAGAAGTGGTACTCGGAGTCCAGCATCTACTGGCCTTATTCCGAAGGGCTGCGTCTGGACGAGGCCCTGCATCCGCTCACCCTGCTCACCTTCGGTCTCTACGGCGAGGTGCTGCCTAACCAGAACGGTGCGCCGGTGCGCGTGGTGGTGCCGTGGAAGTACGGCTTCAAGTCCGCCAAATCGATTGTGGGCATCCGCTTCACCGACAAGATGCCTTCGACCACCTGGAATCAGATGGCTCCCAACGAGTACGGTTTTTACTCCAACGTCAACCCCAACGTCGACCATCCCCGCTGGAGCCAGAAGGCGGAGCGCCGCATCGGCCTGCCCTTCTACGCCCAGCGCCGCACCACCCTGCTCTTCAACGGTTACGCCGATCAGGTAGGGTCGCTCTATGCAGGGATGGACTTGCGAAAGAACTTTTAGCAACGGGAGCGGAGTTAGCGTTGTTAGCGGCGTTAGCGGAGCTAGTCCTCGAAGCGCGTTCGCGGCCGATGCTGTTAGCCTCTCCAGCACCGCTAACTCAGGTTATCGCGCCAACTCGTTGACTTGCTAACACCGCTAACTCCGCCAGCCCCGCTAACTCCGCCAGCCCAGCTAACTCCGCTCAGGAAAGACCATGACCCGCACGACACGTATTCTTCTCAAGACCCTCGCCTGGATAGGTTCGCTCGCGCCACTGGCCACCATTGGCTGGAGGGCGGTGGAGGGAACCATGGGCGCCGACCCCACGGCGCGCATCGCCTCCATCACCGGCCTGACCGCCGCGTGGCTGCTGGCCATCACGCTGGCCATCACCCCGGTGCGGAAGCTGGTGCCCGCGCTGGGCTGGCTGATTCACTTCCGCAGGCTCACCGGCCTCTTCGCCTTCTTCTACGCCACGTTGCACCTGTTCACGTATGTCGCGCTCTACTCGGGCTTTGACGTGGCCACCATGATCGACGACATCACCAAGCGCCGCTTCATCCTGGCAGGCATGGCCACCTGGCTTCTGTTGCTGCCCCTGGCCGCAACGTCCACGCAGTGGGCCATCCGCAAACTGGGCGGCAAGCGCTGGAACCTGCTCCACAAATTGACCTATGTGGCCGCGCTTACGGTGCTGCTGCATTACTGGTGGAAGGTGAAGCCCGGCGTGCTCTCGCCCGTGCCTTTCACCGTGGTCATCGTGGTGCTGCTGCTCGCGCGTTTCCTGCGATTCCCACGTGCAAACTGAGCAAGTCTCCGTCAGCGGATCAGCTGCGCCAGCGGTGCTAGAACTGCGCCCGTTTCTACCAAAATAGCCTTCTCTCGTCGGCTAACAAGCTCGGCTGGGCGTGCATCTGTGACAAGGAGCTCAGGTTGAGATAGAGAACCAAGAGCTTCAATTACATCGACGACATTGAACTCCCGTCTATCTTCGAGTAATCGAGCAACGTGTCGGTCAATCTGCCTCGGCAAAAAGACCTCGCGCGGAACTCTCGCGTCGGCGCCAATAAATTGCTGAACGATTTGCCACCCTGAATAGAAGATCTCCATGAACCCCCCATCGTAAGGGAGTGGGCAGACGATGAGGTTATTGCGATCATCCATTCTGATCAGATCGGTGGTCCCTTCCCGCGTAGGAACGATTCCGATACGAAGGCCTCTAGCACCTTCAAGATGCTGAGCGTTGATTTTAATAGTAGTTGCGACCCAACGATCACTCTCAGTCATTCCAACAAACAAATCCGCTTTCCATATCCCAGAAATACTCCAGGGCAGACTCTTTGCTTGAGCCCGTCTCCTAAACGAAGACGCTATGCTATCGATATGCCGCTTCAATTTGACGGGCTGCCCTTTAGTTCCTGCCCTAAGTCGAGACTCGTCAGTAAGTCGATCCTTTGCTGTATTGATGAGATCGAGCGCCCCGGTCTTCTCCACCCCAAAGAGAATCGAGGCTACAGTACTGCCTGGGATATTGCAACGGAGCAGAGCGTCATTTACACGTTCTAGGACGCGCCCTTCGCCACGAGTCAACGCGTCATGTACTGCATACTCAAAGCAAATCCCACAATCTCTGTCGCCTGGCCTATACAGACGCGGAAGCATCTTTAGCTTCACATTTTCATAACCGCCCACTTCTGCTACGACGTCACGCTTGAGCGCGTAGAGAACACCCTCTAGGATTGGCCTCACAACGGCAACGATCGCGGAATACTCATCGCCAATGCGGGCCCGTTGTGTTTGTGTGCGAATATCCATGACAACTACCTCACTAATAGATTCCATACCTCAGAAGCATGACTCTGCGACGGTGACCGCGCGCTGTGTCACTGACACACCATCATAGCTCAAGGAAATCCCCGGGGATCGGCGAGATGGAAACTTACTTCGTGGATATTAGCGCGAAACTTTCAAATGTTTTCATTATCCTTTGTCTCAAAATCGACGGACACGTTGGGGAGGTGCGGGGACGGCCCACATCTTTCCCCTTACTGCACCGGCTCGATCAGATACTGCTCCAGTTTCCCGCCCGGGTAAGTGTACGTGGTCAGGCGCAGGTGCCGGGCCGGAAACACAATGTCGAAACTGCGGAAGGTCATGCCGCCGCGCTCTTCCTTGCTGGTCTGGCGCAGGCTGAGCGGCTCGCCCAGCGGCGCCAGCGACTGCTGGTAATCGGCCAGTGCTTCCGCGGTAAAGTAGTCG
>Ga0371490_1000731_pt1 | contig 20211 bp, 14 predicted proteins | sample MB2SIPfraction_FD_207959 | JGI IMG/M metagenome (GOLD analysis project Ga0371490, IMG submission 207959) | Lab enriched peat soil microbial communities from McLean, Ithaca, NY, United States - MB28FN SIP fraction | ecosystem: Environmental > Terrestrial > Soil > Wetlands > Peat | place: USA... | reverse complement strand
TAGTTGCTGACCATCAAAGCTCTTCAGGCGGCCTTCAAACGTCCGGTTGCCGTTGATGGCTTCCCGCGTTGTGAGCTTCACCAGGCTGCCTACAAACTCGGTAAAGTGCTCCGTCTTAAAGAGCTTTCGGTCCAGCCCCGGCGAACTTACTTCGAGCACATACGGCCCGCCCGGCACCGCGTCTTCCACGTCAAAGATGGTGGCTACCTCGCGGCTTAACTTGGCGCAGTCCTCGTGGGTTACGCCATCCGGCCGGCGGTCGATGAAAACGCGCAACGTGCGCGTCGCGCCAGAGCCCTTCATCTCGACGTCCCACAAAATCAATCCGCTCGACTCTGCCACTCGTTCGGCGATCTCGCGCACATGATCCAAGCTGAATGCCATCGTCCATACCCGGGCCAACTCGGTTGACCCTCCGCCAATTCGGCGGCCTCGAAAAACCGTAGTCTCCCCATCAGGCCTTTCGCCTGCCTGTCTTCGCCAAAAATCCGCAAGTGGACAGGGGGGTATTGCAGGAATGCGAGCCAAGCCCGCATGTGTGCGCGTCCGCGTCCGACCCGTTGACGTGGATAAAAATCCGCACAGCTACCGCATCAAAGTATAGCTCTGCTGCCACTGGGAACACAACAGAACAGTTACCCGCCCCAAAGCACCCGCTCACCGGTTCGCCTTCCGGAGGGTCAGGCGTTTCCCGGGCTCGAATAATCCAGAGTCGGGGCCATCCACCATTCACCGGGTTTACATGCGGTAAAGCCCCGGGACACGATAGAATACCCTAAGAACCTGTGCCACATGGTTCCCTTGCTGCCGTACTTCAGATGGAGTTCTTGTGAAGATGATGCGCTACTGGCTGCCTTTTTTGGCGGTCCTCGCTTTTGCCATGCCTATGGCCGCCCAGCAGTTGGATGCTTTGACCACGCAGAAAGGCTCCTCTGCCACACCCATTTTGCGCGCCCACCTGGACCCTCCGGGAGTAGTGCAACCTGCTGATGCAAAAGCGGATGCCGACACCAGCATCAACTTCGACGCATTGCCAGACGCTCCTCATCCGGTATTCACCGATGAGCAGAAAACGGCCGATCAGCCTTCTGATGCCAAGGGCGACACTCCCGAAAAGACCGACCAGAAGTCCAAGTATCAAAAGGCTGAAGAGCAGATTCGCGAGCAGGAAAAGCAACGCGTCTTGGGCCTTGTGCCTTCATTCAACGTCAGCTACCGCACCGATGCAGTCTCGCTGACCGGCGGGCAGAAGATGCGTCTCGCCTTCCACACCACGCGCGACCCTTTCATAATCGGCTCGGCTTTCCTGGTGGCGGGCTATCATGAAGCGCTTAATGACCTTTCCGGATTTTCCTGGGGCCCCAAGGGCTACATGGAGCGCGTTGGCGTGGTTTACCTGGACACCTTCGACGGCACGATGATTGGCAATGGCGTCTTGCCGGCCCTGCTGCACCAGGACCCACGCTACTTCCGTATGGGTTATGGCAGTACCATGCACCGCATCAAGTATTCGCTCTCCACGTCTGTCATCGCAAGGCATGACAATACAGGCAAAAGGGAGCCAAACTACTCCAATGTTCTCGGCAACCTGGCCGCCGGAGGCATCTCCAACCTGTATTATCCCGGCAATCACGGTGTGGGTCTGACCATCTCCAATGGAATGATACAGACCGCCGAGGGCGCCGTGGGTTCCCTCTTCCAGGAGTTCTGGCCGGATATTTCGCGTAAATTCCTGCACAAGGACCCTACGCACGGCCACGACGCCACGCTCCCGAAGTAGGCGCAACGCGCAAGCCTGTCCCTGAGCCGTGTGCCCGCGCACACGGCTTTTTACTGGTTTGGCCGCAATATGATGGGAAATACGCCACAAGAAAAAATGGCCGGACGACGCGATCGTCATCGCGCCCCGGCCCAGGAGGAACATGAGCAACGTTGTCCTGCATTCCCGGCATCTGGAGGAAACCGATACGCCGAACCCGCCGACATGTTGGTAAATCCAGCATGAGGGTTGCGGCCGCGAAAGGGAAATCGGAAGTTTTTATCGCTGCTATAAACGGGACGCCGCGTTTCACAATCTATTCACATACACAACGAGTTAGCATGTTTGCAGAGGGAGTTTTCGATCCCGCTCGTTCCCGCGACACGATCAAATTTGCGCCCAGAACAGGCTCGGTTTGCATCCCCGCCAGCCGAGTTCATACAATGGTGTATGACCTACCAGGTGGACCACTGCCATGATTAACTTTCCCGTGCCCGAGGCGCTGACCTTTGACGATGTGCTGCTGCTGCCCGCAAAGAGCGACGTGGTGCCGGCGCAGGTAAGTACCCAGGTACAGCTGACCAAGTACATCCGGCTGAACATTCCGCTGATCAGCGCCGCCATGGACACGGTGACCGAATCACGCATGGCCATTGCGCTGGCGCAGCAGGGCGGGCTGGGTATTGTGCATCGCAACCTCAGCATTGAGCAGCAGGCCGGCGAGATCGACAAGGTCAAGCGCTCCGAGAGCGGCATGATCGTCGATCCCATCACGATCGAGCCCGAGCGCAAGATCGGCGACGCGCTGGAGTTGATGCAGCGCTACCGCATCAGCGGCGTGCCGGTGACCAAGGGAAAAAAGCTGGTCGGCATACTCACCAACCGCGACCTGCGCTTTGAAACCCGCACGGATATTCCCATCAGCCAGGTGATGACCAAGGAGAACCTGATCACCGTGCCGGTGGGCACCACCCTCGAACAGGCCGAGCACATCCTGCATCAGCATCGGGTGGAAAAACTGCTGGTGGTGGATGACAACTACGAATTGAAGGGCCTGATCACGGTCAAGGACATCCAGAAGAAATTGAAATATCCCGGAGCCGCCAAGGACGAGCAGGGGCGACTGCTGGTGGGCGCCGCCGTGGGCGCCACCGGAGACTATCTTGAGCGCGCCCAGGAGATGGTGCGCAACAAGTGCGACGTGCTGGCCATTGACAGCGCGCACGGCCACTCCACTCGCGTGCTGGAGGCGGTGCGGGCCATTAAGAAGGCTCTGCCCTCGGTAAGCCTGCTGGCCGGCAACGTGGCCACCTACGAGGCCACTCGCGAACTGATTGAATACGGTGCCGACGGCGTCAAGGTTGGCATTGGACCAGGCTCCATCTGTACCACAAGGGTGGTGACAGGAGCCGGCGTCCCGCAGATTACGGCCATCGCCGAGTCTGCCCGCGCCGCCCGCGATACCGGCGTGCCGATCATCGCCGATGGCGGAGTGAAGTATTCCGGCGACATCAGTAAGGCCATCGCCGCCGGAGCCAGCGTGGTGATGGTGGGCAGCCTGCTGGCTGGTACCGAAGAGAGTCCGGGCGAGACCATTCTTTACCAGGGCCGTACCTTCAAGGCCTATCGCGGCATGGGATCGCTGGGTGCCATGGCGCAGGGCTCAAGCGAGCGCTATTTCCAGAGCCTGGATGGACCAGACGAGGGCCGACGCGCTTTGGATTCCGCCAGCACCGATGAAGGCAACCGCCTGGCCAAGCTGGTTCCGGAGGGCATTGAAGGACGCGTACCCTACCGCGGCACGGTGGCCATGATGGTCTATCAACTGGTGGGCGGACTGCGCAGCGGCATGGGCTACGTTGGCTGCGGCAGCATCGAAGAGATGCAGCAGAAGGCAAAGTTTATCCGCATCAGCGGCGCGGGACTCAAGGAGAGTCACGTGCATGACGTCACCATCACGCGCGAGGCGCCCAACTATCGCGCCGAATAGCCGGCGCACGGGTAAGGACTCCACTTGAGGCATTCACGTGAGCTGTTTTGGCGTTACTGGCTGCCGGTGCTGGTGATGCTGGCATTAATTCGGCTGGAGTCTTCTGTGGCGATGAGCGGCGGGCGCACGGCGCACCTGCTGGGCACACTGCTGATGAGCATGGGAATCCACATCTCCCATCGCCAACTGGACATTTTGAACTTACTGCTGCGCAAGTCCGGACACATGCTCGGCTACGGCACGCTTTGTTTCCTGTGGATGATGTTGCTGCGCGGCGCCTACTGGCTGCACCATGAATATCGCCGCCGCAAACAGGGACACATTCCCGTGCTGCGCATGTGGTGGCGCCCGGAGTGGGCGACCCTGGCCCTGGTGTTGACATTTTTAGTGGCCACGGCCGATGAGTTGCACCAGATGCGGCTGCCCGGACGCAACGGCAGCTGGCATGACGTGGCGCTGGACACCTTTGCCGGCGCGCTCGCCCTGGGCGCTCTGTGGTGGGAGGCGCGCACGGTTAGCCGCAAGCCGGCGGAGTAGACGTCCCACTCACGCAAACCAAAAGACAATGAAATCTTACGGCCGCCCCACACGCAGCCAACCACGCGTCTGCCCGTCAGCGGTACGGCCCACGGCAAAGGTCAACACGCCGAGCGGCGTGCGCCACAGCACACCCACCGAGCCGCTCTGCTCACTCTGCCAACTCAGGCCAGGCTGCGCAAATCCTGCTACGTCATACCAGGCCCCCAGCCAGGGATGCTGCCCGAATAACGTAAAGCCCGTGAGCGGGCGTCGATAGGCAAGCTCGGTGCGGGCAAGGGACGCAGCATGAAACTGCTGGAAGCGGTAGCCGCGCAGGTCGCCTTCTCCACCAAGTGCGAAGAGATCGTAGTAGTGCGCGGATGCGCCGAAGTTGCTGTTCGCGGCGAGCAGGGCCGTCACCACGCCATGCGCCACGGGCCAGTGCTCTTCGGCCGCGAGTTGCCCCAGCGGCGTGAAGCTGCCATCCGATTGCCGATAACGCCCGGCTAGCGTGGCCGTGATGAGCGCTCCGTGTGCAGGCAGGATGGGGTCGTCGAGGGTGATCCACTCCGCACGCAGGCGCGGTGCAACGAAGGCGCCATCGCCGGGGATGGCAGCCGGTGCGGCGGCAAAGAAATGTGGACGCTCGTAACCCGCCTCCACGCCTATTCGCATACGCCAGCGCGTACTGGGCGCGTAGCCCACGTAGAAGGCGGCGGAGTACGAATCCTGCCAGTGCGTCTGCTGCGAACCGCCGGTGTAGGCTTCGGTATCCGTGCGCTGCGCAACCAGCGCGGGAGACCAGAACCATCCGTGCGCGAAGTCGTGCTCCCAGGCTGCGTTGAGGCCCGGACTGTATCCGGCGGTGGCGGCTAGGCGCAGCCGGGAAGAGTAATTGCCGGCGGGCAGATAGGTGGCTGCGGCCGTGACGGCTCCACGCGCGCTCTCTCCGTTGGCGGTGGCAAACTCGATGGCGGGACGCACGCGCCATTGGCCGCCTGTGCGTGGCTCCGCCTCGGCAAGAACGGCCGACGATTGCGCTGACGAAGCCCGCACACCATCACCCATCGGCGGATGCAAACGGTAGAAGACGCCGGACGATCCCGTAGCGGCGGAGAGTTCCTGCAGACGTTGATCCAGCTGCTGTGGCGTCAGCAATATACCGCTGGGCACGGCGCGCTCAGCGGCCTTGGCCAGGCTTGCATTTGATGATGCGGTTGATGACGCGTTCGATGTGTCAGCGGGCGTGCCGTTCGTCGTAACAGCGGTGGCCTGTGCGCGCAGCATAGGCGGCGGTGCGGGCAGCAGGCGCTCCTGTCTTGCTGCCAAGTAGGCGGCCCAGTCGGCATCGTTGAGGGCGAGCGTGGAAAGAAAGCGCTCCTTCTGCTGCGCCGCCTGGTAGCCACGCTCGGCCAGTTCGTGCGTGTGCGCGGGATCGATACCGCCAAGGCCGGTGAGTGACGGTGTGAGCAGCAGGTCGGCCATGCTCATGCGTTCGCGCTCGTTCACCGAGATGGCCACGCTGACCGCCTGTGTCACCACGTTGGGCAAGGTGCGCAGCCGCTCCGGATTGGGCACCGGCAGAGGAAAGTAAACGCCGATGACAATGTCAGCGCCCATGGCGCGGGCGATGTCGGTGGGCAGGTTGTCCACCAGTCCGCCATCCACAAGAAAGTGACCGTCGTGCTCCACCGGGGCGAGCAGGCCGGGCACCGCGATCGAGGCTCGCAGCGCACGCGGCAGGCTGCCATGCTCCAGGGTAATGGCCTTGCCGGTGCGAATGTCGGTGGCAACGGCGCGAAAGGGCGTAGGCAGCCGAGAGAAATCCTGCACCTCGGAGTAGGCAAGAAGATTGCGGGAGACGAAGAGATCAAAGGCCGTCCCCGGGCTGAGACCGGCGGGCAGCGCTCCACCGGTGCCCAGTCGAAGTTCAAACTCGCTGGCCGAGGTGGCACGCAGAACGCGTTCGGCGATGGGCAGCACGGCATATGGGTCGGTGATGCGCGATGCCTCGCGCCACTCGGCACCAGCCATCAGCTGTTCAATCTCGCGTGGCGAATGTCCCGTGGCGTAGAGGGCGCCGACAAGGGCTCCCATGCTGCTGCCGGCAATACCATCCACCGGTATGTGATGCTCCTCGCAGTAGCGCAGCACGCCGATGTGGGCGAGACCAAGACTGCCTCCGCCGCTGAGGGCCAGCACCACGCGCGGGCGCGCAGTGGGCATTTGTGCTGCCGGTGAAGTTGCAGGCGCCTGCGCCATGGCCAGCGCGCACAGCACCAGCAGGCTGCCGAGGACAATCACAAATCTGCCATGGCGATGCACGCTTCGGCCTCCATAGAAGGACAGAAAGAGCATAACGCGAAGGCACCCCGAAGGGTGCCTTGCTTGTTGCGTGATGATTGCTAAAACTACAGTGTCAGTTCAGCCAGCACCAGGTTGTCCTCCAGGTCCGGCGCGCTGAGGTGGAAGCCCAGCTTGCGGCACAGCGACTGCATCTCCTTGTTTTCTCCCAGCATGTTGGAGTGCACCTTGTGCAGCTTCTGCTCGCGTGCCACCACAATCAGGCGGCGGTAGAGCTCGGCGCCAAGCCCATGAGCCTGGAGTTCGTCCTGCACCAGGGCGGCCAGTTCAGCCTCCGGACGGCCGTGGATTTTGCTCAGGCGGCCGACGGCGATGATATCCGGCGAGCCATCTGGCTTTTTACGCTCGGCCACCAGCGCCATCTCGCGGTCGTAGTCAATAAAGCAGATGCGGGTCAGCCGCTCGTGCGCCGTGCGCTGTGTCAGCTTAAGCGGCTGGAAGTAGCGCAGGTACACCGAACGTTCGCTGAGCTTTTTGTGGAATTCGATCATCGCCGGCTCGTCCTCGGGACGGATGGGGCGGATCATGATGTCCTCTCCATCCTTCATCTTCCACGGCGCCATGTACTTTACCGGGTAGGGACGGATGGCCGAGCGCGGCAGCTTGTCGTCAGGCACGGACGCCTCATGCACCAGCACGCGGGCGTCGAGCGCAAGCAACTGCTTCGGACTGGCCAGCACGGGATTGATATCAATCTCCTTGATGGCCGGGTTCTCAATCACCAGGTTGCTGAAGCGCACCAGCAGCTCTTCCAGGGCCGCCATGTCCACGCTCTTGCGGCCGCGCACGCCCTTCAAAGCCTTGTAGATGCGCGTCTGCTCCATCATGCGGCGGGCGAGCGTGGTGTTCAGCGGCGGCAGGGCCAGCGAGCGGTCTTCGAAGACCTCCACCAGCTGGCCGCCGGTGCCAAACAACAGCACGGGACCGAACTGGGGATCAAGCGATGCGCCGAGAATCAGCTCGTAGCCCTCTGACTGCTTGGCAAAAGGCTGCACGGTGACGCCATCAAAGTTACCCGGGCCGGCCTTCGCCTCCACGGACTCGCGAATCTGTACGAAGGCACGGCGCACACTGGCCGCATCCGGCAGGTTCAGCACCACGCCGCCTACATCTGTTTTGTGCGTAATGGTGTAGGAGTGCAGCTTGAGCACCACCGGGTAGCCGATGGTCGCCGCGGCATTTTCGGCCTCGTCCTCGCTGAGGGCGATCTCCGTGGGCACGCTGGGAATTCCGTAGGATTCCAGCAGCTTCTTCGACTCGTACTCGGTGAGGATGGTGCGCCCACCGCCGCGCACACTGGTCAGTATCTGGTTGGCGCGCTCACGATCGGGCTGATGGGCCGACGAGTTTATGGACGGCGTCTCATACAGTCCCTTCAGGTTATAGCTGTAGCGCCACATGTAGTTGAAGGCACGCACAGCCGTATCCGGATAGTAGAAGCTCGGGATGCCGGCCTTGTTGAGGATGGTCTCGCCTTCAGAGACCGATTCGCCGCCCATCCAGCTGGCCAGTACGGGCTTACCCATTCCCTTGGCGTAGGGCTTCAGCTCCTCGGCAATCTTGGTGGGGTTGGTCATGCCCTGCGGAGTCATGATGACCAGCATGCCGTCGATGCTGGCGTCCTTGGCGGCAATCTCCAGGCTCTTGGCGTAGCGTTCGGGCTCGGCGTCGCCCAGGATGTCCACGGGATTGGCGTGGCTCCAGGCGGCGGGAAGGATGGCATTAAAGGCCTTCATGCTGTCGGCACTGATATCCGCCAGCTCGCCGCCACCCTGGATGAGCGCGTCGGTGGCCAGCACGCCGGGGCCTCCGGCGTTGGTGACAATGCAGAGGCGGTTGCCTCGCGGCCGGGGCTGCTTGCTGAGTACCTCTGTCATGTAAAAGATTTCGGCAATGGAGTTGACGCGCAAGACGCCGACGCGGCGGAAGGCCGCTTCCAGCACGTCGTCGCTGCCGGTGAGCGAGCCGGTGTGGCTGGCGGCGGCCTTGGCGGCGGCGGCCGTGCGTCCGGCCTTGATGACGATGATGGGCTTGGTCAGCGAAACCTCGCGGGCGGCGGAGAGGAAGCTGCTGGCATCGCCGATGGTCTCCATGTAGATGACGATGGAAGAAGTGCGGGTGTCGTTGCCGTAGTAGTCGATCAGATCGCCCCAGTTGACATCCAACATGGAGCCGATGGAGACGAATCCGCTGAAGCCGACGTTTTCACGCATGCTCCAGTCCAGCACGGCCGTGCACAGGGCGCCGCTCTGGCTGATGAAGGCCACATTGCCGGGATGGGCCATGCTGTTGGCAAAGGTTGAGTTCAACCCCACGACCGGGTTCATGACACCCAGGCAGTTGGGGCCGATGATGCGCATGCGGCCGCGGATGGTCTGCATGATCTCCGCTTCCAGCTCGACGCCCTTGGGGCCCGTCTCCTTGAAGCCGGCGGAGATGACAATGCCGCCGGGGATGCCCAGTTCGACGCTCTCCTTGAGCAAGCCCGGCACGCCTTCCGCCGGGGTGCAGAGCACGACCAGGTCCGGAACCTCCGGCAGCGACTGCAGCGAGGGATAAGTGCGGATGCCCAGCACGTTGCTGCGCTTGGGATTGACCGGGTAAATAGTGCCGCCAAAGGGACTGCTGATCAGGTTCCACAGCACGGTGCGGCCTACGCTGCCGGCGCGCTCGCTGGCGCCGATAAGTGCAACACTGGTGGGCTTGAAGATAGGATCAAGAGGATGACGGTCGGCGCGCAGCACATCATGCGCCGGACTTACATTTGTGACGGGGACTTTTCCAATGGGGGCCATACGTGTTCACCTTCCCGAACATATGATGTCCAACTGAAAATCATACGCCGGAGGATGGCCCGGGAGGGTGAATTTCCGTTTGCAAAACTGGGACAAAAACGAACACCCTGACTCGTGGTCAGGGTGGGAATCCTGAAAAGCTGCGCTGCCAGCCAGCTACTCCGCTCAACGAGCCTGGTAAGCCTCCGGCGATGCGCTTTCCGGCGGTCTGGGCTTCTTCCGGTAGGCTGAACCTCCATTGACCACCAGGGCCACGGCCACGCCACCCAGGGTGCCAATCCACCAGGGCTCGTGCGCCAGGTCCACAGCCATCTGTACGGCAAAAAAGGATCCCATCATCAGAAAACACGCACCCAGCAGGCGAACCTGCGCCAGCATTGCAGGAGCTTGATTGGGGCTGGTGCCGGCCAGGGCAAATACCTGTCCGGGTTTGCGCCGCATCCAAAGGCCGACGAGCGCCACCAGCGCTCCAAAGAGGACCAAAAGCCAGTCAAGAAGTAACATGCCATCCCTTATCCCGGTAGAAACCGCGGCTAAGCCCAGTATGGGATTGGCCGAGAGTGGCGGCAACTGCCCTTGGTCGCTGTCCTTGTGGCCACCACGGAAGCCCTCGAATGCAATTTGCCGCACTCCTCATGCTGCACACAGGCCGCGCAATGCTACAATCAAAGTGCCCGGAACCCCCGAAAATCCCCGCACGGACGAGATGACCTTGGCAGAACCTGTTAACAAGAAGAGCCTGACCTACGCCGACGCCGGCGTTGACATTGAGCAGGGCAACCGCACAAAACAGCGTATCAAGTACCTGGCCCACCGCACATTTAACAAGTGCGTCCTCAGTGAAATTGGCGGCTTCGGCGGCCTCTTTCAGGTGGACAAGCGCAAGTTCAAGGACCCCGTGCTGGTAAGCAGCGTGGACGGCGTGGGCACCAAACTCAAGCTGGCCTTTGAGATGGGCGTGCACCACACCGTCGGCGGCGACCTGGTGAACCACTGCGTCAACGACATTGCCGTGCAGGGCGCCACGCCGCTGTTCTTTATGGATTACCTGGCGGTGGGCAAGCTGGAGCTGGAGACGGCGGAAAAGATCGTCAGCGGCCTGGCCGAGGCCTGCAAGCACAACGGCTGCGCCCTGATTGGCGGCGAAACGGCCGAGATGCCGGGCTTTTATCCCGATGGCGAATACGACCTGGCGGGCTTCATCGTCGGCGCCGTGGAGCGCGATAAGATTCTGACGGGCAAGGCCGTCGAGGTGGGCGACGTACTGGTGGGGCTGCCTTCCACCGGCCTGCACACCAATGGCTACTCGCTGGCCCGCAAGCTGATGTTTGAGGTGGCCGGCTACACGCCAGACACCTACGTCAATGAGATGAAGGGCAAGGTGGGCAGTGAGCTGATGAAGCAGCACAAGAGCTACTGGCCCATCATGCGCCGCGTGGTGGATGGGGAATGCGTGAACGCCATGGCCCACATCACCGGCGGCGGCATTACGGAAAACCTTCCGCGCGTGCTGCCCAAGGGCGTGGGCGCCATGGTCGAGCTGGGAAGCTGGCCGGTGCTGCCCATCTTTGAGCACATGCAGAAGATTGGCGCCATCGAACAGGCCGAGATGATGCGCACCTTCAACATGGGCATCGGCATGATCCTGGTAGTACCGGCTAAAAAGTTCAAGAAGGTGCAGGGCATTCTGGATCGCGCCGGCGAAAAGGGCTATGTGATTGGCCGCACCGTGAAGGGCGACCGCAAGGTGCTGTACAGCTAAATTTCTTCGTTTTTTCAACGCAAAATAATCGCGGACGTGCCAAGTGGCCGTCCGCGATTTTGTTTTTGAGCTTGCTTTGTCGCTAATGAAAATTATTCGGCGAGGCCAGCCGCGATCTTCTCCGCCGCTCGTTTGCCGTTGCGGACCGCGTAGTTGGTGCCACGGTCTTCGGGATAGACCTGCCCCATGGCCGCCACGTAAAGACCCTTCAGCTCGCCTTCGAGCGGCGGAATCTTCTGGCTGTGGTGGAGTCCGACGATGGGCTGAGAGTAGTCGGCGCGCCACACCCAGCTGCGGGTCAGCCATTGGCGCTCAAACTTGGGGAACATTCTTTTCAGGGCCGCCACGGCAAAATCCACCGCCTCTTCGTCAGTCATCTGGTAGAGGCGATCCTCGCGCGGCAGGTACTTGGAGAGATAGACGATGTGGTGTCCACCGTAGCTGGTGGCGGGCTCGAAGTTGGTGTGCTCGATGATGGCGACGAAGGGGAACGAGGGATCGTTGACGTTGAGCCAGTAGATGCTGGACAGGCTTTCGGAGAGCTCCAGCACAATGCATACGTTGGAGAGGTACTGCATGTCGCGCAGGCGTGCCAAATAAAGCGCGCTGCACTGGCCTTCCAGCAAATCCGAGGAGATGGGCAGCGGCGTGGTCAGCAGAACGCGGCGCGCTGCAATCTCTCCGTCGGCGGTGACTAGGCCCACGGCGGCGCCATCTCGGGTGAGAACCTTTTGCACCGCGCAGCCCAGCCGCACCTCGCCACCCAGGCGGCGAATCTCCGCGACCGTGGCATCGACCAGCGCGGCAAAGCCTCCGCGAAAGTAGCTGAGCACCTCCTGTCCGGCCGAGCCGCGGCTGCCTCCGCGCAGCTTGAGCTTGTTCCATATCCAGACGGCGCTGACCTGATCGGCATGGCGTCCGAACTTGCCCACCAGCAGCGGCTCCCACACAACCTGATAAACTCGCTCGCCGCAATGCGCCAGCAGCCAGTCGCGCGCCGTCACCGACTCCAGCTCGTGCCAGTCGCGCACGCGGCGCGCGGCCAGGGCCACCCAGCCCAGGCGCAGGCAGTCGAAAAGTCCGAGCGGCGGAAAGCGCAGAACATCGAGCGGTGTGCTGAGGCGAAAGAACTGGTGCGCGTAGTACATGCCGGTGCGCGTGGGACGGTGCAAGACTTCAGATTCCAGGCCGAGACCGCGTATGAGTTCGAGGATGTCGGTATCGGAGGCGAACCAGTGGTGGTAGAAGCGCTCCAGCCGTTCATTGGATTCGCCGCGCTCATCGCCGATACGAAAACTGCCGGCCAGGCCGCCGGCCTCGGAGTCTTTTTCAACGACGACGACGCGATGGCCCCGGCGCGCAAGTTCGAGGGCTGCTGCGAGGCCCGTGAAGCCAGCTCCGGCGATGGCGACATCCACGGGGCGATTATCGCTTGGCATTGTCGGGTGCAGTGGAGGCGTCGTGGGTGAGCACTTCGCGCACCAGGAAGAGCGGGCGCTGCTTGACCTCCGTGTAAATGCGGCCAATGTATTCGCCGACGATGCCGAGGCTGAGCATCTGCACTCCGCCGAGGAAGAGCATGGCGATAAAGAGCAGCGTCCAGCCCTCCACCCATATGCTGGTAAAAAGGCGCAGCACCAGCGCGTAAAGGATTCCGATGGCGGCCAGCACGGCAGCCAACAGGCCCAAGAAGCTGACCAGCCGCAGCGGCAAAACGGAGAAGCTGAGCACGCCGTCCAGTGCAAGAGCGATCATGCGGCGCAGGGGATACTTCGTCTCGCCGGCCGCTCGCGGCGCGCGATCGTAATGCAATCCGTACTGCCGGAAGCCGATCCAGCTGGACATGGCGCGCAGCAGGCGATGCTGCTCCTTCATCTGCAGCAGTGCATCCACGGCGCGCCGGTCGAGCAGGCGAAAGTCCCCGGCATTTTCAGGTATGGCGCGCTCGCTGAGTCCGTTGAGCACACGATAAAACCAGTGTGCGGTGGCCAGCTTGAACCAGCTCTCACCCTGGCGCGTGTTGCGCACACCGTAGATGACCTCGTGTCCCTGGCGCCAGAGCTCGAACATCTGCAGCAGCACCTCCGGCGGGTCTTGCAGGTCGGCGTCCATTATGGCCACGGCCTGGCCGCTGGCGTATTCAAGACCGGCGCTGACGGCGCGCTGATGTCCGAAGTTACGCGCCAGCTCGACGACCTTGACGTGCGGATCGGCGGCAAAGAGCGCGCATAGCATATCGCCCGTCGAGTCCTTTGAGCCGTCGTTGACGAAGACGATCTCGTAGCTTTCAACCGGGCTGGCGGCACCGGCGATCACGCGCGTAAGCTCGCGGTGGCAGGCGGTGATCACCTCCTGTTCGTTATAGCAGGGCACAACAATGCTGAGTTGACAGTGACTCATGCAGATCTCTCTCTCCGCCGTTAGTGTATAGCGCACAGCCTGTGCGCCGCAGCTTTTTACAGTCCGCGAGGGGTGACTACGGTGCTTCCCCGAGGCTTGCCTGCCAGCGGCTATTCCGGTGTAATCAAGCGATGAACGAAGAGCAGGCTACCACCCCAGCGGCGTCCACTTCTCCGGCGCGCGAGTTTCTCTCCCGGCTGGCCGCGCCTTTCGCAGAGGCCGTCGAGGCCCCGCCGCAAGGGCGCGTTTGGGCCACCATGTGTTTTCTGCTGGCGCTGGCCCTGCTGGTAAGGCTCCCCTACTACCATGGACGTCTCTTTCCCCTGAACGATGGCGGCATGTTCGCCGAGGTGCTGGATAACCTCCGCGCCGCGCACTTTGTGCTGCCCACCCAGACGACCTACAACTTCCTGCACATTCCACTCTCCTACCCGCCGCTGGGCTTTTACCTGGGAGCCCTGTGCACCCTTCTGCCGGGACAGACGGCGGTGACCGTGTTGACCTGGCTGCCGTTGGTCATCAACCTGGCCAACGTGCTGGTGATCTACTTCGTGGCCCGGGAGATTTACCCCTCGCACATCTATGCCTCGGTGGCCGCCTGCTGCTACGCCGTCATGGGCCGCAGCGCGGAGTGGCTGACCATGGGCGGCGGGCTGACCAGAGCACCGGGAGCGGCATGCGCGGCAGTGGCTATCCTTTGCTTTTTGCGCGCCACGCGGCGCAACAGTTGGCGGCTGGCGGCCTTGAGTGGATTGTGGGCCGGGTTGGCGGCATTGTTCCACCTCGAGGGCGGCATCTTCGCCGCGCTCTCGCTGGTCATGCTCAGCCTTTTGGAGCCGGGGCGAGTGGCCAACCTGCGTCGGCTGCTGCTCTCCGGTGCGGTGGCCGTGCTGACCGTGCTGCCCTGGCTGGCATGGGTGTGGACGCATGTGGGATTGGAGCCGCTGCGCAATGCGGCGCACTCCGGCGGAAGCTACCAGTACACCAGCTCGGCCATGTTCGTTCTGCTGGTGGCCGCCATGGCCATTGCCGTGGTGGCGCGCTTCCCTTACCTGGTGTGGCTGGCCATCATCCCGTTTGTCATGCGGCGCAGCCCCACCCACTATGGACCGATGGTCGGCGGCATCTGCATGGTGTGGTTTGCCAACGCGCTGGTGGTGCTGGTGGTGCGCAGCCGAAGCTGGCTGCAGACGCGGCACCGGCAGCAGTCGCTGGTTGCCATTGTGGCCCTGGGCATGGCTATGCTGCTGGGCGGAATGCCTTCGGCGAGCAACGACCGTCTGACCGACCTGCGCAACAACGCACGCTCGCAGCTCAGCCCCGCTGAGCTGGATGCCATGCAGGCCGCGCAGAGATTGACTCCGCCCGAGGCGCGCTTCTTCGTCTTTAACCAGCGTTTTGGCGCCTGGCAGGTGGACATGGTCTCCGAGTGGTTTCCCTACTTTGCCCGCCGCCACGCGGTGAACACCGTGCAGGGGCAGGAGTGGCTGCCCAACCGTGCCTTCGATCGCGCCGCCCACGCTGAGGCCGACCTGGAGATGGCGGGCTCGCCCAAAGTAGCCGCTGAAAGGCTGCGCGCCGCCGGTGCCGACTATCTCTTTTTGGCCGGGCCGCTGGACGAGAATCAGCAGTGGCTGGCCAGCGCTTTGCTATCGGCCACCGATGGCGCACCCATCTATCGCAACGCCGAGGTGGCGATCTACCGGCTGAAGCGCTCCGACTGAGCTACACTCCGCTCACCGCGATATACTCAAGGAGCCCATGAAACGACTCGGCATCCTTCTCTCCGGACGCGGCTCCAACTTTCTGGCCATCGCGGAAAACATCCGCCTTGGCCGCCTCAAGGCGGAGATCGCCATCGTCATCAGCAACCGCGCGGACGCCGCCGGCATCCACAGCGCCCAGGCCCTGGGATTGAAGACCCTGATCCTGCCCAGCAAGGGACGCAAGCGCGAGGAGCACGACCAGCAGGTGGTCACGGCACTGCGCGAGGCCGGAGCCGAACTCATCATCCTGGCCGGTTACCTGCGGCTGCTCTCGCCGTGGTTTGTGCAGCAGTTTCCCGGAGCCATTCTCAACATTCATCCCTCGCTGCTGCCGGCCTTTCCGGGATTGGAGGCACAGCGCCAGGCACTCGATTACGGTGTGCAGGTCAGCGGATGCACCGTCCACTTTGTGGATGAGCACCTCGATCACGGCGCCATCATCCTGCAAAAACAGGTTCCCGTGCTGTCCGCGGACGACGAGCACGCGTTGGCCGAGCGCATTCTGGAGCAAGAGCACATTGCCTACAGCGAGGCCATCGCCCTGATCGCCGGTGGAGATTACCGCATGGAAGGCCGCCGTGTGCTGCCCGGACGGGTGAAGAAGTAACTCTTAGCCCATCGGTTTCTATTTTTCCATACAACATCGCGGCAAAAGCAAACGGCGCGGATTCTCTCCGCGCCGCGATTGTTTTATGCCGGAAAATTTAATAGAGGTGGAAGTTCACATCCATGTTGACTTCGACCGGAACCGGGATGCCATCCTTTTTCCCGGGCTCGAATCGCCAGTTGCGCGCGGCTTCGATGGCTTTCTCGTCCAGCCCCATGCCCAGGGATCGAACAACACGGACGTCGTGAATCCGTCCATCCACGCCAATGACAACGTCCAACAAAACCGACCCCTGGTACTTGTTCTTGCGGGCCTCGTCGCTGAATTCTGGTTCCTCTCGGTAGATGATGCGTGGGGCGCTGACGCCGCCGCCAACGCGATAAGCGCCTCCGCCGAAGCCGCCGCCGTGACCGGGACCGACGCCGGGGCCGTTGCCGCTACCCACACCGCCGCCGCTGCCGCTGCCAATGCCGCCGCCAATGCCGGTGCCATTGCTGGGAATACTGCCAATCTTGCCTAGCGGGTCGCCCATGACCGCGCCCTGCGGCAACCTGATCTCCGGTGGAACGACCACAGTGGGTGCCACCGCCAGCTTGGGATTCTCCGGCGGAGTCACCGTGGGCGGGGCAAACTGCTCCTTGCTGAACTTGGGCAGCGCGCCCTTGCTGGCCGGGTTCACATCATGCGAACCGCCGCCGCCACCGCCGCCCGTCTGCGTCTTGGACTGCTGGAAGAGGTAGGGGCTGACGTCCACGGCATCACCGCTGATGACCTTCTTAATCTCCGGCGCGTGTGTCGCCGACCATGTGCCCAGCCATAGGAGCAGGGCGAGGATGACCGTGTTGATGAGGAAGGAGGCAACAAACGACTCCTTGCGGACCTCGTAGAGGCCGTAGCCATCACCAAACAATGTAGGCAGAATCTCATGCCGCTCGTCGGGCCTGGTCGGGGGAGCCTTTTGCTGATACGGAGGTGTGGGCATACCTATACCCTTTGAGTATAAATCGGCGCAAGCGGCCAATGCTTGATAAAAACAATTTGCCATCAATCCCGAGTAAGAAGACCTGCGCGCTTGCCTGAATTCCGCAAGCTGGAATCGCTACCGTGGCGAAATCGCGGGAAATGCTTAATCTCAGGGTCCAGCACTTATGGAACCCGCTTTAAAGGGACCAGCCCTTAAGGAACTATGACGCGCAGCGCCCCGGGCACCACCGTAATCTCCGCTGGCGTCTGGCACAGGGGCTCGCCATCGCCCCACAGAGCCAGCGGCTCCACGCTTTCCACAAAGACCTGCACCGTGCGCTGATAACTGACCTCCGGCACTTCGATGTGGCGGCCGGAATAAATCTTCAGGATGTGGCGCAGGATTTTCGTAATGGACAGCATGGGCACCCAGCACAGGTCGAGCTCGCCATCATCCATCTGGGCGCGGGGCAGCATGCGGATGCCGCTGCCGTAAACCGGCGCGCTGCCGATGGCGGCAAACAGTGTCGGCCCCTCCAACACCGTCTCTCGGCCCTCGCCGTCATAGCAAATCAGGCGCACCTGGGGCGCGCGATATGTAGCCAGGGCGCGCAGGGCGGCCAGCATGTATCCGCCATAGCGGCGCACCAGGCCCGGCATAGGGTCGGCCACGCGGTTAGTCTCCGCGTCCAAGCCCAGGCCGGCGATGCCCGCCACATAGAGCTGGCTTTTCTGCCCATCGTTCTCCTCGGCCAGACGCAGGTTGTGGCGCATGATGACCGGGCCGAGCAGCTCGTCGGGGCGGGCAAAGCGGCCCTCGGAATCGGCAAAGGTTCGCGTGGATACCTCTTCCATCTCCCCCGGGCCGCGCTGCGCCAGCGGACGCACCAGGCAAAGATCGAGCACGCGCACGTTGCGATGCCCCTCCAGATATTTCTTCCAGGCTCGCAGCGCCGTGGCCACGTCGCGAATACCCAGGCAGTGGGCAAAGTCGTTGGCGCTGCCGCAGGGGACCACCAGCATCGGCGTGGCCGAGTGTGCCAGTGCGGGCAGCACGCGATGCACGCTGCCATCACCGCCAAAGATCAGCGCCGCGTCGGGCAGGTCGTTGGGCTCCAGAGCGTTGCCGCGAAAGACGTTCGCACGCGGGTCCAGGAAGGGCTCAATGAGCTGGTTGCTGCGATAAGGATGGAGGATGGCTGCGACGCGCACCGGGAAATTGTACCCTGCCGCCGCTCCAGCGCAACTAGGCGATCACTCCACAGCGAAGGTCGTCCTCGGCCTGCTTGAGCGCGTCAATCGTGCCCAGGTCGCGCCAGTAGCAACCGTCGGACGGATAAGCGGCGATGCGCGCCCCCTCGGCAGCCAGCCGCAGATAGGTGGGGATGATGGGGAAGGCCGCGGCCTCAGCGTCATCATGATCGAGGCGTAAGAGAACGGCTGGAGAAAGCACATGGATACCGCAGAAGGCCATCGACTGCGTTGTGGCCACGGGGCGAACCACTTCCTCGGGATGTCCGGCGGTGTGACGGCCGCAGAGCAATCCTGCCTCGTCAAACAGAAGCTGACGGGTACTGGCGCGGCGCTGCACGGCCAGCGTAACCAGTGCGCCACGCTCGCGGTGAGCCTGCACCATGGCCGCAAGATCAATCGAGCTGAGGACATCCACGTTGTGCACCAGGAAGGGCTCGTCGCTGGCCTCTCCATTGCGCAGGAAGAACTGAGACGCCTGCTTGAGCCCGCCGCCGGTGTCGAGCAGCTTGTCTTCAAGCGAAATCTCGACGCGCAGGCCAAGCCCGGCCAGCATCGCGGAGTTCGCGGCCAGGAATTGTTCTATCTGCGGGGCAAAGTGATGCGCGTTGACGATGACATCCGTGACGCCCGCCACGACAAGCCTGCGCAGAGTGATCTCCAGCAGCGTGCGACCGCCAAGCGTGACCAATGCCTTGGGACGATCATTGGTGAGCGGACGCAGGCGCGTGCCCAGCCCGGCGGCCAGCACCATGGCCTTCATCGCGGCCAGCGCTCCTGCTCGCGATGATGCAACTCAACCCGCACGCCACGCTCACGCAGCCGCCGCGCCGCCTGCTCCGCCAAATACACCGAGCGGTGCTGCCCACCGGTGCAGCCAAAGCTGACCATCAGCCGCTGAAAGCCCCGGCGGCGATACTCGGCCACGCTGATTTCGACCAGTGCCAGTGCGTGCTGCAGGAATTCACCAACCGTTGCGTGCTGCTCCAGATAGGTCGCCACCTCGGGGTCGCGTCCGGTTTGGGACTTGAAACGCGCCTCGCGTCCAGGGTTGGGCAGCCCGCGCGCGTCAAAGGTATAGCCGCCGCCGTGGCCGCTTTCATCGGCCACCGGGCCACCATGGAAGCTGAAGCTGGTGACGATGACGGTGAGCGGGTCATCCGCCTGTGCGAGCACAACCTGAGCGACTGCTTCTGTCATCTCACCCGCGGCTGCCGTCGTTGTTGCCGCGCCACTCAGTTCGGCGATCTTTTCGTCCGTGGTCAACTGTGCGCAGGCTTTGGCCAGTGCAGGCAACTCCGTGGCCAGCCCGGAGCTTTGCCACAGCCAGCGCAGGTTGCGCAGCGCATACGGCACACTCTGCAAAAAGTGCACCTTGCGCTCGTAGAAGCCGCGATAGCCGTAGGCACCCAGGGCTTGTAGAATGCGCACCAGCACCCAGGCCGGATAATCGGCGAGGAATTGCCCGCGGTCAAAGCTCATGTGGCGGCTGAGCGCGACCAGATAATGCCCCAGCAGCTCTTCGCGCACCGCCGGTGGCAGGTCGGCCTTGGCGTCAAAGAGCAGCGAGGCGATGTCGTAGTGCGGAGCGCCGCGGCGTCCACCCTGGTAGTCAAGGAAAAAGGGCTGTCCTTCGCGCAGCATGATGTTGCGCGACTGGAAGTCACGGTAGAGGAAGCACTCCTGCCCGGCGCTGAGCAGCCGAGCCGTGAGCCGCGCGAAATCCTCCTCCAATGCCTGCTCGTGGAACTCCGCTCCGGCCAGCTTGAGGAAGTAGTACTTGAAGTAGTTCAGATCCCAGTGGATGGACTGCGCGTCAAAGGCCGCACGCGGATAGCAGACGGAGTAGTCAAGGTCGCGGCCGGCCTCCACTTGAAAGCGCGGCAGCTCTTCGACGACGCGGCGGTAAGCCTCCAGCACCTGCGGCGCAAGTTCCGTGCCGCGGCGGTGCGCCGTGAGGTACTGATACAACGTGGTGTCGCCCAGATCCTCTTCCAGATACGCGGTCCCCGTCGCATCCTCGGCAAAGATTTGC
>Ga0371490_1000727_pt1 | contig 20326 bp, 17 predicted proteins | sample MB2SIPfraction_FD_207959 | JGI IMG/M metagenome (GOLD analysis project Ga0371490, IMG submission 207959) | Lab enriched peat soil microbial communities from McLean, Ithaca, NY, United States - MB28FN SIP fraction | ecosystem: Environmental > Terrestrial > Soil > Wetlands > Peat | place: USA... | reverse complement strand
GCGCTTGCAGCAGCGTGCCGGCCAGCGTGGCGCTTGCCATGGTCCAGACGCTCACGCGCGGGCCGGCCAGGAGGAGCGCCGCCAGGACGGTGAGCGCCACGGCCGCCGGCGCCAGCGTGGGCAGCAGAAAACGGTCGCGGCTGTTCAGCACCGCCGTCGAGTTGCTGGCCACACCGCCCAGCATCACGATGGGCAGCAACGCGCAGTAGAGTTCCAGCGTGAGTGCGCGCTTGGTCGGGCTGAAGTTCAGGCTCACCAGCGGCACCACCAGCGGCGCCAGCAGCAGCATGGCCGCGGAGACCGCGAGGAGCAGCGCCACCAGCCAGAGCAGAGCGCTCGAGAGCAGGCGCTGCGCCTCCTCGGGACCTTCCCGCTCCCGCACCCGCATCAGGGTGGGCACCAACGCCTGGTTCATCGACTCTGCCAGCAGGTTCACCAGCAGGCTCGGCAACAACAGCGCGGCCAGAAAGGCGTCGAGCTCATCCGAGCGGCCAAAGGTTGCCGCTACCGCGATCTCCTTGGCCGTGGCGATCAGCTTCACCACCACGCTGGCCGCGGCCACGCTGGCAGCCGCGCGCAGTATGGCGCGGTTGGCCCCCGCCAGCGCGCTGGTGGACGATTGCCTTTCGTCCGCGCTCATGGCAACGGCACGGCCGGCGCAACTGCCGGCTGGCGGGAAGCGGGTTCATGGGGAAAGCACGCTGCCAATTCATCGGGCGCTGCAGCGGCCAGTCTTCCGGCCAGCGCCACCAGCGCCAGCAACAGCCAGGTCAAGCGGTTCTCCTCCACGCTGGCTGCCATGGCCGTGAGACCGAAGACGGCCAGGGTGGCAAGCAGAGCCGTGCGCAGCGGGCCAGCCAGCTTCCACGCTGCGCGGAGCGCAACCACGGCCAGCAGCGTGGCCAGAAACAGCGCCACTAATCCGCCCGCGGCCAGCAGCGCCAGCGGCGTGTTGTGGGCTGTGTCTTCCGGCCGCACCCCTGCAGCCAGGGTAAAGTTGCCCGCGCCATAGCCCAGCACCGGCGCGCGCAGGAAGGCCTGCCAGCCCGCGGCCCAGATGTTGACTCGCTCATTCAGATGGCCGCCCTGCAACTGCTCCGGGATGGTGGCCAGCCGCTGCAGCACCGTGGCCGGAACCGCGATCCAGACCGCCGCCAGCAGCGCGGGAATCGCCAGCAGGCTAGCGCGTTGCAGATGCTGCCGGCCCTGCAGCAGCAACACCGCGCCGCCGCTCAGGGCCACCACCGCCGCCAGCAAACCGCCGCGCGAGGCCGTCAGCAGCGCGGCCACGAGCGCCAGCGGCAGATAGCTCAGCGCCACGCAGCGCACCGCGCGCCACGGATCGCAGCGAGCTAGCAGGGCCGCCAGCGGCATGCCCAGATTCAGGAACCGCGCCACATCGTTCGGGTCCTGCCCAAAGGCGGTGGCGCGCAACTGCTCCTCGGCAATCGCCTCCACCGAGCGGTACTCGACGAGCGTCAGCAGCGCCAGCACTCCGCAGCCCGCCACCACGGCCCGCAGCAAAAGGCGCAGATCGCGCGGCGTGCGGGCGAACTCCCAGACCAGAAACACCGCCATCATCTCCTGGAAGAAGCCGCGCAGCTTGGCCAGCGTGGTGAGTTGCTCAATGGACCACAGCGTGCTCAGGCAGAGCCATACAAACAGCGCCAGCACCAGGCCCTGCATCCATCCCGGCCTCAGCGGTTGCTCGCGGCCCAACAGCGCCGGCAGGGCCGCCGCCAGCAGCGCCAGCCCCACCAACCGGGCCACGTTGCCCCACGGCTCGCCTAGATCCAGCGAGTACTCCCACGGAATCGCGAAAACGTAAGCCAGCAGCAGCCACCACGCCAGGCGTCGCATGGCTAATACCTTTGCGAGTAGACCAGACCGGAGTAAATGGTGACTCCGATCGCCGATTGAATCGCCGATTCGATGGTGCGGTTCCACAGGCTGTGCGCCGTAGAGTCGGGCACGAAGAGAATGTCGCGGTCATGCACCGGCTGGTCCGGTTCCTGGCCGCGCAGCATGCGGCGCAGATTGAGCGTGGTCAGCGTCCGCCCGCCCTTCTGCTCGCGGATCAGGATGGCCCGGGTTGCAGCGGCGTTCTGCGACGGCCCCCAGGCCAGCGAGAGCGCCTGCACCACCGTCAAACCCTGCGCCGGGTCCACCGGAAAGCCTCCCGGCCGGATCACGTCGCCAATCACGTAGATCAGCCCGGCGCGGCTTACCTGCACCGTGTCGCCCGGCTCAAGCTCGGGATTGTGTTCAGCGGCGGTATCGATTCCGCCCGGGTCCAGTACCACGGGATGCGGCGTGCGCGGATCGCTGCGGTGGTAGACGTTCACCAGCCGTCCGGCGGAGGGCGACAGCCCCGCTGCGGCGGAGATCAGGTCCAGCAACCGGTGGTGCAGCGTGTAGGGATACACTCCGGGCCGCGCCACTTCGCCCAGCACGCTCACGTCCTGGCCGGCGTAGCTGGTTACCAGCACCGAGACCAGCGGATGCAGCAGCATGCCTTTGGCCTTCAGTGCAGCCTCAATGGCGCGCGCCGCTTGCTGCTCGTCCATTCCGGCCAGGTGGATCTCGTCGATCAACGGCAGCGTCACCGTGCCCGCGGCCGAAACCCGCACCGCGCTGTGAAACTCCGGCGTGTGGTATTCGCTGATCTCCAGTGCGTCGCCCGGTCCAATCGCGGTGGGCATCGGCATCCCCGCAGGCCCGCTGCTCGCCACGCGGCCGTTCTGTCCCGCGGCATCCCACACCGCCGGTGCCTGGCGCGGATCGGGAGTGGCGCGGTTGTCCTGGGTGGGCTGAATGTGGGCCACGCCGGTGGGCAGTCCGGAGGTGGAGGGCGTCGGCGCCTGCGCATGCAGTGCGAGCCCGGCGGCCAGCAGCACCAGCAGCGCTGCGGCGCGCGGCCAGCGCCCTTGCAGCTTGTCTGCCGCCAGCACCGCACCCAGCGCCAGCCAGAGGGCGGCAAACAAGGTGATCGCCAGATCCACCGGCAGGTCCGGTGAGGTGGGTTTGGCCGGCGGATAGGCAGGGTCCACAACCGCCAGCGTCGAGCTGCCGATCCCCGCCGTCAGGCCGGCTTCCTCGCTCCTTTCCTGCACGCGTAGCAGCAGCGCGTGATGAGCGTCGGCCTCCTGCTGCATGCGTTCGTAGTCGGCGGCGGCGCGGTTCAGCTTCACGCCTTCGGCGGTAGCGTTGGCAAGGCTTTGCCGCACCGACTCCTCCCGCGCCTGGGCCGTTTGACCCGCGCGCCGGAAGCCCTCCAACAGTTGCGCGTCTTCCGCCTTCTGTTGCGTGCTCAGATCCTGCAACTCGCGATCGATCTCCACCACCCGCGGAAAGCTGGCGCCGTGTTCCGTGCTCAGTTGCGCCCGCTCCAGCTCCAGAGCCGAGCGCCGTGCGTGGATCTGTTGCAGCACCGCTACCGGAAAATCGCTGGTCGCGGTCTGCAGACGCGGATCGGAGGCCACCACCAGCTCCGGATCGCCTTGCTGGGCGGCATGAAACTCGGCTTCGGCCAGAATCCGGTCGGCCTCGGCCGCCACCAGCTGCCGGCCCAACTCGTCCATCTCCATCAGCACCGGATTGTGTTGGCCTTCGCTCTCGGTGCGCTCCTGGTTTGTCGACGGCATGCGCAGGTAGCCATGCTCTTCGCGAAACTGGTTCAAGCGGCTGTCGGCGTCGCGGGTGGCAATTTGCAATGCCCCCAACTGCTCGCCCAACCAGCGCGACGACTGCCGCGTGGCATCCACGCGGCGCAAGCCATCTTCCCGCTCATAGCAATCCAGCAGCGTCTTCACCACATCGGCGGAGAGTCCCGGGTCCTTCGACCGGAAGCGCACTTCGATCAGCAGCGTATGCGGCACCGACTGCACCCACAGATGGCTGTGGAAGCGTTCCAGCAGCCACGCCCGCGCCTCCCGTGACGGATCGCCCGGCTGAAAGCCGGGGAAGCGCCGCGAAAAACTCCACGCAAATCCAGGCGCATCGTAAAGGCGCAGTAACTTGATGGCGTCCCATGCCAGCAGATCACTGCGCAGGATGCCGGCCGCGGTCTCCTGCGCGATCGGAGCCGAAAGCACCGAGGTGGAAAGAATCGGTTCCGCGGCATCCAGATGCAATGCGGAAAGCGGCGCGGAGCGCAGCTCCACGCGCGCCACGGCGTCATACTGGCGCGGCGCCAGCAGGCCGTAGAGCAGGCACAGCGCCAGCAGACTGCCCACCATCGATCCGGCCAGCCGGCCATGCCGCACAAAAACTTGCAACAGCGACGCGGACGCTCCGGCTGAGCCCGCGCCCGCCGGGTTCGTCTCCGCATCTTCGGCTTGTCTCCTGAGATCTTCCGGCAAGCGGAGGGAACCTCGGTCCCGGACTCCCTGGCGCGGCGCGGCGCGGAAACAACGGAGAAGATAGGGCAGGGGGAATCGTCGACAGTGTCCCGCATTCGCTGCCATTCGTCAATAAAAACCATCGCCGCACGAACGAGCCTCTCGAAACTCCCTTGCCCGAGCGCGTCCTGTCGTGCTCCGTGCGGGGGCTTCCCGGCTGCCGCGCCGCACCGCACCCACGCCTCAAGCTCTACAATCGGAGGCGAGGCGCGTCCCGAGTGCTCTGCAAACTGCCCGCATAGAGTTGCACTCATCACCCGAATGGTTGACCCATCATGAACTTTGCTCCAACCCTGGCTGGCCCCGGAACGCTTGCCCCGATCGAACAGATCGTCTTGCTCGCGCTCTTCGTTCTCTCGCTTGCCGTCTTCGCGCGGCAAGCCTGGCGCATGGGCGCAACCATTCTTGCTGCGCGGCCCGATGCCGGCTACACCCTGGCTCCGGTTGCACCGCGGCTGCGCCGTCTGTTGTTGGAGGTGCTGGCCCAAAGCAAAATCATCCGCCAGCGCCCTCTGGTGGGTCTGGCTCATGCCTTTGTCTTCTGGGCCTTCTGCGCCTTCGCCGTGGTCACGCTCAACCACCTCGCGCTGGCCTTCAACGTTGGATTTCTGAACCCGCAGGGTGTGGGCGCGGTTCTCTTCAACCTCGCTGCGTTCTTTGCCGTGGCCTGCTTCATCGCCATCGCCGGGCTCGCGGTGCGCCGCTTTGCGCTGCGGCCGCGCTGGCTGGGCGCAAAGCTTTCATACGGCTCGGCGCTGGTCGCCCTGCTGATTGCCGCGCTCATGGCCACTTATCTGGCCGCCTTCTGCGTTCCCGATGCCAGCCCGGCCGCGCATCGGCTCTGGTGGCTGCACACTCTTGTGCTGCTGGCGTTTCTGCCCCTTATTCCCCGCACCAAGCATCTGCATCTGCTGCTGGCGCCGCTCGCGGTCTTCTTTGCGCGTCCCGGTTTCGCGCAGATCCCTCCCCTGGTGGGCGAAGAAGACTTCGGCCTGGTGGCGGGCAAGGATCTGACCCGCATTGCGGCGCTGGAAGCCTACTCCTGCGTGGAGTGCGGCCGCTGCATGGAGCATTGTCCCGCCGCCGCCACCGGCAAAGAGCTCAACCCCAAGGAACTGGTTCTCGGCCTGCGCGATTATCTCCATCACTTCGGTCCGCACTCCGAGGAGCTGCTTGCCGGCCGTGTCCATCCCCTCAACGCGCTCTTCGAGTGCACCACCTGCGGCGCCTGCCAATTCCAGTGTCCGGTGGGTGTGGAGCACCTGCCGTTGATCGTGGGCATGCGCCGCGGCGTGGTGAATACCGGCGAATGGCAGCACCAGCAGGGCGCGCGCCTGTTTTTGAATCTGGAGCGCACCGGCAATCCGCTGGGCCGTCCGCACGCCGAGCGCGAGCGCTTTATCAAGCGCGCCGGCCTGCCCATCTTCGATGGCTCGCAGCAGCTTTGTCTCTGGCTCGGCTGCATGGGCAGCTACGATCCGCGCGGTCATCAGATCGTCACCGCCCTGGCCGCTGTGCTGCGCGCCGCGGGCGTCAGCTTTGGCGTGCTCCGCCGCGAGCAGTGCACCGGCGACGCCGCGCGCCGCCTGGGCAACGATCTGCTCTTCCAGCAACTGACGGAAGCGAATCTAGAGATGCTCCGGCAGGCCGGCGTTGCGCGCATGGTCTCCATCTGTCCACATTGCGTCCAGACCATCGCCGAAGACTGGAAGGAGTTTGGCGTTCCGCCCGCCATCGAGCACCACAGCGAACTCCTCACCCGCCTCGCATCATCCACGAAGGAGCCGAAGGCCGAGGAAAAAATTGTGTATCACGATGCGTGCTATCTAGCGCGTTATCGTGGGGTGGTTGAGGAGCCGCGCAAGGTTGTTGCCGCGGCTGGACAATTAGTGGAACCGGAGCGCACCCGCGAACGCGGCTTCTGCTGCGGCGCGGGCGGCGGCCTCTTCTTCCTGGGCGAAGAGCAGGGCGAGCGCATCGGCCACAACCGCGCCCGCGAGCTGGCTGCAACCGGCGCTGCCACCGTGGCCGCGGCCTGCCCCTTCTGTTCGAACATGCTCGGGGACGCACTGCAGACCATGGGCGCAGCGGCTCCGCAGCTGGTCGACATTGCCGAGCTTGCTGCGCGCAGGTTTGCGCCCCATCGGGGCGCGGCGAAAGGCTGATTGCCAATTGCCGCAGTGCGCGGGATTATTGATCCGGCCCAAATGAGTAGGATATTCTTGGGTGCCCCACCCTCGCCGCGCCTTTGTTTCTGCGGCTAGGGTGGGATGGGTTAGTCTCACCTCATAAGGCCGGATCAACAGTTATGGAATTACCGGAATGTGGCTTGCGGCCATCTTTCGTTTTGTTCAACATGTGAGCCGTTTGTTTTTTTAGGGCGCGACTTCAGTCGCGCTGAAAGGACGCGGATGAAGATTGTTGTGGCCATCCGGCAGGTGCCGGAACGGGGCGCGCGCCTGCGCGTGAACGCCGCCGGAAACGCCATCGATGAGGACGGCTTGCAATGGGGCCCCAATGAGCCGGACGCCTACGCGCTGGAGCACGCCCTGGCGTTGCGCGCGGCTGCGGGCGGTGAGGTGCTCGTGCTCAGTGTGGGCCCGGAGCGCGCGTCCTCCGTCCTGCGCGATGCACTGGCCAAGGGCGCCGATCGCGCCATTCATGTGCTCGCCGCCGATCTCGACGCGCTGGCCGTGGCCCGCATTCTGGCCGCCATCGCCCGTCAGGAGAGCGCCGATCTGCTCCTCACCGGCCTGCAATCGGAAGACATGGGTTACGGGCAAACCCCGGTTCTGGCTGCCGGGCTGCTGGGCGTGCCGCACGTGACTCTGGCGTTGGATATAGCCCGCACCGAGGCCGGCCTCCGCGTCACCCGCGAGCTCGAAGAGGGCTGGCGGCAGAGCGTCGAGCTGCCTTTGCCCGCCGTGGTTGCGGTGCAGGCCGGTGGCATCGCGCTCAGCTACGCCACGCTGATGGGCATCAAGCGCGCGCGCAGCAAAGAACTGCGCACCGTTGCCGCCACCGAGCTTGGCCTTGCCCTTGAACCCTCGCTCGTCATCGAACGGCTCACGCCCCCGGTAAAGACCAGAAGCACACAGTTGCTGGAAGGCGCGCCCGACCAGGCCGCCGCCGCGCTCATCGCCAAACTCCGCAACGAGGTGCACGTCCTGTGAGCAACGTTCTGGTGGTTTTGGAATCTCGTGGCGCGACTCTGACGCATGCCAGCCTGGAAGCTCTCACCGCCGCGCATCGGCTTGGCTCTCCCATCACCGTTGTAGTTGTTGGTGCGGATACCGCTGCGCTCGCATCCCGGGCCGCGCAACACAACGTGGCCCGCGTGGTGCGGGTGGAACACGCTTTGCTGGTCAGCTACAGCGCCGATGCCTGGACCGCTGCGCTCGACCCATTGATCCGCGCAGAAGAGCCTGCCTTCGTTCTCTTCCCGCACAGCTATCAGGCGCGCGACTTTGCTCCCGCTCTCGCCGTCCGCTTCCACCAGATGCTGGTCTCCGATGTGGTCGCGATCGACGCCGGGCCGGTGTTCCTGCGTCCCGTTTACGAAGGCCGCCTGCTGGCCGCCTGCCGGATCGCCACTGCCGCGCCCGGCTTCGTATCTGTGCAGGCCGGAGCCTTTGCCGCTGCTGAGCCTGGCAGCGGTGCAGCACCCATCGAGATCTTCACGCCCGATCTCGCTCCCAGCGTCCTCCGCACCCATTCCGGCGAGCCTTTCCGCGCCGGCGGCTCCGCCGTCGATCTCACCTCCGCCGCCCGCATCGTCAGCGTCGGCCGCGGCATCCAGAGCGAAGAGCGTCTGCCCATGGTCCGCGAGTTGGCCGAGGCTCTGGGCGCGGAGCTGGCTGCCTCGCGCCCGGTCTGCGACGCTGGCTGGGTCAGCGCCGACCGTCAGGTGGGCAGTTCCGGCCAAACCGTCGCGCCCAGGCTCTATCTGGCTCTCGGCATCTCCGGCGCAACCCAGCACCTGCAGGGTATGCGCGGCTCCGGCTGCATTGTGGCCATCAACCGGGACCCCGATGCGCCCATCTTCGAAGTAGCCGACTACGGCATCGTCGGCGACCTCTTCGAGCTGGTTCCGGCCATCACCCGCGCGCTCCGCTCCGCCTGACGGCAAAGGCGTGTGTACAGCTCTTCGCGCCGTGGTTTATGGTTACGTGTGTTTTGGTTGAGGAACAAGATCCATGTTTCTGCCTGAAAGTTACGCCGCTGCCCTGGTGTTGATGGTGGTCTCCATGCTGTGCTGGGGGTCATGGGCCAACACCCTCAAGCTCTGCCCGCGCTTCCGCTTCCAGCTCTTCTACTGGGACTACGCCGCGGGCCTGGCGCTGGCCGCCGTGGTCTGGGGACTCACCGCCGGTAGCCTGGCCGGCCCGGGCCTGCCCCTGATGGCCGATCTGGCCCGTGCGCCGCTCAGCGCCGTGCTCTGGGCAGCGGTGGGTGGTGTGGTCTTCAACATTGCCAACCTGCTGCTGGTGGCGGCCATCGACATTGCGGGCCTCGCGGTTGCCTTTCCCGTGGGCATCGGCCTGGCCCTGGTCGTCGGCGCAGTTTCCAGCTACCTGGTCAGCCCGGCCGGCAATCCGCTGCTGCTCTTTGCGGGCGTTGCGCTGGTGGTTGTGGCTATCGTGCTCGACGCAGCGGCCTACCGTCAGCGCGACGTCGATGCGCTGGCCACCACCACGCGCGGCATCGTGCTCAGCCTAGTGGCTGGAGTGCTGATGGGCTGCTTCTATCCCTTTGTCGCGCGCGCGCTCACCTCCAGCCACGGCCAGCCCGCGCCCGGCCCGTATGCCGTCGCCGTGTTCTTTGCCATCGGCCTGCTCATCTCCACCGTTCCCGCCAACTGGTTTCTGATGCGCCGTCCGCTGGACGGCAAAGCGCCGGTCAATGGCCGCACCTACTGGCAGGCCCCGCTCGGCTGGCATCTGGCCGGAGTTCTGGGCGGCGTCATCTGGAGCACCGGCACGGTGGCCAACTTTGTTGCCTCCGGCGCGCACATCGTGGGCCCCGCCGTCTCCTACGCCTTTGGCCAGGGAGCCACCATGGTCTCCGCCTGCTGGGGCGTCTTTGTGTGGCGCGAGTTCTCGTCCGCACCCCGGCGCGCCCGCCAGCTTCTGGCCCTCATGTTTTTCTTCTTCATTGCCGGACTCGCGCTGGTGGCTCTGGCTCCGCTGTTCAAGTAATTTCAGCGGGGCAGGGAAGCACTCGACCCATCGTTTCCAGGAAAACAAAAAGCCCCGGAGAGGATCGCTCTCCGGGGCTTCGTTTTTCTACGCTCTGGTTTGCTTACCACCACTCCATCAGGCGGCCGGAGCTGACCTTGGCGCTCGACACCGGCTTTTCCGTGCGCAGCAGCAGAACCGGAATGTGCGCCAGCTTGACCAGCTTCTCGGCGATCGAACCAAAGACCAGCGGATGCCAGCCGGTGGTGCCGTGGGTGGAGACGACCAGCATGTCGGTATGCTCGCGCTCTCCAATCTCCAGAATCGCGCCGGCCACATCGGCGTCGGTCACCACAAACGATTCTGCCTTGATGCCCTTGGCGCCCAGAGCGGCAATCGAGGTGGCAAAGTTGGCTTCGGCAACCTTCTTGTTTGCTTCTGCATCGCTATGCCCGTCCGCTACGTACACCAGAACCAGCTCAGCATGAAAGTGCTGCGCCAGAACCGTCGCCTGCTCAATGGCAACATGCGACGACGGGCTGAAGTCGATGGGCAAAAGGATCTTTGCAGGAATCGTGCTGAACGAATACGTCTCGGGCATCAAGTTCTCCTCGCCATACCACATGCGTGGACAGGCCTTAAATTTTCGCCAACATCATACGGGGGCTCCGCTACGCCACGACGTGATCGGCAACACATATAATCAAGCTGTTGAGAGCACGGCAGTTTTCCCGCCTCCGGTCCGGCTCTTGTTCCCCCGCCCGTCGGTCCGCGATCAACCTGCCATCTCTTGGGCGCGGATCGTCTCCTTGCGTACCGTCAGCCGCTCCACCAACTCGCGGCGCACCTCGTAGCCCCGCCCCGGCGTGTCGGGAATCGCAATCTCGCCCGCGGCGGATACGGTGATCTCCGGCTCCACAATCTCTTCCTTCCAGTAGCGCGCCGAGGCCGACACATCGCCCGGCAGGGTGAAGTTTTCCAGCGTGGAGAGCGCAATGTTGTGCGCCCGCCCAATCCCCGACTCCAGCATCCCGCCGCACCACACCGGAATGCCGCGCTGCTGGGTGGCGTTGTGTATGGCAATTGCCTCGCTGAAGCCGCCCACGCGCCCCAGCTTGATGTTGATGATCTGACAGCTCTCCATCTCGATGGCCGCCAGCGCATCGCGCCGGTTGCAAATCGATTCGTCCAGGCAGATCGGCGTCGCCAGCCGTTTCTGCAGCATGGAGTGGTAGTAGAAGTCGTCGTACCACAGGGGCTGCTCGATCATCAGCAGGTTGAACTGATCGAAGCTGACGATGTGATCCGCATCCTTCAGCCGGTAGGCCGAGTTGGCATCGCAGCTCAGCAGAATCTCCGGCCAGCGCTTGCGCACCGCCTCAAACACCTCCACGTCCCAGCCCGGCTTGCACTTCAGCTTGATGCGCCGGTAGCCTGCTGCCAGCTCTCGCTCCACCACCGCCAGCGTCTCCGCAATGCTCGGCTGAATGCCCAGCGAAACCCCGCACGGCACCTTGTCGTAAACACCGCCGATCAACTGCGAAAGCGAGACGCCTTCGCGCTGCGCTTCCAGGTCCCAGATCGCATTTTCCAGCGCCGCCTTGGCCATGCGATGGCCACGAATGGGGAAGAAGAGTCGCAGGCAATCGCCGCCATGGCGCGGCTGGGCGGCGGCCAGCATCGGCCCCAGCTCCTGCACCAGCACCGTCCACGCCGTGTCGGTGGACTCCGAGGAGAAGGTGGGCCGTTCGCCCGCCGTGCACTCGCCCCAGCCCGTCAACCCATCGGAGTGCACCTCGGCCAGCAGAATTCTCCGCTTGCGGGTCACGCCAAAGCTGGTCTCAAAGGGCCGCAACAGCGGCATCTGCACTTCGCGAAGGATGATCTCGTCAATTTTCATAGGCTCGTCTGATCCTTTGGCTTGGGGCTAATGATCCGGCCCGTAAATACTGATGGTTGGGTGCCCCATCCTTTCCGCGTTTGGTGCGGAAAGGGTGGGAGAACAGGTCACGATTTGAGGGCCGGATCAATAGGCGCTCTCCGCCGTGCCCAGTTCAAAAATTCCGTCGCCCGCGGCGTTGCGGCTGAACCCCAGTACCGCCAACCCGCGTGCAAACGCTTGCTCAAAATGTTCGCGATTCCGTTGCTGCACCGCCCGCGCCCGCTCACGGTCTTCTTCCGAGGCCTTCCACGCGTAGATTGCCGCTGGAACCTCGATGCGTTCTTCCACGCTGAAGCTGGCCGCCGGCTCGCCGTGCAGGGCCCGCCGCACGCGCTCGCTGTCCATCTCCCATTCCGCCAGCAGCCGGTCGGTGGGGAGTCCGCCCTGCAGCTTGGATGTGGAAGATCCATAAAAATTTGCGCGGTACGCGCGCACCACCGCGCCCAGCTTGGCAATGTTCAGGTACGCGTTCTTGATCTCCAGCGGATCAAAGGTCCACTCCATCCAGCGAATGCCGCGTCCCAGCGCTTCTTCGCGCTGCGCGCACTTCAGCCGGTAGCCCAATCCCTGGTTGCGATAGTGGGGCTTTACCGCCAGCATGTGCGAGTGCAGATAGGGCATCGGCTCTTGCCCCGCGCGCGCCTTCATGCCCGCCATGGCCATGGCAAAGCCTACCATGCGCCCGGCATTGCTTTGCGCGGCAATCTCCGTGTCGAATGCCCCCAGCACCTGCCCGCCGATCTTCTGCGTCACCAAAAACGCTTTGCGCGGAATGATGTCGGTGGTGTCATAGCCCCAGGTGGCAATCTCCATCTGGACCGCGGCGTCCAACTCCTCAAACCCCACGCAGGACCGGATCTGGATCATTGGCCAGTCTCCGCTGTCCCATTCCCTGTTGCCCCATTCTCCACTGCCGCCAGCTTGCGCTTGGCCTCGGCCCACAGCGCTTCCAGTTCATCCGGCGTCAGCTCTTCCAGCGGTTTCTTCGATGTCAGCTCCATCTGGTGAAAACGCCGTCGGAAGCGCAGATTGCAGCCGCGCAGCGCCATCTCCGCATCCACGCCCAGATGCCGGCCCAGGTTGACCACGGTAAACAGCAGATCGCCTAGTTCGGCCTGCACGCGCGGCTGCCGCGCCGGATCGCCCGTGGCGATTTCCGCTTCCAGTTCCGCCGTTTCCTCGGCGATCTTGGGCAACAATCCACGCCAGTCCGGCCAGTCGAAGCCGGCCTTGGCGGCCTTGGAGCCGATCTTGGCCGCTTCGGCCAGCGCCGGCATGGAGCGTATTACGCTATCCAGACGAGAGGCGGCAGAGTCTGCTGCATGCAATGCCTCGGCCTTCTTGATCTCGTCCCAGTTGCGCAGCACTGCCGCGGACGAACCTTCCACCGCCGCATCCACGTCCGCGCGGTTGCCGGCGGCCTTCGCGGCTTCCTCGCCAAACACATGCGGATGCCGCCGCACCAGCTTGCGGTTCAGATGGATCAGCACATCGGCAATGGTGAACAGCCCCTCGTTCGCCGCCATCTCCGCGTAGAACAGTACCTGCAGCAGCAGATCGCCCAGCTCTTCGGCCAGATGCGGAAAGTCGCGTCGCTCAATGGCGTCAAAGACCTCGTAGGCCTCTTCCAGGGTGTATTTGCGAATGGTGTCGAAGCTCTGTTCGCGGTCCCAGGGGCAGCCGTCGGGGGCGCGCAGCCGGGCCATGATGGAGGCAGATTCACGAAATAGTTCAGCGGCGCGCGCCGCGTCGGTGGGGATGGAGGCGCGTTCAGGAGCTTCAGAGCAGTTTTCCTGCGATTGATCCATCGCCAACAGTGTACAGGAACCGCTTGGACCAGGGTCATTCCCTCTCATCGAGAGCCTTGTTGGAAGGAGCAGGGACCTTCAGGTCCCTGAACGCGATCATTTTTACCAGCGTACAGGCTCCACAGGCTGCGGAAAGGCTCTCCGCAGGCGGAGCCTTGTGTCGGGGCACGGCTTCAGAGCTGCGCGAGCACCGCCGAAGGGTGCCGTAAATGCTGGAAAACGGGACCATGGCTTTGCAGGCAACGGAAAAACTTTACGAGGGCGGGGCTTTGTAACAGGGCACGACTTTAGTCGTGCCGCAAATGCCACAAATAAAGATCAGGGCTTTAGCCCTTGTGGCATTTTCTTCCGGAAGCAGGGAGGTTCACGCCTTTTTCCTCAGCCTGTTGAGCCCCGGAAGAATAAGCTGAAACGCATCCGCCTGCGTCTTCTATACTCAACAGCGCAGATGATCGAACTTCTTGCCACCCTCTTTGCCGCCCTTGCCGGGCTTGCCTTCGGCAGCTTTCTGAACGTGTGTCTCAGCCGTTGGCCCGAGGGCGAAAGCGTGGTCAAACCGCGCTCCCACTGCCGCACCTGCAACCGCACTCTAACCTGGTGGGAGAACATCCCGCTCCTGAGCTGGCTGGCCCTCCGCGGCCGCTGCCGCACCTGCAAATCCCCCATTGGCTGGCGCTACCCGCTGGTGGAAGCCGCAATGGGCCTGCTCTGGGGCCTGGCTTTCGGCCGGTTTGTGGCCCGGCTGCTGGGCGACGTGCCCGCCGGCGCTCTGGCTCTGTACGCCGTGGAATGTGCGGGCACCATGATTCTGCTCTGGCTGCTGGTGGCTCTGGCCGCGCTCGACGCCGAACACCTCTGGCTGCCGGACTGGCTTACCATCCCCGGCGCCGTTCTCGGCCTGCTAGCCGAGGGCCTCCGCGCCTGGTTGCAGAACAATGGCATCACCAGCCCCTCGCCGCTGGAAGCCGTGCTGGTGCGGGCTCTGGAGGCGATTGGCGTGGCCGCCCTCATCCTGCTCATCCGCGCCCTCTACGGGCTCCTGCGCCGCCGCGAGGGCCTCGGCCTGGGCGACGCCAAGCTGCTGGCCCTGCTGGCCGCCTGGCTGGGCCTGCCCGGCGCTGCACTGGCCTTTGTCGTGGGCGTGGTGCTGGGAACCCTGGCCGCGCTTGTTGCTTTGCTCCAACCCCGCCGCGACAACCAGGAGCCGTGGGCGCAGATGAAGCTCCCCTTGGGCACTTTTCTGTGTCTGGGCGGCATCCTCAGCAACCTCTGGGGCCAGCCGATCATCAAGATCTATTTGAAGTGGGCGGGATTCTAGAGGCAGGGAATAGGGAATAGGGAATAGGGACCAAGGGACCAAGGGACCAAGGGAACAAGAAAGCAAGGGAGCAGGGAGAAGGGAGAAGGGAATGGGGAATAGGGAGTGAGGATTAAGGACTGACCGATCATCTCCCGCACTGACGTTTTCTGCCAAACACCTGCAGCACGCAGCAGAACCGCGCTGTCATCCTGAGCGAACGGGGCCCCAGGCGCACTCTTCAGCCTGGGGGTGGTGAGTCGAAGGATCTGCGGTTGTCTTTGTTGGAACTTCAGGCTCAACCCGGCCAGCGGAACGCAGCTCCCACCCCGAAGCCCAAGCTGAAAGCTAGGAGCTGATAGCTAAAAGCTGAACGCTACTTTGCCTTCGCCATCTCCGGGCTCTTCAGGAGCTTGGCTGCTTCCTTGGCGTGGTGGCTGTCCGGATCGTAGTCGATCACCTTCTGGTAGTTGGCTTTGGCTCCGGCCACGTCGCCCAGATGCCGCTGGCTCTCGGCCAAACCCCAGTACACGTCCGGTTCCTCCGGCGCCAGTACCATCGCCGACTGGTACCGCGACAGCGCCGCGCGCCAGTTCTTGTTGTCCAGGTAATACTTGGCCACAGTCAGGTCTTCCTTGGCGGTCTCCTGGTGCGGCGGCGGCTCAGGGCGTCCGCCCCGCTTGCGGCCCTTGTCCTTCGGATCGGGGGCATTGGGGTCGGGCAGCACGCTGTCCAGCCCCGAGCGCGAACTGCTGAAGCCGTTTGCCGGGCCCGCGTCTACGTCCGGCACCACATCGTCCGGACTGCGTACCGGGTCCAGCTCGTTGGCGGGCAGATCGGCCGCCAGCGGAGGCACATCGCCGTTCGCGGTAGCTGCGTCCAGTCCGGCCGCCGAGTTCGGCATCACCGGAACGTTGCTGGTGTCTTCCGGAAAGGGATTGGCATTGCCGCCCGCAGGCGGCTTCTGGGGCGCGGGAGCCTGTGCCGCTAGCGCGCCAGCCAGCGTCAGCACCGCCAGAGAGCCCAGCGCAATCCGTACCCCTCTCACGCTGCCGTTGCTCTGTCTCATGCTGACCATCCTCCTGGCGTTCACGCCTGCCTTCTCCATGTTAGGATGCCGGGGTGGGGCCTTTCCAGCGCCCGGCCCGGAGCCCGTAACCGTTCCGCCGCAGCTGCGCACCCCAAATACCCTAAGAGGCCGTCTGACAACCGCATGGGACTGATGATCCGCTCCTCCGCCATCCACGCCGCTGGATGCTACACCACCACTCCGATCGCCTGTGGCCAGCGCGTGGCCCAGTACAGCGGCCATCCCATGACCAAGCGCCAGGCCGACAAAATGTACGAAAACTCGGTCCTGACCTATCTGTTTGGACTGGGTGACGGCAAGATCGTCATCGACGGCCACTCCATGGCCATGTTCATCAACCACAGCTGCGCGGCCAACTGCGAAACCCGCGAACTGCGCGGCAAAGTCTGGATTGTGGCCACGCGCGACATCGCGGCCGGCGAAGAGATCACCTACGACTACTGCCTCTACGATGGCGGCGCGGACGAAGCTTTTTGTAATTGCGGCGCTACCAGTTGCCGCGGAACCATGTACTCCGAGCAGGAAGTGACCAAGCGCAAGCGCCGGAAGTAGCTCCGTCCCTACTCCCTACTCCCTAGTTCCCTTGGTCCCTTCGTCCCTTGTTTCCTTCGTCCCCAGTCCCTCGCTCCACGGATCGTTCAGCAGCGCATCGATCGAAAAGTCTTCGTCAAACCGTTCCACCCGGGCTCCGGGCAAGCGCAGCGCGTGCGCCATGCTGCGGAAGGCCGGGGCAGCGTCGGAGCCCAGAATCTGCGGGCTCACAAAGATGCGCAGCCGGTCCACCAGCCCTGCGGCCAGCAGGGCCGTGTTCAGCCGCGTGCCGGTTTCGGTCAGCAAAGTCAGAATCCCTTCTTCGCCCAGCGTGGACAGCACCAGGTCCAGCGGCACGCGTCCGGCCTCCGCCGGCAGCGCCACCACCCGCACGCCGCGAGCTTCCAGCTCCCTACGCCGCGCGTCGTCTGCGGAGACGGTGAAGACCACCACGTCGTTCTGTGCGGTCTGCACCAGCTTGGTCTCCAGCGGCAGGCGCAGCGCCGAGTCCAGCACCACGCGCAGCAGCGGCCTGCGCCGCTTGAGCCCGCTGCGGTCGGTCAGCAGGGCATCGTCGGCCAGCACCGTATCGATGCCCACCATCGCCGCATCGGCCTGCCAGCGCATCTGCTGCACCTCGGCCCGCGACGCCTCGCCGGTGATCCAGTACGGTTGCCCGGTTTTGTGGAAGCCCGGCGCGGGCGCAATCCGCCCATCCAGCGACATGGCCACCTTCATCAGCACCAACGGCCGCCGCCGCGTGATCCAGCAGGCAAATCCCTCGTTCAGCCGCCGCGCTTCGGCCTCGCACACGCCCACTTCGGCTGTAATACCTGCTTCGCGCAGCCGCTGCAAACCGCCCCCGGCCACGCGCGGATTCGGATCTACGGTCGCTGCCACCACCCGCGCCACGCGGGCTGCAATCAGCGCTTCCGAACAGGGCCCGGTGCGCCCGGTGTAGTTGCAGGGCTCCAGCGTCACATACGCCGTTCCGCCTTCCACGCTTGCGCCGCGCGCTGCCGCATCCTGCAGCGCCGCAATCTCCGCATGGTCGCGGCGGTCGTATTCATGCCAGCCCTCGCCGGCTATTTTTCCTTGTTGGTCGAGGAGGACGCAGCCCACCGCCGGGTTCGGCGCGGTAAGCGCCAGACCGCGCCGCGCCAGCTCCAGGGCGCGCTGCATGTACTGATGGTCTTGCGCGGTTGCGGGCATGGTGTCCTCAAAAGCGTATCGGTGTCTTGCGTCATTTGCTGTGACAGTACTACTTCACAAAGAGGTGGCTGTCATCCTGAGCGAACGGGGCCCCAGCTGTTCTCTTCATGCTGGGGGTGGTGAACGAAGGATCTGCGGTGGTTCTTTTAGAGAGGTACGATTTGCGGTGCCGGATCGGGTTGCCACCAGCCGAAAGTCTGCACTCTTCAGCTCGATGGTGCGGGTGTGTTCGTTGCCTTGCTTGTCGTAGACCGTCACCATGAGCTGGCCTGCCAGCAGTATCGGCTCGTCGCTTCCGGGCTCCTTTTCAATGCGCAGCAATGGCCGCAGAGAATTCGCATCGAGCGCGGCGCCACCTACGATGATATTGCCCTTGATTGAGGTGCGCCACGAGGGATCGTTGTTGACCTCCAGAAACCATCCGATCGGCGTGTTCGGCAAGGATGCAATGCGAGCAGAGGTGATATTGATCTGGAAGGCGGTAATGCGCTCACCGAGTTGGAGCCTGAGCGATGGTAGTGAGACCGCGAAGGTCTGCGCGCTGCTCCGGAGAGAGCAGAAAGACAGCAGGAAAATGACTGCGAGTCGAATCAGTTTTCGCATGAACTCTGCTCCATTTCACAACTGGCAGAAGGAAAACAACCGCCGATCCCTCGACTCAGGATGACAGGCACCTCCGGTACGGCAGCCCCTCTAGGGGAAGTTGCAAGGGTGACAGGCCATCGAGGGCGTCTGCCAGCCTAAAACCGAGCACAAAGAGCAGAAGAAAATTATCCCAGCAGCGACTCCACAAAGTCTTCCGGCTGGAACTCCAGCAGGTCTTCCATTCTTTCGCCCACGCCAACAAACCGCACCGGCAGGTTCATCTCCTTGGCAATGGCCACGGCAATGCCGCCCTTGGCCGTGCCGTCCAGCTTGGTGAGCACAATGCCGGTCACGCCCGCGGCCTGGGTAAACTGCCGTGCCTGCTGCAAGCCATTCTGCCCCGTGGTCGCGTCCATCACCAGCAGCACCTCATGCGGCGCGTCGGGGATCAGCTTGGCCGCGGTGCGGCGCATCTTTTCGAGCTCGTCCATCAGACCCGATTTGGTGTGCAGCCGGCCGGCCGTGTCCACGTAGAGCTCGTCGATTTGCTTGGCCTTGGCCGAGGACACCGCGTCGTAGAGCACGGCCGAGGGATCGCCGCCGTGCTTGGTCTTGATCATCTCTACGCCCGAACGCGAGGCCCACACCTCCAGCTGCTCGATGGCCGCTGCTCGAAAGGTATCCGCAGCGCACAACAGCACGGAGTGCCCCTGTGCCTTGCTCCACGCCGCCAGTTTGCCGCTGGTGGTGGTCTTGCCGGTGCCGTTTACGCCCACCAGGAAGGTGACCCGCGGCGGTGCGTCGGGCGCAGCCAGCGGCTTCTGTGGCGCGCTCAGAATGGCCAGCAGTTGCTCTTTCAGCAGTGCGCGCAACTCCGCGCCGCCTTCGATCGCCTGGCGTTTGGCATGCTCGCGCAGCGCATCCAGAATGGCGGTCGTGGTCTGCACGCCCAGGTCGCTGGTCAGCAGAGCCGTCTCCAGGTCTTCGAGCGCCTTTTCATCCACCGTGCGCGTCATGGCGACGATGGTTTCCACCCGCTCGGCCAGCGACTCGCGGGTGCGCGTCACCGCCTGCTTCATCCGCTCAAAGAGGCCCGGTTTGCGGCCTTCGGTCTGCGCAGGGCTCTCTCCGGGCGTCTGCTCCGGCGCTGCCGCTTCCGGAGCGGCTTCGGCTTGCTTCTTCTTTCCAAAAAACATCATGGCAGGGTTCCAGCTTCAAGTGTAGAGCACCGGGCACCTGCGGTGCGGCCAACTCGCTTCGCGTTCTCGATAGGGAGATCCTTCAACAATGGAACCGCGCCCGTAAGGGCGCGGTTCCATCCGGAATGCATCTTCGGCTATGTTCTTGTGGGGGGAGCTTACTGGGTCACGGCCTGCATCTCGGTCAGGCTTTCGGCGCGCAGGGCCACAATCTCGTCGTGGGTGGCGTCGGCGGCCTCGCGGCGGCCCTCATACACCTTGGTCGAACCAAAGCGGACATCGGCCCAGAAGTCGCCCACCCCCAGCACCTTCCACAGGTGGTCCACAAAGGTCTCGTCGCCATACCAGCAGAGCTCGCGCTCCGGCGTCCCGTCGCCAATCTCGTAACGAATCGCTGCGGTCGTAATCGGCACGCCCAGCACCGTGGCCGGGTCGATCAGCCGGGAGTGGAAGCGGATCACCTCCGCGCCGTCCGTCGAGGTACCCTCCGGGAAGAGCAGCACTGGAATGTGCAGCCCCATCTGCATGCGCTCCGCCATCTGCTCGGCTACCGACATGGCGCTCTCCAGGCTGCCGCGATCCACAAAGATCGTTCCGCCAATCCGCGCCGCACGGCCAAAGAACGGCCAGCCGCCAATCTCGATCTTGGCCACAAAGAAGCAGGGCATGGCCGCCGAGAGCACCAGAATATCCAGATAGCTCAGGTGGTTGGACACCACCAGGCCTTCCGTGACCGGCAATCCCTGTACACGGTAGTGGATGCCCAGGCTCTTGAGAATGCCAGTCGAGGTATGCTGCACCCACAGCGCGCGCCGCTTCAGGCTCACCGGACCGCGCAGGCGCATCAGCCCGAAGCGGATCATGCAGGTTGCCAGTGCTATGCCCAGCGCCACAGCGCGCCGGAGCCGGCGCAGCGTCACCGGGCCAGGGGGGCCAGGAAGCGGTTGCGCGCCGAGGGCGAAACCGACTGCAGATCGAGCAAAGTGAGGAAGTCGATGGTGCCGAATTCGCGATCCCAGGCCGGCGGCGCAGCAATGCGCGCACCAATCGTCAGGTAGGTCTTCAAAAGCTTGGGGACCTTGACC
>Ga0371490_1000725_pt1 | contig 20356 bp, 19 predicted proteins | sample MB2SIPfraction_FD_207959 | JGI IMG/M metagenome (GOLD analysis project Ga0371490, IMG submission 207959) | Lab enriched peat soil microbial communities from McLean, Ithaca, NY, United States - MB28FN SIP fraction | ecosystem: Environmental > Terrestrial > Soil > Wetlands > Peat | place: USA... | reverse complement strand
TGACTCCTCAAGGGGTCAACCATAGACTCAGCGGAGGGCGGGCAGCAATACGCTCTCTCGAGTCCAACCTGCCGGCCAACGACCGGCCTGAGTGCGATGGCATCTACACGGACGACCGTAGCCCCTGTATCGAATCGCGTGCGCCTGATTGTCGCGTCCAGTGTGATGCTGACCTTCATCTCTTTCTGGCGCGCGGCGGCGATTGTTCTCTGCGACCTGGGATCGTCGGCTTTTTATGCTGGCGGCATTGCCGAAGAGGCCGTAGGCGCCTCGGCCCCCTGGTTCATTCTCGGCATCATGCTGTTCAGCTTTGCGGTGCGGGCGGTTTACGTCGAGAGCTGTTCGATGTTCACCCGCGGCGGTGTATACCGCGTGGTCAAGGAAGCCCTGGGTGGCGGCTTTGCCAAGCTGAGCGTTTCGGCACTGATGTTCGACTATATTCTGACCGGCCCAATCTCGGGCGTGTCGGCCGGCCAGTATATTACTGGCCTGTTCAACGAACTGCTCACGGTGGCCAACACCAGCCACTGGCTGCCCCCGGCCCTGCTGGACGCGCAGGGAAACCCCTTCCAGTTCAATATGGACCATACCTCGGCGGTGTTGGCCGCGGCGGTGACCATCTATTACTGGTGGGCCAACGTCAAGGGCATTGAGGAGTCCAGCGAGAAGGCACTGCAGGTCATGCAGATTACCACCATCATGGTGATAATCCTGATGCTGTGGGGCGGCTACACGGTGCTGACCGCCAAGAGCGTGCATGTTCCGCCGCCGCCGACGGTCGCCAACCTGAAGTTCTCCAGCGACGCGCTGGGCTTTTTGCGCGGCACCAAAATGGTTCCCCTGCTGGGCCTGTTTGGCATCCTGATGGCCTTTGGCCACTCGGTGCTGGCCATGAGCGGCGAGGAGAGCCTGGCCCAGGTCAATCGCGAGATCGAGCACCCCAAGCTGAAGAACCTGAAGCGGGCGGCAATCGTGATCGCCATCTACAGCCTGGTGTTCACCGGTGGAGCCACGCTGCTGGCCTCCATACTGATTCCGGACGCGGAGCGCACCCATCTTTATCAGGACAACCTGATCGCCGGCATCGCCATGTACCTGGCTGGGCCGATGTTTCTGCGCATCGTCTTCCGCATCTTTGTGGTGATTGTGGGCTTCCTGATTCTCTCCGGAGCCATCAACACTTCCATGATCGGCTCCACCGGCGTGCTCATGCGGGTGGCCGAAGACGGAGTGCTCACCGACTGGTTCCGCAAGCCGCACCCCAAGTTCGGCACCAGCTACCGCATCATCAACATGGTCTTCATCCTGCAGATGTTCACCATTATCGCCAGCCGCGGCGACGTGATCATGCTGGGTGAGGCCTACGCCTTCGGCGTCATCTGGTCGTTCACCTTCAACTCCCTGGCCATGCTGGTGCTGCGCTGGAAGTACCATGGCGAGCGCGGTTGGAAGGTTCCGCCGAACCTCCGCATCGGCAAGTTGGAAATCCCGATTGGCCTGATCTCGGTGTTCATGGTGCTGCTGGCCACGGCGGTTACCAACCTGTTCACCAAGTCGGTGGCCACGGTGAGCGGCCTGATCTTTGCCGCCAGCTTTTTTGTGATCTTCACCATCTCCGAGCGCCAGAACCTGCGCCGCCACGCGTTGGCGGCTCGGCAGATGAAGGACCACTTCCAGCTGGAGCATCAGGACACCATCGACCGCGAAACCACGGCTCTGCGGCCGGGCAGCGTGATGGTGACCATGCGCGATGCGGCCAATCCGCTGGCGCTGAAGTGGACCCTGGCCCGCACCTCCACCGACGAACGCGATGTGGTGGTGGTGAGCGTGCGTATGATGGGCGCCGGCGGCCCCGAGTTCTTGAGCGCCGAGGAACAAAGCTTCAGCGAGCACGAGCAGACGCTGTTCACCAAAGCGGTTTCCGTGGCCGAGAGCTTCGGAAAAAAAGTATCGCTGCTGGTGGTGCCGGCCAACGACGTCTTCACGGCGCTGGTGCAGACCGCCAACTCGCTGGAAGTGGAGATGGTGATCTCCGGCATCTCCACTTCAATGACCGCAGCCGATCAGGCCTTCCATATGGGCCAGGCCTGGGAGGCGCTGCCGGAGCCGAAGCGGCAGTTCAACTTCTGCGTGGTGGGCCCGGGCAGCGAGAGCAAGGTCTTTTACATTGGGCCGCACGCCCCCAATCTGAGCCCGGACGACGTGCAGCTGGTGCACCGCCTGTGGCTGAACATGCGCCGCGATCCGGCCGCCAGCGATCTGCACCACTCCGACATCATTACCTATGCGCTGACGCGGCTGGCCGGCCTCTACGCCCGCGAGAAGGACGATGTGCTGCGCGACTTGAAGAACTACCGGGCTTCGCGTACGCCAATGTCGCTCCGGCTGGGCAGCCAGGATTACTTGAACGCCCCCGCGCCGGGGGTTGAGAATCCTACCCGCGCCATCCGCCAGACGCGGGATCAGTAAACCACGCGCAGCAGCAACAGAAAGGGCCTTCACCGGATGGTGAAGGCCCTTTCTGTTGCTGGGTTGCAGATGCGCTCCGGCAGCGGGCGCGGCGCGCTCAGGCCATAAAGCTCTCCCCCGGCTTCCAGGCAATAACCTCCACACCGGTATCGATGAGCGAGGCCAGCTCGGCCGGGGTGCCCTTGAGCGGGGGGAAGGTGCCAAAGTGCAGGGGCAGCACGATGGAGGGTCCGATGAGACGCACGGCCAGTGCTGCTTCCTTCGGCCCCATGGTGTAGTGGCCGCCGATGGGCAACAGAGCCACCTGGGTCTGATAGAGCTCGCCGATCAGCTTCATGTCGCCAAAGACCGCAGTGTCGCCGGCGTGGTAGACCACGGAACCGTCGGCGACGGTGAGGACGAAGCCCGCGGCCACGCCGCCGTAGTGCGTTCCCTGCTCGTCCTGGATGGAGGATGAGTGTTTGGCGTCGACCATGGTGACGGTGACGTCGCCGAGCGCCACCGAGCCGCCCAGGTTCATGCCGATGGTCTCAGCCGCGCCCTTGGCGGCCAGGTAACCGGCCAGCTCATGGACAGCGACAATCTTGGCACCGTGGCGGGCGGCCACAGGCAGCGCGTCGGCGATGTGGTCGAAGTGGGCGTGGGTCAGCAGGATGGCGTCAATGCGCGCGGGCAGCTCAAAACCCTTGGGGAAGGCCGGATTGTGGCCGATGAAGGGGTCGATGAGGAGGTTGGTGCCGCGGGCGGTTTGAACCAGAACGGTGGCGTGGCCCAACCAGGTGATGCGGGCAGAGTTCGGTGTACTCATGGGATTTGCCTCGCTACCGATTGTAAGGCTTGGGAGCGGAGTTGGCGCAGCTAGCGGGGTTCCCTCCCGCCACCTGCGGTGGGGCCAGACCGCTTCGCGCTCTTCGCGCAGAGTGCCGCATTGCATGCCGCAGATGCGTCCGCTGCGCCAGGAACGCGTACAAGGCCGGAACGCCCAGCACTTGTTCCCTTGTCCTCTTGTTCCCTTCGTCCCTAGTCCCTAGTCCCTAGTCCCTACTTGGTAATAATGACCTCGGAGACGCTGTCTTTGGCCAGGAACTGGCGATGGCTGCTCCAGGCGGCAAAGAGGCGCTCGATGGAGCGGTTGGTGAAGGCGCGCTGGATGGGAAACGGCTCGGCCAGCTGGACGTCGACGTCGTCGCCCGAGGTAATGTGGAAGCGGCAATGCACGGCCTCTTCGCCGGAGGTACGGGTGTGGAAGAAGGCCAGCACCTGGCCGCCGGGATTCATGGCCTCGTAGAGGTGGGAGACCACCGGGGCCACAAAGGCCTCCGGCAGGTAGTCCAGCGCGGTCCAGAGCAGCACCAGGTCGAAGGTGCGGCCGGCAAAGTTGAGGCTCTGCTGCAGGAAGCCGTCGACGTTCCAAACCTGTTCCCCCTCGCTGTCGGTGCCGGTCAGCCAGCTCTGCGCGCAGGCGTCGTGGACCAGGTCGGAGAGGAAGATGGAGTGGCCCAGCGAGGTCAGGTAGTTGATGTTGGCCGGCGAGGTGTAGCCGACGTCGATCAGGCGCAGCGCGGGCTCCGTCTCCAGCCGCTTGCGCAGCGCTGCCCAGCCGCCGGAGTGGCGCGGCACTTTGGGCCCCACCGGCGTGGCGGGGCGAGCTATCGGCTGCTCTTTCGGTTTTCTGTCGAACCAGTGGCTCAACACCCTTGGATATCCTCACAATCTGGAGCGGCGCACTCTGGCGCGGGCAGATTCAGGGCCGTCCGTACGGAACGAACGGCCTGCGAGCGCTTGCAACCGCTGGAACACACGGCCCAGGGCCGGCTCTCCGCCCGGTTTAGAAGATTCCGCCCGTCTGGGGAGCGCTGGCGTTGGCGCCTTCAGCGACCTTGGTAACGGCCTGGGTCAGGTCAACCTTGCCGCGGAAGACGGCATTGTCTTCCACCGCCAGACGGAGAGCGCGGATATCGCCCTCGACAACACAGCCGGCGCGCAGCTCAACGCGGCCACTGGCCACCACGTTACCCTGCACATGGCCCAGGATCAGAACATCGCGGGCGGAGAGGTCGGCGGCCACATTGGCGCTGGGGCCAATGGTCAACCGGCTCTCGGAGAGGCTGATGGTGCCCTCCACGCGTCCGTCCACAATCAGGTCTTCACTGCCCTTCACTTCACCGCAAATCACGATGGTTTTGCCGATACGCGCCTGGGAATTCTCAACCGCCATAAAGTGGACTTCCTTCCGGAGCTAGTGAATTGTCTCTGCCCGCACTATACGCAAACAGGGCGGCAGCTATCAATCAGAGAATCATGAAGTGCATCCCTCCGTCCAACCGGATGGCTCACAATAGGAGATAAGAGGATGCATGTTGACCATTCGAAGCCGGGTGTATGGGGGGATTTTTTCTCTTGCTCTCGTGGTTCTGCCCATGGCCTCCGCCGCTGCTGCCGGCGCGGCCAAACCGCCGGCTGAGCCGCTGAGCCCGGCCGAGGCGCAGACGCTGGTGCAGCGGGTGCTGGCCGAGGAGGTACAGATGGCGCGCGATACCAGCCACCCCATGCGCTTCCACCTGCGCAAGCAGAGCCCGCGGCTGACCACCCTGAAGGAGATGATCGAGACCCGCGACGGGGCCGTAGCCCGGCTGGTCGCGGTAAACGACAAACCGCTGGACGCCGCCGGCGAGCAGCAGGAGCAGGCCCGGCTGGACGCGCTGGAGCGCGATCCGAGCCTGCAGCAGCATCGCAAGCACGGCGAAGACGAAGACATGGCGGTGGTGATGAAGGTCCTGCGCATGATGCCTTCAGCCTTCCTGTACCAGTACCAGGGACTGGGCCCGGGCATTGCGGGACCGGTGCAGAGGTTCAGCTTCCGGCCCAATCCCCGCTTCCAGCCGCCGGACATGGAGACCCAGGCGCTGACGGCAATGACCGGGGAGCTGTGGATTGACGCCGCCGGAGAGCGCGTGGTGCGGCTGGCCGGCTCGCTCCAGCAGGACACCAGCTACGGCTGGGGGATTCTGGGCAAGCTCAACAAGGGCGGCTGGCTGGAGCTGGAGCAGGCCGAGGTGGCGCCGCACGTCTGGCGGATCAGCCATGTGCAGCTGAAGATGAGCCTGCGTATTGTGGTGAAAACCAGGATCTTCGACACCGACGAGCTGATGCGCGACTACACACCGGTGGCATCCGGGCTGGATTACCGTAGCGCCATCCATATGCTGCGCGGAAAGTAGAGCCTGGCGCGCTATTCTGGAGCCAATGCCCTACCACGCCCCCATTCCCGGCCGCAAAGATTCTGGATATTCCGGCGGGCTGAAGCTCTTTGCCGAGGCCGAAAAGCTGATGCACATCGCCTTTGTGATGCCCTCGGCGGTCTTCATCGGCTGGCTGATCGGGGCCTGGGTGGGGTCGAAGCTGCACATGGGCTGGTTGCAGATTGTGGGCATCCTGCTGGGCTGCGTCTCTAGCCTGTTTTACGTGATCCAGATGGCGATAGCTGCTGAGAAGAAGGCTGCCCAGTCCGACCAGGCAGCGGAGGCCGAATCCAAACGTCTGGAAGACTCAGAACGACCTGATAACTTCAAACTATGAGCGACGAGATCCAAAACCCGGCGCAGGAGCCGGCTGAGCTGAGCCCGGAAGCGCACCCCATCGAGGGGCTGACCTTCGAGCATCTGGACCAGATGCTGCGCCGGGCCTTCTGGATGACGGCAGGCGTGGGCGCGGCCGGAGCGGCGGCGGTCTGGATCGGGTCCGGCTGGCGGAATGCGCTGATGCTGACCGTGGGCGCAGGGATCTCCGCTGCCAGCATTCTGGAGTGGCAACGTCTGGTTCGGATCATCAACGCCCGGATGGAGCGCAAACGGACGCCCGCTTCAACCCCGATCGTGGTACTTTTCTTTGTGCTCCGGCTCACCGTTTTCGCCGGGGTCATCTATGTTAGTCTGAAACGTTCCGGGGGCTCTGTAGCAGCGCTGTTGTGCGGTTTGGCGCTGGCGGTCGTCACCATCGGCTGGCAGGTTTTGAAGCTGTTGCGCGACTGACCGGCATCGACCGTCTGATTCCGCCCTCGAGCAGAAAGATTCATCGGTTCATGGTTGAGCAACTTGCTTTGACGCATGCGTTGAACTCGCTGGTGGGCGGTGCTGCCGCCTCGGTGCTCCACTCGGTTGGCATCCAGGCCGATCCAAAGACCGTCATTTCCGACGCCTTTGCGCTGGAACTGCTGGTGGTCGTGGGGCTGATCGCTTTCTTTGCGCTGGTGCGCGCCACGCTCTCGGTGGAAAAGCCGGGCGGCGTACAACAGATGGCCGAGCTGCTGCATGAGTTTATTGGCGGGCAGGCGGAGCCGATTCTGGGCCACGATACCGGCAACTTCCAGGCCTTCTGCACCTGTATTTTCCTTTTTGTTCTCCTCAACAATCTGCTGGGCCTGCTCCCGGGCATACCGGCGCCCACCACCTCGCCGGTGGTGCCGCTCGGCCTGGCCGTGCCCACCTTCCTGCTCTACAACTTCATGGGCTTCAAACGGAATGGCCCGGGCTATATCAAGCACTTCATGGGCCCGGTGTGGTACATGTCCTGGCTGCTTTTCCCGATCGAGATCGTTTCGCATCTGGCCCGCGTCCTCTCGCTCACCATCCGTCTTTACGCCAACATGTTTGCCGGCGACCTGGTAACGCTGGTCTTTTTCTCCCTGATTCCGTTTGCGATTCCCTGTGTCTTCCTGGGCCTGCACCTGTTCGTTTCCATTGTCCAGGCCTTTGTCTTCACCCTGCTGGCGATGATCTATCTCTCGCTGGCGGTGGCGCACGAGCACTAAGAAGCAACTTTCAGCCTTTAGCTGCTAGCTTCTAGCTCATCCTCCGCGGAGCTGAGCCTGTCGTTCCCGGGATAAACTGGCTAGAGGCTAGCGGCTAGAAGCTGCCAGCAAAAACATTCCGCCGGAGTTGCATCCGCTCCGGGCACACGGTGGCCGTAAGCGTGAGGGGGCCAGCACGGTGAGCCTCAACCACCCACTGACGGTACTTTCATAGGATTGCAGGAGAATACGATGAAGAAGCTTCAGTACATTTTCATGGCTCTGGCCGCACTGCTGTTGGCCACCCCGGTCTTTGCCGATGCCGGCTCGACCGCTCTGAACCTGATTCCGATCGGCGCTGGCCTGGGCATGGGCCTGGCGGCTGGTCTTTGCGGCCTCGGCCAGGGCAAGGCCGTGGGCTCGGCGGTTGAGGCTCTGGCCCGCAACCCCGGAGCGCGCGCCGGCATCTTCACCTTCCTGATTCTCGGCCTGGCCTTCATCGAGTCGCTGACCCTCTTCACCCTGGTCATCGTCTTCGCCAAGATGAACTAAGCCGTTCTGATCAACTAAGCCGTTCTTCGGGTAAAAATAAAAAAAGCGGCCCTCCCCCGGGCCGCTTTTTGTTGGACCGAACACCATCCGCGTTGAAATTCAGCGTTCTCCGGCTTCACTTTTGGTCTACAGTAAGGGAAACAGCGCCGGAGCTACGCATCACTATCCTTGCGCAACTGTATATGGTCCGATTTTTCCGTTCATGCAAGCTACTTTGAACATTTTGTACAGGTAGGCTCCCGTGCACCAGAGGTTTACCTCAGTCCAGCATTCCTGCATAATGGACCTGACCTCACGGTTCGTCCCCCCCGGTTGCCACAAAGACCGGGAACTGGCCTGAGGGCAAATTAGAGCAACTTGGATCGATCACATCCCGCTTCTGCCGCGTGCTGCATGGGAACAATCAACAGGTGTATTGCCGCCGTGGGATCGCTGAGTTCTGAACGGGATGATTCCCGTGGTCCGCAGACGCCAATGACGCAGTTTAAACTTCATGGGGCCTTGGGCTTATGTGTGGAATCGTAGGCTACACACAGGTTGGGCGAGCGCTTCCGGCATCGATTCTGGATGCGGGACTGGCTGTACTCAGCCATCGTGGCCCGGATCATCATGGCTGCTACCGGACGCCCCATGTGGCTCTGGGCGCCACCCGGCTGCGCATCATCGACATTGAAAACGGCGATCAGCCAATGCTCTCCGCGGACGGGCAGACGGCAGTGGCCTTTAATGGCGAAATCTACAACCACCAGGCGCTGCGCCAGGAGCTGGAAGAGCTGGGGGCGCGCTTCCGCACCCGTTGCGACACGGAAGTGATTCTGCACGCTTGGCGGCACTGGGGGCCAGCCTGCTTTGCGCGCTTCCGCGGCATGTTTGCCATTGCCCTGTGGGAGGAGCGCGAGCAGCGGCTGATGCTGGCTCGCGACCGCCAGGGCATCAAGCCGCTTTATTACACCCGCATCGGGCGCGACATCAGCTTTGGCTCCGAGCTGAAGTGCCTGTTCGCCGATCCGCAGGCTCCGCGCACCATCGACCTAGCAGGCCTGAACTGCTTTTTGAGCCTGAACTACGTGCCAGGGCCCTACACGCTGGCCTGCGGGCTGACCAAGCTGATGCCGGGCTGCCTGCTGGAGTGGCACAAGGGCACGGCGTCGGTGAGCTCCTTTGTGCCACACCCGGTGCGCACACCTGCACCCGCCACGCTGGCCGAGGCAGGCGAGGAGTTGGACCAATTGCTGACCGCAGCGGTAAGCGAGCAGCTGGCCGCTGATGTTCCGCTGGGTCTGTGGCTGAGCGGAGGGCTGGACTCCTCCAGCATTCTGCACTACGCCTCGGCAGTGGCCGGGCGGCCACTGAAGACCTTCTCGGTGACCTTCCACGGCAAGAGTTTTGACGAGAGCCGCTGGATTCAGGACGTGACGCGCCACTACGGCGCCGAGCACACGGAGTTCGACCTTACGCCGCAGCCTGATCTGGCCGAGGTGATCGGCGATCTGGCCTACTACTCGGACGAGCCCAGCGCCGATGCCGGAGCAATTCCGGTGTGGTATCTGGCGCGCATGACCCGCCGCGAGGTGACTACGGTGCTGAGCGGCGAGGGAGCCGACGAGCTGTTTGGCGGCTACCTGACCTACAAGGCCGACCACTACCGGCGAGCGCTGGAGCCGGTGCCGCAGGTCTTCAAGCAGGCGGCGCTGAGGTGCGCGCGGGCCTTGCCAGCCTCCAACGAAAAGATCGGGCTGGATTACAAGCTGCAGCGTTTCCTGGCCGGCTCCATGATGGAGCCGGAAGCCGCCCACGTGTACTGGAATGGCGCCTTCACCGAGGAGGAGAAGAGTCACTTCTTCCGCTTTGCCGACGCTGCGCCGATGCGGGCGCTGCTCAGCTCCATGCGGCCCGGCCGGGCGCTGGAGCGCTATCTGGAGTTTGACCGCCGCTACTCGCTGCCGGACGGGATTCTGTACAAAGTGGACCGTATGAGCATGGCGCATGCCGTGGAGGTGCGGCCGCCGTTCCTGGACGACCGGATTGTGGAGTTTGCCGCGCGCCTGCCCCGCCGCTTCAAAATGTCGGCGGGCGAGACCAAGCTGGTACTGCGACGGCTGATGCGCAATCGCCTGCCGGAGAGCGTGCTGCACCGGCCCAAGATCGGCTTCGACATCCCCGTGCACGAGTGGTTCCGCGGGCCGCTGCGCCCGCTGCTGGAGGAAACGCTCAGCCCGGATGCACTGTCCGCGAGCCGGCTGTTCCACGCCCCGGCCGTCAGCGCCCTCGTCCGCCAGCACCTGGAGCGCCGCGCCAACTGGGGCTACCACCTGTGGGGCCTGATGACCTTGATGATCTGGATGAAGCGCTGGAAGATCGAGGTGCCGGAGACTGCGCCGGTGGAAGCGGTACCGAATCCGCAGGTATTTGTCCCCGCCCCCTCGCTGAACTGGCAGCCGGCGCCGTATACCGCGCGCGTGGCTGAGGCGCCGGGGGCGTAGAGGCAGGGAACAAGGGAACGAGTTGACAGTGCTTGTCCCTCGGCGGTGCTCTTCTTCCCTTGCCTCGTCTCCGTATTTCGTACCGGCTTGTTCCCTCTCTCCCTTGTTCCCTTCGTCCCAACATTTCCCGCTCCCGCCGATTCCCTGCCCAGCCGCCGTTTCCGGCAATCCCGCGAAAGGTATACTTTTCTTTGGGGATGAGAGGTTGCTGGCCCCCTTCGGAGGGGTGAAAGCCCGGACGAAAGCCTCAGGAGCCCGGACTCCAGCCTGCCCCTGGAATGGAAGGAAAACGCCGTGTTTGATTCCGAGTTTGAGCGCAACCTGTTTGAGGTGCGCAAGCAGAAGCTCGCCGAGATTGAGAAGCTGGGCCAGCAGGCCTATCCCAACCAGTTCCCCTTTACCAAGACGCTGGGCGAGATCCGCGCCAAATTTGGTGAAACCACCGGCGAAGAGCTGGAAGCCAACCGTGTGACGGTGGCCGCGGCCGGTCGCATCATGACCATCCGCGCGCAGGGCAAGGCCGGCTTTGCCACCCTGCAGCAGCAGGGCCAGCGGCTGCAGATCTACGTGCGCATGGACGCGGTGGGGGAGCAGGGCTATGCGCTTTACAAGCTGCTGGACCTGGGCGACCACATCGGCGTGACCGGCTACCTGTTCCGCACCCGCACCGGCGAGCTGACCATCCACGTGGAGCGGCTTACCTTCCTGGCCAAGGCCATGCTGGCATTGCCTGAAAAATTCCACGGGCTGGCCGACCTGGAGTTGCGCTACCGGCAGCGCTACGTGGACCTGTTCGCGAACCTGGAGAGCCGCGCAGTCTTCGTCAAGCGCTCCAGAATTCTGCGCGCGCTGCGCCAGTTCTTCGACGAGCGGGGCTATTTGGAAGTGGAGACGCCGATGATGCAGCAGATTGCCGGCGGCGCCGCGGCCCGGCCCTTCAAGACGCATCACAACGCGCTGGATATCGACCTGTTCATGCGCATTGCCCCGGAGCTCTACCTGAAGCGGCTGGTGGTGGGGGGCCTTGATCGCGTCTACGAGATCAACCGCAACTTCCGCAACGAGGGCATCAGCGTCCGCCACAACCCCGAGTTCACCATGCTGGAGTTCTATCAGGCCTATGCGAACTACCTGGACCTGATGCAGCTGACCGAGGAACTGGTGGAGTTTGTGGCACGCGAAGTAAATGGCACCACCATCACCGAGTTCAACGGGCACACCATTGATTTGAGCAAGTGGACGCGGCTCTCCATGAAGGAGTCCATCCGCGAGTACTGGCCGGCGGAGGCGGGAGCCAAACCCGCAACCACGGCGTTCGAGTCGATCCCGGTGCTGCAGGCGCGGCTGCATGCGGCCATGAGCTCGCTGGAGAAGGCCATCTGCGAGACGGCGCACCATACGCCGGAACGGATTGTGGAGCTGAAGACGATGCTGGCCGCCGTCTCGGCCATATACTACGAGTCGGTGAAAGAAGGCGGGGAGCAGATTTCCATCGGCAAGAGCGTCTACAACCTGTTTGAAGCGGTGGTGGAGCCTTTCCTGATCCAGCCGACGATCATCTACGACTACCCGACCGTGGTCTCGCCTTTGTCGAAGGCCAAGCCCGACGATCCGGAGCACGTGGAGCGGTTCGAATTCTTTGTGGGCGGCTTTGAGCTGGGCAACGCCTTCAGCGAGCTGAACGATCCGGAGGAGCAGTACAAGCGCTTTGCCGAGCAGCTGAAGGAGCGCGCCGCGGGCGACGATGAGGCTCACGCGATGGACGAGGACTACGTGCGCGCGCTGGCCTACGGATTGCCCCCGACCGGCGGCGAAGGCCTGGGCGTGGACCGGCTAACGATGCTGCTGACCGGCTCCAAGTCCATCCGCGACGTGATTCTGTTCCCGCTGATGCGGCAGGAGAAAGAGGCCGGCACCAAGGAGCAGGAACCGGAAACTAGCTCAGCGAACCCGCAATAGAGAGATGAGGAAGCGATGACGGCTGCCAACGGTGCGTGTGTTGCAGTGGTACTGGGGCTGATGTACGGATCGATTCTGCTGGCGCAGCAACCTGCGCCGGCACTGGCCGTTCCTCCAGCTCCGATGGTCACCGTGCTCGAAGACACGGCGATCCGCGTGCGAACCATTGAGCCGATCAGCAGCCGCCAGACGCGCGATGGCGCCCAGGTGGCATTCAACGTGGACGAGGATGTACGCGTGGGCGAGCAACTGGCGATTCCACGCGGCGCGCTGGTACGTGGCGAGGTGGTGCGCGCAAAGCACGCTGGAACACTGACAGGAACTCCCGAACTGATTCTGAAACTGACCGCGCTGGAGATCGACGGCAAGATCTATGCCATTGACTCGCACCTGTTCCAGGTGATGGGCGCGAGCAAGACGCCGCAGACCGAGAAGAAGGTGGCCACGGGCGCTACGATCGGCGCGGTGGCCGGCGCGGCATTTACCGGAGTCAGCGCGCGGAACGGCGTGATCACGTCGTCCGACAAAGCGGCGTCAAGTGCTGCAGGAGCCGTGGTCGGGGCTGGAGTGGGAACGATTGTGGCTGCAGCCACTCCGGGCCCGGTCGTAACACTGCCCTCCGAATCGGAGGTCGAGTTTACGCTCGCCGTACCCGTCACTCTGCCGGTGGCCCGGCCAGAGACGATCCACAAGCTGAACGCCGCCGCACCTCCCGGCGAACCAGTGCTGTATGTACGAGGACAGGAACCCTAGATCCTGCCCTGAACCCTCATCCTTCGGAGCGACCTTGAACATTCTTTTTATCGGTGACGTATTCGGCAGCGCAGGACGCAGGATCGTCCGCGAACACATTGGCCACGTGCGCGAGGCGTACGGCGTGGAGCTGACCATCATTAATGCCGAGAATGCCGCGGGCGGCTTTGGGCTGACGCCGCAGATTGCCGAAGAGCTGTTCGACTTGGGCGCCGACGTGCTGACCACCGGCAACCACGTGTGGGACAAGCGCGAACTAAGCGACTACATGAAGAGCGTGCCCGCCGATAGCCACGAACGGCCCCGCCACATTGTGCGCCCGCTGAACCTGCAGCCGAACCTGCCCGGCTGGGGCTGGTACGAAGGCGAGACGGCCGGCGGAACTCCGTTTGCCGTGATCCAGGCGCAAGGCAAGGTCTTCATGAACACGCCCAACGATCCCTTCCACGCCATTGAGGCGGCGTTGCGCGAGATTACCGCCAAGGTGGTGGTGGTGGACTTCCATGCCGAAGCCACCAGCGAAAAGGTGGCCATGGGCTGGCATCTGGATGGACGGGTGACGGCGGTGCTGGGCACCCACACCCACATCCCCACCGCCGACGAGCGGGTGTTGCCCCAAGGCACCGCCTACCTGACTGACGTGGGCATGAGCGGGCCCTATGACAGCGTGATCGGAGTGGAGACCGAGCTGGTGGTGCACAAGTTCCTGACCGGGCTGCCGGGCAAGTTCGAAGCCGCCAAGGATAACCCCATGATGTGCGGGGTGGTGATCGACTGCGACCCGGCCACGGGCCAGGCAACCAGCATCCAGAGAATCAAGCTCGGCGAGTAGGCATTGCATTCAGCCACCCGCTTCGCGGCACCTGCGGTGCAGCAGACCGCTTCGCACTCTTCGTGGTGAGCCTCTCATCTCGGGTCCCCAAAAACGAGGGACCCGGGGCACCCCATTCCTGGTCCCTGAAGACACACAAAGTCCATCCACAGGCCTCACAAGGCCAGGAGCCGGGCAGACTTCTTCCTCCGCCGCATGCAATGCAAACAAAAAGGGCAGCCCGGTGGGCTGCCCCCTGAGTATCCCAGGAGTGGGATGGTGCTTGAGTCGATTCGGCTCCCGATCCTGCCGGCGGCGGTTGGCTCACCGGCAGCTCCGGGGTTTAGTGAGCGGCGTGGTGCGCGGCAGCCGGCTTGTGGGCAACGGGCTTGGCCTTCTTCTCGGGCTGGATGAAGCCGTCGATCACCACGATCTGCGCGGTGGCAGAGCGGGTGCCCGTAGCCGGAACCGGGGTAAAGGAGTCGATGGTGCCGTCCAGCTCGGTTGCGGGCTGAGCCTTGAACTCCGAGCCAACGGCCGGAACGTCCTTGTCCTCCAGCGGCTTCTTCAGGTTGACGATGAAGTCGGCGGCCTTGTTGTCCTTGGCGTCCTGGGTCACGGCAACCTTGATCACGGTGGTGGAGGCCTCGATCACGATGCCGGGGATGGGGGTAACCTGGCCCTTCATCAGGTTCCAGATGGTGTCCACATCGGCCTGCACGCCGTTGGCCAGGATGAACTCGCGGTCTTCGAGGCCCAACTTGGCCGGATCGCCGCCCGTCAGAGCGTCATGGGCTAGTTCCGCCGGTGTGGGAGCAGCCTTGACAACCATGTCATCGGGCTTGAACAGACTCTTGGCAGCCGCGGCCTTGACGTCGTCCAGTCCGGAGTCCAGCTTGCCATGGTAACGCTTGTACCAGTATTCGAGCTTGGGCTCGATCTGGGCCTTGAAGGCCGGGGGCGCAAAGTTCCAGGCGCGAGCGTAGAACCACACGGCCAGGACCATGTCGCGGGCGTCGGGCTTGGCGTAAGCTTCAGCCAGCTGCAGGGTATCGGCCAGTGCCGGTCCCGGCTTGGCGGTAGCGTCCAGCGGATAGAGCATCAGCTCGGTGCGGTACTCCTGGATGCCAGCCTTGACATCCTTCTTGGAGACGATGTCGTCCAGCGCGATGGCGGAGTGGAAGCCCGGATACAGGTTGCCGGTCAGCTTCTTCCAGTCGTCGTCGCTGCTGTCGGCCGGCTTGGGAGCCACCAGGCCCTTCTGGGCCAGAGCTGCCATGTCGTCGCAGACGGTGGTGTCGCTGGTCTTGGCACACTGGCTCTTCTTCAGCGCAACCGAGATGTAGATGGCCTTCATGTTGTTGGGGTCCACCTGCAGAAGCCGGTCAGCGGCGCTCAGTTCCTTCACCGGATCGCCGGCTCCCTGGTAGGCGTCGATCATCTGGATCAGAACCATTTTCTTGACCACGCTCTGCGGATAGGCCGTCAGGAAGCCTTCCAGAGCCGAAGCCTGCTGCTTGGGGTCGCTCATCCCCATCGCAACCTGATAGGCGTTGAACTCCGCCGGGTCCTTGATGGTGATGTTGTCCTGCGCCTTCAGCTGCAGCGCAGCGCCGAAGCAAAGACCGGCCAGAACCGATGCAAAAACGAGCTTCTTCATTCAATACTCCTGGGAGTTGCCAATGTGGTTAAATGTCGCACAACCATTCGGATTCCGCACCAATATTCCACTGTTCCACGGCACGTGGCGACGAGTAAACGATACCACGGAGATCCCGAGCTGTGTTGGATGGATTATAGAAAGCGCAGCGGGCCGTGACAAGCCACCAAAAGTGAAAAGTTCCACAACCGGCACAGGATGGGAGCTGGGAGGGGAAAAGCGGGCTGCGGCGGCGATTGCGCGGGTACCACGATCCATCTTCTCTCTCCTTCCTTTTTCGTCTGTTCAGGACCGTACCATGAGGCCGGCCGCGTTACCAAATGAGACTGACCGGCCCCCGGAGGCAGGCGCGGTTATTGCAGCAGCCGGACCAGTTCGGTTTGCTCGGCCAGAAAGGCGTCGTGGCCGTGGTCGCTCACCATCTCGCGGTAGTCGGCGTCGGCGCCGGCCATCCGCACCCGATGGGCAAAGACGCGCACGTCGTCGGCGGGAAACAGCCAGTCGGAGCTGATGCCCACAAAGCTCAACTGCGCCTGAATACGGCCAAAGGCCTCCTGTTCGCTGGATCGGCCCCGGACCGGGTCCCAGGTGTCCATGGTGCGCAGAATGGCCAGATAGGAGTTGGCGTCAAAGCGCTCGATGAACTTTTCGCCCTGGTGGTCCAGATAGCCGGAGATGTCGAACCGTTCGCCGGCGAGGCCGGCCGCGGCCGACCAGGGGTCTTCGGCGGGGCGGTTGGGACCGGCGCGGTTGGGCTTGCGGCCAAAGCGCTCGTCGAAGAGCCGGGTGGACTTGTAGCTGATCATCCCAATCTGGCGGGCCAGAGCCAGGCCCGCGCGCGGCGGCTGCGTGGGCAGATAGCGGCCGCCCAACCACTCCGGGTCCTGCACGATTGCCTGCCGCTGAAGATGGTTGAGGGCAAGGCCCATGGCGGAGATGGGTGCCACGCCGATCACCAGGCCGCGGCGAACCCGCTTGGGGAAGGTCATGGCCCACTCAAAGGCCTGCATCCCACCGATGGAACCACCCAGAACCAGGCGCAGTTGCCGGATGCCGAGCGAGTCGAGCAGACAAGCCTGGGCACGGACGTTGTCGCGGATGGAGATGAGGGGGAAATCGGGGCCGTAAGCCTCACCCGTGGCAGGATTGACCGAGCCCGGGCCCGTGGAGCCGTAACAGGAACCCAGCAGGTTGATGCAGATGACAAAATCGTGTTCGAGCGAGAGCACCGCGCCGGGGGCAAAGATCTCCGGCCACCAGGAACCCACCAGGGCCGAGCCGGTAAGGGCATGACACACCAGGACCGCATTGTCGCGGGCGGCGTTCAGCCGGCCATAGACGGCGTAATGCAGCGTAGGGTTGGCCAGCGTACGGCCACAGTCCAGGCTCAGGGGTTGGTTGAGGACAAAATCACCCTCGTAGGTTGGCTCCAGCGCCCGGGAGACCGGCGGAGAGCCGCCGCTGCGGCTGAAGGAATCCGTTGTCATCTTTCTATTGTGCCGTATGAGAGCCGGGTTTTGCCACGGCCACCTGCGGTGGGGCAGACCGCGTTGCGTCCTTCGTGGTGGGTTCACTGGCGCGTGCCCCGGGCCATCGCATCTGGGGACCCGGGAAACTCAGAGGCCGCGAAGCGACTGCCCCACCGCAGGTGGCCCGGTCCCTCGCAGTTGGGGATCCCGGATGGAAACCGACACCCGCAGGTACCAGCGCCGAAGGCGCGACTGGCCGCACCGCAGGTGCCGCAGGTGGTTACATGCGATGTCCGTTGGCGGCCTGGATGGCCTGATCGAGATCGGCAGTGAGATCGCGCACGTCCTCGATGCCAATGGAGAGACGCAGCAGGCCGGGGGTAACACCGGTAGAGGCCTGTTCGTCGGCTGAGAGCTGTTGGTGCGTGGTCGATGCCGGGTGAATAGCGAGCGATTTGGCGTCACCGATGTTGGCCAGCAGGGAGAAGATCTTGAACTCGTTCAGGGCCCGCTTGCCCGCTTCATAGCCGCCCTTGATGCCGAAGGTGATCAACGCGCTCTGGCCGCTAGGCAGATACTTCTGGGCGCGGGCATAGTACTTGCTGGACACGAGCCCCGGGTAGTTGACCCACTCCACGCCGGGATGCTGCTCCAGATGCTTGGCCACCGCCAGCGCGTTCTGGCTGTGGCGCTCCATGCGCAGATGCAGGGTTTCAATGCCCTGCAGCAGCAAAAAGGAGTTGAAGGGCGAGAGCGCGGCGCCGGTGTCGCGCAAACCCTGCACGCGGGCCTTGAGGATGAAGGCCAGCGGTCCGAAGGCCTCGGAGTAGACCAGGCCGTGGTAGCTGGGATCGGGCTCGGTGAACTCCTTGAAGCGGCCGCTGGCGGCCCAGTCGAACTTACCCGCATCCACAATCACGCCGCCGATGGTGGTGCCGTGGCCGCCCAGGAATTTGGTGGCGGAGTTGACCACAATGTCGGCTCCCCACTCAATGGGGCGCACCAGCGCGGGGCTAGCCGCGGTGTTGTCCACGATGAGCGGCAGTTTGTGCTCATGGGCGATCTGCGCCAGGGTCTCGATGTCGCTCACATCCAGCTTGGGGTTGCCCAGGGTCTCGGTATAGATGGCGCGAGTCTTGGAGTTGATGGCCGCGCGGATGCCGTCGAAGTCGTCGGCGTCCACAAAGCGGGTGGTGATGCCGAGCCGGGCCAGGGTGTGGCTGAAGAGCGTGTAGGTGCCGCCGTAGAGCGAGGTAGTGGAGACAATCTCCTCACCGGCCGCGGCCAGCGTGATAATAGCCAGAGTTTCCGCCGCCATGCCCGAAGCCGTGGCCAAGCCGGCCACGCCGCCCTCCAAAGCCGCCACCCGCTTCTCCAGCACGTCGGTGGTGGGGTTCATGATGCGGGTGTAGATGTTGCCGAACTCCTTCAACGCAAATAGCCGGGCCGCGTGGTCGGCGTCCTGAAACAGGTAGGACGAGGTCTGGTAGATGGGCACGGCCCTCGAACCGGTGGTGGGGTCGGGGACCTGGCCGGCATGCACGGCAAGGGTGGCAAACTGCTGCTTCTGTTCGGACATCGTCTGGCTCCTTTTCTTTCCGGGCTTCGCCGCGCGCTCAGGGCACAGCGGCGGAGCGGCTCAGTTGGGGTTCAGGGGACTCGGTTACCGGAAGGCAGGCACATGTGAAAAAGCCCGCGTCCTCAGTGAGGACCCGGGCCGCTGACTCTAAGCTCGGTAGCGCTTTGGCGCCTGGCCGATCACAAGCCAACAGGACGGGTCCACCAACGGCACATGCACATACACATGTCCAGGGTCCCCGTACCGAAATTGGCTGCGTTCAACATTGCAGTGAGTATCGCGGGCGGGACGGGCGTGTGTCAAATGGGGCGCAGCGTCCCATCATCCGGTCGGGCGCAGCGCAACGGAGCCCCTGGAGATTGATCGCGACCACACGCGGCAGGTAGAAAGATAGAAGAGTTCAGAAACAGGAGACCAGAAAAACATGGCAAAAGTACGCGTGATTGCACGGGCCCAGGCGGTGGAGGGCAAGGCGGAAGAACTGAAAGCGGTGCTCCGGCAACTGGTGGCGCCCACCCGCCAGGAAAAGGGCTGCATCTACTACGAGCTGTTTGAGTCGAACCTGCCGGGGGTCTTGATATTCAACGAAGAGTGGGCATCGCCCGAAGACCTGCAGGCCCACGCCAGCACCGAACGCATGGCCCGCATCCAGGCCCAGGCCGCGCCGCTGCGCGTCGGCCCCACCGAGGTCAACATCCTTACCCTGGTGAATTAAGCACTCCATGCATGCAATGCCTCAGGCTGCTGCATGCAATGCCCGGGTGCCCCTGGTCCCTCGCAGTTGGGGACCAGGGATAGAAGCACAGCGGCGGCGGCATGCCTGCTTATTCTTCCGGCTTCCACACGTACCCATCCGGCTGCGGTAGGCCGATGTGGGCCAGCACGCGGCTCACGTACTGCCGCGCCATCTGCAATGTATCCACTGGCTGGTTGTAGAAGACCGGGATCACGGGAAAGATCGTTGCGCCCGCCTCCGCCGCCAGCGTCATGTTGCGCAGATGGATGCGGCTGAAGGGCGTCTCGCGCACGCACAGAATCAACGGACGGCGCTCCTTGAGCGTCACATCGGCCGCGCGGGCGATCAGCGTGGAGGCCAGCCCGTTGGCAATCGAAGCCAGCGTACCCATGGAGCACGGCAGCACGATCATGCCGTTCGACGGATAGCTCCCCGAGGCGATCGACGCGCCGATGTCACTGTCGTCGTGGCAAACAATCTTCTTCACCTCCGCGCCCAGCAGCTTCTCCACTAAATTCGACGTGCCCGAGAGGCCCAGTTCCTCCGCCACCACGCGCAGCGAATTGTGGCTGGCGACAAAATGGATCTTCGCAACACGCGCGTCAGCTTCGAGGGCCCTGAGCGCCTCGCGGCAAAGAATGGAACCGGATGCCCCGGTCAGTGCGATGGTGAGGTTCATGATCGTCCTCGCTTCATCATATGGTGGCATCTCCGCACCGAAAAGTCTCCAAACGAATTGACTGGCGATCCAAGGTCCAATCAGGAGCGAGAACATCTTCTTTACATACCCACGCTTGGGGCGTAGCATGTTGCGCGATGCCAAATTGGGAAGAACAGTCCCGATTCAAATCTTGAGGTTTCGCGCGAAAAATGTGCGCGGAATTTCTTGCCAACCGTTAAACTATAGATTAACATTCGGAGGATGGTGATTGAGCACCGAACGCCGGATTGCACGCCGTGGAAGGCTGTTCACGATCGCGTATGCACATGATCGTGAGGGGAACTGTCCCGGCGAACAGTTTTTCAATCAGCTCTCAATGGCGGACAAAGCCAAATTGATGAAGCTTTTTGAGATTTTGGGCGACCTCGGCAAGTA
>Ga0371490_1000722_pt1 | contig 20421 bp, 20 predicted proteins | sample MB2SIPfraction_FD_207959 | JGI IMG/M metagenome (GOLD analysis project Ga0371490, IMG submission 207959) | Lab enriched peat soil microbial communities from McLean, Ithaca, NY, United States - MB28FN SIP fraction | ecosystem: Environmental > Terrestrial > Soil > Wetlands > Peat | place: USA... | reverse complement strand
GGATCGCAAGCAGCAAATCGTTCAGCAGCTCGTCGGACCCATTACCGCGCTTCAGAAGGCTCTTCCAAGTGCAGGGGAAGTTCTGTTTTCCCTTGACAGGCCCTTATCATGGATGTCCCCTTGTTTCCCCGCGATAGAGATACACATTCGGCGTTGACCCGGTGGTGTTGACGGTGTTGCCCCAGGCGTCGTAATCGTAGGTGTCGGTGACGGTGCCGGTGCTGTCGGTTAGCAGGCGAACTGTGCCGCCGCCATCGTAGCCGTAGAAGCTTGGGGTCCAGGCGTTGGCGATTTGTTGGTTCTGGCTGATGCGTTGGAGGCCATAGGTGTAGGTGCGGCTGGCGGTGGCGCCAGTGACTTCTTCGACTACTTGTGCGTAGCCCGTGGGATTCAGGTCATCGACCAGGTATCTTGTGGTGACGCCGTTGACTGTCTTCGCCACGCGGTTGCCGTCGGCGTCATATTGGATGGTCACCGTTCCGCCATTTAGACTCTTCAGGCGGTTTTCGAAATCGTAGGCGAAGGTTTTGCCGCCGCTGGCGAGCGTGTTGCCGTTGGCGTCATAGGACTCAGCGGACAGACGGTCATCGGGATCGTAAGAAATGCCGCCGGGCGCGATGGGCGAAATGCCGGGGAGGTTCGATCCGTTCGACAAGCCCAGTGATAGCCGGTTGCCTACCGGATCGAGTCCATAAGTCACACTGCCGGTTTTCGAGCTCGGGTCGGCGGTGATGTTTTCGTCGGTCAAGCGGTAAATGTTGTCGTAGTTCCAAGCTACGATTCGGGGACTGGGTTTCAACGTCAGTTGTTCGGTGACACCCTTCCGGTTGCCCACCGTGCCATCGAGTGTGTAGGTGTAACTAGCCGCGGCGTTGCTCAACGCGGTTACTCGGTTCTGGGTGTCGTAAGTGAAGGTGGACTGCAAACCGTTTGGATACATCACTTCTCAGAAAATGGGCCTGTCCCCTTTCCCCCGGTTTTATTCCTGGTTTGGTCGTCTCAGGGCATTTTGGGAAAACACGCATGCAGGAGACTGAGCAACGCGATGCTTGTTGCGAGCCCAATCAGGAACCAAAATGGCCTACGTCGCGTTCCGCGGAACAGAGCGAGCACGGTCGCGCCAGCGCCGATCACGGCGGCAAGCCTGAGAGGCCCTGGGCCAAAGAGGACGACCGCGACCAAACAGAGCGCGGCTCCTGCGATTGGAAGGCGCCCGCCAAAAGGATAGCTTTTTACAAAGACAGAGAGCTTTTCAGCCGCGTTCATCGTCCCGCCTCCTCAAGGCCAGTCATGGCCATCTCAGCACATCTCGGGTATTGGCCTGTTTGAATCACTGCGGACACGGCAAGAAATGGCCGTTAGCCGCCAACCCCATAGCCTTATACTCAGCACAGGCGAGGAGTCGACTTACCTCGTCCTCAAGCCACAAAATGGCTTTGCTTACCCGGGGGAGGACCACATAATATACGATGGCCCCGCTTACAAAGCCCAGAAGATATTCGGTAATAGCGCCCTTACCGCTCGGATCTAACCGGTTCACCGGATCGCCGGCCGCATAAAGATATTTGTGGCGCGATACCGGAACGCTAATCTTCCCGGCTTCCGGGTCCCTACTTAGGAACCTTCCACTCAACGGATTGAAATAGCGGGCCCGGAGATAGTAAAGGCCCACGCCGGCGTCGTACTGCTCACCGCGGTACAGGCACACATTCGGCGTCGTGCCGGTTGTGTTGACTGTGTTGCCCCAGGCGTCGTAGTCGTAGGTGTCGGTCACGGTGCCGGTGGCGTCGGTCAACAGGCGAACGTTGCCGCCGCCATCATAGCCGTAAAAGCTGGGGGTCCAGGCGTTGGCGATTTGTTGGGTCTGGCTGATGCGCTGGAGGCCGTAGGTGTACTGCCGGGTGACTGCGCCGGCGGTGACTTCTTCGACTACTTGCGCGTAGCCAGTTGGATTCAAGTCATCGACTAAGTAGCGGGTAGTGACGCCGTTGACTGTCTTCGCGACGCGGTTGCCGTCGGCGTCATATTGGATGGTCACGGCGACGGAACCGGCGGTCATGCTCTTCAGGCGGTTCGCGAAGTCGTAGGAGAAGGTCTTGCCGCCGCTAGTTAGAGTGTTGCCGTTGGCGTCGTAGGTTTCGGTGCTGAGGCGGTCGTCGGGATCGTAGGTGAAGGTGCCGGTTCCGATGCCGGGGATGGAACTGGTTTGTGACTGGCGGTTGCCTATGGGGTCGAGGCCATAGCCGACAGATCCGTTGACTGAGTGCGGATCGAGGCTGATGGTTTCGTTGGTCAGGCGGTAGATGCCGTCATAACTCCAGTTCAGCGTCCGGCCGCTGGATTCGACGGCGCCGGTGCGATTGCCGGTGGGACTGAGCGTGTAGTTGTAACTCGCCTTGGTCGCGTTCAGCGCAGTTACTCGGTTCAGATCATCGTAAGTGAAGCTGGACTGCAAACCGTTTGGATACTCGACCGTCGCCAGGTTGCTGGCGGGGTCGTAGCTGTACGTGGTGGTTTGCTGGCCCACCAGACCATGATCGACGACCGTTTGCAGGCGATTCAAGCTGTCATAAGTATACTCGACGTAGATGCCGTTGGTATTCGAGGACTTCATCGAGGCCACATTACCAACCGGATCATACGTGTACGTCAGCGTGCCCTGGGGCGTCTGCTTCTGGCTGAGCCGGTCGTGGTCGTCGTAGATGTAGGTGGTGATGCCGCTCGCGTCCGTCATGGTTGCGCGCTTGCCAGTCGGGGTGTAGGTGAAGATTTCCGGCGCGTCGGTCAGGCTCTGGTCCGGCTGCCGGCTGAGAAGGCGGTTCATGCTGTCGTACGTATACGTCGTGGTCTTGCCGTTGTAATCGAGCAGCGTTTGCAGATTGCCCGCCGCATCGTACGTTCGCGTCTGCGACTGGCCGGCCGGCATGGTTTCCAGGTGCAACTGGTTGAAAACGTCAAACCCGTTCTGGGTGGTGTGGGTGTTGGCATCTTCCAGGCTGGTCAGGTTGCCGTTGGTGTCATAGCCGTAGGCGGTGGTGTTGTGAGACGAATCGGGGGCGTTGACCTGCACCACGGTTTTCAACTGATTGTTGAAGTCGTAGGTGTACTGCACCTGGTTCTTGGCCTGGTCCGTCACCAGGGCGAGGTTGCCGGGCCCATCGTAGCTGTACTGGGTGGTCGTCGAATCGGCGTAGGTGGTCGTGAGCAGGCGGCGGCGCGCGTCGAATGCGCTCTGCGTCTGCTGGCCCTTGCCATCGGTGACGGAGGTCTGGTTGCCGGCGGCGTCATAGGCATAGGTGGTGGTGGTGGCCTGCGGCGTATTGTAGCCCGCGGTGACCGAGATCAGCCGGCCGGCGGGATCGTAGACGTAGTTGGTGATGTTCCCGCGCGGGTCGGTTTCGCTCGCCTTGCGGCCATCGTTGTAATAGGTGTACGAGGTGGTCCTCGCGTCGGCAGGGACGTCGCTGGTAGTGATCAAGTCCTTCAACCAGCCGTTCGCGAAGTAATCGTTGTGGGTGATGTGGTTGGTCTGGTCCGTGGTATCGATCACGTTGTTGCGAAAGTCATAGGTGTATTTGGTGGTCGTCTGCGGGGTGGTCGGATACGTGACCAGGGTCAACCGGTTCAGCCCGTCGTAAGTGTAGGTGGTGGTGTTCCCGTTCGGGTCGGTCTCCGAGGTCTTGTTGCCGTTCATGTCGTAGGTGTAGTGGGTCACGCGGTTGGGTGTGCCGGAGACGGTGACGGTGAGCAGATTGCCGAGGGCGTCATAGGTGTAGGTGGTGGCGGCAGCGGGCGCCGGCGGCGTCATGGAAGTCTTGCGGCCCAGGTTGTCGTAGGTGTAGGTGGTCAGATTTCCAATCGGGTCGGTCTGGGATTGCAGGTTGCCGTATTGATCGTACGTGTATTTGGTGGCGGCGGCGGGCGTTTGGGTCAGGTCGTAACCCACGGCCTTGGAGGCCATGGTGCCATTGGCGTTGAAAGTGAAGCTCACCACGGGGCCGATGGAGTCGCTGGCCAGTTGCGGCCAGAAGTTGGAATCGTAGGCGAAGCTGCGCGGGTTGCCAAGCTCGTCGGTGGTGGTGCTGGGCTCGCTGTAGGCGTTGTACGTAGTGTAGCTGGTGGTGTTGACCGGGTTATTGGGCGTCGGCTGAGGATAGGTAGAGGACAGCTTGTTGCCGTTCGAATCGTAGGTGTAGCTGTTGGTGTGGCCCAAGGGGTCCGTCACCGAGACCAGGTTGTGATAGGCATCGTACTCGTTGAGGGTGGTGTTGCCGCTAGGGTCGGTCGAGCTCAGCAGCTTGCCGTAGCTGTCGTAGACCTGGGTGACGGTGGTGTTGTCCGGATTGGTGACGGTGGTGGTGAGCCCCGACGCCGTGGTGCCGTCCGGATAGCTGACGGTGACCGGAGTGGTGGTGTAGCTATATGCGGTCAGATAGTTGGTGTTCTGATCGGGATGCAACGTCACGGCTTGTAGCCGTCCCTGCGTGTCGTAGGTGGTGGTGGGGAGCGGATTGCTTCGCGGGTCGGTGCCGCTGAGGTACAGATGGCTGGGGTCGTAAGTGTACTGCGCCACGGGGGTGCCGGGGTGAATCGGATCGGACGGATGGGCTGGATTGACCGGGTAGGTCACGCTGGCGAGGTTGCCGTTGGCATCGTAGGCATACGTGTATGTCTTGTCCTGCGGGCTGTTCGGGTCGGTGGGATCGAGCGGGGCGGTGATTTGGGTGATGCGGCCCTGGCTGTCGCGCACGAAGGGCACATTGAGACCGTTGGTGGACGTGATGCCGCTTGGCGTGATGTTGATCGCGTTGCCGGCCACGTCCTGGACGGACTGGAGGCCGCCGGTGCTGGAGATGGTGTAGACGCGGCCGTAGGGGTCGGTATAGACGTAGCCGCCGGGGCTGTAGGTGCCGGCGTTGTCGTAACAGAAGTACGAATTGCCGTACGGCAGCAGCCAATCGAACAGGCAGCCGGTGTTGCTGCCCATCATGCTCGATCCGTTGGACCATACGCTGAGCGTGCCGAACATGCCCGGTTCCGGTGTGTAGGCGGGGAAATTCACGCCGAGCAGGTTCGGATAGTTCATGCCGTCCAACTGGAAGCCTGGCACATACGGCGTGAAGTAGAAGGTGCGCCGCTGGCCGTTGATGGTGAGCGTGACGTCGTAATTGGCGGCGACGTCCAACTGCACGTTGACGCCGAGCGTCCAGCCGTAGCCGAAATCGCTGGAGGTACTGCGGACCAGGCTGTCATACGTGCGGCTGATCTGGATGGGCAGGCCGGGCGCGGGGACCACCAGGTCGGTGACCGTGGTGGTGACGCGGCCGGGCTTGTAGTCGCCGCCTACCAGGATATCGATACCGCTGAGCATGCTCTTGCCGGTGCTGTCGGTGGCATTGAGAAGGATGTAGTAGGAGCCGTTGGCGAGCAGCGTGGTATCGAGGGTGGCGAGCGTGCCGCTGCCGGTGGTGTTGGAGTTGAGGACGAGGGATGCGCTCGGGTTGGCGGTGGGATAGTAACTCAGCGTGCCGCTGGCCAGGGTAACGCCCGAGGCGACGGTGATGGGAACCAGGCCGGTGACCTCGGAGTTGTCGGCCGGGGAGCCGAGCCAGCCCGTCGCCACGGTGATGGTCTGGGGAGCATTGACGGTGATGGGGCCGACCTGCATCGATCGCGAGCCGAGCGAATCGGTGGCGGTGATTTGCAGCATGTAGACGCCGGTGGCCGGGTAGGTGACGGTGGTGGCAAGCTGCTGCGAGGCGGAGAAGGTGACTGCGGCGGGACCGCCGGTTTGAGTCCAATTGACGGAGATGGCGCCGCCGGCGGGGGCGGCCGGGTCGGTGACGGTGGCGGTGTAGGAACCCGTGGCGGGAAGCTGCAATTGCTTATCGCCGTTGACGGTAATCAGCGGCGCCTGAGGCGCCTGGGACGGGGCGGCCCAAGTGACGGTAGTCTGGGCGCTGACGACCTGCAGGCCGTTGACCAGGGCGGAGGCTTGCAACAGATCGGTCATGGGGGCGGTCTCGGTGTAGGAGACGGTCGCGATGCCGGCGGCGTTGGTAGTTGCATGCAGGGTCTGCGGCGCGACACCGGTGACATTGACGGCGACGGGCAGCGACGCGATGGGCGCGCCGGTTTCGTCGGTAGCCTTCACGGTGAAGCTGGCCTGCTGGCCGGCGATGGGCGAGGCGGTGTTGGAGGTGAGCACGAGCGAATAGAGCGAGCCGACGCCGGTGGGGGAGCTCTGCCCGATGGTGACGGTGAAGGACAGCGGACCGCCGGTGCCGCTCTTGTAATCGAACTCGTAGGGATAGGAGCCGGGTGCGGGGAAGGCGACCACGATGGGCGTGGAGGCGCCGGTGGACGGGCCGTTGTTGGCGCCCATGACGGGGTACGACGAGAAGGCGGTGAGGCCGCTCGAGGGCGGATTGACGTTGACGCCGCTGACGCGGGTGGCGCCGTTGCCCACGCCGAAGATGAAGCCATCCTGGCTGAAGACGTTAATGGTGTAATTCCCGGCCTGAGCGACGACGAAGTTGCCTGTGAAGACGGCGGAGAAGCCAACCATATCGCCAGTGCCGGCAGTGTGACCGTTGCCCTGGGCGAGGATGGATCCGGCGGGCGCACCGGTGGGGCCGAGGATGAAGTCGGCAAAGGAGCGCGTGGCGAACGTCGTTCCCGCCGGATTGAACATCAGGTCCGGGAAGTTTTGGGCGAACGCCGGGACAGTCCCGAGGGTGGTGGTGAAGGCTTCGCAACCGGACGGGCAAGAGGTTGCGGTGAAGAACTCGCCGGTGACGGGCGTGGTGGTGAAGGCAGTAGTGGGGCTGACCCAGAGCGCGGAGAGCAAGTTGGAGGTGAAGCTGTTGGCGGAAGCCTGGATCGAATCAGTGCCGCGGGCCGTGCCGGTGTAGGAGAGCGTGGCGATGCCGTTGGAATTGGTAACCGCGGTGGTGGAGGCCGAGTTGGCTCCATTGACGGCCAGCGTGACGGTGACACCGGAAACGGGCGCGCCGCCGGAGGTCACCGTAGCCGTGAACATGGCGCTGCCGCCTACGACATAGGGACCGGGCGTGGAGGGGCTGAGATTGAGGGTGAGCGTCCCCGCCGACAGGCTCACGGCGGAGGAGGCAGTCTGAGTGTAATCGACCTGGGAAGTGACGGTTACGGCGACGGCTTGGCCCGCTGCGATACTGGCCGGCGCAGTGTACAGACCGGAGGCGGAAAGCGTGCCCTGAGTCGGCGGGTTGAGGGTCCAGTTGAACGGCCCGTTGCAGTTTCCGGTGAGCTGGTAGTTGGAGTTGGTGACGCCGGGAATCTGGAAGATGGCGTAACCGGCACCGTCGGCGGTGACGTGCAGCAGGTTGCCGGTGACGACCATGTGCGTCACATTCGAAGGCACCGAATAGGGAGTGACCACGGGGACAAGCGGGTTAGTAGTATCGACCAGCAGGAGCAAGGGGTTGCCGGAGCTGTCCTGCGTGCCGGCGAACAGGGACAGGTTGGGGCCGATCTGTACGGCGGGGCCGCCCCCGGGCGCGTATGGCAGAACGGTGCTGGACAAAATCGCCGGGCTGCGGGGGTTGCTGATGTCGAAGGTGGTCAGCACGAGATTGCCGAGCACGGTTTCCTCGATCGGGCCACTTTCGAAGCCGCCGCTCACGTAGATTCCGCCGGAATCGCCGAGCGCCACGGCCACGTTGCCTAGCAGTACGGGCATGAAAGTCTGCACGGTGTTGGGCGCCGGCAGCGTGGTGACGATCGACATGGCTGCGGGGTTGGTGACGTCGACCACCACCAGCTCGCCGGTGCCATTGTTGTTGGCGCCCGTGGAGCTGCTGCCACTCGCCAACAGGGTGGTGGGATTGGCCAGCGCAGCGCCGAACATCATGTTGGGGCCACCCCATGTCGGGTCGCCGTTCGGCTCCATGGTGCTGAGCACCGCCGGAGCGGAGAGGTTGCCGATGGCGATCGCGACCACATCGCCGGACTGGCCGCTCCACCAGCCGAAGTAGGTGCCGACCGCCCGCATTGATCCGGATCGGCGCGACGAAACTGACCAGCAACGTTACCGATGCGCTAGCGGATTTGGTCGGGTCCGTTACGCTGGTAGCGGTAACCACTACGGTCTGCTGAGGAAAGATGAGGCCGGGCGCCGTGTAGAGCCCAGTAGCGCTGATGGCGCCCACGGCGGGGGTGATTGACCATGTCACTGCGGAGTTTGCCGTGTTCTGCAGGCTGGCCGTGAACTGCTGCGTCTGGCCGGCGGATAGCATGCCCGTCTCTGGGCTTACCGACACGCTGACTGGCGGCAACAGCGTTACAGTTGCACTCCCTGACGCCGTCGTGTCGGCCTGGCTGGTCGCAGTGACCGTCACCTGCTGTGACGCGGCGACCGCGGTGGGGGCGGTATAGATGCCGCTGGCCGGATCGACACTGCCAACGCCCGCCGGAACGCTGCTCCAGGTAATTGCCTGGTTGCCCGTATTGGTAACGATGGCGGTGAACTGCTGCGTCTGTCCAGCCCACATCGTGACTGCGGCTGGGCACACGTTGACGCCGATGGTGTTTTCCGGTCCAACCGAAGCGAAAGTGGAGGCTGAGCTTTCGTTTGCGAATTCGGTGGCGATCCAATCGGCGCTGCGGTCGATGCTCGAAACGCGTACCTCCGAGATCAGCCCGTTCAAGTTGAAGTTGCCGGGCGCCCCAGGGATCGTGCCCACAGCAAGCATGCCCTGATCGGTGTTGATCGGGGTTGAGCCACCTGAGGACGGAATGAGTACGCCGTCCACATACGACAAAATGGCGGCAGGGGTAGATCCTCCAGCGGGTAGCACCGACACAATATGGTGCCAGTTGCCGTCTGAAAGCGGGAAGGGGGCACAATTGCCATCATTCTCGACTTCCGTGGCAAAACAATTTCCGTCCCAATACTGCGCGAATCGGTGGCCGTTCGCGTCGTTCGAACCATACCCGGCCAGTTCACTGGGAGCAGCCGGATTCTTCACCCAGCTTTCCACCGTGCGCGGGGCCGACCCGGTGGCGACGCCGTTGGGACTGTTTCGATACATGTATCCGTTGCCATTGAAGGAAGCTGCCCCGTTGTAAGGCCCGGCCGCTCCCGCCGGGGTCCCAGCAATATTGTTCAAAGCGTTTTGGTTGGCGGTGGAATCGGCAACGCTGCCGCTATAGTCTCCGCTGATGCTCGCGAAATGGATGACTGCGCTGTAGTTGCTGTCCAGACGCCCGTCCTGTTCTCCTGGCTCGTGGTAATGGCCGCGTTTCCATAGGCGGCGTAGATGATGGTGTCACAAGTATGGGACAGCGTGGGGATGCGCACCCACACATTGATCGTGCCGGTGGTCGGATCATAGGACTCGATTTCATGATCGAGTTGCGTGGTGCCGGCGTAGTCGGCGGTGAAGATGATGTCGTAGCCGCTGGCGTTCTGCACCTGGCCGCCGTTGGCCGTGTTCGCTAGGAAGGGGTAGACACCTGAAACCAGAATCGGGAAGTTGGTCTGATCGGTATTGGGGACCTTGGTGTGGTTGATGGTGATGGGACGCACGTGAGCATAGACGTTGGCCGCCAGCGTGTACGCCGCTGTCGCCACCGCGCTGTTGGTCATCCCGCTCTCGTAGGCGATGGCCTGGATCGTCTCCGCCGCGCCCACCGTCACCGTCACCGGCGAGGCCGCCCCACCGGTTGCACTGGGCGTCGTCCCGTTGGTCGTGTAGCTGATTAACGCCCCCGCTGTCGCGCTCGTGATGGTCACCGTCGTGCCCGCCGGGATCGCCCCCGCCACCGGGCTGAACGTCGGCGTGGCTACCGCCGCGGCCATCGTGTACGCCGCTGTCGCCACCGCGCTGTTGGTCATCCCGCTCTTGTAGGCGATGGCCTGGATCGTCTCCGCCGCGCCCACCGTCACCGTCACGGGCGATGCCGTCCCACCGGTTGCGCTGGGCGTGGTCCCGTTGGTCGTGTAGCTGATCAGCGCTCCCGCTGTCGCGCTCGTGATCGTCACCGTCGTTCCCGCCGGAATTGCCCCCGCCACCGGACTGAACGTCGGCGTGGCTACCGCCGCGGCTCCAACGTCACCGTCGCCGCCGCTGACTTCGTCGTATTCGCCTGGCTGGTGGCCGTGATCGTCACTGTCTGCTGCGCAGCCACGCTGGCGGGCGCCGTGTAGAGCCCGCTGCTGCTGATCGTGCCCGCTCCTGTCGCCGGAGTGACAGTCCACGCCACCGCTAAGTTTGTCGTATTCCCCACCGTGGCCGTGAACTGCTGCGTCTGACCCCCATTCAACGTCGCCGTCGTCGGACTTACTGTCACCGTAACCGGCGGCTCTAACGTCACCGTCGCCGTCGCCGACTTGGTGGTATCCGCCGTGCTCGTCGCGGTAATCGTCACCGTCTGCTGCGCTGTGATCGTTGCCGGCGCCGTGTACAACCCAGCCGCGCTGATTGTGCCCGCCCCGGTCGCGGGGCTTACCGTCCATGTCACTCCGGCAGTGCAACCGTTGGCCACCGCAGCCGTGAATTGCTGTGTTTGCCCCCCATAAAGCACCGCAGTCAAAGGCATCACCGTCACGGAAACGGCCGGCAGCACCGGGGAACTGCTGTTGAGCTTTACCCCCACCCCACCTTGCAAGCTGATCGTCCGCGCGATGATTGCCACGTTGGCCGTGCTGGTGGCGCCGTTGTTGAAAGTGAGCGACGTGGTGGGAAAATCAAGCGCTCCCGTCAATGCCATGCTGGCGCCACCGCCAAAGGAACTGCCCAACGCCGTGTTGCTGATGGTGCGATCCTGCAAGAACAGAATCCCCTGATAAGTCGCCGAGGTCGGCGCCGACAGGTTCACCGACATTCCGTTGTTGATCGTGACTAACTGGTTGTTGGTGAAGCTGCTGCCAGTGATGTAGAACGTGACGCCTGTTCCGCTGACAGTGCCGCTCCCAAACTGGATTCCGCCTCCATCGATGATGTAGACGCCCGGATTGAAATGCGCTGTCACCCCGTTGGAAACTGCGAGCCCGCCGCAGTAAGTGCCTGGGTACACTTCGTAGGATCCGGTCTGTCCCCACTGCGTATAGTCGGGATGCGACAGACAGGTACCAATCGAAGGTGCTGGTATTGTTGCGAATGGGTCCGCAACGACCGACGCTCCCGTCACCGGAGTCGGTGTCGCGCTGCCTCCATTGTTGATCGAGTAACCCCCGACCACTTGAATCGAGGAGGCCTTGACCGACGCGCCGCCTGTCACCGACAGCGCCGTCGAACTGTTGGAGTCGACGTGGAGACCGCAGCTGTTCAGGTTAACCGCGGCCCCGTTCCCCGCGCTGAACGCCTGACTGGCACTCGGATCGGTGACCAAAACGCAGGATTGGCAACTCTGGGACTGCGCGGGCGTCACCCCCAGCGTAAAGAAAACCAATAGGCAAAATAACGGTCTTTTCAATAAGCTCCGGCAATCCATGACCAATTCACTCCGAATGTTTGGGGGCCAGCGAATCTACGAGTGCTGCAATGTGGGCTTCCGATGCAACGGAAGTAATAAGACTAGACTAAACGTAACAGTACGTCAATAACAGAACTCAACTTTTGGCACCTTTTAATGTAATTTCAGGAATCGATGCCTTGCCGGTCCGTGCCGTGGCGCCGCGACATCTGCGCTGGCGTCGACATACGCCCAGCGCGAGTTTCAGCGCTTCGCCGAACCGCGCCAGAGCGAGGGCCCGCCCATTTTCAGATTATTATTATCAGGTCTAAAGCTCTTATATTCGAATATGCTGATTGTTTTGAATAAGCAAATCGATGAATTTGATGAGAAGGTTAATAATGCCCGGCGAGGTGTCGTCGAGCGTGCCGCGTCTCAAGGCGCCTGGTCCCCGACGACGAGGGAACGCGCTTCTACGCGCACGGCGACCGGAATCCAATAACCAGCAGGCGTCAGTGGTGCTCATCCTTGGTTATCAGGCGGATCCACTTACCGATTTACACTCGGGACAATATTCACCATCAAGGAGTGAGGCAGCCCACCAACCTTTACCGCGAACTCCACTCCATTCCGGATGGTCCCTTCAGTCCTTTCCGCTGGCGCCCGGATGCGAATAATGGACCTGCGGCCACGTCATGGTTCTCATTTGCACTTGCGGCCACGTTACGGTGCAAAACCCCGAACCCGCATGAAATACGTCAGTTGAAAACAAACGCCGGACGGCGGCCCACGGCCAGTATATGCTTCTCCGACCGGTCACTTTACGGTTCAAGTGGCAGCAATTCGGGCGACGCGCCGGCATTTCAGGCCGAGGTGCAGGCGATCAACTGTCACCACAACTATGTGGCGCGCGAATCGCACTTCGGCGAGAACGTCCTGTTGGGGTGCGGGCGCGCGAGGGCGACATGGGAATCATCCCCGGCAGCATGGGGGCGCGTTCCAACATCGTACGCGGCAAGGGCAACCCGGAGAGCTTCTGCAGTTGCAGCCATGGCGCAGGGCGGGCCATGTCGCGCAACGAAGCCAAGCGCCGATTTACAGTAGAGGATCACGTGCGGAGTCAGCGCGAACCCCTGCCCTGGGAAGCCGGTTTTCTGGCCGGGAAGAGTTTCCTGCTGTACCGCAGCCGCGGCGGCCTGAGGAACTCGCCTCTCCCGGATTTCTACATCGGCGCACACGCCGCCATCGGCCGCCTTGCCCTGCTCACGCGCGATGCCGCGCGCTATCGGACCTATTTTCCGAAAATCGAGATCCTCGCTCCCACGGAACGCTGGATGTGATGCGAAGGCATCGAACTGGTGCCCCGGCGGGTCACCGCATGCGGTCGTCAAAGGGGTGCGGCTGCGCAGGACGAAACTACGCGCGGCTCAGAGGATGGCGATGCAGGCGAGGTTCGGGCGGGCCAGCATAACGGAGCATGCTGGCGATGCTTTCTTTCTACTTTAGCCCCAACGCTTGGAGACACTTGGACGTACAGCTTGACGCAGTACGGAGATTTACCGTACACTGAGGAAGGAGGCTATCGAGTGCGACAGACCGTCCAAGGAGCCCGCAAGCAAAAGCCGCAAACCCCTCCGGCCAAAGTGTATCGTTTTGATGCCCGGCTCAATGGGGAACAGAAGCTTCTCATTCAGCGGGCGGCGGATTTGGAAGGCCGCACCATGACAGACTTTGTTTTGCATAGTGCCGAAGCTGCCGCGGAGCGGACGATTGAAAAGCGTGCCATGTTGATCCTGACGGCCCGCGAAACGGAGGCCTTTGTCAACGCTCTTCTGAATCCTCCCGGTCCAGGCACCACTCTGCGACAAGCTGCTCGCGAATACCGCAAGAATGTGGCCGAGCGGTGACTCTCGTGCCTGGCATTCAGTATCGGGTGGAGCCCCTCATCGCCGCTCACGACCGGACGGCTTTCCACTCAGGCGTGCCGGAACTCGACCGCTACATCCGCCTTCAGGCTGGCCAGGATGCCAGGCGGAAGGTCGCCGCACCTTTCGTGATGGTCGACAGCAGTGGTTCGATTCTCGGTTATTACACACTCTCGGCGTATAGCATTCAGCTCGGTGAGTTGCCGGAGCCGATCGTCCGGAAGCTTCCACGGTACCCACTTCTTCCGGCCACCCTGCTGGGCAGGCTGGCCATCAGCAGTACGTGCCGGGGCCGAAACCTCGGTCGCTTTCTCTTGATGGATGCTCTGCACAGAAGTTGGAGAAACACGTCTGAGGTAGCGTCGGTTGGCGTGGTGGTCGAAGCATTGGACGAGACCGCCCGCTCCTTCTATCTTCACCACGAGTTTGTACCCCTCCAGGATCACCCAAACAAGGTCTTCCTCGCCATGGTCACAATCGAAAAAGCTTTCAAAGCACGCTGAAGAGTGCGCTCGGGATTCGAGGAGTTGCAGCATGGAACAAAGCAGACTCGGTATTGATCGTTGATCCGTATACTGTGCTCGGGATTCCGGTATAAGGCTTCCAGCCGATTGAGGTATTGAAGAAGAACTCCTATGGCCGCTAGGCTGCCTGAGCTATAAGAGAAAGGTTCCTTATGAGCGGAATTGAGATGCTCTCCGTGGTTGCGCTGGTCGAGGATCTGCCCGAGGAGGGCTTGGTCCGCGGTCAGGTCGGCACGGTTGTCGAGAGCTGGGCTCCGGGCGCCTAGAAGGAGTTTCTGGACCGGCCAAGAGGCGAAGCTGGATGGTACCGGCGCCACGTTCAAAGAGGTGCAATCCGAGCGTGGGCAACCTCCGGACCAGCGACCGAAGAAGGCAGTACCGAGAAAGCCTTCGAAGCGAAGGAAGGGCGTCCAATGAAGTCAGCGAGGATGAGAAGTATTGCGAGGCGGATTGCGGAGATGGAAGAGGCCTTATCGCCGCAATCTGAGACGGAAGACGGGCGTAGTCGGCGGAGGTCTCGTTCGCTACTTACTCACCGGCTTGAAGTCCAAAACGGATACATCCGCCGCCTGCCGCCAGAGTACCAGGGCGAACGCCACGTAGAAGTTGCGAAGTACCTCCCGGATCAGGATGGCGAGAAGTGGGTCGAGTTCGAAGAGGTGCCGGGGCCCGCTCCGATCGAACCACCAGAGGATCCCCGGTTTCCTGAATGCCTGGAAGTGGTTCATCGCCTGAATGTGATTTGGAGGGGACCGGACTGCGACCTAGACTGAGCCGAGTCTAGCTCATGCAAAAGGGGCTCGCCGCAGGTTGCTCTCGTTGCAGTGAGGAGTTACGGCAAAACAGGATCTGGTGCATGATCTGGGAAAACGGATCATCGCTCTTGAAACGCCGGCGGGCTGTCACCGAAGGCGTCGCCGGGCTACTGAAGAGAACTCCTGTAGCCGCTAAGCTGCCTGATGGACGGGCTCGTGATGCAACCGCATCAGTTGCTCGGCCCTCAATGCTACCATGGCGTAGGTTTTGCCGTTGTCGTCGGAGAACTCAACTTCATAGGTGCCCGGAGCCCAGCTCTCGACAACCGTGCCGACCTGGCCGCGGACCAAGCCCTCCTCGGGCAGATCCTCGACCAGCGCAACCACGGAGAGCATCTCAATTCCGCTCATAACGAACCTTCCTCTTATAGTACATAACAACTCGTGCATGGCTGCCGACACAAGTCGATTGCGGTCGGAGTGTGCGGATTCGGGGTGGGCCGACTGCCGCAACTAACGCCGGCGGCCCCCTCTAGGCCGCTTCAGAAACTTGGACGGAGAGCTGTTTGCCGAGTGCGCGAAAAGCGGCTTCCAACTGGTCGAGCCGGGAAGCGTGCCGGAGATCAAGCAGCCGATCTACTTGGGGCATGTGGCAGTTCAGCCGGCGGGCCAGTTCGGCTTTGCTCACCCTGGCGGTTCGCATCGCGGTATAAAGGGCCAGCTTGGCTTCCGTCAACGCCGGCAGGGTGGCGAACGGCCCCTTGGTGCTGGCGCGGGGTATTGGAATCTCGCGACGGAGGTCGATGTAGCACATGAGGGCCGACTCAATGGCGTCCGGAGCGCGCAACAGCGCTTCCTCTCGGTCCTCGCCGAACGTATGGGCCTCCGGGATGTCGGGAACGTCAACCAGGATGGTATCGTTGGTGTCCTTTGAGAGCTTGACGGGATAACGCAACACGGTATTTCTCCCTTTCTACTCTAGCCCGAGATCTTTCTTGATGCGATGCTCCAGGCCCTTGCCGATTTCCTTGCTCGACCCATGCATAGGGAGGATGGATGCCTGCTTGCCCAAGAATACCTTCAGATGGCCGCCCTTCGCGGGTTCAAACGTGCATCCCTGCTTTTCCAGCCAACGTTTGAACTGGGCGCTTGTCATACTTTGAGGATACAACAGATATGTTGCACTGTAAACAACCTGATGAACGGGCCCCCTACGCGGCTGCTTGAATGGCCCGCATGCAACCGATATTGGGCGGATGCGTCAGGGACGCTCACTGTAGTGGCTTCATTTAGTGGCCCTCTTCTTAGGCGGACGCCCGAGCGGCAACTCCCCAGGCTTGCTGTTCCAGTACGGAGTCTTGCACTTGGCACAACGCACGGGTCTGCCGGGCGTGCGCCGGACCCATTCATGCCCGCAACGGAGGCACTGGCAAATCATGCTCTTTGGAATCGCCATTTGTCTCTCATGATAGCACACTTTTACCTTGACTGTCGACATCTCTTATGCGAGAATACTTATATGAGATCCCGCTCAGCCAGTGCCACCTGCCCCAACTGCAACACCCTCTTGGAACGCGTAGCCGTCGAGTACGACGAAGAGGGCGGATCCGTAGCGCTGAAAGTCACCCCCTGCACGGCGTGCAGACGGCTCCTCTGCTCCGCGTGCGACTGCTCCGCGTGCGACGGATGCGGCAACGTGTTCTGCGCCGACTGCCTGCAACTGGTCGAGGACGGCACCGGCAGCCCACTGCACTGCTGCCAAGCCTGCGTGCAGGAGGGGGCGGAAGCGCTGCCGGGGGCACCTCAGCCGGTGGCGTGCGGAGCGACCCAAACGACGGCCCAAGATGACCCCTTGTATCCGGGCCTGGAGCAGCCGGTGTGCTGCGAAACGCTGCCGGCAGTGGCGTAGTCGTCGAGGCCGGAATTGCATTTCCGGCGAGACCACGTTGCTGGGACAGGAATGAGTCAAGAGGAAAGGAGAAAGACCGTGAAAGAAGTCGTGAAGTTCCCCATCGGTACACCGGTGGAAGTCACCCTGCAATTCGAGGAAGGAAAACGAGTCGAGGGCCGCTACGGCGATCAGGTGATGTATTCACTCGCCGACAACCGGGTCATGTATGTGCCCCTATACGTCGAGCAACGCTTCCAGGAGTTGGCCATTGGAGCCGGCGAGCCCTTGTTGCTCTGCAAGAAGGTGGTCAAGGAGGGCAATCGGAACAGGACCGAGTGGAGCGTCAAACGAGCTCCGCAGCCGCTGGCGTCGGCAAATGGAATTTCTGCTGTGGATTCCTTCGTGGCTGACGCAACACTGGATCTGCAGCCAGTCGGACGCACGAGCGACGAAGAGATCGTAGTGCCAGACGCGCACCACACCGTAGCGCTCGTTCGGGTGGAAGGCAACACAAGCGAGGAGGAGCAGCCGATCGCCAACCCGACTGCTCCCATGGCGCAGGAATTAGCTCTTCAGACCAATAGCCAGCACCAACGACAGGATAGCGCAGAAGGCACCACCACCGAAATCGGACTCGCCTCCCCGGTCGCGCCCAAGGACAGCGTGTTCCTGCCGGCGATGAGCATGGAGGTCGCCCTGGCGCGCCGTGCGGCCATCGTCGAATTCACCCGGCGCATTATGGTCAGAGACCAGGACTTCGGCGAGATCCCCGGCACCAACAAGCCCACTCTCCTCAGCCGGGAGCCGAGAAGCTGTGCAACTTCTTCGGCCTGGAGCCGGAGTTCACGCCCGTAGTGGAAGACATCGACTGGACCGGCGCGCAGCACGGCGGCGAAGTCTTCTGCTATGCGCGTTACCGCTGCCGGTTGCTGCGGGAAGGGCGAGTGGTCGGAGTGGGTGAGGGTTCCTGCAATTCCTGGGAAGCCAAATATCGCTATCGCTGGGTGGAGCAGGTCCCCGAGCACATCGATCGCACGCGCCTCCCTAAACGCGAAGTGCGCCGCACGTTGTGCGAGTTCGATTTTGCGATCGAGCGCGCCGAAACCACCGGACAGTATGGCAAGCCGGCCGAGCATTGGCAGAGGTTTCGAGATGCCATTCGCAGCGGGACCGCGCGATCGGTGGAGAAATTCACCCGTCGTGGAAAGTCGGTCGCCTGGGAAATCGATGTGGATACGGCGCTCTACCGCATCCCCAATCCGGATGTCGCGGATGCGGTAAACACCGTCCAGAAAATGGCGCAGAAACGTGCCCTGGTGGCCGCCACGCTGATCGCAACAAGTGCGTCGGAGTTCTTCACCCAGGACCTGGAGGATGCCGACGGGCGGAACGTCGAAACCGCTTCGCATCCGTCTGGTGCGCGAGAGCCGCACGTCCGCGACCGCAAGCCGGAGCAGCTTCAGCCGAAACCGGCCGCCTCAGCGGAGCCCGAGGGGAAGCCATGGAAGAACTTCGGCGAAATGCGGCGTGCGTTCGAACAAATGCGGGAGCAGCTGGGAGAGACCCGGTATCTGGAGGAACTGCAACTCGCCGGCGTCCAGAACCCGGGTCAGTTCCAATCGGCCAGCAAGGCGCTGGCTTGCTACAAGCGTCTGGCGTTCATCGCCGCGCAACCGGAGGTGGCGTGATGGCTGCCCTGGCCGTTGTTCCTTCACCCGCGGTTACGGCCGCGCCGCTGTATCTGATCGAGGACCAACTGACGGCCCTGATCGAAACCGCCGAACTGGTTTCGCCGGAGCAGGAGCAGGAGTTCCGCGCCGAGTTCCAAGCCGCGCTGACCGCAGCCGTCGAGAAGCGCGACCACGTCGGCCATTTCCTGGCGCACCTGGAGCAACAGATCGACTTTGCCCGGTTCGAGATCGACCGGCTCCGGCAACGCAAAGCTACTTGCGAGCGCGCTCTGGCACGGCTGGAAGACTATGTGATTGAGACCCTCGAGAACCTCGGAACCGATAGCAAGGGCAGGTACCGAAAGCTGGAGGGGAAGACCACCACCTTCAGCCTGCGTGCGTGCCCGCCATCGGTGGAGGTCACCGACGAGTTAGCCATCCCTTCGGAACATAAGACGCTCACGTTGAGGCTGCCGGCAGTGACGTGGGAGCAGTTACTGGATGGGCTGGATGTCGAGCAGCGTATTTCGATTCTCGGGCAGGTGAAGAGTCCCGAGGTCTCGGTAGACAAACGCTCGGTTAAGGCGGCAATCGATGGCGGCGCGGACGTTCCTGGGGCCAGCCTGGTCACCGGGCGGCACTCATTGCGGAAAAGCTGAGGATGAAACCAGTCCGCAATCCGGGATACCTGCGATGGATCCGCAGCCTGCCCTGTGCGGTATGCCGCACGACTTATGCGGTCGAGGCAGCCCATACCGGCCCGCACGGTCTGGGGCAGAAGTCATCCGATCTGTCCGCCATTCCTCTGTGCGGAAAGCATCACCGTACGGGGGCCGACTCGTATCACAGGCTGGGGCCTCGGAGGTTCGCCGAGGCGCATGAGTTGGATATCCGGGCAATCGTCGCCCGTCTCAGCGAGAAACCATTTATCCGGGTGGAATCAGGCGCCTTCGTGGGCCGGTTCGGCGATCAGAAGTTTGAGTTGGGACCCACGGAGGCCGGCTTGGCTCGCGCGATTCGCAGGATGAGCCAACTCCGGCGTGAGATGGAAACTGAAGTGGCCTGAGGCTGAGGGCGAGAAAAGGAGAGGCGGACTCAGTGCAGGGCTTTCTGCGGCTGGGCCAGCCGGCCCGAGCATGACCGCAAAGTGCGCGCGCCTGTGACTTCGACGTAATGGTGGTCGAGCCTGAGGCCGCTAGCCGCGGCGAGGAGATGGTGCGGCTGGGTCCTCTGGTACTGTCTTTGGACATTGCCGTGGACCCACTCGTGGTGAGTACCGCGAAGTTCGAGTACTGGCGAAACCTGCCGGGCAACGTCCGGCGCGCCGTACGAGCCAACTCTTGAGGAAGGTCAAGCTGCCCGCGCCCTCGCGCAGGAAGCGCTCGAAGCCATCATTTTTCGACTACGCGACAAGTGACATCGCAAGAGACGCGCCGCTTCTAGCGGCGAAACACACTTTCGGCATGGAACTTCATAAGTGTGGGTCTTCAGATTGCCAGGGTAATGTGGCGTCGGCGGAGGAGAAAATCACAGAATTACGCGCGGCTCAGGAACGGCGATGTAGGCTGAAAGAACTTAACTTAAGGGGCACACCTCCGGCCCGGCGGGTCAATGTGCGTTTCAGATCGTGGGTGAAACGAGGCCCGCCCATGAGGGAATTACAAGTGGCTCAGAGAATTGCGACCCAGACGCGGATCGGAAGTGTCAAAAGCATCCGGCGTTGTTCATCCCCGTGAAGGTCGCAGTTCTCCCTTTTCCCATGTTATGGCCGGGAGACTATCTATTACACGTACTAGTAGAATTGTTACCGTCTAGGTCACCAGAAAAGGGAAAAATGTGAAAAACAGCTGTAAAATAGATAACGAGAAAAACAGCTCTGAAATAGCTTGTTCAGTGTATAATCGACACCGAGCCACGGCCGCAATAGTTAGATTTTGGCACTGAACACTTGTGGCGAGCTCAAACCAATATACGACGAAGGGAAGATACGATGAAGAAGATAATTGTTGGTCTTGTGTTTCTCGCATTGTCGGCCGGGCCGGGCTTTTGCTCAGCGATCTCGGTCGGCAATTGGTATGACGATCAATGGAACGGCACGGTTGGAACCGCAGTGACCGATGACACCGCCTATACGGGCAGCCTCCTGACGGTGGTACTCGATCCCGGAACGCCTCCCTGGACCTTTTCCGGCCCCGCAATTCTGGTCGTCACGGACTTGTA
>Ga0371490_1000721_pt1 | contig 20424 bp, 14 predicted proteins | sample MB2SIPfraction_FD_207959 | JGI IMG/M metagenome (GOLD analysis project Ga0371490, IMG submission 207959) | Lab enriched peat soil microbial communities from McLean, Ithaca, NY, United States - MB28FN SIP fraction | ecosystem: Environmental > Terrestrial > Soil > Wetlands > Peat | place: USA... | reverse complement strand
ACACTGCGAGTGCGGTCGCGAAAGCGCAGCTGGCCCACCACGCGGCGGATTTTGGCCATGGTGCGCGTGATCACTCGCACCCCATCCTGCAAAAGGGTACTGTCGGCCGGATAATGAATGTTGGTCTCTACCACTGTGGTGTCCAGGCGCAGCTTCTGACCGCGCACGACGTGGCGGCGTGGCGCCACTGCGACCAAATGCTCCAAAATATTCATTACTACCTCCGGCCCCAAAGCCCGGCCCAAGCGGATCAGGGTCTTGTCATCGGGTATACACTCGCAGTCAAGGTGACAAAAGGCGCGATAAATCAGGCTGCCATGCACCTGGCGTACGCAGTCTTCAAAGCTCCAGTCGTAGAGGTGCTTCAGCACCGGCAGGCAGAGCGTCACGGCGGCCGGTGTACCGGGTCGGCCCCGCAGATGAGATTGCTTGGATTTATACTTCACAATTTAGAATTCACCATTCACGATTTATGATTCCCTATTTGTAGGAATGATTCGGTTCAGATGAACACGATGGAAATTATCCGAAAAGGCGTCTCCGCCCCGCGTGCAAAGCTGGCGCTCTTTGATTTTGATGGTACCCTTTCCCTCATTCGCGCCGGCTGGCTGGACGTCATGGTCCCCATGATGGTCGAAATCCTGGCGGAACTGAAGACCGGGGAGAAGGAAGAGGACTTACACGCCCTTGTGGACGATTTCGTGGCGCGTCTCACGGGGGAACAAACCATCTACCAGATGATCGAATTGGCGGAGCAGGTGGAAAAAAGGGGTGGCAAACCCCGGCCCCCACTCGAATACAAACGCATCTATCACGACCGCCTGATGCAGAAGATTGAGTACCGGAGAGAGGAGCTACGCCAGGGAAAGGTCTCTCCGGACCAGTACGTCGTTCCTGGCGCTCGCGGCGTGCTCGAGAGCTTGCAGGCGCGGGGCCTGAAGCTCTATTGCGCCAGTGGGACGGATGAGGCATACACACTGGAATAAGCTCACTTGCTGGAAATCGAGCGCCACTTTGATGGACACATCTACGGCGCCCGCGACGACTACAAAACCTTTTCGAAGGAAATGCTGGTTCGCCAGATGATTTCTTCCCTGGCGGGCGACGGAAAAGAGCTGATTGGATTCGGAGACGGATACGTTGAAATCAAAAACCTGAAAGAGGTCGGCGGTGTCGCCGTCGGCGTGGCCACAGACGAGCCCGAATGCCGGGTCGTCAACCAATGGAAGCGGGAGCGGCTGGTCAAGGTGGGGGCAGATTTCGTCATTCCAAATTTCCTTTGCTGGGAAGAGCTTTCTGAGGTTTTATTTGCCAATTATCGCCCCGCTTAGGTGCCGTGAAATCACCGATTGGACTTATGGATACCCCTCTCGCCCGACTCCTCTCCTCTCAGGGGGGCCCGAATCCCCGGGGATCAATTAAGTAGCCGGGGGCGTTGCCTCCGGCTACTGCATGCTGCCCTTGCAGGGCAGGCAAGCGAACGAGATTACCAACGTCTATTAAGCAGTGGCAAAACATGAACTCCAAATACAAAATCTTTGACCGCTCGCGCCTCTTGCTCAAGCCCCTGGGCGAACGTGCCCATGACATGAACCTTGACTATCTTTTGCCGTTGGGGGGGCCGGCGCCGGACTTCTCGCATCCTCAGCTCATTGAGTTGGCGCGACGAATGCTCGCGGCCAAAGCCAAGGGGAATGCCCGCATCCTGATGATGGGTGCGCACGTCATCAAAGCTGGAGCAAGCCGTTATATTATCGACCTGCTGGAACGTGGCTATTTGACGCATATCGCGATGAATGGCGCGGGCGCAATTCATGACTACGAACTGGCCCGCGTGGGCTCCACCACCGAGAGCGTAGCGCGCTATATTCGCAGCGGCCAATTCGGGCTGTGGCGCGAGACGGGGGATCTCAATGAGGTGATTCGCGAGGCCGCAGCGCTTTCCCTGGGGCTGGGTGAAAACGTTGGGCGGCGCATCGAGAGCAGCGACTTCCCCCACAAGAACGTGAGCATCTTTGCCGCGGCTTTCCGGCTTTCCATTCCAGCCACGGTGCACGTGGGCATTGGATACGACATTATCCATGAGCACCCGAACTGCGATGGAGGCGCTCTCGGCGCAGCCAGCTATCGCGACTTCCTGATTTTCACAAAGTCGGTTGAGGACCTGGAAGGGGGAATCATGCTCGATTTTGGTTCCGCCGTCATGGGCCCGGAGGTCTATTTGAAAGCCCTTGCCATGGCCCGCAACGTGGCGCACCAGCAAGGGCGCGCGATCAGGCATTTCACTACCGCGGTCTTTGACCTCGTCCCAATTCAGGGTGACATCCACCACGAATTGCCCAAAACTGATCCGGGATACTATTTCCGGCCTCACAAGACCATCTTGGTCAGAACCGTGGCCGACGGGGGAGACAGCTACTACTCTTGCGGCGATCATCGGGCGACCGTGCCTGCGTTGCGGCGCGCCCTTCTGGAGCTCACATGACGACAGCAGAGATTCTGGATGGTTTCAAAAAACTCAAGGCGCTGGTAGTGGGGGACATCTGCCTGGATCGCTGGTGCACTTACGATCCCGCCACCTCGGAACCGTCCCGTGAAACCGGGATCCCTCGGCTGGGCATTGTCTCCACCATGGTCACTCCGGGTGGGGGCGGCACCGCGGCTAATAACCTGGCCGCGTTGGGCGCTGGGACAGTAGCCGTCCTGGGAATCCGGGGCGACGATGGATTTGGGTTCGAGTTGGATCGCGCTTTGACCCAACGTGGAATCACCGCAAATCTGATGGTGGAAATGCCCGGCTGGCAGACCTTCACCTACACCAAGCTCTTAAACGGCCAAACCGGCATTGAAGACCAGCCTCGAGTGGATTTCATCTCCACCCAGCCGCTTCCCCCAGAGCCGGAGAAGCAGGTCATTGAGAGCCTTATTCCCGTGGTGGAGGCTTTTGACGTGATTCTCGTGGCCGACCAGGCCGAAACGGCCGCCGGCGGAGTGGTAACCCCTGCGGTCCGCGCTTCGATAATCGAGCTTGCGGGAAGGTACCCGAGCAAGGTGTTTCTTGTGGACTCGCGCAAACGGATACACCTGTTTCGGAAAGTGATGGTCAAGCCGAATCGGGAGGAGGCGGAGGCGGCCTGCCGGCAACTTTTTGGGCAGGTCAATTTCAAGCGGCTGCGCGAACATCTTCGAGCCCGAGCGGTGATCGTGACCCATGGTCCGCGTGGCGCCCTGGTGATTGAAGAAGGCAAAGAGACGTGGGCCAAAGCCCGGCGCGTGGAAAAACCGGTGGACATCTGCGGCGCCGGGGACAGCTTTGCGGCCGGCACGGCGCTCACCATGGCCGTAACGGGTGATCCCGTCGTTGCGGCGGACTTCGGCAATCTTGTGGCTTCGATTACCATCATGAAAAAAGGAACGGGAACGGCCTCGCCAGAGGAGGTCATGGAGGCTGCGGCGCGGGGCCTGTGAGCAGCGACGTCAGGCGTCAGGTGCCCGGCCGTAACAAGGAAAATTACGAATAGTGAATGGTGAATAGTGAATTATGAATTATGAGTTTATGGCGCAGACCCTGCCCTCAGTGACCAATACCAGTGGCCCACCTTTTTCTCCATGCGCAATTCATAATTTACTATTCACCATTTATAGTTTCGGCTGCACCTGATACGTCCCTTTCACACTTTGTGCAACTCGTCCTCGCTGAGTCCAAAGTAGTGCCCCACTTCATGGAGTAGCGTAACGCGGATCTGCCGGCGCACCTCCGTCTCGCTCCTGCAAACCGCCTCGATGTTTCGCTGGTAGAGAAAAATCCGATCCGGCGGGGTGGAGGAAAACACACTCTTCTCCGTGCGCGGGATGCCGTGAAACAGCCCCAACAGCAACCCGCCCCGCTTCGGTTCCGCCGGCGGCGAATCTTCGACGATGATCGCTACATTCGTGAGCTTCTCACGAAAGGCTTGAGGTAGGCCATCGAGAGCCTGGGCAACCAGTTCCTCGAACTTCTTTTGCTCCATGTCATTTCCGATTGTAACCTCTTCTAATTCCCCATAAGCGGCGAAATCTCCTTGGCGCCTTCTCGCCAATTCTGGGAGACTGTGTCTTGCGAACGAGCCGGCGGGCGTTTACTGCCTTTGCCTGCAATGCTAAAATTGAAATCCTGGTTTGCAAGCCATGACTGATGGTGCCCATTTCACCTTCACACTCTATTGCGCCTTCCCACGCCTTTGCTTATTGACGGGATTGGTGGTGATTAGCAAATTGCAACCATCTGTCTGAAGGTGCTGCACGTGATCTGGCCACTCCCAGGGTACTGAGACATGAGGCAATTCTCGCTTGGGGCCGATCTGCGGTTCTGTTTCCGCGTGTTGCGGAGGAATCCGGCTTTCGCTGTTGCTGCCATGCTGACCTTGGCATTGGGAATTGGCGCGGCCACGGCAATTTTCAATGTCGCTGATGAGACCCTTCTGAGTCCGCTGCCGCTACCGGAGCCGCAGCAACTTGTTGCGGTCTATAGTTTCGATAAGAACGCCGGGCGCTACGTGTCGAGTTCCTTTCCCGATTTCGAGGATTTCAGGAAGCGCACCACATCCTTCCAGCATCTTTCCGCCTATGTCCGGCTCCCCTTGAACCTTACCGTTGGGGACACTGCCGAACGTATTTCCGTGGAGGCCGTCAGCGCGGATTACTTTTCCATGCTCGAGCTTCCACCGCTGGCGGGCCGCGCGTTCGGTGCAGAGGAAGGCGACACTTCAAGTCCAGCGCCTGTTGCAATGGTGGGTGAGGAGCTTTGGCGCAACCACTTCGGGGGAGATAAAAGTCTAGTTGGCAAGACGATCACCCTCGAGGGCTGTCCCTTGACGGTCATCGGCATCGTCCCTCAACGCTACGGCGGCGCCAACCTGAACTGGGGTGATCCTCCGCAAGCATGGATCCCGCTCAGCACGGTTCCCCTGGTGCTGCCGCGGTTCCAGAAACTCAATGTCTTTCACCGGCGCTCGGCTCGGTGGATAGTCATGCTTGGCCGGTTGAAACAGGGCGTCACAGTTTCCCAGGCAGAGGCGGAAATGCGGCTTATTGCCGCCAACCTCGCCCAGGCTGAACCGACCACCAATCGGGATGTCACGGTCGCGGCATTTTTGGCCGCGCGATCCAAATTCTGGCCTGCCTACCGTACCTCAATCACACAATTGCTCGTGGTGTTTAGTGTCGGGGCGGGACTCCTGCTTTTGCTTGCCTGCGCCAATGTCGCCAACCTGCTTCTAGAGCGCGCCTTTGCTCGCCGTCGCGAAATGGCGATCCGCGTAGCGCTCGGCGCAGGGCGTGGGTGGCTGATCCGCCAGTCAATGGCTGAGAACCTTTTGTTGGTCATCGGCAGCTTCTCCGTAGCTCTACTGATTACTTTGGGCCTGGATGATGTTCTGTCGCGCTTTCCGGGGGCGCTTGGGATTCCGCTCGCGCTCAACCTCGGAATAGGAACGCGGGTGCTGTTGTTCGGCTTCTCGCTGTCACTCGCTACGATCTTCTTGTTCGGCCTCGTTCCCGCGCTTCAGGCCAGCAGGCCCGATATCATCCCTTCGTTGAAGGAGTCCGGAAATGCTCCTTTGCAAGGCGATCACGGTGACTGGCTGCGGCACTTGATCGTGGTGGTCCAGGTGGGTTTTTCCATGGTCCTGCTGGTTGTGGGCGGCATTTTCGCGCGAAGTGTCTTGAAGGCCTACTCGGTCGATCTTGGTTTTCGTCCCGCCAATCTTCTGCTCTTGGGTTTCGATCCGCCTGAAGGCAAATCCGATGCCGGGCGAAGCGAACTTTTCGCTCAGGCCGCGCTGCAACGAACCTCCACCCTTCCAGGTGTGCAGAGAGCCACGGTCGCGTCGGATGTGCCGCTCACGATGATGCGGTCCACGATGCGGGTGATGGACGCGGAAACCAGGACGCCCGAAGCTCTTCAAGCGGCTTACAACATGGTAGGCCCCGCTTACCTCCACACCTTGGGGATCACGATTCTGGCTGGGCGCGATTTCACGTGGGATGACAGGGCAGATTCGCCAAAGGCAGTGATAGTCAACCAGAGGCTCGCCGAACGTCTATGGCCGGGTTCGAGCGCAGTGGGGCACACATTGTTAGTCGAGGAGCAACCTGGCCGGCGGACCATGGCCCAAGTGGTGGGACTGGCCCGCGATTCCAAGTACAACTCCGTCTGGGAGCAGCCCCAGCCGTACATCTATTTTGCAGCTTGGCAATGGCATTATCCCGTAGGGAACCTGATCGTGCAGGCGCGCCGCGAGCCGCAGGGCTTGGTGCGGGAAATTCAACGGAGCTGGCAACAGGCCTCCCCGAACGTTCCACTCTACGGCGTCCAAACCGGGGGCGAACTCGTGAAGATGTCGCTCGCCCCGCAACGCCTCGCCGCGGGCCTACTCACTTCATTCGCCCTTCTTGCTGCCATCATTGCCTCCGTTGGGCTGTATGGAGTGGTCGCCTATGGGGTAGCGCGGCGAAGACGCGAGATCGGCATTCGGATCGCCATTGGAGCCAAGCCGGCCGAGATCGTTCGCCGCATCCTTAGCCAAGCGCTTTCGCTCACTGCCGTTGGGCTGGCCCTTGGTGCAGGCGCCACGGTCGTATTGATGCGGCTCATCGCTTCCCAGGTGAAGGGAGTCTCTCCCTACGACGGGATTTCCTTCGCGGCTGTCTCTGCCTTGCTCTGTGCTGTAACGGCCGGTGCCGCGTTGATCCCCGCCCTTCGCGCTGCGCGTGCCGACCCGCTCGCGGCGCTCCGGTCTGAATAGAAATGCCAGGTGTAGGGCCGGCCGCAAGGGCCTCCCCAGGCAGTTTGTGGGGCGCAGGACCATGTGCCCCCGCGCTGCGTCGTCCGTGCCCCTAGCCGCAGGGCACCCTGCTGCCGGCGCAATGACCCGGACATCCTGTCTCTTGACAACTACGAGACAGTAGGCTACAATTCTTGACAAATCAGGCAGGGTCGCTATGACGTCTTGGGAAAGCGTTGCGGTAATTTTGCCCCACCCTTTCGAATTCCTTTTCAGCCTGTGCCAGGCGGGAAGAAGAACCCGGCGATTCTGCGGAGAGGTTCCCTCGCCCGGGGGGAAGTGCGCGCGGTGCGTCTGGCTTAGGATTCTGGATCGGAGTACGGATAGGGAATTCTTAAAATTCTGCGATCGATGCGGATATGTCTCTGAAAACAAAGGGACGCCGCTTCAGTGCGACGAACAAAGCCGGAATGTGTATGAAAACTAATGTACTTAGCTGTCATCGACGGAATGTTGGTGAAAACACAGGTAGTTAGAAGAAACCTGTTTCAAACTGGCGGCTTGCCTTTCACGCCCACAATAGGCAAGCCCCCCTTCTTCAGAACACTCCAGACGACTGCGTGAAGCACTTGAGATTAAAGGACCCACGAATGCCCCTGACCCTATTCCCTATTCCCTATTCCCTTTCCTGTCCCCGGTCCGGTAGAATCTCCAAAGGGGCGGGGAGAACGGGCCCAATGCTCCTGATGCGTTCGGGGACAACAGCGTGGCGGAAAAATGAGAATTGTCGTGGCGGCGGACCATGTGGGTTTTCCTTTGAAGGAGAAAGTTCTGGACTACCTGAAGAGCCGGGGCGTGGAGGTTGAAGACTACGGCACGTCGAACGTGGAGCGCGTGGACTATCCCGACTACGCGGAGAAGGTGGCCGCGCAGGTGGCGGCAAAGCAGGCTGATTACGGCGTGCTGGTGTGCGGGGCGGGCATCGGGATGATGCTCGCCGCCAACAAAGTCCCAGGCGTTCGGGCCGTGGCCGTCAACGATACGATTTCCGCCCGCCTGGCGCGCGAGCATAACGACGCTAACATCCTCGCCCTGGGCGCTCGCATGATCGACGCGGCCGCCATGCGTCAAATTTTGGACACCTGGCTCACTACCCCCTTTGCCGGGGGCCGCCACGAGCGCCGCTTGCAAAAAATCGACGCTATTGAACAACGCTATCACTCGGAGAAAAAACCATGAACCATTCCCTTTCCTTGCGCGAAGTTGACCCTGAAATCGCCCAGGCGCTCGATCAGGAAGTCGAGCGTCAGGCGCGGACGCTGGAGCTGATCGCTTCGGAGAATTTCGTCAGCGAGGCGGTGCTCGAGGCCCTCGGCTCCGTGATGACCAACAAGTACGCCGAAGGCTTGCCGGGCAACCGTTATTACGGCGGCTGCGAGTTCGTGGACGTGGCGGAAAGGCTGGCCATCGAACGCGCCAAGAGACTCTTCGGCGCCGAGCACGCGAACGTGCAAGCGCACTCCGGCAGCCAGGCCAACCAAGCCGTTTATATGACCGTGTTGAAGCCGGGCGAAACCCTGCTGGGCATGAGCCTGGCCCACGGCGGCCACCTCACGCACGGCCACCCTCTCAACTTCTCTGGCAAAATGTACAAGATCGTTTCTTACGGCGTACGGAAGGACACCGAAACCCTTGACTACGATGAGCTCGAGCGGCTGGCCCAGGAGCACAAACCCCGGCTCATCGTCGCCGGGGCCAGCGCCTACCCGCGAGTTCTGGACTTCGAGCGCTTGGGCGCCGTCGCCAAACAGAGCGGCGCCCTGCTGATGGTGGATATGGCCCACATCGCGGGACTCATCGCGGCGGGCCTCCACCCTAGTCCTTTCCCGCACGCCGATTTCGTCACTACCACCACCCACAAGACCCTGCGCGGCCCGCGCGGCGGCGCGGTCTTTTCCAAGGCGCAGTATGCCAAGGAGCTGGACAAGATTGTCTTCCCCGGCATCCAGGGCGGGCCGCTGATGCACGTGATCGCCGCCAAAGCCGTCTGCTTCCAGGAAGCCCTGCAGCCGGCTTTCCGCGAATATCAGAAGCAGATCGTGCTGAACGCACGCACCCTGGCCGCCGCCCTGGCCAGCAAAGGCTTCCGCATCGTCTCCGGCGGCACTGACACTCACTTGATGTTGGTGGATGTGTTTTCAAACAAGATAACAGGCAAGCAGGCCGAAAAGGCCTTGGGTAACGCCGGCATCACCGTCAACAAAAACGTCATTCCCTTCGACACCAATCCTCCCATGCAAGCCAGCGGTATCCGCATCGGCACCCCCGCCGTCACCACGCGCGGCCTCCGCGAGCCGCAAATGGAGCTCATCGCCGAGTGGATCTCCGAAGTTCTGCACAATATCGAAGATGAATCGGTGCAGCAACGCATTCGCCCCGAGGTCGAGGCGCTGACCGAGAAGTTTCCGCTCTATGAAAGCCGGCGTGCCCGCGCCATGGCAGCGAGGTTTTAGTCGGAGGTTGTATGAGACAAGTTATTATCTACCCAGGCGAGGACGGCTATTGGATTGTGCGGCCCCTTCAGAGCCGTTGTACTCTCTCGCTTGCTTTCCGTGGGTTTCACCCACGCCTACGCACCGTTTGCCCCTCCGGGGCAACTCACCCGGTCACACCTGTCCTGGGCTTTGAGGTGGCGCCCACGGTGGCAATCCCCGCAAGAATTTCCTAAGGTTGTCTTTGCCCTGCTTTGAACAGCGTCCAGGGGCCGGATTTCATATCCCGCAGCAAGGGCGCTTGCCAGGCGAACTCAGGATGCGCTTCAAGAAACGGCGCAGCCAGAAAATCCAGTCCGCAGGGGTGGCCGACGTGGGCGTAAAAGCTCATTGCCTTAGCCATCGTGCCGTCCATGGTTTTCCCCTGCACCGCGCCAGCATCATAGTGAGGTCCCCATTCCCAAAGCCGTGCGCCACGCGGTGAAAGGTCCACGTGTCCGCAGAGCGTGCGCTCGTCGGGGTCCACTTTCTTCTGGTAAGAGTCGTAGTGATCGGCCATGAACTTCTCCGCCATCTTCACGTCGATCTCGCCCTTCGCTTCCTTCATCAAGTGCTCCCAGCGGATGCGGCGGGCGTTGGGAGAAGTCTCGAGGTTGTTGATGTCAAACGTGGTGTCTTTAGCCAGCACATTCGGATCGCGAGCAAAGTTTGAGCCCACAAAATAGCCACCTTTGGAGCGCCAGACCTTGTACGCTTTCAGTCCCAGCTCGAATTGGGCGATTTCGCCGGTTTTGTTATCGCCCAGCAGCCAATCATTAGCATAGCCGCCGTTATTTCCATCCAGCATGATGCGCACGTAGTCGTCGATCGAGGTCGCATATTGCAGCGCCTTGCGGGAGCGCATGAACTCCGGCTTGCCATTGGGATTCCACCCCACGAATTGCGTAATCGTCGTCTCCGTCACCATGATGCCGCTGGAGTTCACACCGAAATCGTCGTCGCTGGTAATGACCCCGGGGAAGCCGTCCATCAGGATGCGGTGCCCCCGCGCGGGCGCGATGTCGAAAATGATACGCCAGCGTTCGCCATCCAGGTAGCTCGTCCAATTGCTGTGCGCGATCACGATCTTGTGGTCGCGAGTGTAACTGCCCGTGGCGACGAAGGCGCTGCAATTTCCCGGGCTGACCAAGCGCGGTGCGCTGGCCACCTTGTGCTGCGAGTTGTACCAGGGCACGTAATAGCCAGGTAGCTCCTCAAAGGCATTCAGCGCCACCACATCATCGATATCCATCGAAATGCCGTGCGCCTTCAGGCCTTCGGCGATTCCCAAAAGTTCCTCTCTGTATTCCTGATCGATCTGCGGCCAAAGCATCTCGCGGGCGGCCTGGCGGAAAAAATCCCAATCCTTCTTGGTGTCGTGGGTATCCACAAGCTTTACGACTTCAAAGGCATCGGCGATTTCGGGTGCCAGCAGGTAACCGTGCTGGAAACCGACCTGACCGGGCGATCCCTCCAAGTGAACGTAAATCCAGCCGCCTTCCTCAAACCGGTAGGCGGCTTTCAGCCGAGGATCAGCGGACTCGCTCGCTTGTGCCCCGCTGGCGCTGTCACCACCGGGCAGGCGGGGGCCCACTTCAGCCCCTCCTCGGGCCGGATTCCCGCTTTCGCGGGAATGACCGGGATCGACGGGCCACAAAGCCAAAATCGAGAAGGCAAGAAGCAATGCCGTCCGACGTGCCTTTGCGCGTGTTTGCATTTTCACTCCATTTCGTCTTGTAAGGGCGACCCTTATGTTCGCCCACTGGAGATTGGCCACTTTCCTCGGCGGAGCAATCTTGTAACCGCTCTGTGCGGCCGCACGGGCCGCCCCTACTCTGAATGATTTTGCAGAACAGCCCTTGCGGCATTGTAGCCGCTTTGGACCGCGCTTTCAATGGTTGCGGGCAAGCCTGTGGCAGTCCAATCGCCGGCAAGGTAGAGGCCCCGCACGGGTGTGAGGGCCGTAGGGCGCAATTGCTCAGCTTCCCAGGTAGGTGAAAAGGTGGCGGAGCGCTCCTTGATCACCAGCGAATGGAGCAAGCCGGCCTTCTGTGCTTGCGGGAACAGTTCGCCGAGCTCGAGCAAAGCCGTGGCCAACAACTCTTCCTTGCTGCGCGCGATGTGCCGATGAGCTCCACTCAGGACGAGCGACACATAATTCTCGCTAGCGCCAAGGGTTTTACCTTTGTTGAACAGCCATTGAATGGTGGCGCCGCGCAATCCGACAAAATCAAGATCGGTAATCGCGCGGTCAAACCAGAGATTGATGGAAATGATCGGCGCCGGCCGCAGGGAAACAACCGGGGCAAAAAAAGGCTCGTGACGAAGCAGTTCGCCGGGCAACAAGCTCGCCAGCTGAAACGGGGGCACAGCACTCAACACGCCCTGCGCCTCAATTTGCTCGCCGCTGGAAAGCCGCACGCCCCGGCACCGTCCCTCGGAGACCAGCACACCGGCTACGCCCTGGCCACACTCGACTCGCCCGCCCTTTGAGTGAATGTACGCAGTCGCAGCGTCCACATATACCTCGCTCAATCCCACGCCGGGAATCCCGAGTCGCGAGTCCTCCGGCGAGGTGAAAAGCGCCAATCGCAGCACACGCTCAAACAGCGCCGCGCTGGCCACACTTGGATCTTCATTGAGCGCCGCAATACAGAGCAAATCCCAGAAATTGCGCTGCAAACGCTCGGATTGGCCAAGCTTGGTGAGCCACTCGCGCACGCTCAGCCTTTCTGGGCCATGCTCGATCGCCTTCGCCCACTGGAGCGATCCTCCCAGGCGCAGGATTTCCAGCTTCTCCTTGAAGGCGAAACTGCCAGAGCGAAGCACTCCGAGCAGGACGTGCCAGGGCGAGGGCAAGGCAGGACATTGGAGGACCGTCAGCCGCCTATCTCGATCCAGGAAGTGGAGGGTCAAATGCTCTTGAAACCGGACGCGGTCCAGAGTTCCGATGGTTGAAAGGAAGCGAATCGTCGCATGGTAGCAACCCATGAAAATGTGCTGGCCGTTATCTACCTTCGAGCCGGTTGCAGGATCGAGAAAAGAGCGCGCCCGCCCACCCAGGTAGGGCTTCTGTTCGAGCAAGCGCACCACACGGCCAGCCTCCGCCAGTGCGACACCCGCCGCAAGCCCTGCAAAACCGCCGCCAATGATCAAGACTTCGTTCGGCATGGAAAAGTAGAAGTCAGGAGTCAGAATTCGAGCACCTGAAAACCTGATTCTACCTGAATTCGCAACTGGAGTGGGGCAGGCGCACACTTCTCGGGAGAGGGCAAAGACCGTCTTATGGTGTTCAGGAGGCAAGGCTCGGGGATTCTGACTCCTGACTCCTGGCTTCTGACTCCTGAATTCAAAACGTAAACTTAATCGCTAACTGGATTCCGCGTGGGCCGCCTCCCCCGATGAAGGGATTCCCTTCTCCCACGTCACCCGTAGCAGTAGTGGGCAAGAAGCCCTCGCACGCGCCGGTGTTCGGATTGATCCCAATGGAGTCGCATGCGGCAAAGAAGGTGGGCAAAAAGGGATTGGTAAAATTCGGGTGGTTGACGATGTTGAAGAAATCTGCGCGGAATTGCATTTTCAGCCGTTCGTTGATCGCTGTGTCCTTATAGAGTGCAAAATCCCACTGCTTGAATCCAGGGCCGAAAAGGAAATCACGCGCTTCAGTGCCGTCGTGGTAGCCTCCCGTGCAGGTGTCAAGCGCGCTCGACCAGGTACAAGGTACCGCAAAGGCGGAAAGGTTAACGACTTGATCGGGAATTTCCCTTCCCGCGTAGGGATTGCCGATCACGTCGGGCCGCGGGAAGTACTCGCCGGTGCCGTCCCAGTTGCCGCTGAAATCGAAGTTCAACTGGAACGGTTGCCCCGTCTGCAAGGTGAGGACACTGTCGATTCCCCACCCTCCAGCGAACTTGCTCCAGGGTCCAGCGCGCTTGGGGGATGGGAACCTGTAATTGGCCACCCACGTAAAACGATGGCGCACGTCGAAGTTGGAGTTGCTACGCTCCAGATCCGGGCGGTAGCTATCGTTGGGTTGCGAGGCATTGGGCTCAAAGTCCAGGCCATCACTGGCATTGTCAATCGAATGTGAGTAATTGTAATTGACCGTCGATTCAAAACCATGAAGGTTGCGAATTCGGAGCTGGGCCTGGAGCGAGTTGTAAACCGAATTGGCCGAGGTCTCCAAGTAGTTGATGAAACCGTAATTGGGGTACGGGAGAACAGTCGCTGTCCGGGACAGAGTCTGGTTGATATCGCGATAGCGAAATAAATGATGGCCTTCTGAACCAACGTAGCCTATTTGAAACACGACATTCTTGCTCGCCTCCCGCTGGATATTCAAATTGTAATTCAACATGCGCGGTGTGCGGAGGTTTCGGTCCGCCGCGAACAGGTTCGACGATGTGCCGAAGTCACTGAAAATGGGCTGTCCGGCGATGATCTGAGTGGTGACTGTATCGCTCGAGAGAATTGGCTTAGGGCCGATATCGTTGTAGGCAACCCCAATGGTAGGCGCGTTATAGGGTATCTGGCCGAGAAAGAAATCCTGCGAGAACAAGTCATAAAATAAGCCGGCGCCGGAGCGAATCACTGTAGTGCCCTTGCCCGTAAGGTCATAAGCCACGCTCACGCGTGGGCCGAAATTCCGATAGTCCGGCTGGTAGAGACTCCCGAGCCCGTTTGTCCCCACCTGGCTGAGCACTCCGGTGGCCGGGTTGAAGTTAGAAAACAGGTTATTCTTCTCCGTGATCACTCCAAAGTAGTCCCATCGCAGCCCATAATCGAGCGTAAGTTGGCGATTGACGCGAAAGCTATCCTGGACGTAGAAGGCATGCGAGTCTTCGTAGGTATTACGGTTGGTATCACCTTCAAGAATACTACCTCCGCTAGGAATACCCTGTAAGAAATCAGACAAGCTAGCGAACGAAAGGCTGCCTCGGAAGCCCTCATCGAAGAACTGGCTCACCGTGGTACGGCGGAACTCGTACCCGAACTTCACCGCGTGCTTGTTGAATTTCCAGGAGAAGTTGTCAATGAACTGCCAATTCACGTCGGTGCGGCCGCGAGGATCGGCGGGGCTTGCTCCGAAGGTCGTGAAGCCTGTAATGCTGATGGCAGGCAAACCGTAGTCCTGGCTGGCAGCACCCGTATCAAGCCCAATGGAGGCGGGGTTGAATTTGTCGTCCTCGGGAAGGAAGCTTTCGTAGAAGCGGTTATAGCCAAAGCGCACTTCGTTGACCTGGGTGGGCGAAAGGGTGGTGAGAAAGGAGACGGACAAGAGATTCACGTTGGTCGGCGTGACGGTATTATAGCCGGGCAGGTCACCGGTGTGGCCCAACCCCAGGGGGAAACTCTGATTGCTGGTCGAGTAATAATAACGGGCAGTCAGCAGGTTCTTTTCATTGAGGTTGTAGTCCGCCTTGGCGATGAGGCTGTTCACCTTGTTGAAGATGTTCGCGGTGGCCGAAACATTGTTGACGACCGCGCAGGAGTCGGGCGTCGGGGAATTCGCAGCCGGCCATGGGTTTCGCTGAAGCAGGGGAGCGATCACGGGATTGACGCTGAGCCCCTGTGCCGCCAGCGCACTCTCCGCCTGGGCAATGTTATTGGCCGAAGGAACACAGGCCGTGCTGTTCAGGCCTCCGATCTCTTGCTGGCCTTCGTAGTCGCCGAAGAAAAACGCTTTGTCCTTTACAATGGGTCCGCCCACTGAGCCGCCGAACTGGTTGTTGTGGAAAGCCGTCTTGGGAATGGGCGCGGGGTTAAAAAAGTTCCGGGCATCAAGCGCGTCATTACGGAAATAGTCGGCTGCGGTGCCGTGAATCGCGTTCGTCCCGGACTTGGTCACGATATTGATCACCGCCCCCGCGTTCCTGCCATATTCGGGAGCGAAGTTGGAGAGTACGGCGAGTTCGGCCACGGCATCCACCGGCAGGATGGTCGCTGGGGTGCCAAAGACTCCGGCTTGGTTGATAGCTGGATCGTTACGGTAGCCGTCGTTCATGTCGGTGCCGTCGAGCAGGAAGTTGTTGGCGCGGCCGCGCGCGCCGTTCACGGAGAACTCCCCGAACGAGCCGGGAGAATCCGTGATCTGGTCGGGACCGCCGGTCACCCCGGGGTTCAAGTAGATCAGCTTGGTGTAATCGCGGCCGTTCACCGGCAGGTTCTCGATTTGGGAGGACTCGACGGTGCCGCCCAATGTGTCCTCGGTAGTGGTGACCATCGGCACTTCCGCTGTGACCTCCATGGCCAACGTCTGCTTGGCAGGGGTCAGAGTAATATCCACGCGCCGTTCGGCAGCCACGTCCACGCGAATATCCGCCTGGCTGACGGGCGTAAATCCCTGCACGGTGACGCTGACGGTGTAATCGCCAATGGGAAGCTCGGGAATTGAAAAATCTCCCGACGCATCGGTGGTGGTGGAACGCGAAACGCCGGTGGCCTGATTTGTGGCAACCACAGGGGCGTTCGGCACGGCAGCGCCGCTCTGATCGAGCACAGTGCCCACCAGCGAGCCGCGGAAACTCTGGGCGCGAAGGGGCAACGATGCACTAAGGCCGATCAGCGCCAAGCCGACGCACCGAAGGATCAGCAATCTCAGCCTCGTCCGGAAACTTTGCGTATTGGGTACCATCGCGATATCCTCCTTCAGGTAGGTATTACTCGGCGGCTCCCTTCAGCAATTGGAGCTCTTCCAGTGCCACCGGTGAGAGTGGGCGTCCGGCAGGCTCGAATGATACGCTAGGACCCTGAGGGAATAGGATTGATTATTTTTATTGTGCCTATAACAGCGATGCGTTGTCCATGAAGGTCAGACAAGCCCCACCCCCACAACTTGTGGGGGAACGGCTAGGCCTCCCTGATCGCCGTGATGCTGGTTCACGCCCTTAAGAGGACCGAAAGCGATTGGCCGGGCACGATTCGAACTTCTCGCTCGAACGCAACCACACGCAATTTCCCTTCTTCGCGCAAGGTCGCGGGCAGAGCTTCTTGGCCGAGGCGGGCAGAGACTTTCTTCCGCGCCGCCTTGCCATTTCCGGCGAAAGCGAGTCGCGCCACGGCCATCGAGCCCTCGAGCGCCTCAACCTCGACCGCATGGCTAGTGGGGGTCATCGTTTGAGAGAATCTCCCCCATCCGCTGGGGACTGACCAGAAGCAACGGAAGTTTTCGGCGCGCACACGCGGTGTAAGCGTGAGCCTGCGGTCCACGCCGGAGTAATGAAATCCGCTCAGGGCAATTATCAGCGCCCACGCGGACATGGCGCGGGCATAGTGGTAGCCGCACTCCGGCTCGTTCCACGGATTGCGGCGCTCGCCGTCGTGGCGAAGACGCGCGCTTTCCACTACAGCCTGAGCCTCCGCGGTCATACCCTCAAACGCCAAGTGGGCGGCAAATTGATACTCTTCGCCGGTCCAAGTTTCGGCGAAATACGGAAACGGGATCTCCGGCCGTTTGCCGCGCGGGTAGCTCGCCACCAGCACACCTCCCTCATCATTCAGTGCGTATGTGCGCTGGACGCATTCGTGCTCGCTCAAGTCGGGGATGTAGTTGTAATGCAAGACAGACTTCAAGGCCTTGTGGACGTGTTCCTCATCGAGCAGATATCCCAGCCCCGCCACGTGTGCCATGTATTGGCCAAGCAATTGGTCCAGCAGGCACGCTTCGCCCATTTGATAGTCGGGTTTCTCCGGGTTGGCTGCGCCCATACCGACCATCAGTTGGGATAGAACTCGGGCGCGTTAGCTCGGCGCTACGTTTCCCGAGGCCCCCCTATAATCCCGGACAGCCGGTTTTCCCAGGTCCGGTTTGAAACCTTGGCCTTTCTTCCATGGGCCTTCCCAGCTTCGCAGGGTTTAAGCGCTGGCACGCATGCGCCCCGGCTTCCATGGTTTGCCCACAGCCTCGTCTCCTCGCATGCGTCGGTTCAGCGCCGGCTCTGCGTCCGGCCACCGCGCTGCCAATGAGACCGCCAAGTGTCCAGAGTCCCTTCGCCCGATACCGGCGCTACCGTCATCGGGGAGTCGTATTTCCTCTCCTCAGAGGGCGTTACCCCTCCGTCATCGCTACTACGGACTCATGCGCCAGTCCCCCGGGTTCTCCTCTCCTTCGGCCTTAGCTTCGTTCGAGGAGTCTTTGCCGGTTGCTACCAGCCCCGGCGACCCGCGGGACCTTCCCGACGTTATCTCTGCGAATCTTTCCTTGGATGCCTGGTCCCTTGCCACGGCGGTCCCACCGGGTGCGCTTGCCTGTTTCTTCCCCGATGTCATCGGCCTTCCCCAACAGAGGTGTGGGTCGGCTTCCCGCTTCGCCCGCGAACACGATTTTTCCGCGGAGCGTTTTTCGACGCTGCAGACATTTCTTAATGTTCAGGCCTCCGAGTTTGCTCGTCTCCCAGATCGCTCCTACCGCTGCACATACCACCTCAGGGCAGCTGAGACTTTTACGTCCGGGCATCGCGCGCTTCGTTGCCTCCGCACGCACCGGATATGCTATCCGTCCGAATACAGGCAATTGACGGTGCGAGGACTTTCACCCCGCAGGATTCGCAGCCTTGTCGGCTGCTCCCCCCTGTCTACGCTTCGGCCGACGCCTCGCGACGCCGTCCGTAAGACTCGGGGCCAAGATGGATTCGCTTTCTCCTTTCTTGTAGGACTCTTGCATTCCCAACAACATGCCGGTTTAATCCCGGCGCACAATGATAAACGCCCTTCCACGCCCGAATCCAGTACCTCACATTCACCCAGCTTGTCAGGATTTGAGAATCGCTCTGGTTCACTGAAGGTTCTCTGGCGAGCTTCTGCTCCCGAATCAAAGGCGAGCCGCTTCTTTGGTTGTAGGACAAGAATAGGAGTGGAGCCCTGGCAAAATGAAAGCGTTAGGCAACGCGGGGGGGGAGTTGCCCGGCGTGCAGCAATCCATGTCTGGTGGTCAAGAGCCTGTAGTCTTCTGGCCGGGCCGGACATGCGGAGACCGGCGCTGGAAACACGGGGGTTGGCGAGCGCCGGGAAGGGAGCCTTATGGACCAGGCTGTCCGGCGTGCGCATCGCCGCCGATTCCGGTCAGCGGGGGATGCGCCTCCGCCTCTCGGCTTCATCGGCTGCTGGCCTAGGTGAAGTGAATCGTCCCGTGAGGTACGTCGCTGCAAATATCAAAGCAAAGGGCACCCAGGTTCCCAGTAAGCTGGAGAACATTCCGTAACTCTTCTCAAAGGCAGGCGCTACCAAAAACAAGTCAAGCCCGACTACAACCCCTAAGAAGATCGCTGCGGTCTGGCCAGGGCTTGTGTAGGAGAACCTCCGGTAATAGAAGCGGGATATCAATCCGAACCCGGCAGGCGCACCGATTGCGTGGAGGACAAGTGCCGTGTGAATCGAGAACAGTTGCCGGCCCACGCCGATGAGAGTGCCGCAAAACGCCCAGCCCACCAAGGCGTACGCAATAACCACCGTCGTTTTGTGGAACGTCCCGAGATTCGCCATTTCACCCCAACCCCGCCGACACATATCCAGGCGGCAACTGGACCTGCAAGAGTAAACTACAGAGCCCGCTTAATTTCAATCCCTTCTCAGCATGGCGACCAACGCCACCATCCACCACCCCAGCTTGCCTCGCCTTCCTTGGCTCCGCCTTTCCTCCCCAGGGCAGTGTTCTTCCCGCAGGCACCATCCGCCATGCGAGGAACAACTCGCAGGTCCTGTTGAAACCAAGTGGTGATGGATGCGTCCAGGCGGCGGGCTGACGGGCAATCCTCCTGCCTGTGGAACTGGCAGCCGGCCTCGTCGGCTTGGTTCTTGCCCGGCCATTTCATACCCTCGGAATGCAAGGGAGCACAGACTCTGTCTTCCGGCGTTCCTCACCATGCCGGGGAGAAAAATCCCGCAGGAAAACTCAAAGGCCGATGTATTACGCAAGGGAGGGGACAGCTCGCCGACAGGACAACTCTGACCGGAGGAAAAAGGAATGGCGGCCGGGGAGAGAAACGAAATGAGGGAAGTAACCGCCGACCCGGTGCTTGCGATAGCCTGCCATCAGGCTGCGCACGCCGTCCTCGGCATTTTGCTCGGAGTCCCCTTCGCCTGCGCCGAGATTGGCCCCGGCAAGGCTGCGGGCGTGGGCAGGCTCGTCGTGGAGGGCAAGCCCGACTCGGCAACCGAGGATAGCGTAGCCTGCGCCCTGGCGGGGGCGGCCTTTGACTCCCTGCTCCGCCCGAGCGGGTCCCTCGCCTCCGTCCTCGCCCGTTCCTTCCAGTGCGGACTCTGCAAGGCAGCCTGGCAGGTCAGGTCCGTCCTTCTCGCCCCTCCCGGCGGCGGCAGGGAGGGCAGGAAGAAGGCCATGGGAATATACCTCCGCTCCAAGGGGCTCGTCCGGGAGAACTGGGGCACCATCGTCAGGGTCGGGCGGGTGCTTGCCGTGCGGGGGCACATGACCTACGACGAGATTCTGGAGGCCGCCACCGACCCGGCAGACATAAGGGAAAAGCTCGAGCAGTACCTCGCCCGCAGGCACTGGGACCTCTGCCTCCACGAGGCTGCGCACGCCGTGATGGAAACAAGGGACGGGCAGGGCGTGTCCATGGTCACCGTGGTGACCCAGCCCGGCGACCCTTGCTGCGGCAAGGCTGTCTACGGCGGCGGGGAGCCCCCCTTGTCGGGGACCGTGGCGGGAGACTTGGCGGAGCGCCTGTGGGGCCTCAGCGGGTACTACCCGCTCGGCCACATGCTGAACGGGGCAAGCGGGGACTTTGCCTCGGTCGCCCTCCTTGAGTCCCTGAGGCGCGGCAGCAACACAATCTCACGGGAAGACCGCAGGGCGGCGGCGCCGGTCTGGCAGGAGGAGGACCGGAAGCTGGAGTCCCGCTTCGTGCTTGACCCGACCCTCGAACTGCAAGTCAAGGCCGTGGCGAGGGCGCTCAGCCTCCGTGGCACGTTGGACGGCGGCGAGGTGCGGAGGGCCATGGAGGAGGCACTGGAAGCTTGCAGCAGTCCCGATGCTCCTGCCGCCGCCCCTGCTGCCGGCCATGGCGGGTGAGCCGTGCGGCGTGCGAGATTTGCTTCGGGTTCCCGCCGGACGGGGAACGCTCCGCATCGCTAGTCTTCCCTGCGGCCGCCATTGCGTGGCTTGCACGTGC